>Ga0308009_10001587_pt1 | contig 12949 bp, 14 predicted proteins | sample Neamet127_FD_203134 | JGI IMG/M metagenome (GOLD analysis project Ga0308009, IMG submission 203134) | Marine microbial communities from water near the shore, Antarctic Ocean - #127 | ecosystem: Environmental > Aquatic > Marine > Unclassified | place: Southern Ocean | collected 2014-07-24
GATAGAAGGTTAGCAATTGTATTTCTACGTGCAACATCATTCTCTGATAGGTTAGTTTCTTTACCATCCAATGCAAACAACTCTTTAAAATGCACAATAAAGTACCTACCCTGTTTATGTAATATATGACAGGATTGATATAGTTTTCGTTCTTTTCTTGAAGCAACTCCAATTCGTGATAGTGTCTCACGTACCTTTAGAAAATCATCTGGTTCTTTCAAACCAATTTCTAACATCTGCTCCTGTGTCCAATTAAATTCTTCCATTATTTGTTCCACCCTTATTTAATTTTGTTTTTATGGCAGAAATTTGTTCATCACTTAGTATATCAAGAGCCGACTTGGCCTTTTCATTATTATATCCATAGAACTCTTTAACATACTCTAGATTCTTTAATTTCTTCGCCTTCATCCAAGGTGTAAATCTTTTTCTTGGTCTGAGACTATTTATTAAAAAATCAAACTGTAGTTTCTTGTCTAGGTGGTGATATTGATTAATTTCGTTAACTAATTGGATTGTGTCGGGGAAAGGAGCAAGACACTTATTAACAATAAACGGTGCATACTTTTTAGTCCACTGCTCATCCTCAGAATCAAGAAGAGGCTCTTTAGTGTGATTTATCGCATTTAGATAGTCTTTTAACTCATAAGTCATAAGCTTCTTCCCAACTCATCATATCAACAATCTGCTGATCTTCACGATTAGCACGATCTAACATTACCAAATCATTACGTAATTGTAAAGGTTCCATTTTATAAATTTTTTGCAATCTTGGTTTATCTAACATACAAAACCAGTATGCAACCTCTTCTGCATGTTCTCCAATTAAATCTTTAACTACTTGTCTATCATCTACCAAACCACCTTGTGGCATAAAATAAGCAGTACCATAGACAGAGTGAAACAGGCCAGCATCTTGAACATATTCTGAAGCACCTAACTCTTTTAATTTTTCACTTGTGCCTATAAGATGCTCTAGTAAAGTTCTTCCAGAATGTTTTACTCTATCAGAACCTATAGATTTAAGAAAATCAATCTTTATAGAAGTCGAGTCCTGCACGATTAAATCCTTTGACATTGCTTTTGAAAACTATGACATATCTCAATTCATGACATGATCTAATAACAGATTGCCCTTGGTGGGGCAAGTAAGCATCAAATACAACCAAACGATTAGGCCGACAATCTACTAACTTATCTAAAGTATAATTAGGTGTTCCAGTATCTATCTCATCAGCATCATAAATGTAAGTGCCCCCACCCCATTCTGGTTTCCAATTCATGTTTGGATAATAGATCATAGTAAAATCACCATCATCATAATGAATATTTGGTTCAATACCAAATGTGTGGGCGTTCATGTATATACGTACATAGTCATCAACACGATACTTTTCTTCAAAATTATATTTTTGTTTAAAAGTATCCCATATAGGAAGCAGCCAGTCAAAACCATTTTCAATTATTTCTTCATCAGTTTTTCCACCGAAACGAGTCCAATGATAACCTACTTTATTTTTATCAGATTTCCAATGACCATACTGCCATCCTATTTTTTTCATTTCATTATCGATAAGTTCTGCATGATGCTGTTCCAAAACATTATCATAAACATCAATAACTCTATCACTACTCATTTGAATTTTCCTCTCGCCATGATCTCTGTCAGACAAGCCAACATATTTATTTCTTGGTCTGCAACAAAAGCTGACTTGTATTGATACTCACCCAATATAACGACAGCATGAGGTATACTGCTCCCATCCAGATGAACGTAAAGATGATCATAGATATTGCGAAAGATGCGTACAGGATCATTATCAAGATTGTCAACAACCCATTTTCGTACATTAGTAAATTCCTTATTCTTCATTACAGCCATTAGTTCCTTCATATTTAGTGAGGAAATATTGACTAGAATACCAGCATCTATTTTACCAGAAACAGAATACCGCTGAAGTTCGTTTAATACACGCCTCCAATCAGGAAAGTGATTATTAATAACTTCTGCAACAACACGCTTATCATAGTCTACTTGTTGCTCATCTAAAATCGTAATAGTACGGTCAAAGAATTGAGCTGCAAGTTCCTGTTTCTCAGAATTAGGAATTGTAAAATCAATTACAGTACAACGAGAGCGCAATGGATCGATCAAACGATTCTTATAATTGCACGTTAGAATAAACCCACAGTTCTTATGGAACTCTTCTATAAAACCACGCAAAGCTGGTTGTGTAGATTGTGGATTTAGATAATCTGCCTCATCAAGAATAAGATATTTGCGACCACCATGTAGAGACACAGTAGAAGCAAAGTTTTTGATTTTGGTTCTAAGCACATCAATACCTGATTCCTCAGAACCGTTAATCATCATATAGGTAGCATCTAACTCATCCAACATTGCTTTTGCAATTGTGGTTTTACCTACACCAGCACCGCCAGATAAAGTTAGATTTGGTACATTACCCTTCTTAACAAACTCAGAAAAAGTTTTCTTTAGTTCTTTAGGTAGTATACATGTCTCAACATCTTTCGGCCGATATTGTTCGACCCATAAAAAAGATTCCATAATATAAATTCCTATCAAGCATTAGCGGTATAAGAAGACTCAGGCTCTAGAGCAATATAATATTCAACATCAATAGAAGAATTTTTAAATCTACTGATTTTTTTAGCTGACATTTCTACATCATACGTGCCTGGAATAATCTTGAGATTTTCAACCTTAAACCAAAACTTATACTTTGCATCATTTTTATCAACATCAAGAGGAGTCTCATAATCATTTGCAGTACTGTTTTTCTTATCAGTAACTTTCAACTTACCATTTTCCAGTAACATATCAGGAGCTCCAATAATAGAAGCTGCTCTCTGTACTTCTGAAAGAGTAGAACTAGTCAATTTATAAGTAATTTCTTTTGAGGGCATAGATATTTCTTTTTGTGGAGTTGTCACAACTGAAGGATCAGAATACCAATACTTGAGTGAATTTCCTACAGAACCTTCTTCAGTGATTAATACATAATCTTCTTTAAAATCTAGTTCTGGTTTTGTAAACAGAGAAAGAGCTGCAAGGAATTCGTTGAGATCATAAATCGCAAATTCTTTAGGAAAGTTCTCTGTTACGGTAGCGTTTGCAATAATATTTTTCATTGCAGACATGGTAGAAATTTTACTACCTTCTTTAATCACCAAATTTTGGTTGATCGTTGAAAAGTTTTTTAGGACTTCTTTAGTTTCGTTAGTTAGTTTCATTTTCACTATTCTCCATTGAATTAATGTGTAAAGCTATAATACCATAATGTATTACCTTTAGCAAGTCACTTCTGGACTTACCATTCTTTTTTCCATACCGTTGTGCATACTTGAGTATGTTCCCGATACAAAAACCTTCACCGTGTCCACCATCGATGATGAACTCTGTAGCTTGAAACCTGTTCTTACTATAGTGTTCATCATAAGTGGAGTCGATATAATCGCACAATTCTTTAAGAGCAATGTCTTCATTGTACTTGTAGTCAATCTTCAAATTTTTCATCTTAACCAATAAGACTCTTAGCCTGAACATCTTCATTAGGCGTAATGTTGATATTTGCAGAGAACGTCCTACGTTCGCCTTCACCAAAGAAGGGCATTACACCATGTCGCATCCAAGCAGGGAACATAATCAAAGTGCCAACTTCTGGTTTAACATATTCTTCTGTGATAGGACGGAGCATATTAACATCTCGCATACCATTTGTGCCCCATTGCAGATATGTAAATCCATCAACTGCACCAGATGCACCATTAAGTCCTGCAAAGTTTTCAGCTGGATTATCAAGTGCTTCGATTTGTGGTGGAACCTTTAGATATAGGATACAAGACAGTCCCATAGAGGTTCGTGTGCCGTGATCATGCATAGGGTTATAGTCACCTTCATAACTATGAATAGTCCACATAGTTTGAATGTCAGTTTCTACATTCATATTGATAGCGTGTTTCACGTAGTCTTTACCTAATCGACAAAGAACACTTGAAAATTGCTCACCCACACCATCATTGTGAGGGAAGTTCCATTGTGCAGATCGTTCGTCACGATTGATTTGACCGACTAATCCTTGAGACTGATCACTACGAGCAGGAATAATTTCATCATCGATATGAGAATTCAATTCATCGATAACATCCGAAGGAATTTCAGCTCGCATAATATGTACTGCCAATTTAGGACGCATACTAATAGCCATACCACCAGCATTACTACCTGATGGTTCATCTGGAGTTGGTGTTGCAAATCGTGGGGTAGAACCAAAATCTTCTGATTCTGTTACTGTAACATCCGATTTTACGTCAGGGTCTCTAGCATTAACAATTGAACTTACATTATTATTTGCATTAATTATATTTTTTCTTAAAATTTTAGATTCTTCTGTTGGTGTTGGATTAATTTCTTCAATTGAAATTTTGTCTTTTGGTGTTCCATCTGGATTAGCTTCTTTTGCAATAGCTCCGTCCTGTAAACCGCCGGGTGGCAAATCAAATATTCTGACCATAATATCTCCTTCATTATATTATTATAATACAGGAAAAGGGACTAAAAGTAAAGTCCCTTTTCCCATTTATTTAAGAAACTACTTCACTTCAATTAGCTTAGGTTTCTTTTCTTCTGGAACAATCTGCTCTAGTTCTATTGTGAGCATACCGTTCTCTAGTTTTGCACCGTTTACTACGATGTCATCTGCAAGAGTGAACTTTCTGTCAAACTTGCGATAAGAAATCCCACGATGAAAAGTAAAATCATCTTTGGGTTCTTCTTTCTTGTCTGATCTAACCGATAGAGTACTATCGGCTACTTCCACCTCGATATCGTCCTTACTGAATCCAGCAAGGGCCATAACGATTGTATAGTTATAGTCACCGCCTTTTTGAATGTTGTATGGTGGAAACCCTGTAGATGCTACGTTATTATTAACGTATCGATTGAGTTGATCAAACATTCGATCAAATCCTACAGCGTATGGGGTTAGTTGATTAAAGTTGTCGATTAGACTAAGTGTATTTCTTACCATTGTTTATCTCCTTAATAAGCAAGATGTTAATAGTGACCACCCTTTATGGCATGATCACTATTATATATAGTATAGGAACCAGACAAAAATGTCAAGTCCCTTTACTTTTTTTAGTTAGAAGGCAGGTTCTTCTTCAATACCATCAAGTAATGGATTAGAAGTTTCTTCTTCTTCAACACTGATACCAGCATCAATCTTAGTATATAAATCCATGAAGGAAGCTTTTGTATCGTCATCGAAACGAGCAACACATAACTCAATCGCTTGCATCTTATCACCAAAGATGGCAAATGCTTTCACGATGTGATCTAGTCGGCGAGTAGAGATAACTTCATCTACGCCACCGTCATAAAAAGTTTTACGGATCACATCAGCCCAAGTCACAAGGTTTTTTGCAAACTCTACATCCTTGACACCATACTTGCCCATGGCAAGTGTAATGATTTTAGTTTCAGTAGCGACAGCAGCGTAGGGCTGTTCCATCGTGACTGCAAACCGTTCTAGGAACGCTTCGTTAAGAATGTTGGTTCCGATAAAACGTCCATCTTCTGAACCTTTACCTTTAGTGTTGGCAGTCGCCATCACGTTGAAACCATCTTTTGCAGAAATCCACTTGTTGATCTTTTTCAAGAACACACCCTTACCTTCAAGGACAGGCTGTAATGCAAGTAACTTGTTTGAACCAAGGTCACACTCATCAAGCAACAACGTGCAACCACGTTCCATTGCTTCGATGACAGGGCCTGGAACAAACTTAGTTTCTCCATTAACCAAACGGAAACCACCGAGCAGATCATCTTCATCAGTCTCAATAGTGATATTGATACGGATCAATTCTTTTTTAAGTTTTGCGTGAATCTGTTCGATCATCAGCGTCTTACCGTTTCCAGAAAGACCAGTGACAAAGATAGGATAAAACATTCCAGACTTAACAACTTTCTCAATAAGAGAGAAGTTGCCCCAAGGAACAAAACCGTCAAACAGATCAGGAACTAAATCCTGTTTTTCCATATTAGTTGCAACCAAATTGACAGTCGAAACTGAATCAGATGCCTCTGTGGTAGGAACTACAGGAGTAGGAACATTCTCACTAGGAAGTTTGAACTGGTTATATCCAATCTTACAGGACTTCTTAAACCAACCAGCTTTAGGCACACCTGCTTTTGCAGACGCTTCCTTAACTTCAGCGTTTGTAAGGATTGCACCAGTACCGAACATTTCGGTAGCAGTTTCAACAAACAACTTTTTACGTGGGGATAAATTCATAATATAACTTTCTTTTTTCAATTGTAAAACTCTCTGATTTCTCATCATATATACATGCTATCAGGCTTAAGGCAAAATGTCAATGGCAATAATAGCGATTATCAATAAAAATGGTAAAGTGTGACATATTTATCACAGGGCGTGATAGTAATTTTTGCATTATGCCACCAACTTTACAAATTTATTAAGTAACTGACGACTCTCAATTTTGGACTTCATAGACTTTCCAAATGCAGACTTGAGTTTGGCTTTCGAAGCACCAATAAACTCATCACCCAGACCATCATTCTCGACTGCAAGAGAGTTGCCACCAGGCAAAACATAATACTCATCATAACCAACAGAATCTATTGCAAGATATTTTTCCTTATTGATCTTCTTAACAAGTTCCATAATTTTATCTGTATCATTATAACCATCTAATTTACAAACACTTCGGATAGTGTTCTTATCAACTCGACCAGATTTTCCAGAACCAGCGATAAAGAAACCGATAATATTCATATCATAAACTCGAGCCTTTAACATTTTAAGAAGAGGCGTGGTCAAATCTCGACCTTCGATCTCAACAGATTTATTAGTAACAGGATCAGTAATAATCGAAGTTGAATTTGAACGCCATGAATTGATCTCTTTAGTGGTTTCAACGTGCGTACCATAGTCTGTACGTTCTTTATTTGTTATGAAATCATAATCATAAATGCTCATCTGACCATTAGCGGCACCATCAGTTAAGAAAACCGTATTAACTTTCTGAACTCCAGTATCAGATTTAAACTTAGGAACAATATCCATCATTGCAATAATTGCTTCGTTCAGTGGGGTTCCACCCAATTCAAGATTTCGGGGAGCCGTATAAGGATATCCACTTTCATTCCAATCACGACCTCGAATATAACGATTCTGATACATTGTTAGAGTGACCATCATTTCGAGCTCTTCTTTTACAGACATACTGCTTGAGAAGAAATTTAACATTTTGAACTCACGTGCTTTCAGATCACCATATTTAAATTCCTGTGTAGCATCAGGGGCATTGCGAAGATTACGATTATAATTATCAGAAAATGCAAAGACTTCAAATGGGATACGTGTCTGGCGGCAAAACCAAATTAGGTTAAACAACTGAGCAAGTGTACCTTTAAGATTATCACACATCGAACCAGACCAATCAAGGCACATAACCATACCGTGGTTAGTAGCACCAGGCAACGTAGTCACTTTCTTAAATAGGTCTTCATTGTATTTGTAAGTGTGTAACTTACCCATATCTAAAGAACCAGTTTTCGAAACAGCGGCACGAGCATATGCATCAGCAGCCTTCTTCATTTCAAATTCTTTAACCATGTATGAAACTGTCTTTTTAGAATCTGCTTTTAAAGTCTCTACTTCTTCTAGACACTTGTTGTAATACACAGGTTCAGTTACTATAACAGGAGCATAGTGAGAACCAAACTCTGTTAATAGAGCAGAATAAGGAACAACAATTTTATCTAAAGGCAGTTTAGGAACATTACCATAACTGCGATCATTTGCAGCCTTGTCACGTAACTTATCCATACCATCCTTAGAAGCAGTATCAGTAGTTGCTTCTGGAGCAGAACCTTTACCAGAAGAATCTATTCCACCTTCTGGATCAGATGATTTTAACTTGCTCCCAAGGTCATTATCACCATCGGTGTCATCAGAATTATCATTGTTATTATTATCACTAGTTTTATCATCTACTTCTTTCCCTTCATTGGAATCTTTACCAGAATCATCTTCGGCAACATCACCAGACTCATCACCAGAAGTCCCATTATTAGAATCTCCATTATCATCTCCTTCACTTTTTTCACCAGAGGCAGACCCTTCTCCCTCTTCTCCAGAATCCATCGACTCACCCTTCTCACCACTATCGTGATTGTCAGTCTCAGATTCGTTTTCTTCCATCCACTTGTAAAGCTCTTCTGAAAGATCAAGAACATCATCAGGAGTCTTAGTTTTTGCAACACGATCAACCCATACCTTTTCCTCATCAGAAAAAGTAATATCAGGATTACCCTTGAAAAATAGGTTAATTCGGTCAATAAGATTAAGAGTAGAAATATCTTTATCGGCAGTACCAAAGAAATCTTTGGCAATCAATTTATTGTAACCACGATTAAATACACCAATCGTACCAGCATATTTGTTTTTAACCTTACGTTCAATTCGTGCATCTTCTATAATATTTACAAAGCTGTGATTGATTTTACGTAATGCAGCAGACTCTAACATATCTAGAGGAGTCCACAATGCGTGACCAATCTCATGACATACCATGAGGTCATAAATGTCTTTGGTCATCTCTTCATCTTTCCAGATAGGAAGACCTAATTCACGTGTCTTAGAATTAAAGTATGCAGTGGGCATCTGTTTATGGATTACATTAACATCCTCTTCTGCAAGTAATTTAGCAAGTGTCGATTTGTTTTTCATTGGAGTAACCTCTTTATTTCTCATCATATAGCTATGCTATCAGGCACAAGGCATTTTGTAAAGGCCTAATTGGCATTATGAGAGCGATTATTGGTATTTAGAGGTAAAGTGTGACATATTTGTCACTACTATCACGCTGGATTTCAAATGTCAAGGCGAAATTTTATGAAACCGCAACATTCGCCACCTTTGGAGATATCAAAATCATAATTTCTTTTCATGCCCTCTTTTAACATCCTATTCACTATTTTATAACCCTTTTCTTGATCACCATACTTATCATAATTATAATCATGGCTCACAAACCAAAAATTGTCAAGTGACCTTTGGAATATATTTTCAACATCTTCTTGCCTTAACCACCCATCTATAAAAATAAAATCAAATCCATTTAAGTCTGGATAATTTTTCCAGAAATCTATACTATCCATACGTGGATGTGTTATAATTTTGTCTGTTAATTTTTTATATTTTTCGGGACGCAGAAACCTATCTTTATCCTTATCTATAGTATAGATGGGGCAATCACTACCCGATGCCATAGCATAAGTACTCTTACCCACAAAAGTCCCTATCTCTAATATTTTTTTTGGGTTAAATTCTTGACACAACCCCTTCAAAAACTTGCAGTCTTCATTACTTGTAGTTTTAGATAAATCTGGCCAGTCTTCATAACTTCTCGACATTTAAATCTCTAAGTCCTGTGCCTCACTATATAAACTCTTCATTGTATTTTTTAGTCGAGCCTTATCTAAAGAAACATCAATTTCGTCTATATATTTTTCTAATAGTGTTATAGTATCCTCTGAATTCTCTACTATCTCATCTGATACATTATTAGCATCTAATTCAGAAAAGTCTTCTATAATCTTAACTTCATATGTATCTGCGCTAAGAAGCTTGTCTGTAAATTTGTCAAATCCATACAGGTCTTTCTTATTGACTACAATCAATTTTACATAGTGGTCTTTGTATTGATCAACATTATGTTTAGTATAATCATGTACAGTATCATCGTAATAAATCTTTTTATAAATTGTATTAGGATTTACAATTCTTTCTAGTTCTCTTGTCTCAGTATCAAAAATATGAAAACCCTTTGGATCGTTAAAATCACTCCAATAAATTTCATAAGGCGTACCAAGATAGTATATTTGTCCATCATCATTCTTATGATGAAAATGTCCACTGAACACAGTCTCAAATCTTTTAAATTCAACTTTATCCCAACTACCCTCACACATCATCTGGCCTGCGTTCATTGCAAAACCATTAATTTCTAGATGCCCCATAAGAATATCTGCGTTTGCAGTTTTCAATACTTTAATAGCCTTATCATAATTATTTGCATTAATCCACGGCATAAGAACTATAGGCACACCACCAAAATCTACAATCTCTGGTTCTGTATAAACTTTAAATCTATCACCCACCAACTCATCCATAGAGTTAACTTCACTGGTATTCTTATAATACGTGTCATGATTGCCCACAGTTATATGTAAGTCAATACCCAACTCTTCAAATTTATTAATAAACCCAGTTCTAAAATCTGTAGCAGTCTTATAGGAAACATACTTACGCCTATCCATAACGTCACCCATATGAATACACGTAGTTATATTATTCTCTACAAGATAAGGAAAGAATGTGTTTTCATAGAATTTAAAGAAGTAGTCGCTAAAGTTTTGATTATCGTTTCTGGCACCAAAGTGTGTGTCAGTTATTATAGCAATCTTCAATCTAAACCTCTTTCTGCAACCTTATCTATATCATCTTCCATAAAATTTTCTAAACCTTTTTTCTTTTCGTTCTCAGTAGATTTTGTTTTATATACAGCTTCATCTGGAACCATAACCATAGGATCAAACCCTCTTACTGAATATCCAGTGTCATCACCTTCCATAGTAGTAAAAGCAGTATAATTTTGTTTTGATATCATTTCATTCCTAACATGAGTTTGTTTTTTTTCTTTTTGGATTCTTCGCAGGAAAGCGTAGTAGATAATTTGGGTAAAGTAAGCAAAGGGGTTCGAAGACTTCTCTGGATTGAAGTTCTTAACGTATTGAAGACAGTTTTCGATGCCATCGGATATCATCTCATCTCTGTAAGTATAGTTTATAAAGTTTGGGCGGTAGGATAGATGCGTTGCTATCTTTAGAAAACACTCTGCTATGTAATTAGTAACAGGGGGAACTTCATCTGCGTTTGGCCCTGACACACCATCAATATCTTTGTCTAAGTCAAAGGTACTATTCCATTCAATCATTGCAGCGAGAAATTCTTTATTATTAACGTAATGTGGTTTGTTCGATTTTGCTTTAGCCATAAAATCTTCCTTTATTTAAATTATTACTTACAATACACCATATGGCCAATAATGTCAATGACCTTTTCTTTTATAAAAGAGACTTGACTCTAAGCAAAATATGTTGTATAAAGGGTATGTCCTTTATGCATAACATTACTTTAGTGTACTGATTTGTTATTAAGGTTCATAGATTCTAATAGATCATCAAATATTTCTTCATTATCTATATCATCTAATTCTTCTAAAGCAAGCTGGTCTTCTCTATCAATTTTTTGTAAAGTGTATTCATAGTAGCGAGACAGGCCTGGAGAAATTGTGGCGACTAATAATACGCTAGACATAGGTACTTGAAAAGATCGTGTCTCTGTATATGGATGCACCCAATGACTTAAATTTAAAGATTCTTCAATGCCATCTTGTGTCATTTTTGGTATAACTTGCATCTTCAATGGATTGAGTACATCCAATACGTTTTCTGGAGATGGTTTAGAATTTATTGTGCAAATTATGTCTTCGCCGTTAATCAACTTGACAAGCTTAAAGTTTTCATTTTCTGCAAAATTTTTCATTTGAGTTTTACCTTACTAATTTCGTAATCGAATTGTTCTTCATTATAGATATTTAGTCGTTCTGTGAAATGGTTAAGAGTGAAGTTTCTTCTGTCATTATAAGATATATCATCAGCGATATCATATACTAAAACGGAATCTTTAGTTGATGAGGTACGCAGACCTCTACCGATGGACTGCAAGACTCTAATCTTCGACTTACTTGGACTTGCGAGCACGATGTTATTAATATTACGGATGTTAATACCAGTGCTAAAAACACCAAAGGAAGCGATGGTGGTTGACTTGCTGTGTGTCTCAACCAATCCACGAATCTTTTCCCTTGCACCAGTATCAGTTCCACCATATACAAAATATACATTTTCTTCTTCCTTCAATTCATCATATAAAATTTTACCATGTTTCTCTACAAGCTGAAAGAGACATAGAGTATTGCCATTAAGATGGCGTAGTAAATTGCATACGAAATCAGTTCTTTTTTTGTTGGTAACAATATACTCCAATTCTTCAGCATAGGTCATCTTCTCTCTTATGTTTGGGTGTCTGAGTATAACACACTTTATTTTTAAATTAGCAAGGGTCTTTTTATCAATTAGTTCTTTTGTTGAAACTACTTTCTTAGCAGAACCAAATAGTCCCTCTAGTACTAACTGATGCGTCTGTGTGCCGTCCAGTGTCCCTGTGAGGCCAAATCTGTACTTACATTGGTGTAACTTTGTCATAATACCAGTGAGTGATTTTGCTTTAAACATATGAGCTTCATCACCGATTACACACCCAAAATCACGAAAGTATGCCTTGGGCATTTTATATAGAGATTGCCATGTAGATATTACAACGTCTTTTGTAACTTTTCGATCATGCCCTTGATATATTTTTTGACAATACGTACCAGAACTCCATCCATAATCTTCAAAATCTGAGTACATTTGTTCTACCAGCGAAGTGGTAGGAACGAGTATTAGAGTTTTTAAACCCATCATCTGGTAATAACGTACCAGAGAATATATTATAAGTGACTTGCCACTAGCAGTAGGACTAACAAGAAGACTCCTATTTCTGGATATGGCCAGTTGAAAAGCTTCCACCTGATAGTCTCGAATTTTGAGAGACTTACCTTGTGATTTCGGTTTGAGACTCTTGATGAAATTTCTAGCATCCTTGTTATTAATATCCCTACCATCTTCTACTCCTTCTTCTAGTATATAGGAAATTGCGTTACTATCACAGAATTTCTGTACGTATGGTAATAGTCCTACATATATCTCACCTGTTGCTGGTGAGAATAG
>Ga0308009_10001593_pt1 | contig 12916 bp, 1 predicted proteins | sample Neamet127_FD_203134 | JGI IMG/M metagenome (GOLD analysis project Ga0308009, IMG submission 203134) | Marine microbial communities from water near the shore, Antarctic Ocean - #127 | ecosystem: Environmental > Aquatic > Marine > Unclassified | place: Southern Ocean | collected 2014-07-24
CTTCTGGAATACACGGTGCTACTGGACTTTTAGGTGCAACTGGGAAATTCGGTTCTACTGGACTTTTAGGTGCAACCGGAAGATTCGGTTCTACAGGAATTAAAGGTTCTACCGGTACGAATGGTACGTCTACGATAATTAAAGGTAGTGCTTCACTTATCGACATAGATGCTAAATCACCAGATAAAGGTGATATTTGGATAAACACAACATCCGGTGCAGGTGCTATAAATTATGTATTTGATGAAGCTAACTCTGAAAGTTTTTCAGTAGGTGATGGTGTTATATGGAATGGAACACAATGGAATAAAATAGGACAGATAAAGGGTGATACTGGGACATTTGGTTCTACTGGTATATATGGTGCTACTGGACTTTTAGGTGCTACCGGAAGATTTGGTGCTACTGGACTTTTAGGTGCAACTGGAAAGGGTGATACTGGAACACACGGTGCGAGTGGAGTATACGGTTCAACCGGAATACACGGTTCTACTGGAATACATGGTGCTACTGGAATACACGGTGCTACCGGAAAATTCGGTGCAACTGGAATACACGGTGCTACTGGAAAAGGTGATGATGGTATCGACGGTGCTACTGGAATACATGGTTCTACTGGACTTTTAGGTGCAACTGGGAAATTCGGTTCTACTGGACTTTTAGGTTCTACCGGAAGATTCGGTTCTACTGGAATACACGGTGCCACGGGAGTTGGTGACGCTGGAACACATGGTGCTTCTGGACTTTTAGGTGCTACTGGAATACACGGTGCTACTGGACTTTTAGGTGCTACTGGAAAAGGTGATGCAGGTAACACTGGTGCAACTGGAAAATTCGGTTCTACTGGAATAGGTTCTACTGGACCTAGAGGTTCTACTGGAATATATGGTGCTACTGGTTTAGGTTCTACTGGAATTAAAGGTTCTACTGGTACTACAGGTACATCTACAATAATTAAAGGTAGTGCTACGATTATCGACATAGATGGTAAATCACCAGATAAAGGTGATATTTGGATAAACACAACAATCGGTGCAGATGCTCAAGATTATTTATTTGCTGAAGCAAATACTGAAAGCTTTTCAGTAGGTGATGGTGTTTTATGGAATGGATTGAAATGGATTAATATAGGACAGATAAAGGGTGATACTGGTTTATTAGGTTCTACTGGTGTATATGGTTCTACTGGAATTAAAGGTTCTACTGGAACATTCGGTTCTACTGGAATTGAAGGTGCTACTGGACTTAGAGGTACTAGTGTTGAAATTAAAAACAGTCTAACACCTACCCAGATTGATGCTATACCTGATGAAGATCGTACAATAGGTGATATTTATATAAGTACTGTTGGTCGCCCGTTTACATTTAAAGAATCTGACGATGAGATGATAATCTCTAAAAGAGATGGTATAATGTGGTCAGGTGATCTTTTATGGGATAATATTGGACCAATTAAAGGTGATCCAGGAGAGTTAGGTGCAACTGGAGTATATGGTTCAACTGGAATACAAGGTTCAACTGGAATACAAGGTGCTACTGGAACACAAGGTTCTACTGGAATACACGGTGCTACTGGAATACACGGTGCTACTGGTTTAGGTGCTACTGGAATATACGGTGCTACTGGAATACATGGTGCTACTGGTTTAGGTTCTACCGGAATTAAAGGTTCTACTGGAACATTCGGTTCTACTGGAATACACGGTTCTACTGGAATTAAAGGTGACAGTATTGAAATTAAAGGTAGTGGATCAGCAGCAACGATTACAGCTTTAGATATAATTAATGAGCCAATTGAAGTAGGTTTCATATATGTAAGTGATGAAACTCTTATGAATGCTCCATTCAATAATAACGCAGCAAATGATCCATATACTTTAGACATTACAATCAGAGATGGTATAATGTGGAATGGTGCTCGATGGGAAAACATAGGTCAGATCACGGGTGATACTGGTGCTACTGGAATACAAGGTTCAACTGGAATACACGGTGCTACTGGAATATACGGTGCTACTGGAATACAAGGTTCAACTGGAATACAAGGTTCAACTGGAATACAAGGTTCAACTGGAACATTCGGTTCTACTGGTGTTAGAGGTTCTACTGGTGGTATTGGTAGCGATGGTTCTACCGGAATTAAAGGTTCTACCGGTACTGATGGTACCAGTGTTGCAATTAAAGGTAGTAAAACACCTCAGGAAATTGACGACACACCATCCGAGAGTCGTAAAATCGGTGACATTTACATAAGTGAAAATACTGGCCCACATACGTTTAAAGAAGGTAATGTTTTAGAATTCGAAGCAAGAGATGGTATCATGTGGTCAGACAGTAACCCAGTACAAAACGAATGGGAAAGCATTGGACAAATTAAAGGTGATCCTGGAGAGGCCGGTGCTACTGGTTCAGGTGCTACTGGAATATTCGGTGCTACTGGAATATTCGGTGCTACTGGAATTAAAGGTTCTACTGGTTCGGGTGCTACTGGTTTAGGTGCTACCGGTGCTACTGGACTTACGGGTTATATTACTATAAAGGGTCATGTGGATCATAGTTACATATTTGGTAATAATATACCATTACCCCAGAAAGGTGACATTTGGATTTTAAATGATGGCGATGGAGACTTCCATTCAGAAACTAATCCATTTAATCAACCTTTCAACGTATATGATAATGCAGGTGATGGTGTTATATGGAGAAATAATGAATGGAAGAACATAGGACGGATGCAAGGTTATCTTGGTTCTACTGGAGTAGGTGCTACCGGAGTAGGTGCTACTGGATTAGGTGCTACTGGAGTATATGGTTCTACTGGAGTATATGGTTCTACTGGGTTTTCAGCGTATGAAGATGCTTTCATTTTAGATTCAACTATAGGAACAATTGATGAATGGATAGCAGGTCTAGCTGGTTTACAGGGTGTTCCGGGTATAAGTATCTCTGTTCAAACAGGTGTCTCAGCTTTAGAGATATACTCGTTTGCTTATGGAAGCGCTGTAGATAGTAAAGGCATACCATATAACGGCATATTCACATCAACGAATACTGTTGATTACTTAATAGATGACACTGTACCAGACAACGATACATTACATCCAGGGTACATGTTCATATTAGAATCTGGAAATTATCCGCAAGTACAAAATATACTCCCATATCTTACTAATGTAGGATCCAATACAGTAGCCCTCGGAGACGGTATAATGTGGACCGGTTCTGAATTCACGTACGTTGGTAAATTCACCGGACCTATTGGTGATTCAGGTGCAACTGGTGTTGTCGGAGTTACCGGTAATCATATGAATATTATACCTAATTTAACAGACGGTGATATCATAGTTTACGATATATTGAATACACCACCAGGAAGTGTACTCTTAATGGCTAAAGATGCAGGAACAATTTCACAAGGGTATGAGATAATGTATGGTAGTACCGGATTTACATACAACTTGCTATCAGAACTTAGAGCCGGTGACGGTCTTTTATGGACAGGTACTGGTATTACAGAACTTGGAGCATTCAATGGAACAGATGGAATCAACGGTATACATGGTGCTACGGGTACACCTGGTACCCATGCCCCTGTAATTGATTTTGCAACAATGAATCTGATACCATACGATGAAGAGTTCGTTGCGAATGATCTATTAAATAAAGTGATTTTCATATCAGAGAATTTACCAGAATGGAATAATATAACTAATATAAAAGTTCTTTTTGGCGAGACAGCTCCGATATTCGATATTCCCTTCGCTTTACACTATAAACTAGCAGGCGATAGTACTGGTACTAAAATACAAGATATTCTATTATTAGCTAATACAGTAAAAGGTGAATGGGATTTAGCAACAAATGGAGCTCCGATTCAACAACCAACGTCTAATGGTACTGGAGGATATTACTTGTACATTGAATGTACTGCAACATCAGCTGACTTAATAGACTCGAAAGGACTAATATTAACTGTTCAATTCGGTTCTTAATAAATATCAATATATATAACTATGATTATAGAAATATTCACATCAAACGGTACAGGTATAATACGATTAGGTTATGACGCAAATGCAATGGTAGACGCATGTTCTGATGCATTTGTAGACGATGACATAAATCCAATACAATATGTAGCTTCATCAGAAAACGGTAATTCATTAATTGATCTTACACGCTTATATTCAGATAGAAATGGTAATTCCGCATCTGCCGGATTCTATTCAGACGGCGACGTTGTACGACAATATGAGTGGGATGCTGACGGTGGTTACTTCACAGACTTACTCGTGGCATGTGGTGCTGCTTCTACACATGTAAAATTAGTAAGAACTGGTGATACACAATTCATATATGGCGATAATGTTACTTCTACTGATGTACGTTATTACTACATAGATGGTAATAGTTTATCTGAAAGTTCGGGTATATGGACAGACGAACTTAGATTAATCCCTGCACCAGACGATACTTATTTTGATTTCGGATGGAACCCATCAAAATTTTTAACAACAAACAATGGTACATTATATGCTATTGGACACAATAACACAGTAGTATCATACGCATATGGTACAGCGGCTAACGTATTTACATTAGATCAAATAAACAACGGGTACTATAAAGCATGGGATATGCATGCGAACAACCTTGAAGATACTGATCCTAGCCATTACGTATATAGGATTGGCGGTACTGCTGGTGTTGTATTAACGATAGATGATATAACTGTAAACGGAGTAGGAGTAGCGTATGTACATTTAGATGTAGATATAGATGGCTGTGATAATATTAACTGTAATATTGTTGCATACAAAATTTCACATGTACAGACGTTATCTTTTGCAGGCGGTGGTAGTGGTAGTGCTGTCGGTAAGGGTGATATTTCAACGTTATCTAACGGTGTTCTAACATCTAATTATTCTAATTTCGATGTATTAGGTGCTATATATTTGAACGAAGGTGTAGCAGGTGTTGGAACTACGGATGTTTTAAATAACGTAGCATGCAATGATTTCGTACCATTCTCTAATACAATGAATATACGATACCTGACTGATATTAATGGAATTGGTGTATTTTCGCTACAAGACGCTGTATACATTTACGAAGATTTCTGGAAAACTACATTACTATCAACATCAGCATGGTTAGGTGACGGTACTTATTGGAAATATTGGGATGCTTCTAATGATTCATTCCATGATTTTACCGATGGCGGCGAACTTACAGTATGGGATGCGTGTGCTGATTTATTCCCGAATCAGTATGGTATAATGATGTCATACCATGCAGCTGAAAGTACATCGGAATACTATTTTGATTTATGTGCAATGTATGACACGGATTTTACATCACTCAATTGGCATTATCTAAGTTATGATGAAAACGGCATAGCAGCAGGATTGTATAGTGAATTCTGGGGAGGATCTTTAAGAACTGATGTTGGTTATTATAGATATGTTGCAAGTCCAACAGATCGGACATTAAGGTTCTGGAATGGTACCTCTTTCGATACAGACTTCGGAGCATTCGACTGCCATATGGTTAGCCATACACCTTTGACATATTCACACGACATGGATGCGGATCCATGTACGTTATGTTCAAGTACTCAAATGGCTAACTTCAACCTTTCTTCCCCAACAGACTTTCCTGCGTCTGCTATTTTACATAAGACACAGTACCAATTAGAGTATTTCGAAACTGATGTAATATTAAAACACTCATCCTCACCGAATATACGTAAATGGAACGCGGATTCTAATACGTTTACTGAACTTGAAAGCTGTGTACAATTAACAGCTATTAATGTTCAAATATCTAGGTATTTGCAAATATGCTCTAAGGATACTGTAGTACGATACATATCGGGTAGTACTATAACGGAAGGATCTAGATTATATATGGATGAATATGGATGTGTTGAGAGTACACCTGAAATGTACATTAGGACTGTATCTGATGGTGTCTTATATCAATTATTAGCAGATGGTACTTTTGGTAGTTTCACAGATCTTACAGATTGTGCTAATTTAACATTAATGATAGGGACTCGATTCACAAAGGATTTATTCAGTTTATGTGGTAATGACACGAATGAAGGTACTATTGACGTATACTCACCGAACGGTAACGCCACAATTTTATACGAAATTGACGAAGAAACTCCTATAATGTATGCGGATACATACGGGGAGTACCTTGCGGATCCAGGATACTATATAGTATCTAATGATTATTATTACTGGGATGGTTTTGAATTTTCGGAAGACATTATTACATGTCCAGATAGGTTTCAATTAACACTGAATATAGATTCGGACATTAGTTACATATGCACTACAGTTAATACTATAGATGTATGGATTGATAGTTCTGAGACATTCGCAACTGTTACTGAATTCTTTACTTCACAATATGGTCCAAATGTATTAGATACAATGGTTGATTTAATGTCAGATGGTACTTCACTAAATAGTATTTCTGCAGTATTATTAGATCCTGTTTCAAACGAATATTTGAGATGGAATTCTGAATCTGGTTCTACTGATAACGCTGTTGAATCATGTAATACACATCCAATATATGTGGGTATTATGGGACATTCAAATACACAAAACAATGATGCAAATCTTGCTTGTGAAGCGTTGTACAGTAATGCAAATTACGGTGGCACGTTTGACACATATGACATATACTCGGACAATGCAATAAACCCAACCACATTAGCCCTTGACACCATAGGTACGCCAGTGCCTGACGGTACGTATTCAGATGGATTGATTGTTATTATGTCATCGGACGGTGGTTCTAATATATTCGTATCTCAATCGGTATGTTTTAATCTCGTACCTATAGAATTAAATTACAATAGTGACACTGCTATCACAGATCCAGTATTATGTGGAAGTTTAGATGGTTCAATAGAATCAACATATTATATACACCCTGTAACTAGTGGATTACTCAGTAACGCCACGGCGATATTTGACGATATCTATTCTATTCAAATATCAGCTACCGGTATTTATTCAGACGTAGATTTAGAGTCATATGTTGAATTTACAAACATTGACGGTACTAATGCTAATACTTCTATTAGTAGTTTTAATAATTGCAGTACACATGAACAATTAGAAATACGAGTAGGATTCAATGATATTACTGTAGATCCATCATCATCATGTGGAGAAGGTATTGGCATATCTCAGGTGTATCGTTATTTCGACGATACGTTCCTACTCGCTTCTGGAATTTATTTAGACATTTACGGAAACGACAAAGCACCTTCAGGATCATACTCAGTTGATAATAATTATAGAGTATGGGATTCTGCTAATGAGACATTATCAGTAGCTGTTGCATGTACAGGAGTTTATTCAGTTGACTTATATCACCAAACAGATGGTACTACTGATTGCGATACCTTTAACACCAATTCCTCTGAATTTTTTATGAACGCACAATTGTTCGAAAATGCTACTTTATTTTACACAAATGCTATTGGTTCGATCCCAGCATCTGATGGTAATTATAATAATGGTACTGGTTTTATTCAATATACTAGTAATGAAATAAGTATACCATATACTATATGCGGTATATTAAATCCAATAGAATTAGTATATTCTACAGACATAAATGAAATATGTTTATTAAGCGAAGAAGAAACACAAACGTACTATATTACAGAAGAACCTCTGTATTTCTCACATACTACAATGATATATTCCACAGTGTACGGATCACCAGTAAATGACAATACTGGAATTCCGGCATCTGGATATTACAGAGCTCCTGATCCCAGTATTACCAACGCAGTTTTATATTTAGTAGGAGTAGTAGATGCTGGTATATCATTGCCAGTACCATCGTCATTACCTATGGGAGTTAGTAGTACTCACACTTGTATACCAATGACATCTATCGAACTAGGTTATAATATAACAGGTACTGATACTAGCGTATGTCCAGGTGATACTGGATATGCTACGGGAACTTTTTGGCTCAGTGGTACTACTTTAGGAGATGCTGATGTAACATTATATACTGCCGATGACAAGTCAGGTATAGCACCTGACGGATGGTATATGAATCCCTTAACTACAACTAAAAGGCTCGTGCTTGGAGGAGTATGGCTTAGTGGTGTAGAAGAAGAAACATGTACATTAATCTCAGAAGTATCTCTTCGTTTTTCTGCAGACGACGTTAATGTAGCTCAATTAACAGATGCACATGACTTAGTAATATACGCAACTTGTCATAGTACATCGACGATAGTATCGGAACCGTTTTTTGTAGATGGCGATAGTTTTATAGGATGTGATTATCTATATACAACAGAAGAGGCCAATGTATTTGCAGATTCTGGAATTTATACAGATGGTACTTCATGGAGAATATGGGATGTAACTGGTGTATTTTTATCTTATAATAATACTAATACGTATGGTAAATTAGCATATGTATGTTCAGAAGTATATACTCCACTATTACTAATTAAAACAACAGATCTCCTCTCAATATGTGAAGCTACTACTGAGACATTATATTTTGTAGATCATGCTGACTATTCAGATGAAAATACAAATGATATTGTACGTATTTCAAGTAGAATATATCCAATAACACAAGGAATTATTGGGAATTATGGTTTAGTAGTCCACCACGAATACATCGAAGAATCTATGTACTTCAAGGATTCTGCTGATGGAACTGTACACTACTGGGACACAACTGCACCTTTTTCTTCGAACTTAGATCCAGATACGTTCATTATCCAAAATCCTGAATGTACAGTAATGACGTATATTAATGTAAAAATTGACGTGACATCATCCCAGACATATGTCTCGGGACTCTGTGATATAGTTTATTCTTCGGCAGAAACAATAATATTGTATGGGAATGCGGCAACACTAGAAGATTCTACAGAAATTTATAACTATACTACTGGCCTTGGTGGCGAATACGGATATGACACATCGATCGTACCACTAACAGATGAAAACACTTGGATGCATATGATCGACGTAACGAATCCTAGTAGTACTGTACGTACATGGAACGGTGTTTCATTTGAAGAAACCGATCACCCATGTGTTGAACATACTAGTATTATGTTGCTAAGCTCGAATGGAATAGAAGAACCAATATGTACTATGGCAGATGCAGATATGACTGAGTTTTTTATAAACAGTGATAGCTTATCTACAGCAACAGAGATATATTACGATGCTTATGGCGAGAACATCGTAGCAACGTCACAGTCTTTCATGCAGAGATATGAACATGGTATGGCATTGAATTCATCTGGACAAGATGTATATTCAAACAAACGAAGATACTGGACATATAACAACGTAGATTCAATAGGTGTATTTACAGATGAAGCAGATTGTATAGTATATACGACAAGTATAGGCTTTAAGAAATATGAGAATTTTAATGACATTTGCACAGACGCTACTTCTGCTGGTAATTTTTCATATTATATAGAATCCGACAACGATACTACGTTTATGACTATGGACTTGATACGTACTTCACATTATGGTACGATATACACAGGTCCGTCGATATATGTTTATGATTTTCAGGGAAATAACATTAGATACTATAATATGGATCCAGTGGAAGTTGATAGTACTGAAATTGTAGGTTTTAACAATGACATGTTATCAAATATACCAGGCGAAGCTCTTTACTTTAAATGTATCACGTTCCCGTACGAATATACTGTCGCATATAATTTAGATAATAATCTTGATGTATGTTCCTTTAATCAAATCAAAGAACATACGATGTTATCAGATGTTCAAATCAGTTCATATGGATCTAGTGTAACTTTATATGGAAACGGATCAACGTTTGCAACATCAACATCACTATCAACACATGTGTATGATTGGGTTTCACCTACAAATGGTTATTATTCGGACGGTGTTAATACACTGAACCATTTTACAGATACAGAGAATGCTTCGTTCTTATTATCTAATTGTTCAATGCAAGCATATGACTTATTTATTGATGTTAACGGTGTTCTGAGTCCCGGCGTAACCTCGAGTATGGTTAATTTCTATCATACATCGTACAGTAATGCCGCATCAAATACTTCTGCTCATGCATGTATGTCTAACGACACAGGAACGTACTTAGATTCCACAGCACAGGTGTATTTACATGTTATAGACGATGAGGATGCGACTGATAATAGAAGCATGTTGTTCACACTAGACTCATATGCGAATGTACTTGCACCTGATGGCAGTTATTCATTTAAAGCTGTTGATGCTGGCGCAGTATCTGCTGTTTTTAATGTAGTAGATGCACATCCAACGAATCTAATTTATCCATACAACGTCTTGTGCGAAAACTATGCGTTATCATCAAATGATGTGAATTATAGCAGTGTATCTGAACTAATAGTATGTAATGCCCCAGATGACACACCTAAAACTGCTGTATTTGGTAATTACACGAACATAACGACAGGGGCATTTATATACTGGACAGGTACCAATGCATCTTATTTTCTATACAATAGCAAATGGGGTCACGTAATGGACAATGATATAGTACCTACTGGTTACTATAATCACGCGCAGTATACATTATATTCAGATGAATTTGGAGTAGCTACTCTCACGCCAACAACTTGCGAAGACGCTATCAATATAGGTACTATTGAATACTTAGATGGCAGTGGACAGCAGATGGCTGATGCAGCTTCCGGAGACGCGACATTCTGTGATTCTGTAATAGAAGATTTTACTGTTCTTCCGGATGTATATAGTCATGATTACTTTCAAACATCGACTATGATAATGTACCCGTACTTGAACCATCCACAAAACGGCGATACGAATCTTTACACTGATGTACACTTAATATCACGATTAAAGAATCCTGTAGTAGTACAAAACGCATTATATAGAACGGATTTCTGTACTTTTCTTTATGATAAATTCGGAATGGCTGGTAAGGTTATGTGTAATAAAGCTCCACTCCTATTTACTAGTACTGTAGCTGACACTGATATTGGCGATTTTTCTTATACTTTAAACGAAACAGGTACTGCTGATATTGAATATCTTCTTCCACACAACTATACTTCTGATAATGCAGATAGTATAACTTATGGAATATATAATTCCAATAGATTGGCACAGGAGCACGTAGATGGTAACGATTTTTCTACTTCATATATACAGCCAGTATTTGGTCGATATCATGACGGTGATGGATTTAGAGCATATGGGTCTAGTGGCTTCTATGGAGATTTTATACAAACTGGTGCGTTATCGCTAATATATTCTTCTACATATTCCGTTATATGTGATGATGCTGCTGGTACGCAATATCTATTAAATGCCGAAGTAGGTTCAAATTCTGGAGTTACTTTTGCAACTGCAAAACACATTTATAAATTAAATGCCGGAGCAACTGAATGGGTTAAAGAAACTACACCTGGTTTTTACAATAGTGGAAGTCAAGTTAGATACCTCAATGCTGGTGGAACGTTTTCTGCATATACTATAGGTTGTATTGGATCAATGTTTAATTCACATGTAGATAAAGAAGATCTTTGTGCAGAATATTTAAATACAAAAACAGAGTACATATTCAATAGCCGTGCTACTAATTCGAGTGATGCCATGTATATGTATACGATTTTAGATGAAACACTAACACCGGCACCGGTAGGATGGTATGTAGAGGCCGAAGGCCTTGGAGTAGTTAGACAAATTATAGAACCTGGAATTTTAGCGAAAGCAGTTGGGAGCTGTGATTATATACTAAGTACTGCAATATCTACTAAATACGCCGCGATACTGTCACATGACTTGGAAAATGATGTCAATACTACACCATCAAGTGTATTTACAGATAACGCATTACCTTTCCATAAAGCTCATACACTCTACTCTGATATCATAAGTACACCTGCACCTACTGGTTATTATAGAGATGATACATCATACAGATATTGGGATGGTAATGTGTTACAACAACAGATATTACTAGGAAGATTTTTGATATATCTGTCTGATACCACAAGCCCTACTACCTCGTGTTTATATACTAATCCAAATGCATATTTCATCAACTATGCAGCTGGAGTGATACCTGACGTATCTTCAGAAATATTAATTGACATAGGAGTATTATATACAAATTCAATGGGTAAAGCAACGGCCTCGTTTGTGAATTGGTATGTTGATTCCCAGGGTACAGGTTCGGGAGTTTCATTAGGCGGTGTGATAGGGCTCGCTACGGCTGTATGTAATATTTCCCGCAGCTCTGGTGTTCCAGCAGTGAATCCGTCTGGTAATATGATTGCATATGACGGTGCTGATTTTGCAACCGCTACGAATGCAACATCAACCACTTTACATAAAATACCCCCTGGTATTTACAATAACGGTACAATTTCTAGATATTTTGACGGTAAGAAGTTAGGTCCTGTAAGACCATATGTTATCGGTAATCCTATATTGCTTGCTACTTCGCGTATTACTGGTTCTCATGCATGTCGGGAGTTTGAAAAAGAAAGACGAACGTACTATATAAAGAATGCAACATTGTCAACTTCTAATGCAATATTCCTTGATATTGATATGACAATCCCTGCACCTGAAGGATATTATACTAACGTAGTAGACGGTATATATAAATGGTCGCCGTTCGATTCTCCAGGTGGTACTTTATACCCTGGACCTCCGTGTTATTAAACAAATCTAACAATCCTTATATAATACATATGGAAAGTAATAGATTTGAAATAACAACCGAAGAATACACTCACTGGATAGATACTGGTGAGTGTTCCGAGGATATAATAGAATTTATTGCAAAAACTGTCATATATAGATTACCACTTAATAAACATGAATGGGCTATATTC
>Ga0308009_10001596_pt1 | contig 12911 bp, 29 predicted proteins | sample Neamet127_FD_203134 | JGI IMG/M metagenome (GOLD analysis project Ga0308009, IMG submission 203134) | Marine microbial communities from water near the shore, Antarctic Ocean - #127 | ecosystem: Environmental > Aquatic > Marine > Unclassified | place: Southern Ocean | collected 2014-07-24
ATGATAATATTAATGATTGGAAGAACGGCCATGTAGTGTATAGACAGCAGCCTGCAATTAGGACTTTCATACAGCCTCCTCTTCTTCTACTTCACGGCCTTCTGCGAACAGCATCAGCTCTACTGCTAATGCACCTGCTTGGGCTTTGGTTAATGACAAGTGGTTAAAGAAGTCTGAACCATCTCTGGAGCGTTCGCTCTTTGGCTTAACCTGTGATACCTGCAAGCAAGTCAATCGATTCTCGCCGCCCCAAAAGCGTGTCTGGGTCAGTTGATTCTGGGCGTTGCCAGTTCCGGGTACGTTGCGTAATTGTGTTGACATTGTGTAGTGCTCCTCTACTTGTTTAACTTATATACAGTATAGCACCACAATGCTATCTTGTCAACCGAAAAGTTGGTGTCCCCTGCAGGATTCGAACCTGCGACCTACGGCTTAGAAGGCCGTTGCTCTATCCAACTGAGCTAAGGAGACATATTAGTTGGTGGGTCCTCCGAGACTCGAACTCGGACTCTGACCGTTATGAGCGGTATGCTTTAACCAATTAAGCTAAGGACCCAATGGTGCTCGCGCCCGGACTCGAACCGGGAAGCCTTTTGAGCGACAGATTTTAAGTCTGTTGTGTATACCAATTCCACCACGCGAGCGTTATTCATTAAGAGCCATCATCCATTTCAAACAGATGCTTGACTTCTTCGTTCTCCCAGTCCATCTCTCGAACCATGTCAGCTTCAACAGCTTCCATCTTCGCTTGATACTTCTCCATCAAGCGGTGAACGCCTTCGATACTTATGATAGTATCTAAGTCATTGATAACTTGGCTTAGCGTTTGGTAGTCCATATCATTTCACCCATACATGATTAAATTTGGAAGGAAGTGTTTCACAGGCAAATATTGTGTCTGTGTAGTTAATAACTTTGACGCACTCATTTGTTTCGTAGCTGAAGTACACATCTGGCATACTTAAAATTTCGTTACCTGCGTAGGCTGCTGCTGCTATTGCGGAAGTAAGTATTAAACCTGTTATAACGTTTTTCATAGTGTTTGCCCTTTTTGTTACTATACATATAGTATAACATCAATTACAAGTTTGTCAACCCCTAATCCAAAAAAAAGTGCCGTTTCCGACACTTTCTTTTGCTAGTTCAGCTTCTTATGAAACGAACATCTTAGCGCGACTTCCAGCAACATCACGTGCTGTCACAGCATAGCGAGTCTTGCCAGTTGTAGCAACATCAGTCTTAACGTTCAAGCCAGCAGCTCGAAGCTCGGACATACGTGCAGGAAGGTTCTTGATACCAAAGCGAGCGTTCGCATCAGCAGCAGTTAGAGTCTTGCCAGTACCACGTAGGTATGTTTCTAGGAAAGTCTTTTGGTCAGTCTTAATAGTTGTAAAGCTCATTTAAATTACCTTTTCAGTTTAAGTGTCAGCCAGGATGTTTCCTAACTGTTATATACAGTATAACACCTTTGTTGCCTTTGTCAACCTCTCATTTAGATATAAAATGGAACATCACTATTATTGCCAGTTACCGCGCCATGGACTTGATCACGCACATCAGTATCGGTTGCTTCACCGAAGTCCTTAGCAAAGGAAAGCTTGTCCAACTCACGGTGTGCGAACTGCCAAGCGTTGAGCGTATCACCATCTAGTTCAACCAGCTTCAGTGCTGCATCAACAATGCGAGTGACCATGAAGTTACCTTCTGGAGTGAACATGCCGTAATTTTGATTTGCCATATAATTTGCCCTTTGCTTTATTGTTTAATATGTATATATTATAACATGAACCAATGGGGTTGTCAACCCCTTATTTGGATTAATCTCCAAATATTTCATCCCACACCTTAGCGGTGATACCAGTTTTGATGAACTCGCGATCCTCAGCATTCAGCTGGGGGAACGCATCCTGTACGCTCACGCCCTGCATATATGCATCCACTTGATCCAGTGTTACTGGGAGATCCATTGTGTTGATCTCAGCGGCGTTGAATGGATTAGTTCTTGTGATTTTCATAATTGCTGCCCTTTGCTTTATTGTTTAATATGTATATATTATAACATACAATCCGCTGGCTGTCAACCCCTAATTACATATTCATCATGCTTCTTTAGGAACCAACGCTCTAGCACAGGACCGCCGCCATCATCTTCGTCTACGATGATGTAAGCCACAGTCTTCTTCACGTTCGCATAACGCCATCCACTGTCACCGCCTATCTGGTGTGAGCCAACCCATACCTTGTGTGGATAGTTCTCCACAATGCTCTTGGAGTAGTCATCCTGCTCCTCGTTCAGCGAGTATTCAAAGTTGCAACCATGCTCCTTTTCAATGAAGTTGCCTATTGGTGCGTCAGTGTAAGTGTAGTATCCCATGCAATGCCCCTTGCCCTAATTGTTAATATAATATATTATAACACGGTATTGCATGGTTGTCAACCATTATCTGCAAAGACTTACAAACCTGAGGGTGACATATCCGTTTCGTTGTCCTCTTCTTCTTCCTCTTCTTGCTCTGCCAGCCGCTGATCCAGTTCAAACTCGTCTACTAGGTACTTGGGAACCATACTGCCAATAGTCTCTGAAGTTGCATCATCATACTCATGATAGTCATCTCCGTTTTCATTATCCCACTTGCCTACGAAGCAGCAACCGCTCTCTTCATAGAACGCTTCGATGGAACAGTCTGGGTTCTCCGCGCAGTAGATTTTGTATGCATGAGTTGGTGGAGACCATGCGCTGTCGAACCATCCACTGATAGTAGCAGTACCATCAGCAGCTTCAAGTTCTAGGCCATCGAGATCAATATCCCATTTGGTTCCCCAGTGCTGCAATCGCCAAGCATACCAGTTCCTAGGCTCACCAGGTGCAGTTGTGCCTTCGTACTCTGCAGGCATCGGAACCATTGCGTTAATCAGTCCTGAGTCAGGATCTTGTGCCTTAGACCATATGTCCAAGATCTTCTCTGCTGGACCAGTGATTGTGATTGAGTTGTTGCACCAGTTAGGCATTAGCAGTCTGGGTCGAAGTCGGCCCACTCCTGTGCTTCGTCTGGTTGACCATCGTCCTCGTCACACTCCTCATCGAAGCGTTCGCTCAACTCGTTAGCATCTAACATCTCGCCAACATCGTCATCGGACATCCACTTGACGCACATAGTCAGCGCCATCATTGGATCGAGGTTGCCGTCTTCGACTAGCTCGATTAACTTATCTCTGTTGTCTGTCATTTAATTTGCCCTTACGTTATTGTTTAACTGTATACAGTATAGCACCGAAATGCCATACTGTCAACCTATTTGTTTTAGGCAGGTGCTAATATTTCCAGCAAGTCCTCTACACGATCAAACACCAAGTTGCCTTCACTAACCAACCACTCGTTGCCGTTCCATACATAAAAGTAGGCGCAGCCTTCGTAGCTAGTAGTAAGTTCATCAAAGTCATCGTAGTCTTGTGCGTCTACGTTAGTTTCGCCTTTGTCACGTCCGTAAAACACGCAGTCGTCAATCTCAGCAGCTAGTGTGCTCATGTCACCTAGCTCAACCATACGACCAATTTTAAACGCAGCTTGGTAGCTCTCTTGTAGAGTTTGACCAACACCGCCTTCAACATAGCCATCCCAGTGACAATACTTTGCACGGATCTTACCATTTGGAAGTTTGTAACCTATTGCGCTTCTAGTACCCATTGTGTTCGCCCTTTGCTTTATTAACTTATACATACAGTATAGCACCGGTGTGCTGGTTTGTCAACCCCTAATTTAAGAAATCTGTCTTTAATCTGTCGATCATTGAAACCGCTTCTTCTTGCGCTTCGCTGACTGCTTCGCTTACAAAGTCCTCTAAGTATCCGCCAACACCATCATTGATGTCTTGTGATGGATCCATTCCTGCAGCATAGCACGATCCTAGATATGCGCTGCCCATTTCAACATCGTCATACTTGGCTAAAACCCGCAGCTGGTAGTGAGTGTCGGTGTAGTCTTCGCAGCGAGCCTGCATCGCAGCAAACTCTTCTTCTGTTTCATCAAAGCAATCGCGAATTGGCATATCCTCATAGGCCCACGCAACTGATACATCGAAGTTACCTACTTTGAAAGTCTTTACAGTGTTCCACATATGATTGCCCTTTGTGTTTTGTTTAACTTATACATACAGTATAGCACCGAAGTGCTATATTGTCAACCCCTAATTTAACTTTTATCTAACATAGGTGCTTCTTGTACGCTGACGATATAAGCCTTGCCGTTCACATCATATACAGTCATTGCCTTCTTAGTACTTACAAGCCAACCTTCTGTGGGATGCAAATCCATATTCACATTACCTACGCTGGCAATCAATGTGGGATGCAAATCCACATTGCCTACAATCCGATCCTGGTCGATCAACTTGTTGATGCGGTCTGCAATGTAATCACAGTATGCTAGTTTTGTTGAGTGATGCATGTTGTTTGCCCTTTATCTAATTTGTATATACATTATAGCACCACTCAACTAGTTTGTCAACCTTTAATTTAAACTCCTGGTTTGTAACTACAGTGTTCTACACGCAGGTAATGTGCATGACTAGTTTTTGTAGTGTATACACTTTTGACATTTATTGCAGCACGTATTTGCTGTAGGACACTCTCAGTCATAGTTGCAACAGTAAAACACAAGTTGCGCTTTCCTAGTTCCGCACATTTGTTGGTGTAGATGTTATAGTTGAACTTGATGTTGTTGTTCTGTAGTATTTGGCGAACAGCGCAACGAGCGGTAGTAGTGTAAGTATTTTGCATTAATATTCCCTTCAATGCTTTATTGTTTATACTAGTAGTATAACACCGGAATGCTATCTTGTCAACCTTTTTTTTTATTTGGTTTGCATACGTATGCAAAAAGAGGCTGTGCTTACACTACAATGTAGTGTGTAAGCGTTACTGCATAAAAATGTTTTAAGTTTAATTGCGTCGCAAGTTTTAATTGCGTGTTAAGTTGTTGCGTTTTGGTAAAACGTTTTGTTTTACTTTGCACAATGCACAGGTCTTGTACAGTTGCGTTTTTAGTTTTGTACGTATAGTGTACTTGTAAGTTTTGCATAGTTTGCCCTTTTTTTAGTTTGTAAACTATTATAGCACTAGTATGCAGTTTTGTCAACTGTTTTTTTAATAAACAGCGTTATTATTTGCGTCAAAAATGTATGCGCTAGTAGTAAAATTTAAACTAGCATAGTACTTGTGTACAATACGATTTAGTTTATTAAACGCAACAACTGCTGTGTCTAAATTTGTATGCTTTTGCGCAAACGTGCGCACGACAGTTTTGTTAGATTTAAGTACAATACGGATTGTATAGTTTTGCATAGTGTGCCCTTTTTTAGTTTGTAAACTATTATAGCACCGGAATGCTACACTGTCAACCTCTTTTTTAATTTAAAAACTCCAATTAAAACAAGCACTTAGCAACTTAATTGCCCCAAGTTTCAAAGTCATTATCCAATTGCAGTACATAGTTGTTGTTTAGTATTTTATAGTAGCTGTTAGCAACACGTACTATGCTGTCCTCAATTACGTTTACTTGTGCTAGTGTTAGTGCAGCGTTGCTAGTTTCCGTACGCATTGCTACAAGTTGTTGTTTAGTTATTTGCATTATATAATCCCTTATATGCATTGTGTAATAGTAGTATAGCACACACAGCAGCAGTTGCAAGTAAAAATGCTGCTGTGTGTAAGTTTGTTACAAGTATTTTTCTTCATTTACCTCATCATTACTGTAGCGCATATTTGCAACAGTAGCGGCAAAATTTGTAGTTGTATTAAGTAGTTGCTGTATAACAGTAGCTAACTCGTTTGCTGTGTCTAAGCAAAACGTGTGCTTGTTTGTAGCGTTAGTTACGTACTCTAATTGCTGCGCACAGTGCTGTAGTGCTTGCGCTTGTGTTACTGTGTTTTGTGTAGTTTGCATTGTGTGCTCCTCTAATGCATTGTATACACATACTATAACACACAGCGGCGCAGCTGTCAAGTAAAAAATGCACTACTGCTAAACTTTTTTTAGCCAATAATTAAACTGCGCCATGGCTCCCTTTTTTGTGTAGCGTTGCGCAGCTGTTGCCAGGCGGTGAGCTACAGCGGGGTCTTAGCACACAAGCACTATAGCACAATACTATAGCACTTGTATACTACTTTTTTTAATTAATAAACGTTAACTGTGCATGTACATTTTCCCGCACAAGCGTATCCATATTACTAGCAAGCGCAGCACTAGCTAAACTAGCAGCACTAGTATGCTGTGCATAGTTTGCATACACGTACTGTAGTGCTTGCACGTTGTCGTAAATGCTGTAGTCATTTTTTTCCCGTACGCTGTCGTGTGCAGCATTACTAATTGCTGCTGCAAAATTTTCTAAAGTTGCAATAACTAAATTTTCGTATTTTGTATTTTGCATGTTGTTTTCTCTTTTTGTTAGTTTGTATATACATAATAGCATGCAACAGCACATTTGTAAAGCATTAAATGCACTGCTGCACAAATTAATTTTACTTTACATTTTCCTCATATTGTGCTGCTAAACTTGCAACACTTTCCTCGCAAAAATTATTTTGCAATGCAAATTTTTCTAAAGCGTTAATTGCATGCACAAACTGTAAACTGCTAGCAAAAATAGCATTGTAATAATTTTCTAAATTATCCTCATTTTTTGCTAAATGTGCATAGTGCTTATTAATAAACACGCTGTCGTCGTAACTAAACGCATCCTCTACAATCCCGCTGTTGCACATGTAACACGCTATCCCGTGTAGCATAGTAGTACTGTAGCTGCCCTCAATATTTGCATGTGCTGCAACAATTGCTGTAAGTGCTTGCTGTTGTGTAGTGTTTAAGTTTAACATAAGCTTTTCCGTTTTTGTTTAATGTAAGTTTATTATAACACACTGTACACAAAGCACAACCTCATTTTGCATTTAAACGGACAAACATTCCCAACAAAAACAAGCACTTACAATTTATTTTAAATTAGTTTTCCCTTTAAAAACAAGCACTTAGCGGTGAACGGACAAAAGAACATACAAAACATACGTAACATTACACAACCCAAAAAACCCAATAAAAACAAGCACTTAGCATTATACCCTATTTTGCTGCAGCCAAATGTCAAAAAGTCCAATAAAATCAAAGACTTACAAATACCCTTTAATAACAGTGTGTTACAGTGTAGTGTTAATGTACTACTAGAGCATTAGCATGTAAGTGCGGCAACATTAGAACTCTTCGTTTACAGTGTGTTAGCGTGTAGTGTTAAGGTAGTGTGTTAAGGTCTTGTTGTAAGCTAGCCAATGGTTGACAATGGTTGTGAAAGATGTTATACATTGTGGTTCTATTGTGGCATTAGGGACCCCTTGGTCCCTAATTATCCTTGGGAATCAATGGGTTACACCATGGCTTTAAGGTGGATTCTATGGTGGCGCTAGTGGTGTTAAGCCCATGGTGGTGTAGAATTAACATGATGAAAGCCACATTTCTCATTGTTTTTATAGGATATTTTATTTTGGTTGACGGTGGTGCCGAGAGGCATAGTTCAAATACTTTTCACTCTTACACTACACTCTCTAACACAGTGTTGTTCTAGTGTAGATCAGGGTCTCTTCCCAAGCCTCTTACCTTGCTTACACTGTACTCTTCAATGTAGACTGCATCGTAGTGATCACATTTGAGTTGGCACAGTGTTTCCCAAGCTTCCTGATAGCTACTACATTCGCACACGCTACACTCAGTGTTGGCATCTATCACACGCCACATCTGTATACTCATAGGTTATTCTCCTTCACTAGCAGCGGGGTCTATAGCCAAGTGTGCTGCATAGTGTGGCTGTGTGTAGTAGTTGCTTTTGTTATGCAAAAATTCTGCGTATGCTCTTCGAGCTATATTGGCTGCGGATATGTGGGTGCGTACACTTGGTTCACTAGCAGCGGGGTCTTTGGTTAGCATTACTGTAAGGGCTTCTGATCTTTTTCAAGCGGCCAATCGAACCATAAGCTACAGTCTGTGCAGTACTTTATGAATTGACTTCTTATTAGACCAAGTGCAGTTGAGTTGCATCTAGGACAATGTTTGTGTGTGTTGCTTAGACTCACAAGCCTTTGCGCTCAATCATACCCAGCACCTCATGTAGTTCGAATATGCTCTTGTCCAATACCATGTGTGCGACTTCATCATCGTTCTTGGCTCGTTCATCATACAGCATCTGTAATCGGACCTTGATGTACTTCTCTACTGTCAAAGTCTTGCCATGCTTTCTCATTGTGTGTTACCAGTACTAAACGCATAGTTACCACTTAGGCTAATACGCACATCATCTGTACTATAGTAAGGATATACACAATGTTTTAGTTTACTGGGGAATAACAACAGTGTGCCTTCCATTTCTTTACTAAGTTGCCAACCCGCTAGTTCAATGTTACCCAATACATTAGTATAGGTCATACCGAACATACCTGCGAATGGTTGTGCTTTGCTGCCTCGCGCATATGCTGCTTCCTGCTCAGTTGTATAGGGAATCTTTAACCACAACACCCAGCTTAGTATACCACCGTGACTGTGTAGAGGATTAGTCTCTCCCTTGTGTTGGAAGTTGACCCATGCTCCTAGACTGGTGATGCTATGCTGACTTGAGTTGTAGTTTTGGGTTTGTAAAAAATTAGCTTGTGCTTCCCAGAGGTTGATCTCTCGAGTAACGGTTGCATCTAGATCAGCAACACAGTCTTTGAGAAAGTATTGATGTTCAATGTCACCCACTAGTTGATGGGTTGCACTGGTGTAGTTTGCATAGTTGTTGGCTTGTATAGCTTCAACTTCTGCGACCACAGGTGCAAGTTCATCTAGGCTAAGCTTATACTCCCACAAGGGAATATTGTTTAAAGGTTTAAGCATGTGGTTGTTCTAGGTTGTCTATCAAGCACTCAAGTACTCCACGCCAATAGGCATCTGCCCACGTGTCTCTCTCAAGGCCGTCAATTAAACGTTGAACAATATCAATTCTATGCATCATCCTTGTACTCATCCTAACTTACTCTAGAGTAAGCACTGTCTTGGTAACCTGGAATGTTACACTTAACACGTTCTAGTTCAGCGAGTACCATTAGTAGTGCTTCACTTTCTTTAATAGTGTTGCCTTCTAGTTGTACAGCCTCTAGTCCTTCATTAAGTTCAGTGATTCGGGAGGTGATGTATTCCATTACTCCTGTATTAGCATAGGCTAATGACTCTGCCGATGTCATAGCTCGGCTGTTTTTGTCTTCCATAGTAATTACATCTCCTTGTTCACTAGGTGCAGGTTTATCAAGCTTCTTCTCTTGTATACCTGTTGTGGGTGCTTGGGTAAGTGTTACGCCATTAATTTCTTTAACTGTTTCGATGGCGTGTGTTACACTAGCATCGTTCGTTTTGTCCATATCAGGCCTTAGTCCGCTTAATTTCATACTAGTGTACCGTGCCTATTTCTTCAACAGGTGCAAATGCAGCCCATTCTTTAATGTCACCACGACTATCTGCAATAGCTTCTACGATCTTATTGAAGTCTTCTTCATTTAGTGTGGTACGATATATACTTAGAGCTGTACTTGCTAGAACAGCAGCAACAATGAGAGGATTTGCTTCCATCTTACCCATTAGTGCGCTGCTAAAGCCTTGTACTGCTGAAAATATTTCTTTGATGTCATCATCTTCATTTAACATGCGGTTACTCTCCAGTTATTTGTTTATACACTTATTATAGCATATTTATTTAGGAGTGTCAACCTCAATATTTAATGTGAGTTCAAGATTTTGGATTCCTAGTGCATAGTTTCGTCGTCATCTACATCTACATCCTCAAAATTATCTACTACTAATTTAAGTTTAGGTTTAAAGTTAGTGTGCTCTAGCTGAAAAGATTCCAATGCATCCTTGATACCATCGCCGTAGTAAGAACTAACAGAAGAGCTTCCGTCGCCGTGATCTTCTACTAGTGCATCAACTCGTGGGATGTCGTGATATTCGGCAACCGCATCACACATATCGTATATTGCTGTACGACTCTCCTCGTCAATTTGCATTTCAGCGGCTTGGCCACAGATGTTTAATAATGCTTCTACTACTTGTTGAATTTCTACTGATTCGTTACTGTCATGATCATCGCTCATTTGATTACCTCATTGTTGGACGTACATAGTATTTAGTACGCTAAATATTGCAGTAAGAGATATCAGGAACCTTTATGTATAATACTAAACATTGTGTAGTCTTTAATGCTAACCAAGAGATCAAACGTAGAACTTCAGGCGCATATAGATTTGCTAATCAGCTAGAAGGTCTTGGCTGGCATGTCACAGTGGTGGATTGGGTAGATGATTGGCCTGAGCATGACCTGGTAGAATACTTAGATGCTATAGTGAGTGACGAAACTGTGATGTTTGCTTGGAGTTACACTTGGATGAAGCCATGGTGGGCAGGATATGCAATTAAACAAATAAAAGAACGTTATCCAGGACGTAAACATATAGCAGGAGGCCAACAGTATTTCCAACATGACATAGGGTTAGATGCTATGTTATATGGCTACGCAGAAGTAGCAGTGCCTCACGTATTAAACTGGTTATTTGATGGCGGTCCTAAACCCAAAGGCAAAGATATATTAGGCGGATTGTTTGTTGACTGCAACACAGACTACACAGCTATGAACTTAGGAGACTATGGCATTGAGTATCGAGATGATGACTACCTAATGGATCATGAGTTGCTAACTGTGGAACTAAGCAGAGGATGTAAGTTCCAATGTAAGTACTGTAACTATGCATTCTTAGGTATTAAAGAAGACACATCTACAGAAGTAGCCCTTCTCCGTGCAGAGCTAATAGACAACTACGAACGCTTTGGCACTACTAATTATATAATAGCAGACGATACATTTAATGATAGAGAAAGCAAGTTAGAGATGCTTGGCGATGTAGTACAGAGTTTGCCTTTTGAGCCTAACTTTGCATGCTTCATACGTTTAGACTTAACTGTTGCTAAACCAAAACAGCTTAAACTTCTTAGCAGAGCAAGGGTATGGAATCATTTTTATGGCGTAGAAACTTTTGATAACAAAGCAGGCAAAGCAGTAAGCAAGGGCATGCCATCTGAACGTATCAAACAAGGTCTTATGGACATTCGTAAACACTTTATGACAGAGCTAGGCTTGTACAGGGGAAGCTTAGGCATGATTGCAGGGCTACCTTATGAAACACCAGAAAGTTGGCAGGAAAGCGAAGACTGGCTACAAGCTAACTGGAGCGATCAAAACTGGCAGTGGTGGCCATTAGAAATTAGTTTGGATACAAACACAGCTACTACTAGTATTTTTAGTAGAGAATGGAAAAAGCATGGCTATCGACAGATAACTGACGAAGCACGTATTGGTGAGATTAATAAAAAGTACGACAGAACACACGGTGGAGTTCAACATAAGTTTGATGATAACAGTTTGTTCTGGGACGCTGACTGGGCCGACATTGGGCAAGCAACCGACTTTGTATACGAAGTTAATCACGCCTATCATCACAACAATATTAAGAAACTACCCAGCTTCCATATGCTAAATCACTTTCCGTTCCATACACCCCAAGAAGCATTAGAGCTAACAGTTAGATATGATGACGATAATAATGCAGGTAGCGAACATCAACATGCAACAATCATACAGCCTTACATTAAATCTAAACTAAAGGGTGTTTCAAGAATAACTGATTTGTTGAAGAGTGGTGCAGGTCCTATGCTGTTAGGACAAGTGCGTACTAGCACACAAAGAGAACTGCGGAATGACAAGCTTTGGCATAAGCTTAATTGTCCTTCGTGCAGTTAGTGGTTACAGCAGTACAGACTTAAATATTTCTAAGTGTTGTTCCCAAGGTACTACCCATTCAAACCTTAAACTTAATACAATACGTTTACGATCGTTCATATCAACTGAATGAAACTCTGATGTGTTAACGAGGGTAGGTGTTTGTCCAATGACACAGCGATCTAATTCAATTAGGGTATCGTCTATATCTACACTAACATTCATTTCAATTGCCCTGCGTTTCTCTGTAACAATTGCAGCACCTTCAGGGGGCTTGTACCAAACCATTTCAGCATTGTCAGGCTCCCAACACCAGTTCAATCCACCACCGTGTTGTATAACTTCACCGTTGTATTCGTAGCAGTCATAGTGGGCACTGGCATGTTGATAGTGAGGCCAACGCATAAAGCAATTAACAATTGAAATAGGTTGTCCTACAAAGTCTCGCATATACTTAATAAACTTTGTGTTGAATATTTCATCTGCCGGGACGTTCCATATCCCTCCAGAGCCTTCTACAAAAAATGTATTATGTTTTTGCATAGTTGCATCGCTAGTTAGATATGCATCCATATCTAATCCAGGCAAATAGCAATCGCTGTTGTCAATACTTGTTTTGTGCCAAAGTTTCATTCTAAAATATCCGCTATTTTATGTGCAAGTTTACGGAACCACATTTCGTCGTGGCCTCGAGTAGTTTCGGCAGCAGTACCTAAACGTATTCCACTTGTCTCTACAAAACTTCTAGGGTCATTTGGAATGCCGTTCTTGTTTACAGTAATGCCATTCTCTTCCAATAAGTCTGCAGCTTCGCGCCCACTATAATGACTACCGCTTAGGTCCATTAGGATAATATGCGAGTCAGTGCCGCCTGTTTGTACTAGTATATCGCGCTGTCTGAGCACGTCACACATTGCCTTGGCGTTGCGTACAACATCTTTACTATATTGCTTAAAATACTCTCTATCAGCTTCTATAAAACATTGTGCTTTGGCAGCAATAATATGCATTAATGGACCACCTTGTGTACCTGGAAAGATTGCACCATTGATACGTTTGGTATATTTTTCGTTG
>Ga0308009_10001598_pt1 | contig 12895 bp, 3 predicted proteins | sample Neamet127_FD_203134 | JGI IMG/M metagenome (GOLD analysis project Ga0308009, IMG submission 203134) | Marine microbial communities from water near the shore, Antarctic Ocean - #127 | ecosystem: Environmental > Aquatic > Marine > Unclassified | place: Southern Ocean | collected 2014-07-24
TGACCATATGAAGTCGCCGATGTTGAAATACGGAAGTTGTTGGAGAAGATATTTGCTCCTGCTTGGTAACTTCCAGATCCAGCACGTAGAGTTTCTCCCTTACCACGTGTACTGTCTTGGTATCCAGTAGTCATATAGTCGTAGTATACACCACAACCAGTATCGTACTTGAATTCAATTTCGTTAGTAACGTCGTACATTACAACTTGATAGGTACATAGGTAACTTGTGGTATAACCCATATCTCTCCATTCAATAACCATCATCTTGTTAGGGTCGCCAACTTCGAATGTGTTTGTTGAAGAAGTTACAGTGTTTACACCAGAAGTCGCTGTGCTAGTATCTTGTGCTGTCATGTAATACTCAACAGAGTCTCCACGTTCCAATGTAGGAATAGAGGCACTCCATGTACAAGCAATCGATGCACAATCAGCATCATCAACTTTTTCAGAACTCATATGCATTGAGGTCCAAGTTGCTGCTGAATTGACACGGTAGTACAATGTTGGTCCTACACCGGCTGAAGTGCTTGTATTCAATCCTGAAGGTGGATCTCCTGCATCAGTAAGGGTTACTGAAACAGTTCTATCCTTACTATGGGAATCACTTAATGCTGAGTGATCCATGGTAGGTGCGAAGGTATCTGGTTGAGGTGCAACCAGGCCGACCTTGTATGTTATAGAACCTGTAGACGCTTGTTGTCCATAGTATCCTAATGACAATGCAAATCCAGACCACGTGTAAGTGGTAATGGCGTTATATCTTCCGAAGTAGTAATACGCAGATGAACAACTTCCACCTGATGCTGAACTAGTTCGGTAGAAGTAGTAAGCACCATTGTCAGTTACACAAAGCATGTTAGCGGAAGTTGAACTTCCAGTAGCATTGAAATTAAACTTACCGAATGAACCAGTAATACCGCCTGGGATAGCGATTTTATAGGCAATGTTGTAACCATATCCATTGGATTTGGTTGCAGCAGCACCACCTGATAGTGGGTCGTTAATTTCTAGGGAAGTGCTGGATGTAGCCTTATCGCCGAGTCCAACCATTGCCCATGAGTTAGAAGAACTATCATACAACATAATTAGGTTGTATTGAGGTCCGTTCTTTGCACTGATTGTTAGATATCCATTATCGTCCTTGTGGAGCATATCAATTCCTGATCTTGTTCCACCCATTCCATTATATCCAGTAGATGGAGCAGTTGTCCATTGTGTTACCCAGTTAGCATAGAAGTAGTAAGATGTTGTATAGAAACACGCTTGGCTTCCAGTACCGCAACTTGTAGTGTCGAATTCAAAGAGGTATTCGTCGCTTCCATCGAAGTAGGTCATTTGACGGTTAAGAACATTTGGATAGTTGTATCCTCCACCGCTAACGTCCGTAGTAGAAACGGTAAACTTCTGGTCTGTTCCAGCATTTGCAACATCTTCTACTGCGAAGTAGTAAGGTGTTGGAGTTGTTTGCGAACCTGTTAATGCAGGGTCATATCCAACGTTAGCACCGTTGCTTCCTTGGTTTAGGTCTTGGAACTTCCAATAGTATTCCAGGTAATCTCCAGCATCAACTGAAGGTGTTGTAGCCTTGAATCTGCAACTTGAAGAAGTTGAAGTACAAGTTCCGATACTTGAAACGGAAACACTTGACCATGTACCATTATTCAATGAATAATGTAGAGTAGGTCCATTAGCGGATGTTGTATCAACACCAGCCATATCTGAAAGGGTGGTGAAGAAAGTTCGTGTACCCTCAGAATATGACGTAATTCCGGAATACGGAGCGAAGTCAGATGTAGGAGCGTCTGTATCAGAACCACCAGAATAAATTATCTCTAGATAAGAGTTACCTGATCCACTACCTGATGAATATGTGTATGTGTAGATTGAAGCAGTCATCCTTGCACCCATTCCGATAGTTCCGGAATTACTTTGAGCAGATGTGATGTATCCTGCAGCTGTGCTCGCTGTACAAGTTGTTGATGTTGTACAAATGTCAGCAGTCTTCCAACCAGTTCCTTGAGCATAGGTATCAACTGCCGCAGAGTTCCAGATAGATGATTGCATCTTTCTTGCGCTAGTTCCACCATAATTTTGCTGTATGTTCGATGCAGCGAGAGCACCTGAACATGATGCAGTCGTAATTTGCCAGTTGTACTTAGCATCAGTTCCACATGCTTCCATCACAGTTGCTGTGATAGCTGTTGAAGAACTGCTTCCATATGCATATTGAACATATTGCTTCCATGCGATAGAATCAACAGTAGCACCAGTTGGTAGAGCGTGGTTGCTGTTGAAAACGTACTTGTGCCAAGGCAGATAATAGTTAGAACTGTAGTATCTGTAAAGGTATCGAGAGCTTTGAGTGTAACAGTTTGCGTAGTATACGTAACAATATCCACCAGTGCTGGATGTGACCTTAATTGTAGGGTCGATAGCAAGTGGGAAGACTCTGTCTTCTGAAAGTAACCAGTCTGTGTCAACTGCTGTAGTCAAGATGATTAGAGAACCATATGATTGAACAAAGTATGTTGCAACATATGGTGCTTGTGCACCTTCTTCTATAACGATAGGAATTGGGAACTCAACTAGTAGTTCTCCAGTTTCTGTATGACGCACTTGTAGTGCTTCTTGAGTTTGTGTGATTTCCTCACCAAGGAGTGTGTCACCAATATACAAGGAATATCCGAGTGGCAGTTGAACTGCTTCGGAAAGTCCTAACCAAGCTGCATTAGGCTGAAGGACAGGGCGCTCGCGAATTACGAGGTTCTGTTTCAGTTGTGTTGACTCGACTGTGTAATCCAAGTCATATCCTTCTGCTAGTGGGTATCGGATAACATTTCCACCAACTGTTGGTCCATCGTTAGATGGAGCAATCATTAGTGGCATTGGCGCCTCTCCAGATTCATCAATGGTTACAACTGTTGGGTTGATACCAGTGAAGATCGGGTCGACGAATTGACTGGTTTGAACTCGGACTCCGCCAGCAACTTCAGCAGCAAATTCTGCTGTGAAGGTGTTCTCGACGACTTCCCAGCCGTTTGCTGTCGCAACGACGTTCAAGTCAATTTCATCCCATACGCCATCATCTTGAAGGTAGTTGATTGGCTCACTAGCAATTAGTTGAGCAATCTTTCCATCTTCTGTGATGTAAGCTCTGGTCATTTGGTCTCTCATTCCCTTGAGTTCAAGGGCTTGGTCATATTCATAGTCTATGTCTTCAATGGTATCTGGCATCTTGAAGTAGTCTTGCGACTCTTCAGTAGCGTTGACGAAATCAATTTCGCCAGCGTTGTTTGTTACGAATCCACTCATAGGCATTAACGCCATGAGTAGACACAATAACAGTGCCACACCGATTCCACTAAGGACAGACTTTTGCGTGGTTTTCTTTGTTCCCAACATTGTTCATTCACCTCATACGGACTGTATGCACTGCATCGCAGGCTTAGCACCGCTTATGAGGATTGGGGTACATGTTCTTTGAATGCTTCACTATTTACACTAACTGGAACCAACATACTGCGCCCCGATTTCCCCGTTTGAGTGGTGCAATCGCTTTGTAAATGTTACTTCTATTATATACTTAGAAAAAGAGATGAACATAAAGCGGAAAAAGTTTCAAAAAATTATCTAAATTTGTATGCATTTATTGAATATTCGACTTTGAGAAATTAGGCCGCCGAATACATCGCCGAATATTACAATTTTTAAAATTAAATAATATTGACTAATAGAAGATAATAATGAATACGGATTCAAAACATATGATCTATTAAAGTATTGAAAAAAACAGCTTATTGAATTGATAAAAATATCCCGCGCAACCAGGAGAGAAATATATTTTGCACTCCTGGCACCCAAAGAAGAATGGATGAAGGACGTAATGAAGAAGAGCCAAGAGAGCAACCGCAGCTGCTCTCTTGGCGACTATAAGCCCTGCCCGCAGGCAATGCTTTCATTGATTAGTTTAGACGGCTTGTCTAAAGATCAGTAATCCCAATCTTTGTTTTCTTCGTCATCACCATCGCCACGGCGAAGTATAACTGCGCTAACAATAACTGCAACGAGAATTAATCCACCGATTAGACCCCAAATTTCACCCGGTATTTCACCAGCCTCGCCGTCGACACCAATTGAAGTGCCGTCGTCTGGATTGTCAATTGCAACATCTCTGTTGTATTCGATACTGTTCATGCTTGCTGCTGAAGCAGAGTTACCTAGTCCATCTACAGGAACTGCAGTGAAGTAGTAATCCCATGTTCCTTCAGCGGTTGGCATTGAAATATTGATTGCAGTATCAGTTGCACCTACTGTGGAGACACATTGTGATGGCATGTTTGCTGCATCGAATGAGTCTTGCTTTTGATAACATACATTCCAGTGGTCAACATCAAAGGTTTCCCCTGTTGCAGACCATGAAACGGTCCATTCTTCTCCAACTGCTTGCACTGCCATGTTCATAGCAGATACTCCACCATCAACTGCCTTGTCGGCAATAATAGTTCCAGTTCCGATAGGAGTACTACAACCAGCAGCATTACAAATTGCTACTGATACATCGTATGACATTCCATGTACTGTATTAGTACCGGAGTAAGTGTAGGTTTTTGCACCAGGAACTGCATTTGCCGGCTGTGGTGATACACACAGAGGATCGGTAGAGTCGCAGGTAATTGTTACAACTTCAGTGTCAGATGAAAGAAGGATTGTCGAAACGTTCCAGTTCATCACTAATGCTCCACCTTTACCAGGTGATGCATCAAAGGCCGAAATACTTGCAACTGGTACTGCTGCTTCTTCAAGTGCAGCACCAATCAGTACAAGACTTCCAGCAGGCAAGGTTGCTGAATCTGCAGGGAAGTCAAAGCTGAACATTGATGTTGTTCCATCTACATCTTCAACTGTTGTTGACATTGATGTCCACAAACCAGAATCAGTGACATACCAAAGTGATGTTGCACCTAGGCTCTTATCGAAAATTACTGACATTGATTGAGATAGAATATCATTCGCACTCAATCCATTCTCTGTTGCGAATTCAACAACACCAATTGCATCATAAGTTCCTGTATATCCTGGCAGTTCTTTGTCCATGAATGCAGATAAGTCACCATCTGAAGCAGTGATATTGAATTCACTTGGAGCCCAATACTGTATTGGGTATTGTACTTGGATTCCCGAATCAGTAGTTGCTGATCCGACACCATTGTTCCAAATCTCTATCATCATTTCTTCACTGACTGAAGCGCCTTGTGAATCAGTAACAGTAACTGTTACTGCGAATATCATTACATATTCTGTGACGATTGGGAATTGACAGATTGTTCCAATACCTGCTAGACCGCCACATCCTGGTAGTATACCATTTTGATAGGCCCATGAGTATTCAAGAGATTCACCTGATGGGTCATCTACATCGAATGCTTGTACAGACATCTGGAGGAATTCTTCTTGCCCAACTACCAAGTCACCAACTGTATTCAAATCAAATGATGTGATCATTGGTAGGTTGTTAACAACATCAAGAGTCATGCTCTTGTGGTTATTTGAAGGTCGTTGGTCAGTAGACTTGCCCAATAGTGTTAGATCTGCTTCGAATGTGTAAACACCTTCTTGAAGATCGAGTAGATCACATGCAAATCCGGTTAATGACGCAGGAGGTATTGCCGATGCGTTCATTCCTAACTCTGCATGCATATAGTCTGGTTCTACACCCATACAATTATCCACAGTGCTTGTTTGTGAATTGACTTCACCTTCTTTGGTGGTGGTAAAGGTTATTTCCCAGTCGTATGTAGTCATTTCATTGCTTCCACGATGTTCAACTTGAACATGTATCCTAGATACTCCTACGTTTAGATCTCCGGTTTGACCGTCACTAACTGAAAATGTTGGTTCACCGCCTCCATTAGAATCATATCCTTGGAATACTGTAAGAGTTGTAATACGAATGTCGTGATAGTTATTTACTGCTCCAGTGATTTCATCTGCATTAGAATTTGGGTAATCGTCAGAATACTGTGTTTCTTCACACATATGGTAGAAGATTGTTTCAGAGGTTTCGTTTTCTGAACCGGTCGAGTTTGTTTCCCAGCATGATTCAAATGCATCATAATCAACATAGCTCATCAAGGTTGCTTCCAATGAATATTCTCCTTGTTCTTCATTACTATCAGGCATTACACTTCCTTCATATGACCAAACGCTTTGATAATTCAATACTGTTCTTGTATCGTTTGTCACATTATTTGGGTCTTCACCATGACGGAAGGTCTCAACCATTTGACCGCTTGTTCCAGCGGTTAAGAGAGTAAGTCCACCATTTGACAATAAATTGTCACCCACTGTGCTTTGTGCTGATGTGATGTCTCCACGAATCTTTAGAAGTACTGAAACATCTCTAGGATTAAATCCATTAGCAGCTGAGCCATTGGATGTAACTGTTAGAGTGAAAGCCTTTTCATCTGAACCGGTCACTAAATCGGAATCCTGTCCGTTCCATGACAAGTCAACTGCAATGTCAGTCCAGTCTACGACATTAACAATAATTTGTTGAACATCGTTACCAGGGTCTACATCGCCGATAGCGTTGACTACGACTTCAATAATATAGAATCCAGCAACTGGAGTCCATTGGATATCAGTTCCAGATTCTGTTTGGAGAGTTATTTTTCCTCCACCGAGGATTGCTCCTGCAGCGAGGCTAGAAACTGGGCAAGCAAGAGCATCGTCGCAGATAACGTTTCCATTTTCCCAACTTAGTTCGTTACCTAGTGCATCTAGCACGATTGCTCCGGCATTACCGCTACCATCATTGGAGTATACGGTTACAGTGTAACCCATCTCATCGATCGCAGTATCGCCGCTATTCTTAATGAATGCAGCAAAGGTTGTAACTTCGCCAACTTTTAGCTCGTTTCTACAGCCGTTGGTGTTACAACTTGTTTCTTTCGGTGATGTAATGGCAATTGCTTCTGCATCTGCACCTGAACGGGCACCTGCTTCTTCAATTATCACGGTTTCTTCAAGCTCGACAAAGTCAATACTAGCAAATACACTTGCTAGCATCAAAGTGACGAGAATCATTGGGGTCAATTTTCGCATATTCATACCTCCGTTGGTTCGGTGAATAACACCACTTCATGCTTTGTATTTATACTATAGTAAAATAGAGCACGGGGCAATTAAGGACAATTAAAGCTCTTAAAAGAGCCTCCATGCATGCTTAGTGTAGCGTTTTCAGTAAATAATAGAGCAGGTTATTTGTGATGTTTGGTGATTTTTGACGGTGCGTTAGAAATCTATTCTAACTATTCAATTAAAATGGTCCGAATTAAGAAATATGTTAGCATTCTCGCATATGGCGCATCAACAAAAAATTAGTAATCCCTCAATGCTGCAGCAGGTGAAATTTTTGCCGCCCTACTAACCGGCACTGCTGTGGCGATTAATACTAGCAACCATCCACCGAAAAATACGATTAATATAGAATCCCATGGCAAGGTGAATTCTGCCCCCTGGGATTGCCAAAATGCCGTGTAGAGGGCTCGGTGAAAGCCTATTGCCACGATGACGCCATTCAACATTCCAAGAACTGAAACCCATGATACTTCGACGAGGAATGAAATTGTCACCATACGTGAACGATAACCTAAGGCCCTGAGCACTCCAATCGTACGTTTCCTTTCCGATACGGAACGAACTGTTACGACCCCTATTCCAGCGATACCAACTATTAACCCGAGTGCTAAATATCCTTCAAAAATAGCCAAGATTGCTAGAACGAGCGATTGTATTAACATTACTTCGTCAGAAAGTACCAGCACTGTAACTCCTTCACCGGATAGATCATGTTCAAGATTTTCAGCAACCTCGGCAGCCGCAAATCTCGCATCACTCGGTTTCCCAGTTACTGAAAATGACTTTAGATTCGAAGTATCAAAATCTTCACTCGGTTTGGCATTATCAGGAACACTGACATACAACCGTTCCAACTTCCCAGAGAATTGTTCTTCAACTACTTCTTCATTCATCCAGATGCCTGCAGAAAACAAATATGAGGACTGTTCTAAGAAGCCACCAACTTGCACAAGCCTAGTATTTGCAGGGTTAGAACTTTCAATTAGTAAAATTGAATCTCCAATTGAAAAACTCAACGGAACTAAGGCCGTTTCGGCCGAAGCAGATTCAAGTCCAAAGGAAGCGTCAATGAAGACTATGTCGTTACGATTTCCAATTGAATTCCATGCATCTTTCTCAGTAACCCCTAAACTTTGATCCCAAATGTGAAGAGGAAGACCTCCATGTTGTGAAAAACCTTCATCAAAACCACGCAATAGATATGGCATAGATTCTCCTTGTGAATCCTCTATGAAAACTGTTGAGCGATAAACTCCACCCGTGGCATCTATCATCGATTGATCGGTTGCATTTAGATTCCAATCTAAATGATTTTCTTCCAATTGTAGAGGCCTTGATGCCGGAGCCATCAATAATATCTCGAACTCACCTTCTGCCTCATACACGAAATCACCTGAATAGTTTTCAAATTGTTCGGCATATCCCCCTAAGACAATTACTGAAAATACAGTTATTGAGAACATACCCATCACTACTGCGGTACGCATTGGAGTTGATAGGGGATGGGCAAGTGCAACAGGGATTACTGGGCCCAGGCGCTTTGTTAGCAATTTAGCCTTACCAATTCGTTGCACTGCAAGAGGAGCTAAACTGGTTAGAACCAATACGCCTGCGAATACTTCTATGAGTCCTAACGTAATGAAAGCAAATTCATTAGGTGTTGCCATCGCCCTTACTGGGTCAATTGGCGCTAATAACAAAGTCCAAAGTAATAGTAAAACCCCTGTCAATCCAAGTGTATTTCTCCCTCTGTGACGCGCTAAATTGCTTATGAAGTTTGATTTGCTCTTCATTTTTAGTACCAATTGCCAAGTCAATACAGGGGTTAACATGATGATAAGGCAAATTCCTGCCCCTACCCATAGTATGTACGATAAACCATTTTCAAACCCTACTAGTAATAGGCCGAGAGCGCACACTGCAAGGCCTCCTACCATAATTATCTGAACTAGTAATAACGTCCACGGAACTCCCTCATTATCAATTTTAGCAGTACCGCGAAGGGCTTGAACTATATTCAGGTTTGAAGACCATATCGCAGTGGCCCAAAGTGTTATGATCGCTATAAGAAATCCCCAAGCCCATCCTGAAAGAACTGAATCTATGGTCCAACTGAAACGAAATAACCCTGCTCCAACCGAAGAGAAAATATTTGAGAATCCAATACTTATCAGCCAAGCCAATAACAAACCAAGAATAGAACCGACCAATCCTGCAACGCTTGCAACTAACACTCCTTCTTGCACCGCTAGTGCCCTTGCATCTGCTTTCTTTAGGCCGAGAGCTCTTATCGTGCCCATTTCTTCTCTGCGTGATTCGGAAAGCATCATTATGATAGTTAGAACCAGTAAGATTCCTGCTGCGATTGTGAATGAACCGAATACGAGGAACATTGCGGCCATTACACCACTTGTCTCTGCTGCTGCTTCCGCAGATTGTAATTTAACAGGAGATAGTATGAGATTGCTATCCTCCATTGTCGACTTTTCATCAAACCACAGTTGAATAGCTGCAACTACCTGTTGATCAGTTGTTGAATTCGGACTCAAACTTCCACCTGAGATTAGTAATATTGAACGTTCATCATCGTCGGCTAATGCCAATTGTTCTGCATCATTTAGTGAGACTAATCCCAATACGATAGAATCGAGTTGTTCCAATGTCTCAAAACCTTGTACTGAACTATATTGCCCGTCATAGATTAACCGAGTTGCGGAACTGTTTCCAAAGGCATATGGTAGAACGCCTTTAACCCAAAATTGGCTATCATTATCGAGGGATTCAAGTGCATCCATTCTCGTGGACAACAACACACTTCCATCTTCAACAGACAATGTTGAGTTGGCGCCTCCAAATGCCAAAAACATTTGTGGCATTGCGCCTATTCCAGGCGCATCTGAAAGCAATGGTAAGCGAATGGATTGTATCTGCAGATTATCATTAAATTGAAGTAAACCATTTTCGTAAGAACACCAGTTCTGATCATTTTCAAATTGTATTGATGTTGTTGAGTCACATGATTCTGCTATCGTGCCTTCAATCTGAGAAGTATTCTGTGTTGGGAAGGAAGATGATTGTGGTTGTAGTGTAAAAGTCCCTGTAAATGAACCATTTGTGAAGAGATTATCAGCCTTGTAATATTCGTCGTTGAGTAATCCAGAAATTATTAGGTGTAGTCCTTGTTCGTTGGCAACAAAATCGCTTGATAGAATCCGTCCAGAATTATCTATTACGTCCGATGCTGGTGCAAGAGATTGCAAATCACTATCGAATGATTGAATGGCTATTGAATCATTACCTTCACTAATTACTAGCCATTGGTATTCATTTATCATGTTGGATTGGTAAGATGGAGAAATTGACAGAATCTGTTTTTCACTTGAAAACGATTCTATATAATCAGAATTTAAATCTTTTTCCGATGCTAAAAACAAGTCGTTTTGATGTGAAATTAGCCCCTGCAATCCATCTGGCGATAGTGCGAAATCACCTAGCAGCCCCTCATCTGGCGCCCTCCAAATCCAAGCATCTCCCGCACCCTCTATTTGGAATCCAACACCACTGGCACTGGTATGCCATAGTCCTCTTTCTCCTTTGTAGAGGTTGGTAACAGTTGAATCACTGAGTGTAATTAATTGTTCATCATCAAATTGAACATCGATTAATGGAACTTGCAATATTTCCATCATCACGCTATCGGGGGAAAGTTCTGTGAGATTTTCTCTAAGAGCGGATACATCTTCCCCGTTTACACGGCCTAACCCCGCTGTTGACGAAATTGTGAGGGCCCCTGAAGACTCTTCAACAGTCAATTCCAATCCAACATCTGATGACTTTATGTGTTTGTTAATTATTTCCTCAACCTGCTCCAATAGCGGATCTATTTGTTTGCGAGAAGTCAAAGAATCATCTAAGGAAAATGCAACATTATTGATTTTATTGTCGAGCGAATGGAGGGTTTGGGAAGTCGCTAAATCGGTGAACATAGTTGCAGTTCTCGTACCACCTCTCGCTCCTTGGCCCACATTTTTTACAATTTCAAGAATTTGAAATGTTCCTTCTTTGCGAACTCTTTTTCCATCCTCACTAACAAACCAATCAACTTCGACTAAATCCCCTACGCTGACCTCCAGTTCTTCCGCAAAGACGGTATCAACTGCAATAAATGCAATAGATTCTTGACTAGGAGTTTGCACTTCATCAAAATTGATATTTTGCTCATACAAATGAGAGAATCTCAGTCCATTATCACCAATATCAGACCAAATCATTTCCGAATCGACTGTGGCATTTCTTGCAAACCAAGCAATGTTTGCATTTGAGTTGCCATTTTGCGAACTGGCACTGACTGATGTTGAATATCCATATTGACGACCTTCGATTTTATCTTCCAAAGATTCAGTAGTGCTAATCTCCTGCCAGATATCCTCGGCCAGTTGTTGGGAAAATTCAACTTTAGCCCCTGTGTATGGGTCAAAACCTGAAATCATTAGATCTGTTTCATCATAGGCGACTTCAACTTCCCATCGGACTGTTTCATCCAGGGAGTCGCCGACAACTAGTGAAGAAGTAATAATCGCGCTAGCGATTACAAGACCGGCTAATAGTAAAGCAGCCTGCCTTTTCCTACGCAATACATTTTGGCTTGCCAGCCTCCAAACAACCAGACGTTGGGGGACCAGTAACGGTTGAATTAGCACATGACTCAATAGAGCAACGCTCAAGGCACCAACCCACTGGTTTATGGTTGATAATTGCAACCAATTTAATAGAAAAAATACTAGCAATGCATCTACTATGGGTCCAAAAATCAACAAACTTATTTTGGCCCATCCGAGTTGTTTTCTGCGCCCTAAACCATGGACTGAAATCAAACTGGGCACCAGTATTATCACACTGATGATGAGCATTGGCAGAAGCAGAATCACTCCTCCTCAGAGTTATCGGTGATGATAATTCCATCATCCATTTGTAGAATCCTATCACATTGCTGTGCAATTTTTATATCGTGGGTAACAACCAACAATAAGGAATTATTTTCGCTATTGATTTGCTTCAATAATTGCATGACTTCACCCGAAGTACCACTGTCGAGATTTCCAGTTGGTTCATCGCAGAGGATCACTGAAGGCGAATGAACGATTGCTCTAGCGATTGCTACTCTTTGTTGCTGACCTCCCGAGAGTTCTGATGGCCTATGATTGGCTCGGTCTTCCAAGCCTACTGATGCTAATGCCTTGAGAGCACCTTGTCTTGCCTCAGAACTTGCTTTCCCTATCAACAGTAATGGGAGTTCAACATTTTCAACTGCCGATAATACCGGCAAAAGATTGAAGTTTTGGAAAATGAATCCAAAATTATGCGCTCTCATCTCTGTCCTTTCGTCATCTGAAATACCAAATAATTGCTTACCGTCAACTAATACTTGGCCGGAACTAGGTTCATCTATTCCCGACAAAACATTGAGCAGTGTTGTTTTTCCACAGCCGGATGGACCCATTATTGCAACCATCTCTCCTTGTAATAATTTGATATTGATGCCGCGAACTGCTTGCACCATATTATCGCCGGTCTGGTAGACCTTCCACAATGCTCTGGCTTCCATCGTAGTTCGCATGATTATTGCACAACAGAACGCGTTGATAAACTACCGCTTAGAGCGTTGATACATGGCCAATGATGTATTGCAGGTTATCGCCTTTGGACCTTTAGCCGAAGAGTTATCTGCAAGAAATCTGCAGATTGCTTATGTT
>Ga0308009_10001603_pt1 | contig 12872 bp, 3 predicted proteins | sample Neamet127_FD_203134 | JGI IMG/M metagenome (GOLD analysis project Ga0308009, IMG submission 203134) | Marine microbial communities from water near the shore, Antarctic Ocean - #127 | ecosystem: Environmental > Aquatic > Marine > Unclassified | place: Southern Ocean | collected 2014-07-24
CGTCGCCCGCCTCGCCGCCACCTCCGCGGGCGTCCACCACGCCGGGATCGGAGACACGCGCTGCGCCACCTCCATGCCGTAGCAGTCCTGTGATGACCCCAGCAGCAGGTACTTGCCACCGCTGCCACCGACATTGCCATCGCCCACCATCGGCGCCCACTTGCCGTTGCGGCGCCCCGAGAGCCACACCAGCGACTTGGGCTTGTCCTCGTCGTCGTCGTCCTCGTCCGCGGGCAAGCCACGCCCCGTCGCTGCGTCGATACCGCCTGTCCAGTCGAGCGCGTGCGCGCCGCACTGGCTCAGGAAGAGCGCTGCCGCCTCGCGCGCCCACACATGCGCCCGCAGCCGCTTGAGGAAATAATACGCCTCGTTGAGCCGCCACTGGTTGGCCTCCACCTTCTTGCCCAGCGCCTGCAACCACGCAAGGCACTCGGCCTTCTTGTCGAGGAAGACGATGGCGCGCCGGCCGCGCCACACCAGCCACGTGTATGCGTCATCCTGTGCCGCGCAGTGCTCGAGCGCGCGCTTTGCCCGCGCCAGCAGGAACGCTGCCGCGCGCGCCTGCTCCTTCGTGAACGCCGCCAGCTTCGCCACGTGCTTGCCAAGCTTCACCTTCTCGTCGTGCAGCATCCACTCGTACGCCTGGTAGCCAAAACGCCGCACCTTTTCGCTGGCCGCGCCAAAAGGAATGCCAATGTTGAAGGTCCGCTGCTCCCGCACATCAAAGAGGCGGCAGGTGAAGAGGATGTCATCGCGCCCATCATGGTGCAGCGCGCAGGGCACCATGTGCTGCATCTTAACCGGCTGCCAAGGCTTGCGCACCAGCCCCGCCTGCGCCGCGGAGCCATCGCCCTGCCCCGAGACAGAGGACCGGCGCCGGCTCTTGCTCTTCTTCTGCCGCCCGCCGCCCCCACCTCCCGACTCGTGAGCATCGATCAGTCCTACCGCCGCCTCCGCGGAGTGCACCTGCTCGCGCATCACGCGGCTCTCCTTCTCGGCCATCGCCTTGCCTCGCTCCGGCGCGCCCACCGTCAGCCCCGCGCACACACGCACCAGGAACACCGTGCCGTGGTAGATTATACCGCCCTGCCACAACGGCGCCGGCGGCACTGGTGTGCCTATGCCAAGCCACCACTGGCTATCAGGAGTCATGTCCACGCGCAGCGTGGCATCCTCGACCGACAGCCGCCGCAGCAGCTTCCAGCACAGGGTGGCGCGCTCCGCACGGCTGAGCCATGGGAGCGGGCCGTGCCCCATCCACTGCCACGCGTGGAACGCGACGGGAAGGTCAAAGGCACGGCCAGAGAAGCGGTCGAAGCCGCGAATCACCACGCCGCCGCCGTCGCCGTGCACCGCCAGCACAAGGCGCCGTTCGCACACGCGCAAAGTTCCCTTCCACAGCGGCTTGAATCCCCCACCGCGCCGCATCGAGACCGGTGGCTCAAAGGACACGCGTAAATGGTGGTGCGCCTTAGCGCCTGCCGTTCGCACCTCACCGGGCAGCGTGGGCAGGTGCAGCTGGTGACGCTGCGCCTCAGCGGCGGCCTTGCTGTGGTGCTCGTCGTCGGCGCCAGCATGCGCATCCGGTGCACTCGGGTTCTCGTGGTCCGGGTGGGGCGGCGGCGGTGGCGCACCAGCGGCGGCAAGGGCCATAGCACCGCCACCGTTCGCATTCTTGAGCAAGTTGCCCGCCTTCCCCGCCTTGAGCGTGGCCTCTCTGGCCGCAGCCTGCACGGGCTTATCGTGCATGCTCTGCACCATCATGTCCCCCCGCCGCCCACCCAGCAGCTTGGCCTGCGGCAGCGGCAGGTGCAGCTCTAGCTCCTGCACAAGGAGCCCGGCCAGCGCCTCCTTCTCACCGCTATTCAGGTCGTGCAGTGCGACGTAGCCCAAGTGGCGCCAGGACGAGAGGCCCAGCGAGAGCACGGCGCGCTCGCGTGAGACCGGGTCGTGAACCATGATGACGAGCACCGAGGTGTCCCCAACCAAGCTGGGCGCGCGGCGGAACCATGCCGCGTGCTCCTCGCGCACCGACACGAGGCAACGCCGCGCCTGCTTCTGCGAGCGGCGCATGCGCGTGAGGGCGTGTGCGAATACGGTCTTACTCTTGCGCAGGTCCTCCTTGCGCGCCGCCGAGTTGCCGAAGGAGCCCTGGCGGTTGACTTCAGCGTCGTGCTCGTCGAACGCGCCGCTCACCGCCCGCGCCAGCGACGGTGCCTCCACCCAGCGCCCGCCGTTCCACAGCGGCTTGCGCCGCCTGCCGTGCTCAGTGCACGCGTGCAAGTCCACACACAGTCGCCCCGCCTCGACATGCGTGTACTCCACCATCATCTCCAGCAGCGGCGCGCGCTCCGCGAGGGGGGTCCACTCCAGTGTTGCCTCTTGCGGCAGGATCGGAGAGGGCAGCTGCGGCCGCCCAATAACGCGAAGGTCCATGGCGCCGAAGGCGCAGGCGTAGTCGCGGCGGTGCTCGAGCGACTGTGCGTGGATGCGGTACTCGGTGCCGTGGTCCACCACGCGCAGGATCACGTGCTGACCGCCGATGAAGACGCCCTGCCAGTCCACGACCGTCACCGGCGCGCGCTGCCGCGCCATGGACGCACGGAAGTCGCGGTGGCGCATGCGCGCCGCCATGATGTCCTTCGCCTCGCGCGCGTACACAGAGGGCGCGATGAATTCGAGCTGCGCGCTCGGCAGGTGGCAGACGATGTCGTTGTCGAGGTTCAGCACCTTGACCACCGTCGCGTCGTGCTCGGGGTCAGCGCGCTGCACCTCGCCCACGGGCAGCAGCTGCAGGTCCTCAAAGCCGCCGCTGAACTCCTCGAGGTCCATCGCGTGGACGCGCACGCGATCGTGCGCCTTGAACAGGTGCCCCTTCTGCCGGTCAGCGAAGCCCAGCATGGCCTCCACCTGCAGCGCTGGGTCCCCCAGCACGCCGGCCGCCTCCAGGCTTGTTTCCTGCCACTGCCCCCAGTGGTCCGCCGCGCCATCGCCCGTGCCGAGCGAGCGCTTGGGCATGCACAGCCGCATCGTGCCCTCGGACTCGAGGTCTACCATCGCACCCATCTCCTCTGGGTAGCCGTGGAACAGCACCTTGGCGCGCAGCCTGCGCGCGATGCCCCACCCCTCCCACGCCACTCGCTGAACTTTCGCCCAGTACCAGGCGGGCTGCCCCACCGCCGCGCGCTGCACGAGCACAAAGAGCGGCTGCTTCTCGGGCCACGAGTGGCACTCGAAGATGTCGACGCCCTGCACGTTGCCGAGCGGCTGCTGCTTCGGAAAGTTGACGACGTCGTCCGCCACGCGCACCGTGTCGCCGCTCTTCATGCCGGGGTAGTCATCCAGCAGCTTCTCCTCGTCCAGCAGCTTGCCGTCCCACACGAGACGATGGTTGCGCGTGGGCAGCGTCAGCGGGAAAACCGCGTCGTAGATCTCGTCCTTGACGTCCTCCACACGGCGGCTGAACTCGCCAATGGCCACCTCCACCTCGCGCCCGTCGCTCGTGGCCGCCCGCACCACGATGGGCGGGAAGGACAGCCCGGGCGGCGGGGCGCCGGGCCGCGCGTGGTCGGGCCCCGCCAGCACCGCCGCCGCACCCGCACCGCCGCCCTTGGCTTTGGCCTCGCGCAGCGCCTTCGCCTCCTTCTTCGCCTTCTTGCGCGCGGCCCGCGCCTGCGCTTTGGACAGCTTAGGCGCGTCGGTGCCCTCCGCCTCGCCCTCCGGCTTGCCCGCCTTGGCGCCCGGCGGCGGCAGCGGCTTCTTCGGAATCGATTTCAGCACGTTCAGCCGGTACGTCGTGCGAATGCAGACCGGCAGCGGGTTGCTGCCCTTGCCACCGCCGCCACCGCTGCCGTCACCGCCATCGCCAACATCGTCGGCAGGCGCCCCTCCCACCTCGCCGTTCTCTGGCCACGCCTGCTGCGGCAGAGCGGGCAGCGGCCCTGTTGCCTGCCTCGCGTGCAGCGGAACCGAGGGACGCCGACGGTACATCTCAAACCATCTGGTTAGCGCCGACAAATTACAGTACCATGGATCACACAACCGATTTTGACTGCTGTGCGATGAGTGAGCCGAGAAAAAAACCTACAGTAAGCGCTGTTCGACGCGCTGCAGCTGCGCGCGCTCTGCAACCACAGCGCCTACGCAAAACGATATCGGGCCAAGATGTATGATTTGCTCCACGACGCACAGGACGCGCCGTCATCCGAGCTGCACCTTGTGGCGCCGCGCAAGAGCCCACGGTTGCAGTCGCTCGACGTGTTCCGCGGGCTGACCGTGGCCTGGATGATCTTCGTGGACAATGCAGGGGACGCGTTCCCCGAGATCGACCACAGTCCGTGGGACGGCGTTGCCCTGGCCGACTTCGTGATGCGTGAGCCACAGCGAGCACGCTTGCGCTGTGCGCGCCCCCACGTTTTCTCACGCCGCCCACTCTCGCCCCTTGCGCACTGGCAGCTAACTTCGATTTCATCGTCGGCGTCTCGATCACCTTCTCGCTGCGCAGTGCGCTGATCTCGGGAGCCGAGTCGCGGCGCGGCGCGCTGCACCGGGTGCTCTGGCGATTCGCCAAGATTTTCATCTGGGGCCTGGCCACGCAGGGCGGGCGCGACTTCATGGACTACGAGCTCAGCTCGCTGCGCGTCATGGGCATCCTGCAGCGCGTGGCGTGCTGCTACCTCGCGGCAGCGCTATCGGAGATCTTCCTCGTCGATGCGAAGACGCTGGCGCAGGAGCCTGTGTCGGGCGCGTGGGGGTGGCGTCAGCGCCTCGGCCTGTTCGGGCGCTTCCGGTGGCAGTGGGCGGCCGCAGTCGCGCTGTGCGCCACGCAGCTCGCCATCCTGTACGGCGTAAACGTGCCGGGGTGTGGCCGTGGCGTGCTCACCCCAGAGTGCAATGCCGCCGCGTATGTGGACCGGCAGATCTTCACCGTGCCTCACATGTACTTTCCCAGCAACGGTGGCACACCTTCGCAGAATGACGTCACGTACCAACGGCTGCCCGAGTGCAGCACCTGCTCGCCGGGGAAGTGCGCGCCGCCGCCCAACGCGCCCGCCTGGTGCTGCCGCGGCGGTGGCAACGCGACGGCGGACGACGATGGCGCGGTGGCAGCTGCGTGCGCATCGTCTTTCGATCCCGAAGGTGCCGTGGGGTCGATGTGGCGCGCCGCCTGGCCGCGCCTCCCTCGCTCCACCGCCACCGCGCTCCGCGCTCACCCCCCCGCCCCGCTTGCCCCCACGCCCGCGCTGCGCTGCGGCAGGCATCGTCTCCACACTTACGTGCGTTGTGGCCGCCATCGCGGGCGCGCACTTCGGCCACGTGCTGCGCGCCAGCGACGACCACGTGGAGCGCATGGTGCAGTGGGGCAGCGCATCGCTCTTCGGCGTGGTGGCAGGCCTCGTGCTGCACTTCAGCGGCCTGCCGCTGAACACCAACCTTTACTCGCTCTCCTTCCTCTTACTCACGTGCGGTGTCTCAGGCCTACTGCTTTGCGCTGCGTACATCGCGATGGACATGCCGCGTTCGCTGCCACCTGCCGCCGCCGAGCGCCTGCGTGCGGCGCTGCAGCCCTTCCGTTGGCTCGGCCTCAATGCCATCACGATGTACTTGCTGGCGGAGGGCGGCTGTGTGCAGTGGCTGCTCAACTGCTTCTACATCTCCGCCGACAGAAACAAGGCGGCTGGTGATCGCGAGCAGACGCTGGCGTGGTACCTGTGGCCAGGCGGCGCATGGGGCGGCGACGACGCTGATTCGCGCACCGCAGCAAGCCACTCCGCCGCGGTCCTGATCTGGAACTTCGTTTACATAGCGATATGGATGGTCGTCGCGCGTGGCATGCACAAGAGGCGGATCTATATTAAGCTCTGATCAGAGAGTGATCCCTTCAAGCACAGCCAAGGCAGTTGACTGCGGCAAACTCAACATAAACTTCATATTATTCAGGAGACTCGCTATCCATGGCCGCAACAACGCCGCAGCGCGTGCTACTGTGCGGGACAGGAAGTGTCGCTACGGTGAAGCTGCCGAAATTGGCGCTGGCGCTTGCGAAGCGTGGCTACGAGGTGCGGTTAGTGCTGACGCTGCGGGCGCGTGTATTTTTCGAGGATGGGGCTGCGGAGTGTTACGATGCAGAAGCCTGGGCCGCATTTCGCGCCGCCGAGCCCCCGTTCCGAGTGCTGACTGACGAGGATGAGTGGGGCGGCTTCTCGCGTGTGGGGCAGGACGAGGTGTTGCACGTGGCGTTGCGGCGCTGGGCAGATCTGATGCTCGTGGCGCCACTCTCCGCCAACACGCTCGCCAAGCTCGCGGGTGGACTGTGCGACAATTTGCTCACATGTGTGGCGCGAGCTTGGGACGTGCGCAAACCGTTGCTCGTCGCACCCGCCATGAACACGCACATGTGGACGCACCCCTTCACGGCGCGTCAACTGCGCGTGTTGTGCAAAGACCTGGGCTACGGCTATGTACCACCGGTAGAAAAGCTGCTGGCGTGCGGCGACAGGGGCCAGGGTGCCATGGCGGAGGTGGAAACGCTGGTAGAGGCCGTTGCGGCGGCGCTGGCTGAGGCAGATAAGCGCACGTGTACGGTTGATGGCAGCGGGGGTGGCGATGCTTCCACCTGCACGGAGTAAGTGCTGCGTCACAGACGCGCGACGCGTGCATGATTTGTGCAGTGTGCAGCATGCATGAGCAGTGAGCAGTGCTGACGAAGTGACGAGGATGAGGATTGCTATAAAACCTCCTCCATGCGCTCGCAAGCGGCTGTCATCGTCAAAGGATTTTTGGGAGACGGATGTTTTATGCTCATGTGTTTTATTTGGGGGCGGAATGGTGCATGGAGTTGGCACGGACAGAATGCGCTCTTTTTAGCGGGAAAGAACGATTCTACGGTGAGTCACAAACTGGTCTGCACCGGCACTGGCACAGCCTCAGGAATGAGGTCGTGGCGCAAGACAGACCGCACTTCCACGCGCCTGTCCAGCGCCGAGAACGGCGCACGCAGCTCGAAGGCGGCAGCGCCAGACTTCATGCCCGCGATGTCGGCGTGTTGTGCAGGTGGGATTGCAAAGCGCAAAAGCTGCTGTGGATCGTCGCCACACGGGCCAGCTGGCAACATACAGAACGCTGCACCAACCTCCGATGAAGAAATATCCGCTGGAAGCCGCGGGCTCCCGCTATCCACGCCATCGGCATTGGAGGCTGCGCGCCACCAGTAGAGGGCTAGTTCTGCACCGCGCTCGTCGCTCCTGTCAGTGTACCAGCGTCGAAGGCGCGCCCGCAGTGCCGTTGCGGCTGGGGTTGCACCAGCCTGCGCCAAGTCGTTTTGCTGTCCAGCTCTTGCGACCGTATCAACGGCCAGACCCCGCGAGCGGTACACGAAGACGCGGCCATTGCTGTCCAACTCATTGAGCGAGAGCCCCCAGAACGCGACGACAAAGTACTCATTCTGCTCGGTTGCTTCGCCCACATGTTTCTGCTGCTGCGCAGAGGTCTCTGCAATGGCAGCCGCCGCCTCTGCGGACGCGGAATGTCCAAACGCCGGGGCAGCGCCACCGTTGCAGCACAGGAGTGCAAGTGAGCGGGCGCAACGCAGGGCTTCCATCGCGTCAACGTAGGCGCAGCACGCCTGCCATCGCTTGCCTGCTTCCAAGAAGCACCGCACAGCGCACTGCAGCTGTGCTGCGGTTGTCGGCGGGCGATCCGCTGCTGCTGTCGCCACCGCCACTACCGCTGCCGTGCCTAAACCCACACCGCTGACGGTGCTGCCGTTGACTGCACCAGCGGCTGGAAGCGGCATGGTAGGCACGAGCCGGCTGGCAAGTGCAGACAACACAGCAGCGCACTCGCTGCTGCAGGCACCGCAGCCACCTGAGACGGCGCTTACACCACCCGTTTGCGGGCCAGCGTCAAAGTTGAGCGGTTGCAGCGCGCGCGCCAGCACACTAAAAGGCGCGCCCGCGGCGCTTGCCGCAGCGCTGGAGCCACCACCGAAGCTTCTATGTCCTAGCAGCGCCAGGGCTGACAGCAACGCGCGCTGCGTGGCACCTTGCAGTCCCAGCGCGTTACTCCGCTGCGCAACACGCACCGCACCCTCCAGCGCCATCTCCCACATCGCAGCGACTGCGGCGACGCCACCCCCCACGCCCGCAGAGGGACCGTCGCAGTGCCGACGCCATGTTTCCATCGCGCGCAGTCCGCGGAGGATGTCTGCCGCTGAGCGCCACGCTTGGCTGCCGGGGCGGACGCCCGCAGAACGCAACACGCTCAACAGCCGTGCACCACTGTCGCCCCAATCGGCCACAACGCTCGCCTCCGCTGCCGCTTCCGCTGCCTCCACCAGCGCAGCAACCAGGCATCGCCCCAGCTCCTCTTCGCCTTGTGCCTCTGCCAGCCAACGCACAGCTGCGCAAAGCGCCTCCGCCGCGCCCTCCGCACCCGCTGCACCGCACCCGAGCACGGCCACTGCAGCGCGTGCCACAACCGTCAGCGTTTCGGAGTGAGGCTCGTCGGCAACGTCGATGGACACAAGCGCTGCAAGCGAGGTACGCCGCCGCGCTGCCTCCGCAGCCACAAGTCCGCACTCGCGTATCATTGAGCCGATTGCAGTCGCAGCACCCACGCCCATGCCACCACAGCCGGGCAAGCGAAACACAAGCCGCAGAGCCAGCGCCAGCATTGGTGGGCGCAGGGACAAGAGCAGCGCAGGCGGAGCCGAGCCTGTTTGCGCAGTGTCCACCGGCCCTGGGCCGCGTCCATGCCATGCGTGGCGCAGCTCGATAAGACTCCGTACCCCCCCACCATGCATGCTGCTGACCACCGAACCAACGGCACACAGTGCATGCCCGCATGCCGACCACCACAGTTGCGGGCATTTCCCGCCGCTGCCGTTCCAACCAAAGACACCCTCCACTATTGCCAGCAGCTTTGTGCAGCGGTCGCCAATTCCAATTACATCTGGCTCACCGCCACCAGCCACACCATCGGCCAGGATTGCGCGCCACAACGCCGCATTTTGCAGCCAGCGCGCTGCAGCCACAAAACAGCCGTTGTAGGCATTGAGCGCGGCACGCTGCTGCTCGCTGCTGGCCACACCCAGAGCCCCGCACACACGGCGCCGCGTAAGCAGAGCCAAAGTCACTCGCTGCAGCGCCTGTACCAGCGACAGCTGCGCAGCATTCGGCTGCCACCCGGTAGCGCGCTGCTCTTCTTGCTCCTGGCGGGACAGCTGCTGGCCGATACCACGCTGGCCCGGCTCGTCGAGCTTAAGCATGAGCAGCACATCTGTTGCCGCCGCCATGAGCGCGCAGGCCCAGCGCGCCAGCTCTGCTCCTGGTGTTCCTACCTCCATGACATGCGATTCCACTCGCTCGTCCACCGGCAGTGACCGTAGCGCAGCACCGATCGCGTCGACCACAACGACAACCGCGAGCGTGGTACCAGCGCCACCGAAGTGCGCGCCTGCTGCTTCCGCTGCACTGCCTACCGCCGCAACAGCTGCTGCATGGTGCGGGTGCGGAGACAAAAGCAGCAGCTGCATCAACCGCCCTAACATCCGCACCGAGGCCACACGGCAAGGTAGTGGCACACTCTTGCGCGACACGAGCGGCGCGATCACACGGCGCAGCGGCCCCACGCACGGCGCGCGCCCATCACGCAACCTTTGCAACATGCCGGCAAGTAGAGCGGGGAAGGAACCACGCAGCAGCGAGAGGACTGCATCGCGCTCCCGACAATTATGGCGTCGCGCTGCAAGCGCCGCCGCTGCCGTGGCACGTCCAGCCGCGGTGCGCTTGTTTTGCCCATGGTCGTCGGCGTCGGCATCGGCTGTAGCTTCGACACCTTCGAACAGGGCATTGCGCAAAGCTGCTGGGATCGAGTCGTTGTCGTGGGCCATCGCTGCCGACGCCGAGGAAGAGGGATGACGCCGCGGTGAACTGCGCAGCCCTGCGCCGCCGGCCTTTTCGGCTGGTGGTGGTGCCATCGCATACCACATCGGCGCCGTGGCAATCCAGCGCGATGTGGATAACAAGACGCGCTCCAATGCAAGCTCTAAGCAGCCGGCAACAGAGGATCCACCGCCATCGGGCACTGGGACGCCACTGCCATCCGTTGCCGACTGCCGTGACTGCTCGTGGTAGCCGTGATGCTTGTGCGGAGACATTGGGTGGTCGTGTGCTGGTGGTGGCACAGCCTGCTGGTGGTGCAATGAGTGCGCACGGGGGTGCCGACGGTTGCGGCTGTAGCCACCCCCATCGTCACTGGATTCATCATCTCGATCACTCCCTGATGATGCAAGCGAGCCCTCAGCACTTGCAAAATCACCATCGCTGCCGTTGTCGCCACCACGCCTGTTTCCCACGCTCTGTGAAAGGTGCTTGGCATCTGTGTCGCCATAGAGCCACCCTCGAGCAGGCGGAGGTTGTACAGGCAGCGCACGAGCAGCAGCGCTGCGTCCACTCGCCGCCGGGCCCAGGAAACCCGGGCGACCGCCAATCTCCTGCTGCTCCTTAAATGTCGGCCAGCGTAGCGCTACCAGCAGATCACCCACCGCCTCTCCCTGAGCCCCAACGAGCGGCACAGTGAACTGCAGCCGTGGCCCATCGCTGCCTTGCGTGGGCAGAAGGCGGCGCAATTCGATGTGTGCGAAGCCCATCACCGCGCCTGGGCAGCCAAGATCGCGTACGCTCACCGCCGCGCGCTGCGAGGGCACACCGCCCGCCGCTTGCGAAGGCATCCCGATCCAGTGTCCGACCTTCACGTTGTACCACCCACGTCCCCATCCGTCGTCAGTGTCGTCAAGGTCGGGCTCAGCACCCGCTGCCGCCGCGGACGATACCCGCACTGGTGCTGGTAGTACAACTTCACGCCATGGTGGTGCCTCGGGCAGTGTAGTGGCAGGGGCAAGGCCGCTCCCACCCGCGGCGATGCCCTCCCGTGCGCCATTCAATAATTTCGCTTGGCCACCCACGAGCTCAATCTCCACAAGCGGCTGAGCTTCAAACACTTGCCGTCTGGCAGCCGTGCACACGCAGCGCTCGCGCATACGCAGGCGTTCAATTCCTAGCATTACTAACACAGCGGTGGCCTCGTCCCCATCCTCGGCACTCCTTGCGGTCTTTTGCTGGGCCGGCGGAAAACTGTACTGCGCTGTTGACGGCGGCGCTGGTGGCGCATGCGTGGCTGGGCGTGGAGTGCGTTGCGCAGGGTGGTGTTTTTGCGGGGTAGAGTACGCTCGACTTGGCGTCATCGCCTGCATCGCTCCCGGCGGAGGCATCACCGTGCCACCCGTCGCAAGGTGCGTTGGTGAAGCCACAGCAAGCCGCTGCTGCATGCGGGCCATTGCCGCCGCAACCTCTGTGTGAGCGTCCAGGCGGCCACCTGGGACGACTGCCCTTGGGCTACCGCCTAAGCCGCTGCTGATGCCAAGAGGCGCGCCTTTGGACAAGACATGCGGAGGCAGTAGAAATGGCGCGCGGGGCGCTTCTTGTGCTGCCTTTACGGCCGCTGCGCGTCGGGCAGCGAATCGACCTCCCGGCGTGGGCATTGCCGCCGTGGACGATGAATTAGGTTGAAGCTCGTCAATTTTGGCGCGCACACGGTCGCTGGCCAGCGCGAGAAAGATGAGCTGTGGTAGCGTGCGCACAACAGCCAGTGATTCCTGCTCCTCCTCCTCGTCGTGCTCATCCTCCTCGTCCTCTTCCTCCTGCCGCTGGAGCTCGTCTTCTTCCGTCTGCTGTTCGTCGTCACTTGCGCTGTCATTATCGTCACTGCTGCCCTCCTTGCGCCCTGCCGCCATCGCCGCAGCTGCCGCCCCCGGCGTGTAAGGTGCATGACGGCGGTCAGGCTGCTGGTACTGTGCTGCTGCACGGAGCCCATGCTGCTGGTTCATGCTCAGCTCCTCACGCCGCGCGCGCCATTCGCGGCGCCACTGCGCTCGCATTTCACCTCGCACTTCTGCCTCCAAGCGGCGCTGCACCTCCGCCGCTGCACGCTCGCGCGCCCGAGCTGTGCGCGCCGCCGATGCCCGATGCGCCGCGACAGATACCTCCAGCGACTCGGAGACGCACTGCAGCAGCAAGACAGCGATTGACCCGCACACCAACCCGTAGCGACCACCCACACGGTTGCCATTTCCACACAAGACGCCCCCCAGAGCCGAGTGCAGCCCTGGCGTGCCATTGCCGCCCACGATACGGTCCAGCTCCTTGGACAAAAGCGTGCCGTCGTCATTTTCGGCTCCAGTATGACGTGTACCACCGAGCCCGACGCTGCTGCCAGCACGAAGCGCAGTGGGCGGCGGGATATGGTCGCGCCGAAATTCGACAAGAGCGGACCGCAGTGCATGCAAATTCGGACTTGCCGCCGCCTCAGCAGCGCGCAGCGCCGCCGCCTCAGCGGAGCTCTCGCGCAGAGGGTGCCAGAAAATTGCTGCGTCATCACCCTCGTGCTGATCCTCCACCACCTCATCGTCGGCGCCTACACCGCACGCTATCCAGACGCCCATCGTTGCCACCAGGGCCCCAAAAGCCTGCCGCCGCACGGCAAAGCACGCATCGCCCTCTTCCTCTGCATTGATTCCCATTGCGCCTGCTGGCGCCTCAAGCTCGACAGCGCGCGTGAAGCTGTTGCCTGACACGGCGACGCGCTCCATAGTGTGGCATGCCGCCTGCAGCACCCCGACGAGATGGGGCGGCGCGAGGACTTCGGCGGCAGGCAAAGCACGAACCGCAGCAGCAGAAAGATAGGGTGCTAGCGCTAGTGCACTGAGACCGGGTGTGTCGACACGAGAGCCGCTACCGTCCACATCGCCTTCACCTTCGCCTCCATCGTCCTCGTCTGCGTCGTGGATGCCGCCTAGCTGCCGCCATAAAGGT
>Ga0308009_10001606_pt1 | contig 12865 bp, 9 predicted proteins | sample Neamet127_FD_203134 | JGI IMG/M metagenome (GOLD analysis project Ga0308009, IMG submission 203134) | Marine microbial communities from water near the shore, Antarctic Ocean - #127 | ecosystem: Environmental > Aquatic > Marine > Unclassified | place: Southern Ocean | collected 2014-07-24
CGGCTGCTGTATCGCCTGTCGTGTTTGCTGCTGATGACACTATCGATATCTTGGTTCAAGTAGCTCCTCAGACGACTGCTGCTGGCACCATAACTATGTATCTTTTCGTCGCATAGTAAAGTGACATGTTCGTAGCCCCCTTAACGGGGGGCTATTAATTAATTAAGTAAGTAAGTAAGGATAGTGTAATGGCATTCTTTGGATTATTTAACAGAAAGCGCCCGACTTCAAATGATAAAGCTAAGCACGCACGGTTGGTTGAAAAGCGAAAGCTTGAGATTGCTAATAGAGCAAAGGAAAAAAAGCTTTTACAAACTAAGGGCAAAATAACACCGAATTTCAAGAAGCAAAAAACCGAGACCGTAGGAGCAGGCGTCAATCTTAGAAAGACAAGTAATGATGCAAAAAAGGCTGATGCTAATGCTCGCGTTAAACGCGCTGCGGAGGATCAAAAAAAGGCTTCCGTTAAGTCAGCGACAGTTGTTAAACCACCACCTAAGAAAAAAAATACAAAGCAGCCACCACCTAGAAAACCGTCTTGGAGAGATTTCAAATCGGTAGGCGCAGCTAAAAAGGCTGGCTACAAAAGCTATATGGGTAGGGATGGTAAGGAAAAAGCTGCGGTATTCCGTGAAGAGCTTGGCGTAGGAACCACTAGTGGCAATGCAAAAAAGAGACTAACCGCAGAGCTTAATAAGAGAAGGAAGAAAGCTAAGGGCGTCCCTAAAATAAGAGTCGGAAAGATAAAGATAAAGAAGCCGTACTAATTCTAAAAACTAACATTGGAAAATAGGAATTAATCATGAAGATTGTAAGTGAAACAGCATTACGTGTTGCGACTCTAAGTGGGGCCGTAGTACTTTTTGAAGCGGGTGTCCCGCGTGATGTCTCTGACAGTATCGGTCATGTCGCACTGACACTGGGTGCAAAGGAATACAAGAAAAAAGAAGCTGGAAAAGTAATCTCTGAAGAAGTGAGCGTAGAAGAAGTAGTTCAAGATCCCACGCAAGAGCCGTCGACGCTGTTAGTCACCGTTCTAGAAAAGATGATGGATGAGGGCGACCCAACTAACTTCAAAGCTGACGGATACCCAAAAGCTTCAGCTGTAAATAAAGTAATGGGCGAGACCGTTGGTACGGATCAACGGGAAGCCGCTTGGGAATCAATACTAAACTCATAGGTTAATATCATGGCTGTGACAGTACAGAGCGTACTAGATAGAGTACAGACAGTAATACAAGATACGACAGGTGTCAGATGGCCGGTTGTGGCAGAACTTGTTTTGTGGGTGAACGACGCGCAACGTGAAATTGCCTTGCTTAAACCTGATGCTAGTGCGGTTAACACTACCATTACATTAGCTGTGGGTACTAAACAAGATATCCCTGCAACAGGGAACCGTCTACTAAAAGTGGTACGTAATATGTCAGCCGCCAGCAGCGGAACGGGAAAACGTTCAGTGAGGTTAGTCAATCGAGAAGTGCTTGATGGGCAAAGTCCTGACTGGCACGATCCCTCGGTGTCAGGTGATGCATCGCATACCAACATTGTTAAGCATTATATCTATGACGAAACTAACCCTAGAAATTTTTATGTATATCCTGGGGTGGCGGGTAATGCGTACTTAGAGATTATTTTCTCTGCGAACCCAACTACTGTTGCACAAAACGGCTCCCTATCTATCCCTGACATTTTTGCTAACGCGATTATGAATTATGTGCTTTATATGTGTTATATGAAAGACGCTGAATACGCGGGTAACGCGCAGCGCGCTAGTTCTCACTTCCAGCTGTTTACTGCATCGGTAACGGGAAAGGCGCAGGTTGATTTAGTTACCTCGCCAAACCCAGAGATGCGTCCTTCAGCTCCTATGGCTATGCCTCGGTAAATAGTTTATGGCTACCACTAGCTACGAAGAATTGTTCCCTGATGTGATACCAGTTGTTCCTGACTGCCCTGATAGCTTGATTGAGAGACACATTCGATCGGCTGTTATCGAGTTTTGTGAACGCACAGGTATATATCAGGTTGAGCTTGATCCGCTCACCACTGTAAGCAATATCTACGAATACGACTTAGAAACCCCGTCGGGGACTGTCGTACATAAGGTTATGAGTGCCGTCCATAACGGGCTGACTCTAGAGGCGATATCTACTGATTTGTTAGAGCAGCGTAAGCCGAAATGGCGAGAGGTTTCTAACTCTGGAACACCTGAGTATTTTATAAAGCAGGGGCAGTCATTAGTGTGGCTTGTACCAGTACCAGGGACCACTGTCGTTAGTAGCACGCTTATCAGAGCACAGCTCAAACCAACGGCTAAATCCAATGGTTGTGATAGTGCAATCATGTCGGAGTATCGGGACACCCTTATTAATGGCGCGCTATTAAGATTACTTAGAATGCCTGGTCAGACATGGACGGATTATCAAGGCGCTCAAGTATATGCATCTCTGTTTTCAGAAGGCATACAGACCGCAGAACGAAAAGCCAGACACGCAGATGAAGGTGTCGCTAGGAGAGTACGGTATGGCGGACTTAATAGAGCTTGGAACAGAAGACGTAGATACGGTAACGGAGGGTAGTGACCCTGTAATTGCAGACATTAGCTGCAATTTTCATTGGGTTGGACCTGCGGTACAGGAGATCCTAGACGCGAATCTTCAGCTGACATACACAACCGGCGATATACACGCCGCGTGTGAGCAAGGGGCAGCGACTCTATGGACAACACATGAGGGTTTCGTAGTAACAACGGGCGAAACAGATCTGTTTACCGGCGAGCGAACAATGCTTGTTTGGCTAGCATGGGCAAAGGAGCGCGGGACGAATCTCGTAGATAAACATCAAGATTTTTTTATAGCACAAGCCAAAGTCGGCGGGTTTGTGAAGCTAGAAACACGGTCTGCTGTACCTGAGCTAAGAGAGTATTTTTTAAAGCAAGGCTGGCAGATAGACACAATAGTTTATACGAGAGACGTGTAATGAGCAGTAAACCAAAGAAACAAGACTATGAGGCATCCGCTGCTGAAAAAACCTCTGCATCAGTAGCGATGGCCGACCACAAGTATTTCAAAGAGAAATACGACCCGCTCCTTCAACAGATGCGCGATGAGTCCCTGACTGATAGAGCGACCGATAGGCTGCGTGGACGTGCCAATGCTGACACTATGCAAGCACTTACCAAGCCCTCTTATGCAAGAGCGGCAGGCGGTGCTGATGGTGGTGATATGGCACAGGCTTATTTAGGCCAGTTAGGTATTGCCAACACTTCCGGTAAAGAAATCCAAAATACTATGCAGACTAACGTGCTCGGCACGGCTAGAGGGCAAGCAGCTGATGCAAGCTCTGGAATGGCCCAAGCGTCTAGGTTGGCTACGTCTAGTGCATTGACACGCGCGAAGAATAAACAAGCGGTAGCAGACGCCAAATTTACCGCAGTCGGGCAAGTTGCTGGCGCGGCGTTAGCCCAAGGTTTGGATAATATGGGTAGTACAGGCGAGCGAGACACAGGAAAGACAACCCCAGATGGGAAACCAATAATGGAGAAAACCCAAGGTGGTTTTTTTAGTCCGACTAATAAAGAGGGTCAAAAGGTAAAGGGCTTCAAAAATAGATTGGCATACTCGGAGTTTTTCTCATGATTAGTATAGGTCAGTTGCCCCCCGAATATGGTGGCTATAGCTCTCAGCAGAATGCTAACGCGCTGCCATCAGTGCAAGACCCAGATAAAGTCTATGAGGCAATGACCCGCCAAGACTATCTTGATTATCAGAAAAACTATCGTGGTTTTGAAGATGGCCTAATTGATAAAGCACAGAACGACACTTCTTTAATTGATGCAGCGCGTACAGATTCTGCAAACGCGATGGGACTAATGAGTGGTGTATCTGATCGAAATGCATCGCGATATGGGGTTGAGCTCACTCCTGCACAGAGACAGGAACGACGGCGATCTCTTGCGCGAGCGAACACATTAGGAACCTCCCAATCGCTAGGGGATGCACGCGTCGCACAACAAGAAGCAAATCAAAGACAGCTGTCTGATCTAATAAATATTGGGCAGGGTGTAAACCGCTCGTCTTTATCTCAGATGGGTTCCGCAGCCGCAGATGCTACGCAACGAAAAAACGCTTACGACTCAGCAAAAGCCGCTTCAAAAGCACAAACCTACAGCACCCTAGGCAGTCTTGGCTCGATGGCCATTATGGCTATGGCTTTTTAGAGAGGATTTTTTATGGCACTCGCAGAAGGACTATTGTCTGGCGGTCAGAATATTATGGCCTTCAACCAGCAGAGAAAAGAAAACCAAATGGCTCAGTCTAGGATTGACGAGCAAACACGTCAGTATGATGAGACTATGGCGGAGAGTACTCGCCAATACAACCAAGACTATAAGCTCGCGCAAGCAAGGGCCAAGGACGCAGCAGAACAGCTAAAGTTAAATACAAGTGCGGGCAGTCGCGCCGAAGACATGCATCCACTACAGCTAGAGAAGGCAAAACTAGAAAATAAGATTGCTGGTGAAAAACAAGAAAGCATAGACAACGACAAAGTGATCAGTTTCTTAATAGACAGTAACTTAATTAGCGCGACAAACTCTCTTGTGCTCGACACTACGAGTGGTGCTGGACTAGAGGCCATAAAGAAGGGCGGAGCAGTTGTCGATAACGCTATGAAGGCAATAGTGCAAAGAGACCCCGATCTACCGGAGGGCTATACAGTAGACACAGTTGATAGAACAACCAACCCAGGATATATAATTATCAGCGGTGCATATGAGGATGGTCGGCGCGGGGTCTGGACACAGAATGGAACATCTGAGGATGGTGATCCAGCACTTAACGTGGACTACGCAACGATGCTCGGCTTACTAGACGACGAATTCAGAACCAATATCCGTGGTAATAGCAACATGGGGGCGACCGCCGCTGACGTGCAAGTTATGGCCAATATGGCTTGGGGAATGAGTGAAAAGAACGCAACTGAAGTCATTGACGCAGAAGTAGCACAGAACACTTTACACACCACAGTGACAGCAAAAATTGGCCAAGCAGCCGCAGACCCTAGTACTGGGGAAGGCGTCAACGTTGGGATGAAACGGGCATTTCGTGCCGCGCTCGCAAGCGCACCCGACAATAAAGCCAAACTTGCGATACTTATAGAACAAGCAGGGAATATGGGTGTTGAAGTTCCTGAAATCCTTACTGCTCCACCACCTGCTGTGCAAAAGCACAGCGTTTCGCAGCGTCTTTTTGAGGCGGGGATAACCCCAGAAAGCTGGCAGGAGATGCCAGACCAGACAAAGAAGGAAACGCTAGACGTTCTAAATATTCGAGACACCGTAGAGACAGTCGGTAAATGGATCATGAGTCCACTGGCCCCTGCGGCTGATGCATTAATGCTCGGACCGCGAGCCGTGTCTGATGCTGGAAAGATGATAGCTAATTCTAGGCTAGGACGAGTCGCCGGTCTGTCTGAAGTTGGTAATGAACCCCAGTACTCAAACCCGACGCGGTACACAGACGAACAAAATGTAGCGATGCAGGGTACGCCTGATATAACTCTTGATCAGGCAAACGCATCATTTTCAGCCATCAAAGGTCAGTCGGATGACGTTAAAGCAGCAGCATTAGAATTAGACAAAACCCTTTTTGGTCAGATTGATGGTATGGACTCGGATCAGATAGCTGACTATGTTGAACAAGGTGGGTTCGCTATTTCCAGAGAGGACGAGGCTAAGCTAGCCAAGGTACTAAAAGCCGCCGAAGTTGAGACTCCTGAAGATATTAAGAAGCTACCTACAAAGCCCCAGATAGCAGTCCGCGCTTGGTTAGCTACGATTGCCCCTGATGAATCTACTAGAAAGGCAATGATCATCGAAATACAGAACCTACAAAGTGGTTCTGGGCGGGCGGACGCATCACGGTCAGATCTAGAAAAATTAGCAATTGACCGGCAAAACGCAAATAGTAGCGCTTTAACGGCGCAGACGGGCCGAAGCCGTTTGGGGTTCGACTTAGAGAAGCACTCACTAGCGCTTAATGAGTACTTCCTCAAGGCTGACAAATATGAGTTTGATGTAGGGGAAGTGATGGGCGCCAATATACAGGAAAATATGGACGCCACACGGGCAGCTATTTTTGGCGTAAACGATGATGGTGAGCCAAATCAAGAGATAAGTTTTAATAAGGACAGGCTATTTGATGGGATTGGTGGCTCTTCGGGATCATTTACCAAAATGTATAGGCAGTACCGCGATTCTAAAGGAAAGGCCAAACTAGCGGCTCAAGCAGGTTTAAATCAGATAATTAGCGCAGGTTTTCAAGCGTTAGCGGAGAGCGAAGAATACGGCTCTTTTATGGATAACTTTATGCCTGACGGGGGGATCGAGCATATTGGTGGCAATGACATGTTCCTTAATCGATTAATAGTTACTAAGTCGAGTGACGAGGGGACTCCCACAGAGTTTGGTATTAGAGGTCTTGGGTCGCAAACACAACTAGACGAAACAATCCCTGGCAGCGTAATTAAAAATCTTTTCGGTGCCGCTGGGTTTGTTTATATACAAAAGGAAATTGGGCAACAGAAGGGGTCATTATCCGCTATAAATAAGCAACGAGCGAGGCCATAAATGGCTAACCCCATTCAGGAATTATATCAACGGGCGGATGAGTTTCCCGAGAATATCACGCAGCGCCCTGATGATACCGCGATCACTCCGTCTAGTTTAGGTGAGACCTTCGGACGAGGGCTTGCGGTTGGTGTCGAGAACATTAGAACAGATCGCGACTACTTTAAAGGACTTTTTAATACCGTAACAGGTGATAGTGAAGCAGCAGAGATTAACATCCAATCTGCAAAAGAGCGGTCAGCGCGTACTGGCGAGTCTTTAGCTGGATTAGAAACATTTAAAGAGTTTACTGACAACCCAACTTTTGTGGGCCTGTTAGAGCAAACCGCAAAGATTTCAGGGCAGATGGCCCCTTATGCGCTAACGACTATTGCTTCTGGTGGCAGCGGAGCGGTCGCTTCAATGTTAGGCAAAGGCGCGCTAACGGCAACAAGCAGAAGCGTTGCTAAAAATCTTGTCAAAGATGCAGTCGAGCGTTCAGCAAAAGGCACGGGCACTAGAAGCGAGAAAGATTTAGCGGAGCTTGCATACCGGCTAGCTCATCGTACTCTGCCAGGAAAAGCGGCCAATAAACTTACGGCAAGCGGCGGCGCACTAGCTGGCCAATTCACTGAAGAATTCTCGCTAATGGCGGGTGCTAATTTTGGTGAAAACCTTGAGGTTGAGGGACTTTCTGACCAAGAAGCAGCGTATCGCGCTCTTGCACTAGCTCCCTTTCAAGCGGCCATTGGTGTAACAGGCGAACGCCTGATTCAAAATGCTATTTTTGGTAATCTAAAAACCATTGCAAAAGAGCGCGGAGCTAAAGGTTCACTCATAGCTGCACTGGGTAAAGAGGTAGCCAAAGCTACAGGTAAAGGCGCAGTAACTGAAGGTATAGCTGAGACCGGACAGGACGCTCTTCAAGTTCTTAACGTGATGCAGGCTGACCCAACATATAAGTCAGAAGACGCCCTTATGCGACTTGCGGAGTCAGCATTCAGCGGTTTTATCGGCGGCGGAAGTATGTCGGGTAGCGGACGTGCAGTTACAGGGAGTCTGTCAACTGCGGGCGGCATAATGAAGAAAGCGGGGGAGTTTATAGAAACCGCCCGTGAGCAAGCTGTCGACAAGAAGTTTAATGAAGAGCAGTACGGGACTGACGCTGACGGTTATACAGCACCAGAACCCAGATCGACCGTTAATGCTCAAATACGGGCAGCCCTCGATGAAACTACTAGCCGACATTCTGTTTGGATTGCGGGCAGCAAGCCAGAATACGACGCAGGAGTAAAGACTACAAAAGAAGTAGATATTGAAGGCCAGACATTTTACACACGCTATGTGCCTGGGCGGGGAACAATCCTCTCAAAGAACTTTGATATTGTAGAAGCGGTTGCCAAAGCAGAAGCTAGTGATGCTTCGTTACAAGTCGCACTAGGGTATAGCGCTGTTAAACCAGCGGATGCGGATATTGCTATCGAAGTTTTGGATCGGTCAGGCAATGTTGTATGGCAAGAGGCCGCTAACGAAGAAACTGTCGATGGCGCTTATGAAGCGGCTAAAAAGCAAACGCCAGACGGTGGTTCTGTAAGACGCGTTACTATTAAAGAAGCATTAGAGAATCGCAGAAAACTTTATAACGAAGAGGCTGGTCCACAAGTCCGTAACATGGATATGGACGCTGATGAAGTATCAGAGGATGGTGAAAGCTCGGGAGTAGACAATAACGCCGTCGGAGCAGCAGAGCTAGCCGGTGCTAAGACAAATAATATTGGTAATCAGGAGACGTATGTACCTCGTACAGACGGTATGGTGTATGCGGCAACAGAATCTGTAAGGAAAGCGTTTGCAGCGGCATTTAAAGACGTAGACCTTCCACAATTTGGAAAAGACAGCTACACAGATGTTTCGTTTGATAACCCTGATGTTACAGACGGGGCTTTAACAGGCAGTCCGTTTGCGTCAATGTCAGACAGCGTGTTAAGACAGGCTACAGAACTAAAAGTCGCGAACCCTGATAAGGACATTACAATCGTCGAGAATCAGGACGGCTCCCATTCCATTATGGAAACCATTGGCCCTGATCAGGAAGTAATAACGGACACACGTTTTGATAGCAAAGAAGACCTAGATGACGGCGACCTAATTCTCAACGAGCAAGAGGGTGGCCCAGAAGTAACTACGCGGGAAGAACAAACTGGCGCTAGAAAGTTTGATGGTGCTAGAAATCGTGCTAAGACAGTCACAGAGTTTCTTCGCCAAGGTATCGTTAGAGCAGCAAAAAGCGATTGGGCAACCCAAGTGCTAGGCGGGAAAAAGACCAAGAAGAACCCTAAAGGATGGCAGCCTAAGAATAAGAAGTCCTTAGTAACAGTAAACGGAAAGGCTGTTAACCTACCTGATCTTGTTAAAGAAGGGCAGCGGATATATAGCGCTACCCAGCGACTTCAGTTTACTGATGGTGGGCCAAAGACTGCCATGCGCAATGGTCTGGTTGAAGTTCTATCTGAAATGATCGCACAAGGTTACGAGATTAAAATTGGTGACCAAGTTGTAACGAGTGAAACGCTATCGCAACTTGCAAAGATACAGCAAGAACTAAACCAGCTAGATAAGAAAATTGGTCAAGAAGAAGCTGATGTAGCTAAGGCTATTGTTGAGTGGGGTTTAGATCCTGATGACCCTAATTTATCGGGTCGCATAGACCAGCTCAATCGAGAGTTTGCGGATAAGGAATCTTCGAAACCTGTTTCCGCAATTGATAGGCTACTTAGCGAGCGCAAAGCATGGGGCAAGCAGTGGCAGGCGTATATCAAGGCGAAAGCTGCAAACGACAAAACTGCTGTAGAACCACAGGTCGGCCAACTAATGGCCCTACTAGATACCACTGGCGGTTTCGCTGACGGCAAGGCCGTTACATTGAGTACGTTGCTTAACACTACTCCGACAGAGTCTATGCAGAGCGACAGCCAGTATGAAGTAATTGATGATGCTAGTGGCGCTGTTGTCGCGAGTGGTAACAAGCAGGTAATCAAAGAGTTTCTTGACGCAAACGATGGGGCGTATACCGTCTCTAAGGTCGAATGGGATAATACGGCGCAAGAATCGACGCTTCGTGAGCTGACTCAAGAAGAATTTGACGCCGAGCGTAATGTTGGTTTTGATCAGATGGACGGCATCTCTAGCGAACCAGGCATGGACGTTGACCCCGCACAAGAAGATGTCGGTGGGCTATCTAATCCTGGTTCTACCGTAAAGACTCGTGCTTTTGGTAAGTTCCCGCCTTTGGTAAAAGGCATTATTAAAGCGGCTCGCAAAACGTTGCGCCTGTCTAAAGCAGTGTCTATTTTTAATGCCAATGAAATTCTAGCAGCTAACGATTCGGAAGGAGCGAGCCAATTTAACGCGATGTTCAGCGACCTAAACGTAGCTGCGTATGTACGTAAAATAGCGCAGGAGCTAAAGGACAATCCACAGGGTGGCGGTAGATATATTGCGTTTAATAACGCGCACATTATCTTAGTTGACCCAACCTCAATGCAGAATGACCTAGAGACAGGGCTTGTTATTGCTCACGAACTTGGTCATGCCCTTTACAACGAGCAGCTCGCTGACACTCTTACCAACCCCGCGATGTATAACAGGTTGTTTGATGCGTTTGAGTTGGCTCGTAAGAAGGACGGCGCGCCTGCATCATATCAAGGCAAGCGTGGATTCGAGGAATGGTACGCCGACCAGACAGCATACTGGGCAAGTAAGGAGTACCGGAAACAGCGCCTCGCCAGCCTCACCGCCGAGGAAGCCGCTGGAACAAGATCGGAGAAAGCAGGACTAAATAAAAGAAAGTATTCTAATGACGAGCGGAAAAGGGCCGAGCAGAAGAACGACCCATACTTTGACATGCCTGTAAAAGGACTAGCTAAAAGAAGCTTTACAAAGATCGTCTCCGCGCTGAAGGCTTTTCATGACGCGCTGTCCAAAGAACTTCGTGGGCGGATTGGTAAAGAGTCTTATACGACTGAGTTCGATGGCTATATGGCGGAAGTGCTTCGTCGCAACGAACCTAACCAAGGTTTAATGGGTTCTGGTGCCCGAGCAGCCAATGCTACTTATGAGCAGAAGATCCTTGTACGTAAGATTGCTGCTGTGATGGAAGAGCAGAACCCAGGATTTGTAAGCGCTATTACAAGAGGCGTTACTAGGATGGTGCAGAGTGACAATTTCACACCTGTATATAACTTTCTGTTTACAGCAGACTCGCGTCTTCGAAAGATAGGGGGCAACAAAATTGCTGATCTATTTTATAGCCGTTCGCAAGATTCGAAAAGTCGCGCTGCAACAAAGCTTGGGTTTATAAAACAGGCGGCGCTAGAAGGTAATGCATGGTGGGGTAAGTTAGAAGATATGATCGATGGCGACATTAATTCGGACGCTGTCAAAGCCGATATCGACGAAGCCTTTTCAGACGCGAAGACTGCGGATTTAAGTGGAAATGCGAGAGCCGTGCGCGAGTGGTTTAAGCGTATACATACAGAGTATATTGACCCCTCTAACACTGACATGGGCTTCCAAGAAGATTACACGCCGATAGTATTAAAACTCAGCGAGATTCATAACGATCCGTCAGTGCTTATTGATCTCATAATGAAAAGAGAGCCCAACGCAAATCTAGCACTAGTTACAAAAGCTGTTGCGGATCTAGTGGCATATGAGCAGGCTGTAAAAGATGAGAAGCCTATAAAATTAGGCGCAAATGATCCTGCCAAAGCAGCAGAGAAATCACGGATACTAACTAAGAATCTTACGCGAGAGGAGCTGTCAGAAGCAGGTTTACTCGAAGACAGTGATGTGGCGTTGTTACGTTATGTCGCCCACATAGTAAAACGCGTCGAGTGGAATCGCCATACTAAGGACTCTGCTGGAACCAGCATCTATGAAGAGGAACTGAGTAAATTATCTAAAAATCAGCGTAAAGAAGTTGAACAGATTGTGCAGAAGTATCTGGGATATAACACAAAGCCTCTCGGAAAAACGTGGCGCACCATTAACAGCGTTGGTTCTGTAATACAGATAATTGCCATTCTCCCTCTGGCCACTCTTGGGTCATTGCCTGAGTTAGCAGGACCAGTTATCGCGAGTAAGGATTTTAGGTCGCTTACGGTGGCTATGAAGGAGATCGTGAATACTGTACGCAACCGCGAGGAAGCCCGCGCATTAGCTAGAGATATCGGTGTAGTTACTAGTCAGTCGGTTGCAAACGCAATGATGTCGCAATCTGAACTAGAGTGGATGGGTGACTCAGCTAGAAAACTTACTGACGGTTTCTTCCGCATAACGCTTCTTGATACCTATACTAAGTTCACCAGAGAGTTTGCATCCAACATGGGGCTTAGATTTCTAGAGACTCATGCTAACCCTGACACAGCCAAAGCTGACTCTGCGCGCTACCTAAAAGAGCTAGGTGTAACGGCGGAAGAAGTGAATATCTGGGAGAAGAGCGACCAAAGTTTTGATACACCAGAAGGGCAAAAAGTAAGGCGTGCGCTACAGCGTTTCGTAGAGTCTTCTACCTTACGACCAAACGCAGCAGAGCGGCCTTTGTGGGCATCTGATCCTAGGTGGGCACTTGCGTGGCAGCTTAAAGGATTCTTCTATTCTTATGGCAAGGTCATGCTAGCGGGTGCAAAGAGAGAATCTGCTGCTCGTATAGAAGGAGTATCAGGTAAAGATGCGGGCGTATATGGCGCTATGGCAGGCTCGGCGGGCATATTTGCGTTAATGGGTATTGCAACAATGCCTTTAGCAATGGTTGGTATGGAGCTACGAGAGTACGCAAAGTTTGGGTTAGCATGGGGAATCCCAGGCATTGACCACGAGTCTAAGAACTATTTCCGCACTGATGACCTTAGCTGGTCACAATATCTTCACGCAGCATTCAGCCGCTCATTTGCAGCTGGTCCCGTAACGATCGCGTCTCAGATGTTCCAAGCTGCTGATTGGGGCAAAGGCGTGGATGGCGCATTCGCTGTCGCGGCTGGCCCAACCGCCGAAACGTTCCACAGAGCTTTTACTGAGGGCTTTGGGAGTACATTTAGAAATCGCGTATTACCAACAGGAATTCTTTGATGAGCATATTAAGTGTAATACTTGGCCCAGTAGTAGATATTGGCAAAACGTTTCTGAGCAATAAGGCCGCTGAAAAACAAGCTAAGCATGAAGCCACAATGAACGTGATCCAGAATGATGCAGACT
>Ga0308009_10001612_pt1 | contig 12830 bp, 12 predicted proteins | sample Neamet127_FD_203134 | JGI IMG/M metagenome (GOLD analysis project Ga0308009, IMG submission 203134) | Marine microbial communities from water near the shore, Antarctic Ocean - #127 | ecosystem: Environmental > Aquatic > Marine > Unclassified | place: Southern Ocean | collected 2014-07-24
GTTGGATGATATGACTGAAGCCAATGGGTGCTTAAGAATAGTTCCAGGCTCTCATTTAGCGACCCGGTTTAGTCATTACAAGGGCGACGAATTCGTTGGTAAAGTAGATGCTAAAGTGCAGGAAATGTGTGAAGCTACAGCCACTAAGGTGGAAGGCAAAGCAGGTGATATATGCCTGATGAATAGTTGGAGTCTTCATGGTGGCACTTCCAACTTGTCACAAAATGCACGTAGGCTATTGATTTGTGATCTCACTGCAGCAGATAATTATGCACTTATGACGCCGCAAGTCCCTTCTGAGCATACGGGAAAAATTGTAGCCGGTAAGGCCAGCCGCATGGCCCGCTTTAGGTCTGGAGAAGTAGAGTTGCCATATCACTATGAGTCGGATTCCTTTTTTGGTGCACAAGGCCAAGACCAAACCCAAGACCAAGAATCCCCTTATTAATTTTAATAACAATTTGAGACATAATTATGACATTTTCTATATCCGGTTATTGTGAACGCACTGGCATGGTAGGTGTGGCCATTACCACGTCAAGTATCAGTGTTGCTAGTCGTTGCCCGTGGGTTAGAGCAGGGGTGGGGGCGGCCGCCACTCAAAATGTGACAGACCCTAGCTTGGGTAACATTATGTTGGATGGTCTTGAGCAAGGAAAAAGCCCTAACCAAGTGATGGATGAACTGGTGAGTGGCCGTGACTTTATCGAATATAGACAATTAGCTCTGATTGATACTAAAGGCCAAAGCGCAAGCTTTACGGGTGATCAAACCCTAGGTACAAACGCTGTAGTGCAGGGTAATGGCTGTATTGCGGCTGGTAATATACTCATTAGCACTGCTGTTCCTCAAGCCATGGCAGACACCTTTGCGCAACACTCTGGATTGCATTTGGCAGAGCGGTTAATGCTAGCATTACAAGCGGGCGTAGATGCGGGTGGTGAAGAAGGACCTGTGCATTCTGCGGGCCTTAAAGTAGCTCATATTCATCCGTGGCCTTTAGTAGACCTACGGATTGATTGGGCAGATGATGCCCCCATCGCTCAGCTGATGGAGCTTTGGAAGGTATACGAACCACAAATGATGGACTACAATTCTCGTGCTCTAGACCCAAGTTCTGCGCCAAGTTATGGCGTTCCTGGGGACTTGTAAGTATGTCTCTGGACGCCTCAGCGCAGCAGATCTTACAGAAGCTGGTGAGTTTTGACACCACCAGCTACAAGTCTAATTTAGCACTGGTAGACTTTGTTCAAAGTTACCTCACAGACTACGGCATAAACAGCCAACTGGTGCCTGATACCAGCGGTAAAAAAGCCAACCTCTATGCCACTATAGGCGCCAACCCAGAACAGCCAAATCAAGGCGGCATTATGTTGTCTGGCCACACCGACGTGGTGCCTGTAGCTGGACAAGATTGGTTTACCGATCCGTTTACTTTAGTGGAACAAGATGGCAAATTATTTGCCCGTGGTAGTGCCGATATGAAGGGATTTATTGCCCTAGTATTAAGCCGCATACCTGCAATGCTTGCCCAACCATTACAGTTGCCTTTTCATTTAGCCTTTTCTTATGATGAAGAAATTGGCTGTGTTGGGGTGCGTGGTCTGCTCACGTTATTAGAGCAACTACCCGTACGCCCGGTCATGTGCATTGTAGGGGAACCTACCAGCATGCAAGTGGTCATTGGGCACAAAGGAAAAGCCAGTTACCGGGTTCAAGTCACTGGCCACGCCTGTCACTCGGGCCAAGCTCCCCTTGGTGTTAATGCGGTGAATTATGCTGCTCAATTAGTAGTGTATATCAACAACATGGCCCAGCAGTCTGCTAAAAATGGTCCTTTCGACTATGACTACAAGGTGCCTTATACCACTTTACATACGGGTACTATCAAAGGTGGAACTGCCCTCAATATAGTACCTAACCACTGTGAGTTTGAATTTGAAATTCGTTACCTAGCAGAGCAAGATCCTGCACCGCTGGTACAGGAAATCGAAGATTATGCTCGGCTTGAGCTGCAACCTAAAATGCAAGAGGTGGCTTCAGAGGCGGGTATCAGCGTAAAGCAAACTGCTTCTTACCCAGGCTTGTTAATAGAGCCTGAAGCTGAGCTAGTGACTTATGTCAAACGCCTGCTTAATAATGAAGCCCACAGTAAGGTTATTTTTGGTACAGAAGGGGGTTTGTTTCAACAGCAACTAGGTATTCCAACCTTAGTCTGCGGTCCTGGAAATATAGACCAAGCTCATAAGGCCAACGAGTACATTAGCCTAGATCAGTTTGCTTTGGGTGGTCAGTTCTTAGACCGGCTCATTGCCGATGTAGCAATTTAGAAGAGTGTGCTTACTAACGTAAACACACTCTTAGGCTGTTAAACCGCTAGGTACTCTTCACGAAGTGCTTTGTTATCTAACACTTCCTGAGCGGTACCAGTAAACACAATTTCACCAGAGTCGATGATAATGGCATGGTCAGCTAACTTAAGCGCTGCAACAGCATTTTGTTCAACGATAATGGTAGTGATACCCATTTCTTTAACTTCTTTAAGCATGCGTTCAATTTCTTGTACGATAACAGGTGCTAACCCTTCATAAGGTTCATCAAGCAAAAGTAGTTTTACATCTCTTGCTAATGCTCGCGCTAATGCCAGCATCTGCTGCTCGCCACCAGAAAGAGAAGACGCTTCTTGCTTGCGCCTTTCTTCTAGTTTTGGAAAGTGGCCATAGATTTTTTCAAGAGTCCAACCTAGTGGCTTGGCAATCTGGGCCAAGATTAGGTTTTCTTCTACCGTAACACCTGGAATGATGCGGCGATCTTCACACACTAGCTGAACGCCTACACGTGCTGCTTCAAAAGCTTTCATGTTATGCAAAGCTTGGCCGTTTAGCCAAATCTCACCACTACTAACAGCAGGTTGGGCGGCTCTAGCGATTGCACGTAGGGTAGAGGTTTTTCCTGCACCGTTACGGCCTAGTAGGGCCACAATGTCGCCTTCAGGAATATCAAAAGATACGCCCTGTACCACGTAGCTTTCTCCATAGAACGCGTTTAGCTCGCGGCAAGAAAAGAAGGGCTGTTGCGCGTCTGGTTTAGTTTCGTTCATAGTATGCTTCCTTATGCCCTTATTAAACTTGAGCTTCGCCAAGATAGGCTTCAATAACTTTGGGGTGGCCTTTAATCTCGTCTGGAGAGCCTTCAGCAATAATTTCGCCTTGAGCTAGCACAGAAATCTTTTCAGCCAAGGAGAACACCACGTTCATGTCATGTTCAACAATCACTTTAGTGATGCCATCTTGCATGCTTTTCAGCAGCTCAATGGTTTTCTCAGTTTCATGGCGAGCCATGCCGGCGGTGGGCTCATCTAGTAACAATAAGCGTGGCTTATTGGCCAAACAAATAGCCATTTCTAAACGACGCTTGTCACCCCGTGAAAGGCTGCCTGCCAAGGAGTACATGTGTTTTTCTAAGCCTAATTCACAGATTTGTTGCTCTGCAAACTCAATAAGAGGGCGTTGCTTACTGCGACCCTCAAACATATTCAGGTTAAAAGACCCATCTCTAGCTGCAAACACAGGAATGGTCACGTTTTGTAAAACGGTCATTTCTGGAAAAATTGCTGGCGTCTGGAATACTTTAGCGATGCCTAACTGGTTAATGTCGTAAGAGTTAACATTAAGCAGAGGCTTGCCATCAAACATTACTGAACCGTCATCAGGCTTAAGCATGCCTGTTAATACGTTCAGTAAGGTTGATTTACCGGCACCGTTAGGTCCGATAAGGGCGTGCGTAGTACCTTTTTCGATTTTTAAATTAACGTTTTGTAAGGCTTTTAAGCCACCAAAACTTAAGGATACTTGGTGTATATCTAATATAGCCATGATTCAGTCCCCTATTCGCCGTCAACGGTGGTGAAATAACGTTTTTTGAGGCGGGCTATCCCTTCCATAAAACCACCTGGCATAAAGACGACAACAGCCATAAAGATTGCACCTAGAACAAGTAACCACTGCTCTCCCAAGTTTACAGAGAGCACGTTTTCAAAGTACAGCATGAAGCCTGCACCTAACATTGGTCCAACCAAAGTGCCTACACCGCCGATGACAGACATGATGACGATTTCGCCAGACTGATGCCAGCCAAGGAATTCGTGGCCTACAAAAGGTTCATAAACTACCATCAATGCACCTGCAATAGCGGCATAAATAGCACTTATTACGAATGCTAATAGCTTGTATTTACGTGCGTTAATACCAGTGAACTCCAAACGGGTTTGGTTGCACTTGATAGCTTTCATCATTAAACCTACAGGGGAGCGCTCAATACGTTTGGCCATGTAAAACAAGAAGATAGCCATAAGAGTAACAAAGTAAAATACCGTGTCGCCCTGCATTTTCAAGTCAAACAACATTGGAGTAGGCATGCCGGTTAAACCGTTTTCACCACCAGTCCATTTTTGCAACATAGACATGGCCATAGAGTCGAACATTTCCGCAAAGGCTAAGGTAAGGATGGAAAAGTAAATACCTGTTCTCTTTAGTGTTAGTAAGCCAATAATCACAGCAACAACAGTGGCGGCTAATACGGCCACCAATATAGCTGGAATAATATTATCAGAGAAGTTCTTCAACATAATGCCCGTAACGTAAGCAGAAATACCAAAGAAGGCTGCGTGTCCAAAAGATAAATAACCGGTAAAGCCAAGCAAAATATCGAAACCTACAACAAAAATACAAAAGATCATGATCTTAGTATCTAAGCCTGAATAACCACCTATTAGTGGGAACCATAAAGGCATTGTTAAGGCGACTAAAGCGAACATCAACACAGTCCTGTTGTGTTGCCAAAAGTTATTTTGAGTGATCATTATTCAAATACTCCTTTGGCACCTAACAAACCACGTGGGCGGACCAATAAAATGATAACAGTGATTAGGTAGATAATAATGGTATTAATGTAGATGTAAGGAGCTGTAAAACTTTGCGCCATACCGATTAATATACTTGCTAATACAGCACCACCTAACGAACCCATGCCGCCAATAACCACGATCAAGAACGAGGGCACAAGTAACTGCATGCCTACTTCTGGTGATACCTGGGTTACCGGGCCGCCGAATACACCGGCAACGCCTGCAATCATGGCCCCTAGGCCAAACACAATCATAAAGCGGCGGTTAATGTTAACACCCAAGAACTGAAGCATTTCGGCATCTCGCATACCTGCACGAATCACTAAACCAAAACGTGTAAGGTGTAATAGAGCAAAAACGGCTGATACTGTAACAATGGCTACCACAACTAATATCATGCGCCACTTGGGATACACTACAAATCCTTCTAGGAATGGTAGGTAGTCATGCATCATGATGATACCGTTGCCCCAGCTAGGGATTGAAAACGGTATATTGTTGGCACCAAACACCCACTTAAGAAGCTCTTGAATAACAATGGCTAAGCCAAAGGTCACCAAGATTTGATCAGTGTGAGGGCGGTCGTAGAAACGCTGAATCAACCCGCGTTCCAAAAGAACCCCGATTATAAATAGAATAGGGGGTACAAGAATGAGCGCAAAGCCAAAGCCTAGTGCGTTGTTGATACTCACAGCTAAATAGATAGCGATGAGGTATAAGGCGCCGTGGGCAAAGTTAACTACGCCCAAAGTGCCAAAAATAAGTGTGAGGCCCAGAGCAATGAGCACGTAAATGGAACCCAGCTGCAAGCCGGTTAAAAGAGAGAGGGTAAAAGCGTTGAGCGTCATATCCATTTTGGAGATACTCCCATTGGTTGCTGTGGCAAAATCATGTTGTTTTTTAGTATGTCTAAATAAACTAAAAACGGGCCAGCATTACACTGGCCCGCGTTGGTCACTACACATAGCTTACGCTGGTACGTATGGACCTAGTTCACCACCAAAGATGGCTGGGTCGTAGTCAACAGTTTTAGCATCCACTTCATCAACAATCTTAAGATAGTCGAATTCGCTGGTACGTGCAGAAGGTGATTTACCCTGCATAACCAAGATGTTTTTAATACACTGGTGATCAGCACCGCGGTATAAGGTGTCACCGTTACCAGCGCCAGTGAATTTAAAGTCTTCAAGGGCCTTGATAACTTCTGGTGGGTAGAAAGTACCTGCCATTTCACATGCGTTAGCATACAAAAGAGTCTGTACGTAACATGTGTGAGCTGCCTGTGAAGGTGGGAAGCCGTATTCATCAGTAAAGGTTTTAACAAATACCTTAGAACCTTCGTCTTCTAGAGCCCAGTTCCAACCCGAGGTGCCTAATACACCGTCGATGTTGGCAGAACCTGCACCTTTAGCCATTAAACGGCTGTATAAAGGAACTACGATTTCTAGGTTCTTACCGTTCTTTTGCATGTCACGCATGCCGAAGTTTACAGCGTTGGTTAGAGAGTTAACCATGTTAGCGCCGTAGTGGTTCAATACCAAAACGTCTGCATCAGAGTTCAATACCTGAGACAAGTACTGAGAAAAGTCAGTAGTCTTCAAAGGCGTCATGATGTTGCCTTCAGTTGACCAACCTTCTTTCTCGGTAAATTCCTGCATAGATTCTTGCTGGGTGTGGCCCCAAGAATAGTCAGCAGTTAAGTGGAAAGCACGACGGTCTTTACCATATTCTTTGCTCAATACAGGAGATAGTGCCTTACCTGTCATGTGAGCGTTAAAGAAGTGACGGAAGCCATAACGCTGCTTGTCCTTACCTGTAGTGTCGTTTGAGTGAGTCAAACCACACATAAAGATAATACCTAACTCATTACATAGGTACTGTTGAGCGATAGCGATACCAGAAGAAGAACCACCAGTAACCATGATTACTTTGTCACGCTCAATCATACGACGGGCAGAAGTACGAGAAGCGTCAGCGTTAGTTTGTGTGTCACCAGTTACGTAAGTAACTTTTTTGCCTAAAATGCCGTTGCCGGTCAATTTACTTGGCTTAAGGGTGTCGAGCATGCCGCCACCGTTGTTCAGATGCTTTACGGCTAGCTTATAGGCACGTAATTCATCAGCGCCCTCATCTGCGTATGCGCCTGTCTGAGGCACGTTAAAACCAAGTACAACTTCACTGCCTTTAACAGGGTAGTTACCAAGTGCTTCTTCTGCCCATGCATTTTGGGTAAAGAACATTGGTGTAACGCCTACTGCGGCTCCAGCTGACGTGGCTTTCAACACATCGCGGCGAGACCAGCCAGCTTTGTGATTAGTGGTTTCAGATTTTACATCTGTCATGGCAAACTCCAATTTATTGTTGTTGAACCGAGATGAGCACTGACAGCAGGTTAATGCACATGTGCTTCTAGGTTGGTGCCTAGTCTAGAGAATTGGAGCGTATTGAAAATTAGACCTTAGTGAATGAGACTAAAGTCTTTTCAACTAAAGTCTTTGAAACTAAAGTAGCAAGGCTAAGGCGCCTAGTGTGGGAAGTAGGGGTGATGACTAGCAAATATACAATCTAGATCAAACAGTCTGTATACTGCCTATGTTATTTTTTACTCTTTAGCCGTAAGTAAGAGAATTGCCCTATGACTAGCGCCACCACTCCACAGAAACCTATCAACATTGCTGTATTGACTGTATCTGATACGCGCACTGTAGCAACCGATAAATCGGGAGCAACGCTTATTGAACGGTTGCAAGGTGCTGGGCACAGCTTAGCGCAGCACTTAATTGTTAAAGATGATGTGTATCAAATTCGTGCTGCAGTGAGCACCTGGGTGGCCGACAGCAATGTTCATGCTGTGTTAGTTACAGGGGGCACTGGGTTTACTGCTAGAGACACCACTCCTGATGCGTTATTGCCTTTGTTTGATCAGGTGATTGAGGGTTTTGGTGAGTTATTTAGAAGCCTTTCTTATGCTGAAATCGGCACCTCTACCATTCAATCTCGTACTGTTGCTGGTGTGGCTAACCGCACCGTGATTTTTAGTATGCCAGGTTCTACGGGTGCTTGCCGTACTGCATGGGACGGCATTATTGAACAACAGTTAGATAGCCGCCACAGGCCCTGTAATTTTGTGGAAATGGTTACCTTTCACTCTTCTTCTCACCAGGCGTCATAGTATCTAGTATGTATACAAAAACTAGCCTTACCAGCGTGTCTGCTGCGCAGCAACAAATTATGTCAACCGTAAAGTGTGAGCTGGCGACTGAGAGTGTGTCTCTGTTCCATTCCAGAGGACGTGTACTGAGCGAGCCAGTGGTTTCTGCGGTAGACGTACCACCTGCCGACAATAGCGCCATGGATGGTTATGCCATGCGAGTAGAGGACATAAACCTAGGCATCATTCCGGTGAGTCAGCGCGTAGCCGCAGGCCAAGTGCCAAGTAGTCTAGAACCCCACACTTGCGCACGGGTATTTACCGGTGCCGAAGTGCCAGATAATGCAGAATTAGTAGTGATTCAGGAAGACGTTGAGCTGGTAGAAGGGGGTATCCGTATACGGGCTAGCGCTTTAGCACAAGGACAAAAGTTAGGTCAGTTCATTCGCCTTAAGGGTCAAGATGTGGTGGTAGGGCGGGTGGTGTGTAAAGCCGGTGCTAAGTTAGAAGCAAGGCATTTAGGTGTGTTGGCATCCATGGGCATAGCCACCGTAGATGTGTACCGACGTTTAAAGGTGGCCATAGCGTCTACAGGAAGTGAGCTAGTTAATCCGGGGCGAGTCCTGAAAGCAGGCCAAATCTATAATTCAAATCGATTCTTGTTGGCAGGTCTAGTGGATCAGCTGGGTATGGAATTAGTGGATATAGGCATTATCACAGATGAACGCTCAACCACAGAAAACGCCCTAGCATTGGCAGCAGATTCGGCCGATATAATTATTACCAGTGGTGGTGTTTCTGAGGGTGAGGAAGACCATGTTAAAGGTGCAGTAGAAACCTTGGGGCAATTGGATGTATGGAAATTGGCGATTAAACCCGGCAAACCATTAGCATTTGGCCGCGTAAAACAAACACCATTTTTTGGTTTGCCTGGTAATCCAGCTAGTGTTCTTGTGACCTTTATGGTGATGGCACGACCGTTTTTATTGGCTCTTCAAGGGTGCTCTAACTCACACGGTTATAGCCTTAATGCACGTTTGGTTAACCCACCAAAAAGGCCAAGTATAAGGCAGGAATACCTACGGGTTAGGTTAGTTTCTAACGCGAAGTCAGGCCTAGTGGTAGAAGCTATGACCAATCAAAATTCTGGGGTGCTTACTACGGCAATGGAAGGTGATGGATTAGCGGTAGTTAAAGCCAATACATGTGGTGACGACGCGCAAGACGTTGAATTTTTACCTTACGCTAGTTACGGTGTTTAAACAGCATACCTCCCCACCGAACTCCTGAATCTATATCGTTAGGCCACATTGAACTAGTCATTTTAATGACCGATGTCATTGCAATATCTTTACAAAAATCACTTGAGAATCAGAGGCTTTTTGCCTATACTGCGCACCTCGCAATCGCTCGATTGTGATCGTTATGGTAGCCCTATTGGTCCCCACGCAACGATAAACCGTAAACCTGGTCAGGCCTGGAAGGGAGCAGCCACAGCGGTGGATTCGTGTGCCGAGGTGCGGCTGATAGGGGTACCACCATTTCCTTGATGTATATACATATTTAGCTGACTTTAGACGCTTATTGAAGCAAGTGGACCACATGGTGGAACACATGAGCAATCCTTCAGCTTACATTCAGTCTTCACGTCATTACGTTTATTACTTTCGCATTCGTGTACCTTTGCATCTTCAAACCCAGCTTAAGCAGACTTATATCCGCCGTTCGTTGCAGACAAAATGCAGGCGAGAAGCAGTTATAAGATGCTCTGAATTACTTCAGCAGGCTGATGATCTGTTTGACTGTGCAGACTCAAAAGGGGCAGATGTAGGCAAACTTCAGTGGGGCTATGAGAAGGCTGATAAAGCCTCAGGAGCAGCCTTGTCACTATGTGCTGAAGAACCCAGCCAAACTATAAAAGCGCCTTCAGCGCCTCTTCTGTCTGCTGTATTGAGCGAATACTTTGTTACTCAGCGCCTTGAAGGTGTTGGGGAGCGGACTATACGAGCAAAGCTAGGTGTGGCTAACTTGCTATACCGAATTATTGGAGATGTGCCTGTAGACGAGTACAGTAGAGAAGTGATGCAGGCATTCAAATCGACCGCGTTGAAGCTGCCCCCACGTCTTAATCAGCTAGGGGACATATCCATAGAAGAGGCCATTGCTCAGGCCAAGACAACAATATCTATCACTACCTTTAACAATTACGTAAAGGACTTGAGCTCAGTCTTTACCTTTGCCGTAAGAGCAGGTTACTGCGAACGCAACCCTTTTGACGGACTGAAAGTTAAGCTGAAAGTTAAAGTCAGCAGTCTCAGAAGTCGATTTACTAATAATGATGTCGACACAATCTTCTCTACCGAAATCCATACAAACAACGAGAAAGCTCCAAAAGATTATCAGTATTGGCTGCCACTGCTAGGACTTTATACCGGTGCTCGACTAAACGAACTGAGCCAGCTGTATAGGAGTGACATCGTTGTTGTAAATGGTATTGACTGTTTACACATTCAAGCTGTTAACTCTGGGCAGCGGCTCAAGAGTCCATCATCTGAGAGACTGATACCGATACATTCAAAGTTAAAGGCTTTAGGTTTTCTCGACTTTGTTACCTCATCTAAGAAGAAATCAAAACCACGACTTTTCCCTGAGCTGTCTTATCATAAATACCACGGGTACTCGGCTACACCATCTAAATGGTTTGCTCGCCATAGAGGCCTCATAGGCCTTTCTAAGAGTTCTGAAAAGAAGGACTTCCACAGCTTCAGACACACCCTTGCGGACGACCTAAAGCAGCGTGGGGTGGCTGAGAGTCTTATAGCTGGGATACTAGGGCATAGCACAGGAGGTATAACCTTTGGCCGTTATGGAAAGGACTACACACCAGAAGTGCTAGCCCCAGTTATCGACATGCTAGATTGGGACTTACCGCAAGTTAGCAGCTACCAATATTAAGAAAGCAGAGTCCCACCAGTTTGGTATTATACGATGTATGAAATAATATCTTTAATACTTAGTATTGCTGGTTTGGCCCTCCGATAAGACCACGAGGCATCGTAATCATCGTCTGCTTCATGACAAGCACTGTGTTCTGAAGATTGGAGAATTGGAGTTCCTACATTGCTAGTTTTTATGGAGTTAGTGTGTGGTAAAGGTAATGCTTTTTGAGGAGTATTTACATAAGGCGGTTTGCCTATTCGTACGTATTCATAGCTGGTGCTTGGTTGTAGGTCATAGTGCTGGTCAGCATGCTCAAGCCCACTTCTAAACCAGTCGGAATGCTCACCAGTATGGACGTCAATTCTCCCTCTGCATTGGTCTTCTAAATCTAGGTGTTTGACGGCCAAGTCATGCGAACCAAGAGAGTACATGAGAATAGTAAACCGGACTAAGTCTCTGCTCTGCCATGCCATCCATTCAGGATTGACCATGAGCCTTGCGGTACCACAAACGTCCTTTACTTCTCTTAAGAAGTCGACAGCCTTTAGCTTACGAATCTGTGTGTATGCGTTGCTGTGATTTAGTTCATATTTATCTATGAGTTGCGTAGGACTTAGTTGGCAGCAATTGTCTTTTTTATCTGCATCCTTGATGATTTGGAATAGCAATGTTGCTGCAGCCTTGGGCAGATTAATCAAGGTCTCAAGTCCTTCATCCGAAATATGGCGATAATGTACGCTTTGCTTGCCTTTGATGGTGCTTGTACGAGTCATTGAAATGCTCCTGAATTATAAATATGGTTAAGAATTGAATACTTCAAAGCGGCCTCTTATGTGGGGCTGAGGAGTGTCTGATAAATGGTTGGATTGATGCTGAACATGAGGCCAGTAATCCTGGACTAATTAGGCTGGGTGTTAATAATTCAACACAGTCATTACTCCTGAAACCCTTTATTTATAAGGTGTATGGAGGTTTGTGGGGTGCAGTAGCTTCTTCTATAAGGCCTAAGAAGAAGGACAAAAAAGGTATGTAAATAAGCGGGGATGGTGCCCTGATGGTGAGTGACCATAAAAGCAGGTTATTAGGAGGAGGTTTAAGATGACTGTAATCCGTCATCATTCACGGACAATCACTGATTAAATAAACCAAGTAGGGACTGGTTATAATTCACCCCTACCGTGATAGACCTATTTAAAATAGTCATGGCTGTGCTCCGTAACCATCAACGATGATGGTCATCCATGTATGAGTTACGTAGGGGGTGACTCTTAGTTTGAATGTCCATCATCAGAAATGAAGTCATGTAGCCACTGCTGCTTTGAGGTGAGGCTTATACTAGTGAGTCTCCCAGTAGTACCATATTAATGGCAACGGACTCAGATATAGGGCGTTCGAGTTGTGCTTCAAGCTTTCTCTTAACTTGCATAAGGGATTCATAGCCCTCCTTGGTGAACCTCATTGCTCTCTTGCAGTAGGGGTTTCGTAGTTGTTGTTGTGGTGTTAGTTTTTGTTGGTTGGTCATGGATTACTCCGATTAGTTAAAGTGATTGATAGTCATGTATTCATAAATACATATGGTCTGACATGAGTGGAGCTGAAAAGCTTCTCTTCTATAGCGCTACAGTTGGTGAGTTGGCTAGTGACGGTTGCCCCTACCTATAATGCAATTTAAATAGTTTTGCTGAGACGAGGTGTTACAAGTACAGCTCAAAATGCTGCCTTTCCCCCTAGTGCAACCTTTGATATCTAGGGGTGAGGAAAAGTCTCATCATATTTATGCTTGATTAGTATTGGTGTTCATTTGATGTTTACTCTATGCGCACTGTTCAAAGA
>Ga0308009_10001617_pt1 | contig 12800 bp, 13 predicted proteins | sample Neamet127_FD_203134 | JGI IMG/M metagenome (GOLD analysis project Ga0308009, IMG submission 203134) | Marine microbial communities from water near the shore, Antarctic Ocean - #127 | ecosystem: Environmental > Aquatic > Marine > Unclassified | place: Southern Ocean | collected 2014-07-24
GCAGCTACGAATGCCTGTCGCCGGATCAATGTAGCAAGCGCCACCCTCTGACACTTCCTCTTCAGCATACTCTTCTGACGTTGATGCATTCAGGATGCCGAAGCGCTTACCGCTTGACCTAAAGGTCGTAGCCCCAGACGCACCGCCATCGTAAGCAGCCATATAAACGTCCTTGAACTCTTCCCAAGTGACATCATCGCCAACATTACAAGTCTTAGAACAGGCGCTATCCACGAACCTAGATGCTAGGTTTAAGACCTTAACATGGTCACGAACATGGAGTGCATCCGCTGTCATGCCTTCTACGCCAAACTCTCGGACACCATAATCTTCAATGCGCTCGATGCGCGGACCATCAAACGTCTGGATTGTGCGGTCATAGTAGTGGCTAAACACTGGCTCGATGCCTGACGAAACATTGTCAGCACTGAGGCTGATGGTGCCCGTAGGTGCCACGCTTAACAGATGCGAATTACGCATACCTTGCCGCAAGATGCCTGAGCGAATACTCTCTGGCAGTGTTTTGGCAAAACCACTTTCCAAGAAGTTGTGCTTAAAGAGAGGGAACGGCCCTTTCTCCCGGCTTAGGGCTATGGAAGCTCTATAGCAGCCGTCACGGATGGTGGTCATTATCTCCTCAAGTATCTTTAGGAAACCTTTGGACCCATATGGTTCGCCAAGCGCTTCTATGGCATTGGCAACGCCTGTGACACCGAGGCCCATACGCCTCTTGTCTTTGGCCTCTTTCTCTTGGGCCGCAAGTGGGTAGGTCGCCCTATCCACCACGTTATCCATGGCACGAACAACGTGCGGTATGTCGGAGCTTAATCTCAAGTAGTCAAAGCGCCTTACTCCGTCATCATCTTCGACAACATACTTAACCAAGTTAAAGCTGCCAAGAAGACACGCGCCGTTAGGCGGCAAAGGTTGCTCACCACAGGGGTTGGTTGCTGCAATTGTTTCACAATAGTGCAAGTTGTTCTTTTGGTTAATCCTGTCGATGAAGAGGATGCCGGGTTCGGCCCAATCCCAGGTGCTGCGTAGGATGTCATCCCAAAGCGCCACAGCGCTCACGGTCTTGTATGTTTCACCCTCGAAAACCAAGTCAAATGATGTGTCGTTCTTTACTGCTTCCATGAAGGCGTCAGTCACCGCGACAGACATATTGAACCCAGTTAGCTGGTCACTGTTGTTCTTAGCTCGAATGAACTCCTCCACATCGGGGTGGGACACGTTTAAACAGGACATCTGAGCCCCTCGCCTGTGTCCTGCACTGGATATAGTCTTACACACAGCGTCAAAGATGCCCATGAAACTCATCGGACCCGAAGATTTACTATCTAGGCTGCGGATAAGAGCGCCTCGCGGCCGAAGTGTGCTAAAGTCATAGCCGATGCCGCCACCAAGCTGCATAGTTCGGGCCGCATTAGTAGCCGCTTCCATGATACCTTCCATACTATCGTCAATAGTAATGCTGACAAAGCAATTGTAAGGCGTTACAGTTCTTGGTGCGCCCATAGCTGACTGCACACGACCCGCGGGTAGGAAGCGCATATTAAGCAAGATGTGGCGGAAGTATTCGTAATGCTCTTCGTTATCTTTTAGTGCTTCAGCAACTCTAGTCATCGCTTGCTCGAAGCTTTCTCCCTCAGAGCGATATTTCATCGCGTGTATCTCTTCCGAAATACCAATTGTTGGGCCATAGTGGCCAATACTGTTACTATTCTTCATAAATCTCTTCCTTCAAGACTATTAATTCTCATCTCGCAATAGCGCTGGGCTTTGCGTAGATCAGTTATTTCGGATTGCACGTTGGTTTGATTGTCGTATGTTTTGGAGCCTGCGCGGGACACGTACTTAATGATGTTGCCGCGCCAAAACTCCATGCTGTTACCCATGATAAATGTGATTGGCTCGATGTGCCAACGGGTGTAATGCGTGGGCTTATTAACGATGTCCTCAGTCATCTCTCAGTATCTCCCAAAGCACGACCCGATTGTCGGGGCTAACATTGTACAGACACTTGCCGTTGCCCAAGCGCTTATAGAGCGTAATGCCACGACCAGCGACTAGCTTCTTAATCACGTTGTACACAGTGTTATAGTTGAATGAGCGGCTGATCTCCCCGCTGGTTATTACGTGGCCCTCTGGTAGGTCGAGTATCCACTTAATGATGCCCATGGCTGGGGCTGTACGGTTTGGAAACGCCGTACTATTGAGCCTGCAATCTAAATAAGCCCGGTCGATTGTCATTTCCTCGCGCAGCATCTGACGGCCTAACTCAGTTTCCTGTGCTGGCGTCAGGCTTCGGCATTTGAATGCGTTGGATAAGTTCATCGGTTTGGCTCCCAAAGAATAGGCTCTCTGGTGCTATCGTCCCAATCTGTGCAGCGAAGTATCCTCGCCAACCGCGCTTGAGTGAGCGCATATTCTTCGTTTAAGCCTTCCATGTTGTAGGCAGCTACAACGGCCTGCCAACTTGGGCGTGTTCCTAAAAGCTTGATTGCAGTCTTTGGGCCAACTTTTGGGCAACCCCCGTAGCCATCGACAGTATCTCCTGTCAGACATTGAGTAAGAAAGAAGCGGTCAGCGTCTGGGATAGTTACGTCTAAACGCTCCTTGCTTTGTGGCCTATAAAGCTTGCAAGGCACTGATTTCATGTCTTTATCGTCTGAGACTATTATTGCCTTAGTACCTGGAATACTGCCCATGATACCCATGACATCATCAGCCTCTAGCGTATTAACACGAATGCTGTCGTACTTTTCAATGGCCCACTCAACCAAAGCTTTATAGCCGATTGGCTTTCGGGTCTTAGCGCGGTTGGCCTTATAAGTCGGCTCCACGCCACGGCGGAAGTTTTCATAGCCGCTGAACGTCACAACAACACGGGCACACTCTAGTTCTTCTTTAAAGCCATCCACCATGTTGATGAAGATTTCTTTGGCTTGCTTCAGGTCTGTGTTAAGGCTCCAAATGTCGTCACCCCAATCTTTCTCAAACTCAGCACTCGAAGCTGCGCGGTACATATACAAATCGCCATCAAGCAGAATTGTCGGGGTCGTGAAGGATTTTCTCAAGAACATCGTCTACCTCTTTCTTTACTTCCATGCCGACCTCTGTGATGAGCCACTTTCGGCCCCAAGTATCGGTTTCAACTTTATTGGTAATGAAGCCTTCAGACGCGCAAATGGCGACATGAAGAGCGCCCTCGCGTGCGAAGTCTGACTTCACGGTGAATGGATTACGCCAAGCTCGATCAAGTGTTATGTACAGAGACACTAGGTTCTCTAGGTACTCATCAATAATCGGGCTAGTGCGTTTCAGCCCAAGATCTTCCCACGGAATATTCTGCGGCTGTGGGGATTTTAATGCCGAGAGAGCGGCCTGCTTCTGCCGCCATTCGGATAGATATATGACCGACATCGTTGGCTATCTCCTCGGTTCTACACGCAACTTGAATTTCATCGTGTATCCACCCTAAAATGAATGCATCGCTGTCGCCGTGCGTCTGTTTGATTGCATCGTAAGTAAGCTGCACCCACTTGGCCGATATTATGGCCCCGCATGATTGCAGTAGCTGCGACAGGCTCCGATGCTCGGAACGAATAGTCAGCTTGCGGCCATCAATTGCTATGATGTACCCACGCTTGAACGCTTGCTTAAGGTTTGCCTTAAGTGTTGCGAATGCAGGCACAGCCGCGTCAAAGTCAGCTTTAAGCTTCTTACCGAGCGCTGGGCTGCCGCCTGCAACTGCCCCGACCAGACGATCACCTCCCCCGTAAGTCATTGAATAAATTAAGGTTTTGGCGGTATTACGATCAGTCTTAAAAGCTTCAGCATTGTAGCTGTGTATATCGCCTTCGAGGATTTGCTTTGCGTACTCGCCGTGATCGTATGGGAAAAGGTAATGAGAAAGGCACCTCAGTTCGATCCCAGATAAATCCGAGCCTGTTACGAACCAACCTTCAGGACCCGTGAACAACTCCCGGCACTCTTGGCCGTATGGATTTCCCACTCGCGGCACTTGTTGCAAGTTTGGTGAAACGCTCGATGCACGACTTGAAACCGTGTTGTTTGGTATCAGCCTGTGGCGCAGTTTACCGTCACTTGAGACTTTCTTAAGCCACGCAGCATTTCCTTCAGCCAGTTGGCCGATGCGCTTCTGCACAGTGAAGAACTCAGCCAAGCGTTTGGCTTCTGGATACGGAAGCTTACCGAGGATTGTCTCATCTACTTTAGCTGCCCCGCTGCCAGTCCACTCTTTTGGCTTCCACTCGTACTTATCAACTAAGCACTTATGGATGTGTGGCCTAGACGCTGGGTTGAAGTACACAGTCTTCTCTTTGATGAACAACTCTCCAGCTTTATAGCCGAGTGTCTTATTGTCCCGCTTCGGGTAAAAGTCCTCGGCTACTGTCCACGGCGCGAAAAGCTCTTTTAAGTCTTCTTCGATGCTGTGGCGCTTTTGGGCCAAGACACCGTAGAGGGCGGTTGCTTTCTTTTCGTCAAACGTCCAGCCGTTGCTGCCAATCTCATCACAAATCCAAGCCATGCGATGCTCATGGTTAATAGCATCTGGATGTGGCTTCTGCTTCATGAAGTGCTTGTATAAACTAGCTGTCGTTGAGGTATCTTGGACGCAATATGACATCATAACGTCTGAGAACGCTTCCCAGCCGCCATCATAGTCGTCTTTGAAATTACCGAGGCGCAACCCCCAAGCTTTCAGGCTGTGGCTGCCCCATAGCCTTTTAGGGAAGGACTGCTTTGTGAAGTGTCGATCTGCGTCATCGTTGAATAAGTCGCCCCGTACTAGGCGAGACAGTATCAGTGTGTCAGTTACCTTGGCGGATGTGGACCACTCAGGGTAAACTATCTGTAGCGCAGGGATGTCATAACCGATGATGTTGTGACCGATGATTTCATCAGCGCCGGAAAGTAAGTCGAGGGCGCTCTGAATGTCATCTGGTCCAAACTCTCGGACTTCATCAGTATCGATATTTCGGCACACAATGCACCAAACAGTATGAATGGTATCGAGAAGGCCGTTGCTCTCAAGGTCCCAGACCCAGCGGCCACCCGTCACCTTTTGTCTCCAGAGCCGCCGAGCTTCCCGCGAAGCTTACGATCTTCAAGCTTCCACAGGTTCATTATTGCTACATCATTCAGGCTGTAATCTATGTCACGGGCAAGGGCTGCCACGTACCAAAGTACATCCCCAAGTTCACTTGCGATATTCTCGCGGTGGGCTTCCTTAATGCTGTTGTTTCCGTCAAAGCGCACATGGTCATCGCGCATTAGTTTCTTAATCACACCGAGTACCTCACCGCTTTCATTAGCCAGCCCTAAAGCTGGATAGATTACTTTGGTGTCATAAATTGCAGTTGCGGCGGTGTCCGCCTGATACTCATTTAACGTCAGGCTCACTGGTTCTGTAATCTTACCCATGGAAGATCTCCTTTGTGTTCAGCGGTTAAAATGGAATGCTTTCTGAAACAGTAGTTAGGCGTCCTGTTTCGTGTACGTACTGAAGAGTGTCGGCTGGACCGACCAAGCCACAAAAGCGGTTCTTAAGAACTACTAGCTCTCTTGCTCCGCTAGTGGTGTCATCGGCTGGCACTTGCAGCCCTATGCACCCGTCTGCGAGTTGCGCGATGGAATGTGACCCGCGAAGCTGCGACAGCGAAACTCTCTCGCCGCCTTCGTGCCCTTTGTCGCCGGATGGCCGTCTTAGGTGGGACACAAGGATGAGCGCTAAGTCTAACTCTGTGCAAAGCACTCTTAGCGTGTGCATTATGCCATCGATCAGGACGCGCTCATTGCCTTCACCATTACCCGCATAACTGCTTATCAAGATTGAAACGTGATCTAATATAATTACGTCACAGCCTAGACCGTGCTTCATGTACCGGATGCGGTTGCAGATTAAATCCAGGTCTACGTTGCCTTTACTGTCAAACAAGTAGAATGGCCCCGACTTCATTAGATCATCGAAGTTCTTAGTGATTTCTTCAGGGGTAGTGGCCTCAAGATCAATCGTGATGTTCTTGTTCATGTGGATGCCCACAAGCCCTTGGGCGGTGCGCTTCACGCTCTCTTCGAGCATAAGCATTCCAACCGCGAAACCACCTTGCTGTAGCGAGTAAGCAAACTCTCGGACAAGAGTGGACTTACCGACACCAGAGCCAGCGGCTATCGTAATCAGACCCTGCCTTATCCCTTTCAGCATCTCGTTGAGCTTGGGATATGGGTACTTCATCGGACTTTCTGCGTCTTGTACCCCAACAGTTTCTCGGAGGTCTGTCATGCTGACAATGCCGTCAGGCCTATACTCAGATGCTTGGAATATCGCGTCTACTACAGCAGCCGCGTCACCAGCCAAGAGGCAAGCGTTTGGGTCTTTATGTGGCAGAACTGCAATTTTAACTTTACCAGTAGGAAGAACTTCAGCGCAGGCAATAGCCGCCGCTTGTCCGGCCTCATCTTGGTCAAACATCAGGATTATTTCACCGAAGTTGTTGAGGTAATCGATGTGCTTGAGCAAATGCTTCTTGGCACTCTGAGCGCCGTGGGGGACGCCCACAGTAGCGAACCGATGGTTCTGTAGCTGCGAGACAGTCATTGTGTCGATCTCGCCCTCACACACAACTATCTTCTTTCCAGCGCTCCATATGTGCATACCAAACAGGCCCATTTGATCTTTGTCGCCAACCACTGAAAACTGCTTGTCAACGGTGCGTATCTTCTGAGCAACTGGGCGGCCTTGTAGGTCTTTGTAAGTTGCAAGCTGGACGTACTCATCGCCGCGCTTGGCTACCATATATCCAAACTTGCGACAGGTTTTCTCAGTTAGCTGACGCGACCTTAGGTCAGCGTAGTCGCCTTCTAAAAGCGGCGTGACAGGGCGGCTTGGCTTCATCGCGGCTGGGCGGTTTGCCTCAAAACCATCTGGATGCGTGTAGGTTTCGCAGCCAAAGCACCAATGGCTTCCATCGTTGTATAAGCTGTTTGCATCGCTTGAACCACACGCACTACATGGCCCATGGGACACGAAATCAGCGCTTGCGCGCTCTTCGAGTAATTCCATTTGGTTTCCTTTGAGATTTGACAGGTGGTGAAAAAGGACCAACCCCTCTGCTCAAAAGGTCAGCCCTAATTTCTATGCCTTACACTCGGCCACCCACGCTTCCGGCATAGCCCGATGGGCATAGAGAAAGTCGTGTTTTTCGCAGTAGTCGGCGTAAGTCGTCTTCGAGCCTTTATAAAGCTTCGCTCTTGCGTTCGAGAACAGGAACCTGATGTCAATTGTCGGGTGCTGCTTTCGGATTAAAAGATGCTTGGCGCGGTCTTGGACAGCCCATATCCCCTTGGTTTCTAAATACCAGAAGCCACCTGGTTTTGGCAGTTTGAAATCTGGTGTGTATTTAGATTGCCGCGATGGAACAGTGTAACCTATCTTATCCGTTTCGTACTGGACTTCGATGCCCTCAGTTTTGAGGAAGTCACTGATGGTTTGCTCAAGACCTGACCTATAGCCAGCGGCAATGCCGCGATAGAAGCTTCTTCCTTTTTTAAAAGTCAAACTTCGCGCCGTTTTCGCTAGGTTCTGGCGTTGGAGCAGCTTCATGCAAATCCTCTCGGACGTAGCTTCCTCCCTCAACAGCATCAAAGGTGACGCTTCCGCCGCCGCCGTATTCGACAACATCAATGATCTGGACGCCATCCATGAGTAATCCAACGCCCTTGTTCTTGGACACCTCGTACACGTTAATAACGCCGCTCACGATTATGATGCTACCAGCGCCGATCTTCGGTAAACTGCTTGGCGTAATCACTTGGCCATTGGTGTCGCAAAACTTCGGTTGATACTTAGAGTTAAACTTAAAGCTTACCTCTCCAGTTTCCTCATCCTTTGTGATGGGCATACGCACCTTACCCGCAGGCTGCTTTCCGTGAACTTCTTCACTCGCTTTGTTGATCTGGTCGATGAACGGTTGAGCATCTTTGGCACTCAACACAACCTCAGTTTTATACTTTGGTTTGTCTGCATCGAAGGCAGTGTCAGGCTCATTAAGATGAGGATACTTAGCCCGTCCAATCGGCGAACTATACTTTGGTTTTGCCATGGTGTTTTCCTTAGTTTTCAGTTGTGATTGTGAACGAAAAAGGGCCGCCAAAGTCTTTCAACAATCTTTGGCGGCCCAAGTCTGGGAGATGCGCGGGGAGATAACCCAGCGCTATGTAAAGCTAGAACAGAGAAGGAGAAAACCGTTCTAGTCTTCGAGAGTGTGCCCTAATTCAACTGAAGCAAAACTCGCTGCCTCTTATGGCATTAATGTCCAGCGTCCCCTTCGGCGGTATCGGTGGGAGTTCGGTAGATGGGTCATTTAGTAGCTGACGCACCTCATCCTCAAAGCGCTGAAGCACACATCCACTGTCGTACATCTTGACGAATGTGTCGCGCACAGTATCGAACAAATGCCAAGTGTCGCCGCTTATGGCGAAGCTGTCGTGGACCATGAAAAAGTCCTCGGCCAGAGGCTCGCCATCAACGCCATCTAGCAGCCGACAGATAGTCAAATGCATATGACTTGCATCGCCAGAGCCATGGATGAAGTTAGGCGCGATTGCGTTCATACTCTTCTGGACATTGGTCTTGTTTGTCTCAACCACAGAGCCAACTGTAGTTTTCTTTAAAGCACCTAAGGCTCGGTCAAAGAGGAATATCTTCGCCCTCTTGTGTTCCTTCCTTCTGTACTCTTGCACAATTGGGAAACCGCTTGGAGTGCGCCAGACGATAGCCTTGTTTTCTTCTGACACAATCTTGGCCACGCCTTGGAGGTAATCCATAGCCGCTGTCGTATGAGGCAGGCTTTCCCTGATGGCTTCGTAGCAGATTTGGCCCATGAACCGAGCCGCCTCGAATTGCTCACGATCTGTCTCACCAAAGGGGTGAGCATCAATTGTTTTATAAGCAACCTTGCGCTGCAATGGTTTCAAGAAGTCTTCCATAAACTGGCCAGCCATGCCGTTAGCTTTGGAACCATATCCAAAAGTCATAACAGACCTTTTGGTGGTCGTCCGATCCACGCCAAAGTTGAGCCACGCATCGGCAAGTTGTGCATAGGTCCGGCTTTCGTCCCAGTTCTCATTGAACGTCCTGTCATCTCTCGCCATGCCCTTGCACTTAGCCGTCATCGCTTCGAGTATCTGGACAACCTCTTCGGCGTTGAAGCGGTAGATGTCTTGCATGGTTTCGGACGGCGTAAGGTTAACTAGACGGCCCTCGTTTTCAGACAGGTTTATGCCACTGTAATGCTGGACCCCAGAGTTCGTACCATCCAGACTGAGCGGGACGTAGCACACAAAGTCAGTGCCCTCGCGGCAGTACCTCGCGTATTCTAAGCAGGCTGCCAGATAGCAAAACGGTTTGTCCGCTTTAGACCAATCGTCAAAGGTTGCCACGAAGTTCTCTGTGACAGAGATGATCCTGTCGTGGTTCTCTTCGACCCATTTTACACGGGCGTCCAACGGTTCCTTGCTTATCTTGCCAAAGTCACCGCAATTAGCCAGGTGTACCATTAGCCAATAGGCGTTGTTTCCATCAACTTTATAGCCGCGTTGGAACGTAAAGAGCGACTTGATCCAATCTTCGCGGTGGTAGTTAAAGCTGCAACAGAAGTAGAGCCGTGACCTAAAGTCTAGGTTAACGGGCAAGTAGAACTGTTCGTGTTCCGATAGCTCATGAGCCGTGGCAAGGTCTTGCTTCATGACCTGAACGCTGCCCTTGACCTGACGCTCAAGCACGAAATGCCGCCTGATGTCAGCCTTGATTGCAGCTTTCAGTTTTGGGTCAAGCTCTTCGTGGTTCTCTGGAACACGCGGCCTGTCCGGCACAACTTGCGTAGGGAACTTCTCCAAGACTTTCTTGTTATCCCACGCCCACTGGACCACTTCGAGCATAGGCCTATTGACGCTCAGAGGAGTCGCCTGAAGCGCGTTTACAGCACGGGCATACATAGGAACTCCAGCCTTGAAGTCATGCTCTATCAGCCTGCGCTGGGCCGCTGTGGCCTGCCTCACCAGCTTAATGCGGCTAGACAGTTTTGGGTCCTCGTAACACCCAGTATCGAAGGCTGTCCAAGGCGTTGGTGCGGTCAACATTGGCTTATAAATCGGCGACATCCATGACATGACTTCTTCTTCATGCTCCAATGAGTTCTGGGCATCTTGAGTGAACACGATCCGAGAGATGCTATTGTTGCGACCCTCAAACTCAGTGATCTTATCGAAGATTGAGCAAAACTTGAGAACAGCGGAGATAACAGGTGCCGAATAGTGTATGCGCCTGTTCTTCATGTCCTGTTTGCCCTTCTGGTCGCTATGGATGCCAAAGTTTAAGCTGCGGAAGCCGTTCTTCATCGTGATGTTGCGAAGTGCTTTAAGACGCACCTCACGACTAGAATGTGCTTCCTCAACTTGCTTAATGATACGCTTATTGGTCTTGGCATCAGCTTCCATTAGCTCGACTAATAGTAGCTCTTGCTCGACCATTTCCCCAACCTTTTGGGTAAGCACGTTTAGCGTCCAGCCTTTTAACACACCATTAAAGCAACACAGCAGCCCAATATAGCTTAGTACCTTAGGGTCGAGCTTAGATAGTGGCTCTAACCACATCGGGGGCCGCCCTTTTGCACACCTCGCTAATCTTAAGTCTTCCGCAAGCCCAACGCTTACAGATGGCTCTGCTTCTTTTAGTTTCAGGAAATGTACTGGTCGATCTTGTACACTTTTAGGCATCTTTGTGCCCTTTGGTGTGATCTTTGCCTCGACTTGTTTAGTAAACTTCTGACGTCCTTGTGTACTCATTGCCGCTTCATATTGCTGGTTAGCGGTCCCTATTATTGGCTGGTTCATTTAGTTGGCTCCGAGGTCAGAAATTGCAGAAGGTGGTGCTAACACCGGATTTGGATAGCTTGATGCCCTAAGGCCAGACAGGGCACCGCTTGTATTTGCTCCCTGAGGCTGTAGCTTTAGCCAAGTATTGTTGCCAATACGACATGGCGGCAGGCCGTTGAAAGCCCTTCCACTACGTTGCCTATACTCAGTTAATGTCATGCCGTTTGGCATCGATGGACATGATCTTTTTACGTTTAGCTCACTATGGGCGTGTGCCGACAGCTTCGCATTGGACTTGCGTCCACTACTTTTAGTCTTCATTCTACTTCTCCTTGAAGCTCTATGTGTTCTGATGTTTTGGTCCCGCTGGGCTACTGCCTAGCTTTTACACGTACTAGGCTCTCGCCCCCTCGTAACCTGTGCATTTACAGATCAGTGAGTTACCAAAGCAGACAGGCAACACGCCAAACTTAGTTGGTGGCCGTTGCTTGTAGCTTTTACGATAGTATCCACAGCCCTCTATAGATGCAAAGGTTCTGCCATCAGTGTGGCGTGAAGTGTCGTGGTTCTGCGATGGATGGATCACTGGCTGGCTCCCTTCTCTTCGAGAGTGTTCCCGAATGGCTTTTGGCCAAAACGGGCTACTAAAGCCTGAAGTGCTTCTGGCTTCGTCTTGATGTACTTGGCAGTAGTCTTTTCGCACTTATGGCCCAGTAGCATACCAATTATCGCTGTGTTTGCGTGGAAGTCGTTCGCCATGACGGTGGCTGCCGTGTGCCGCAAGGTGTGGAACACGTACCTTTTGTCGCCTTGGAGAACCTTGGTTCTCATTTCGGCCCAGCACCTATAGAAAAGATGCTCGTTGCCGCGATGGTGGCGCATCGGTTCATTGTCCAATGCGGCCAAGGCCATCTGTACTCTAATGTTAAGCGGTACAAACCGTTCATCCCCGTTCTTTGTTTTGGTCAAATGCGCCCATGTGGACCCATCGTCCCCTGAGGTTATCGCGGCTGGCTTAAGAGTCAATATCTCGCCTAAACGCATCCCAGTTTCAGCACCTATTATGATGAAATGCCGAAGCCACCACGCAGGGTGATACTCGTCAAAATGGCTTTCCATCGCGGCTAACTGAGTATTTGTGTAATATAGTGGCCGCTGATTCCCTCTCACCTCGCGCCAGGTGAACTGTGGTGCAGTCATGATGTGGGTATTCCTCACGGCCTGCTTGAACACCTTCGTCAGCATCGCGGCATAATGGTTAATTGTATTACCGTTGAGGCCTTTGGCCGCCAAGTGGTCAAAGAATGCGTGAATGCAGTCGGGCTTAAAGCTCTTAAGCTGGCGACCCCCATACTCGTCAAAACCACTAAAGATTTTGGCTTTCTGAACACTGCGCTTAAGGTGATCCCCATGCCACAACAGTGTGGCCTGAGTATCTACAAATTCAGCAAACGTGGGCGTACTCGTAAAAAACGACTTTAGGTTTGGGTTGATGAGATTTGCCATTAAACTGCCACCTCGATCACGTTGGTGCTGTAGTTTATCGCCACATCATCACCAGCCTTCAATCCACTTTGTTCTAAAAGGGTGCCAACGATGTCTATTATGGGCCTGTCGCCCTTGCCGCTGACCTTACGCATTCCGGCGGTTTGCTCTTGGGCAAAGGCTAACCGAAAGCGTAGCATTACGCGGTTGCTTGGCTTGACCTCAACATTGAAAAGCTGGCCACGATGAAAGCCAGCGGACGTAAGCCGCTTGCCTTCGATCCACACCCTTGGACGCCCACGGTTGGCGCGGATTGTGTACTGTTGTGAGATGCTCATGCTTCGTTCTCATAGGCAGAAGTCATGATTGACCTTTTATCGACACGCCAGTTGTTTCCGGCAACATCAATAGTA
>Ga0308009_10001621_pt1 | contig 12774 bp, 12 predicted proteins | sample Neamet127_FD_203134 | JGI IMG/M metagenome (GOLD analysis project Ga0308009, IMG submission 203134) | Marine microbial communities from water near the shore, Antarctic Ocean - #127 | ecosystem: Environmental > Aquatic > Marine > Unclassified | place: Southern Ocean | collected 2014-07-24
GACCGGGTCGGCCTGTACCTGCCCAACCTGCCGGAGACCTTTGTCGCGTTCTTTGCGGTGCTGAAGATCGGCGCCGTGCTGATGCCGCTGTTTTCCGGCTTCGGGCCACAGCCCATCGTCGCCCGCCTGAACGACGGCGAAGCCAAGGCGGTGCTGACGGTGGACGGCACCTGGCGGCGCGGCACGCCCGGCATCATGAAGTCGGTGCTGGACGAAGCACTGCGCGAGGTGCCCAGCGTGCAGCACGTGGTGGTGCTGCGCCACCTGGGCGACGCCGCCCCCTGCCCGATGACGCCGGGACGCGACCACGACTGGGCCACCCTGGTCGCCGGCCAGCCCCATGACATGCCGACCGCCGAAATGGAGGCCGACGCGCCAGCGGTGCTGCTCTACACCTCGGGCACCACCGGCAAGCCCAAGGGCTGTGTCTGGACCCATGTCGGCTTTCTGGGCTCGATGGTCACGCGCGACATGCACATCTGCGCCGATTTCAAGCCGAGCGACCGTTTCTTCTTCATGAGCGACATGGGCTGGATGGTGGGCGCCATGTGCGCCTGCATTCCGAGCTATTTCGGCGCCAGCCTGCTGGTGGCCGAGGGCACGCCCGACTACCCCGACACGGGACGCTTCTGGCGTCTGGTGCAGGACCATCAAGTCACCTATCTCGGTGTCGCGCCCACGCTGATCCGCAGCCTGATGCGCTACGGCGACGAAGAAGTCCAGCGCTACGACCTGTCCTCGCTGCGCATCACCTGCTCCGGCGGTGAGGCCTGGACCGAAGCGCCCTGGCGCTGGTTCTTCAAGCACGTCTGCAAGGAGCGTCTGCCCTTCCTCAACATCGTCGGCGGCACCGAGGTGGGCGGCTGCAACTTCACCGGCACCCTGCACCACCCCTTGCGGCCAGGCTCGTTCGGCGCGCGCGGGCTCGGCGCCGGGGTCGACATCGTCGATGACAGCGGCCAGCCAGTCGGCGCAGGCCAGGTCGGCGAGCTGGTGCTGCGCAACCCCAACATCGGTTTCACCAAAAGTCTGTGGCGCGACGACGAGCGCTACCTGGACAGCTACTGGCGCACCCTGCCCGGCGTCTGGGTGCATGGCGACTTCGCGATGCGCGACGCAGACGGCCTGTTCTACATCCTGGGGCGCAGCGACGACACGATCAAGGTCTCGGGCAAGCGCACCGGCCCGTCAGAGATCGAAACCCTGCTCACCGGCACCGGCAAGGTGTCCGAGGCGGCCGTGATCGGCGTGCCCGACGAGATCAAGGGCTCGGCCATCGTCTGCGTCTGCGTGCCGATGCCCGGCGTGGCGGCGGACGCGGCGCTGCAGGCCGAACTGTCGCAGGCGGTCGTCCACGGCATGGGCACGTCCTACCGCCCCAGGCAGGTGCTGCTGGTCAGCGACCTGCCCAAGACGCGCAACATGAAGATCATGCGCCGCGTGGTGCGGGCGGTGTACCGGGGCGACAGTCCGGGTGACCTGTCTTCGCTGGTCAACCCGGAGGCGGTGGCCGAGTTGCAGGGCAAGCTGGCGAGGTGACGTGGGGCAGCTTGCTTTCCCAGTGATTTGGCACGTCGGCAGAATTTACTACGGCCGTGGTCCAGAGCCAGCAGCAGTGGCGCGACATCGTGAAGCGGGTGCCGCCGATCGGGGTGCAGTGATCAAAGCGCGACTACTGCGGTGCTATGGGGGTGTGATGGCAGGCTTGCCGGGTTCGCCCGTCTGCCTGAGTTCCGTTAGCAGTTCGCGAAAGCGTACGGCCGCAGGTGGCTCGGTTTTGGGATGCGTTGCCACGGCAAGGGCGACGTTAAGCTGCTCGGATGCACCCGACAATTCACGGAAAACGACTCCCCTTGATGCCTGCGCCTGACTTGCGGAGGGCACAAGGGCCACGCCCATGCCGCTTTCCACCAGGCTCACGATGGTCTGCACCTGCACAGCCTCCTGCGCCACGTTGGGCGTAAAGCCTGCCGCCTGGCAAACGCTGATCACCTGCCCACGCAGGTTCAATGCCGACACCGACGAGTACATGATGAAGGGCTCGTGTGCCAGGTCCATGAGTTTGAGTCGTTTGCGGTGACGAAGTAAACGGCCCCCAGTAACTGCTATCCGTTCAGCATCTGCGTCTAGACTGTATCGGTCGGACGCTTACCAAGATGCCACGGCCAGACGCTTACGGAACTTAAGTGAACTCCCTGTTTCCAATGCTCTACTACGGTTTGCATTGGAGCGAGCAATTGCGAGTTGCCCCGGGGATTTCTTTGACGGATGAACAGGAGCGCGAGTTGACCCGACTGGCGCGCTCCAAGCGCACTATGTCACAGCGCAGGTCAAAGCTGATTTGATCCGCGTTTCCCAAGCAATCCGATTCGGCGGGAGGTTTTCTGGTCAAGACTGCGGTGGCCAGGATTCCGTGCCGTCCCGTCGCTGACGCATCAGTCGCATGAGCATGCGGTCGCGCCATTGGACGCGCTGCTCCCAGAGGTCAAGAGGCAGCAGACGTCGCCTTTGCTCGGCCACGTCTGCAACCAGGTCGGAAACCCATGGGTCGCGCTGGCCGCGCTGCGCACCCATGCGCGCGTAGGCAGGTCCCATCTTCTGCGCGTGAGACGCTATTCCGCCGCGCGTGTTCAGGTCCACCGTCTCGAACGGTCCCATGAAGCTCCAACGCAACCCCAACCCTTGACGCACTATGGTGTCCACGTCGTCGACTGTGGCGACGCCGTCGCGCACGAGGCAGTACGCCTCACGCAGCACCGCGCCCTGCAACCGGTTGAAGATGAAGCCCTCGACTTCAGCCCGCACATGCACGGGGGATAGACCACACCACCCGTAGAGGCGTCCGGCTTCGGTCACTGTCGCGGGGTCCGTGAACGGGGTTGGTACGATTTCGATCACCGGGATGAGATAGGGCGGGTTGCCTGGGTGCGCAACGATGCATCGCGCGCGCGCAGGGCCGTCCGGCGCATATTGCGAAACGGGCAACGCGGAACTGGAACTCGCGAGCACGGCCGTCGCCGGCGCATGAATGGCAAGCTGTTCGAAGATCTCCCGCTTAATCTCCAGATTTTCGGGCGCGCATTCCTGGACTATGCTCACTCCCCACACCGCTTGCGCCAGCGTGTCAAACACCTCAACGCGGCCGGCGACTTGCGCCGGCGTCTCCGACAGCAGCCCGAATTCATCGAGGCTTTCGAGGCGCGACCGAAGCTCGGGCGCCACCGCTTCGCGGCGCGCGGCATCCGGATCGTAGAGACGGACTTTCCAAGCGGCCTTGGCAAAGACAATTGCGAATGCCACGCCGATGCTTCCGCCCCCCACGATGGCGGCGATGGTGTTCGCGTGGTCTTCGCGCAGGGACGAACTCACGTGAGACCTTTGTCGCAGCCCAGACCCGTCAACTGCCGGGCTTTTGCTACCTGAGCTGTTCGCGCGGGCATGTAGGCTTCCTGTCCCAGTTGACGATAGAGCGCCAGTGTCACGTCGTGATGTTCCGCGAGCCCGGTTCGTTCCAGGAGAGAAATAGGCCCCTCCGGGTAGCCCAGGCCCAAGCAAAGCGTTTTGTCCAAGTCCGCGGCGGTAGCCAGCTTTTCATCCAGGCGGCGCAGTGCTGCGTTGAGGTACGGGCGGATGAGCCGGTCGATGATGCGGCCCGGGAAGTCCGCGCACACCGCCACCTTGAGCCCCGCCGCCTCGAAGGCGGCTCTTGCAGCTTCAACAGCGGAGCCCCGCGTTTGCGGCTGCCGAACGATTTCCACCAGCGGCGACGGGTCTGCGCTTCCGAGGCGGAACCGCGCGAAGCCGACCACATTGTCGCCTTCCCGGCCGCGTGATTCGCCGGTGTGCACGCCCAGGCATTCCTGCCCGAGTTCGATCGCCACGAAGGGGCAGGCGCTCAGCTCTGCTGCATCCGCAAACGCGCGGCTCGCCGCGCTGCCGATGAAGACGCGCGAGGCACCCATGGCATCGGCGCCCTGGATAAACGCGTGGGGCGCCGGGAACGAACGGCTCTCTCCCGCGCACGTCACACGATAGCTGTTCGTCATGTCATGCTCCAAACATCCGGTTGTCGTCATAGCGAAGGAGCCCCCGGCCGGACTTCTTGCCCAGCCAGCCGGCCGCGATCATCCGCCGCACAAGCGAAGGACACGCCGCCCGCGGCTCGTGAGTAACGCCGTGCATCGCATCGCACAGCAGCTTTTGGGTGTCCATGCCCACGAGGTCCAGCAGCTCCATCGGTCCCATCGCATAGCCCATCGCGGTCTTGATGGCCAGGTCGATGTCTGCAGGCTCGGCCACGCCTTGCTCGACGAGGCGGATCGCGTCGTTGTTGAACGGAATCAGGAAATAGTTCAGCACGAAACCTGGCGTGTCCTGGGTCTTCACCGGCCTCTGCCCCAGTGCTTCGCACAACGCCCACGCACGATCGAACGTTTCGCCGCTCGTGTTCAGTCCTGGCGACATCTCCACAAGTTTCATGAGCTGCGCCGGGAGGCAGAAATGCATGCCGACAAAACGGTCGGCGCGGCCCGAACCGCCCGCGATCTCAGTGATGCTGATGGTCGATGTGTTGCTCGCGAAAAGCGCATGAGACGGGCAGATCGTGTCGAGCTTCATGAACAGCTCATGCTTGACCGGCAGGCTTTCAAACACCGCCTCAATGACCAGGTCGCAGTCCGCAAAGTCCTCCAGTCGTGTGGTGCCCTCCCACTGCTTCATGATCTTCGGCAGTTTCTCGGGCGCCAGCTTGCCTCGTTCCACGCTCTTGCGCAGAAAGGCCTCCGTCTGGCCCCGCGCGCGCTCCAGCGCCTGCGCATTCAGGTCGAACACGCGCGTGCGGTAGCCCGCTCGCGCGCAAACGATGGAAATCCCTGCGCCCATCGTCCCGGCACCGGCGATACCGATAGTCCTGATCTCGTTCATTTAGGGTTCCTTTTTGGATGGCTCAACGGCGCAAGAAGCTGCGGCCGATAAGCTGGCGGTGAATCTGGTTCGTGCCCTCCCAGATCTGGGTGATCTTCGCGTCGCGCATGAGGCGTTCCACGCGGTAGTCCTTGCAGTAACCATAGCCGCCGAGCAGTTGCACTGCCTCGGTCGTAACGCGCATGGCAAGGTCGCTCGCGCGCATTTTCAGTACCGAGGCCTCGATTCCGAAGTCCTTCGCGCCGCCATCCACCCATCCGCCTACCTGCCACAGCCAGTTCTCCAGCAGCGCGAGTTCGGCCGCGAGATCGGCCACCATGAACTGGATACCCTGGAACTCCAGGATTTTGCGGCCGGACTGTTTTCGTTCATTGATGTACTCGACGGCATCCTCGAAGGCTGCGCGAGCAATGCCCAGCGCGTGCGCCGCCACACTGGGCCTCGACTTGTTCAAGGAAGAAAGCAGAATCTTCAAACCATCTCCCGGTGCGCGAAGCAGGTTGCCACGAGACACGCGGCAGTTGTCGAACGCAAGCGTGGCGGTGCTGGACGCCCTTGTGCCCATCTTGTCCTCGAGCCGCACGACCGAGAGTCCCGGCGTACCGCTTTCGAGGATCAGCGCGGATATTCCGTCCTTCGCGCCGGGAATCCCGTCCCACTTGCCGAAAAGCAGATACAGGTCGGCGACGTCGCCGTTCGTGATGAAGGTCTTGCCGCCGTTGACGATGATGTCGGCGCCGTCCTCGCGGAACGAAGTGCGCATGCCCGTGGCATCAGACCCCGCGCCTGGCTCCGTGATGGCCAGGGCGCCCAAGCCTCCCGCAGCGATGCGCGGCAGGAGCCGCGACTTCTGCTCCTCGGTACCCCAGTCCAACAGGGGCTTCATCCCGTGATAGGTTGTCGCCCAGATGATGCCAGTCGAGGCGCAGGCCTTGCTGATTTCGCGCACGCACATCAGGTACGCGGTGTACGAGAGTTGCGCCCCGCCATAGGCCTCCGGGATGAACATCGCGTTCAGCCCCAGTCCGTTGATGGCCTCCACGTTCTTCCATGGAAATTCGCCGGTTCGATCAAAGTGTTCCGCGCGGGGCGCGATCTGTTCCGCCGCTAGCTGACGGACACTGTCCACCAGCATGCGTTCCTCTTCGGCGAGCACCAGTCGCGAGTCGAGCCGTTCGAGCATGTTCATGTCGCCGGCCCTCAATGCGAAATGCCCTGGCCGCCATCCAGGTAGATGGTCTCGCCGGTCAAGAACGCGCCCGCGGGCGTGAACAGCGATGCGACAAGGGCGCCCACAGCGGCGGCCGTGCCGGGCTCGCGGCCGGGAATCCGCTTTTCGAGATACGCGCGCAGCGGGCCGCCAGGGGCCATTGGGTCCGCGTTCAGGTCTGTCACGATGTAGCCCGGCGCTACGTTGATCACGCGAATGCCTTTGCCTGCCCATTCGACCGCAAGGCAACGCGTGATGGCCCCGACGGCCGCCTTGCTTGCGCAATAGGCGAGGTTTTGCTTCACGCCGAGCTTGTCGAAGAACGACCCTATGTTGACGATGACGCCGCCGCCGGCAACGAGGTGGGGATAGACAGCCTGGCAGGCCGTGACGACCGAGGTGGCGTTCATGTCCATTACCTGGTGCCATTGGTCCAGCGGCAGTTCGGCCGAAGGCGCGGTGGCGTGCATGCCGGCGTTGTTGACGAGCCCCTTGATTCGCCAGCCTGTGGCGGCCAGTCGCCTCAGCGTGTCGCGCACGCCAGCGGTCTGCATCACGTCGACCGTCACGGCGAAGCAGCGTGCGGCTACCTCGGGCTGAGCGTCGGCAACGGGCACGCCACCCGAACGTGACAGGCAAGCCACATGGTGGCCTGCTTCGGCGAGCGCCCTCGCGATCGCAGCCCCGATCCCCCGGCTCGCGCCGGTGACGGCGATGCACTCGCGCACGGCACCCAGTGAATCATTTGTCATTGAAGCGAGCCTTTCTTTTTTCGGTGAACGCTTGCATGCCCTCGTCGGCATCGCTTGTACGGTATGCGAGCGTGGAGAGATCGGCCTCCACGCGCAACCCCTCGTGCAGGGGCACGTCAAAGGCCCGCTGGACGGCTTCGCGCGCGAACTGCAGCGCTCGCAGGCCGTAGCCGGTGAACTCGCGCGCGAATGCCTTGGCCGAGGCCAATCCCGGAGGCTGCACGATGCGATTGACGAGCCCGATGGCCAGCGCCTCTTCGGCGCCCAGGGTCCGGCCTGTCATCACGATCTCGAGCGCCCTTCCCTCTCCGACCAGCCTGGGCAGGCGCTGCGTACCCCCGTAGCCGGGAATCAGCCCGAGCTTCACTTCAGGCAAGCCGAACTTCGCGTTGGGCATGGCAAGCCTGAAAGTGCAGGCGAGCGCCAGCTCGCACCCGCCTCCGAACGCGAAGCCGTTGACCAGCGCCACGGATGGGATCGGCAGCCTGTCGAGCAGGGCGAAAACTGCCTGACCCCGCTGCGCACCTTCCCGCTGCGCGGCCAGGTCCCGGTTCTGCAGTTCCTTGATGTCCGCGCCTGCGCAAAAGGCTTTTTCCCCTTCGCCAGTGATGATCAGCGCGCGGGCTCCGCTGCCGCCCGCCTTCGCGACGCATTCCCCGATGCGGTCGATGAGCTCGAAGCTCAGTGCGTTGAGCGCCTGCGGCCTTTTGAGATTGAGGACCGCGAACTCCTCGTCATGCGTGAGTTCGATCATGCTGTGGCCCCCCGGTAGCGTACAGGCTCGGGCCGCAGGTGTCCGGTCGCCACCCACTGCACCAACTCACGCTTGAGGACCTTTCCGCTGGGGGTCAGGGGAAACGCCTTCACGACCGCGTAGTACTCCGGCATGTCGAATTTCGACAGGCCTTCCTTCGCCAGATGCCGGAGGATTTCGTCCCCGGTGGGTGCCGTGTCGTGGCAGATCAAGGCCAGGCAGACCTTTTCACCGAGCCGCTCGTCGGCCACGCCGAACGCGGCCGCCTTCCTCACGGCCGGGTGACGGTGCGCGTATTCCTCGATATGCGCCGGGTGGATGTTGTGCCCACCGCGAATGATCAGGTCCTTCTTGCGCCCCACGATCTGCAGGTTGCCGCCGCCGTCAAGGCGGCCCAGGTCGCCGCTGAGGAACCAGCCTGCGGCGTTGAACGAACTCTCGGTGGCTGATTGGTGGGCAAAGTACCCGAGCATGAGCACACCCCCGCGGCCGCCAATCTCGCCGACCTCGCCTGGGAGGGCTTCGAGATCCGAGTTCTCCGGGTTCCACAGGCGCACTTCATAGCCACGGCACGCCTTCCCGCAGGTGCCTGTGATGACGTCGACAGTATCGGTGGGCAGTGTGTACTGGTGCGACCCGTTCTCCGTCATCCCATACACGTTCTGCGGAGTCGCGCCCAGCGAGAGCAGTCGCCGAGCCACTTCGGTCGGGATCGGCGCGCCCGCCATGTAGAAAAATTTCACTCCGTGCAACTGCCGCAGCCCGCGCCTTTTCACTTCCTGCAGGAGGTCGATAGCATGAGTCGGGACGCCCATCACGTAGGTGGCGCCCGTTTGCTCGATCCAGTCGAGCGCGCCCACACCGGCGGCCGGGTCGTGCATGACGAGTTCGCAGCCGGTCACCAGCGCCTGCTCCAGCGCTACCGTGCCAATGTGGTGGCTCATGGGGCTGAGCGAGAGCAGCACCGTGTTCCCGTCCTGACCCCAATCGGCGACCAGCGCCCGGCCGTTCGCCAACAGGGTGTTGTCGCTGTGCATCACGCCCTTCGGAGTGCCGGTGGTCCCGCTGGTGAAAGCAAGGTAAACGATCTTGTCTGGGTGAGTTGTGGGCGCAGTACCGGGGAGAACCGCACTGCCCTGCGCAGCAGGAAAGGCGCGCGCGGCCGCGGGCGAGTTCGTCGCTGGTGCATTAAAGGGCGCAAGGGCATAGACACGCTTTATCTGCGTCGCTGCCGTTGCCTGCTCGAATACGTCCGCGGTACCGGCGTCGGCGCCGTAGCCTGGCTGCGCGAACAAGGCCTTGCATTCGATGCGGGACAGCAGTCCCATGATCTCGGCCACGGTGTAGTTCTGGTGCAATGACGGATTGCATACGTAGCCATTACGGGAGCACGCCAGCAAAACGACCACGCTCTCCATGCGGCTGGGGAGCCACACGGAGACACGGTCGCCGCTCTTGAGCCCCGCGTCATGCAGGTCCGCGGCGACCGCATCGACCCACGCGACGAGCTCGCCCCACTTGAGGCGCCTTGCGCCATCGCGCAGGGCAAAAGCGCCCCCGGACTCTGCCGCATGGCGCCGCGCCAGCGAATACAGGGTGTCAGCTTGCCAAACTCCCGCGGCGTAGTGCTGCGCAGCCCGGGCAGGGTCGTGAAGGGTGAGCAGGTAGGACATGGCGACGACTGCGGCGCTCAGTGACCGAAGGTCGAGGGATCGGGGCGGCGCCGCTGCGCGAAGGAAGCTGCGAGCTCCTTCGACTCATCTGTTTCCAGGTAGCCTCGCAGCAGCAGGTCGTGCGCCATGCGCGCGAGACCCGACACGCCACCGTGGCGGGCATTGAAGGCGCCCTTGACCGCTGCCAGCGCAAACGCGCCCCGGTCCGCGATCTCCAGCGCGATCTTGCGGGTGAACTCCTGGAGCTCGGCGTCGGGCACCACGTGGTTGATCAGGCCCCACTCGAGGGCTTCACGCGCGCTCAGCTTCGGATTGCGATACCACATCTCCTTCGCACGCTTCTTGCCGATCAGGTCCTCCAGGTACCAGGTTCCGTAGCCGGCGTCGAAGCTGCCGACCATCGGGCCCACCTGGCGAAAGACCGCGCTTTCCTTCGCTATCGTGATATCGCAGACCACCTGCAATACGTTGCCGCCGCCCACCGCGAAGCCGTTCACCGAAGCGATCACAGGCTTTTGCAGGCGGTCGATGCTCTCGTACATCTCAAGCGTCGGCAGGACGCCGGCGTACATCAGGGTGTCCTCCATTCCTTCCTTCTTGCCCCCGGTGCAGAAGAACTTGTCTCCGGCCCCGGTCAACACGATCACCCGCGTGCGCGTCTCGCGGCGGATGTCATTGATGCAATCGCGAATCTCGTGGCACATGCGCTCGGTGAACATATTGCCGTCATGCGGTCGGTTCAGGGTGATCGTCCCGATGGGGCCGTCCTCCTGGTAGATGATTTCCTGGAATGTCATGGGTGTGTCGCTGAATGTGGGTGGGTTTCGATAACTCCCATTGAGCAAAGGCCATGCCATGGCGCGGTTGCGGCCACATCCGCTCGCAGCCGTGCGCACTTTCGCTTCCGGAGACGCCGTTCAGTGTCCGCGGCAAAGACGCATCGTGCGCGCCAAAGACACATTCGGTCAGTCGCCATAGGCCGACCCTGAGCTGTGCAGGTTCTCGATTTCTTCCCTGGAATAGCCGAGCTCGCACAGGATTTCGTCCGTTTGCTGACCGATGCAGGGCGGCAGATGCCTCAATAGATTTGGCGTGCGTGAATAACCGACCGGGAAGCCGATGAGGCGTAGCGGGCCTTCTGTGGGATGGTTCACGCGCGGAAACATGTTCATGGCCTCCAGATGCGGGTCCTCAAGCAGGTCGTCCGGCGAATTCACTTTGCCGAAAAGAATGTCCTGCTCCACCAGCACGTCTACCCACTCCTGGGTCGTACGCGCAGGCATCAAGCTCGCGATGACTCCATAAAGCTCCTCGAATCGCCGGCTGCGCTCGGCGGCGTCGGCGATTGCGGGATCCGACGCGAGGTCCTCGCGGCCGGCGAGCTTGAGGAAGCGCAGCCACTGCGCCGTGGTGTACGGCATGACGCAGAGGTAGCCGTCCTTCGTGCGGTAAGGCCTGCGCTGCGAATTAATGATTCGCGCGTAGCCGGCCGGCCCCAGCGGAGGCTCAAAAGTGCGGCCCGCAACGTGCTCGGGCATGACGAATGCCACCATCGTCTCGAACATCGGCACCTCGATGCTCTGCCCTTCTCCCGTCCGGAGTCGGTGAATTGCGGCCGCAAGGATGGCATTCGCGACGGTCAGGCCGACCGCTTTGTCGGCGACGACCGACGGGACGAACTGCTGCGTACCCGTCGCCATCTCCTGCAAGGCGGCAAGTCCGGACATCGCCTGAATCGTGTCGTCGGCCGCGGGCCGACCGGCATACGGCCCCCTCTCGGAATAGCCGTAGCAGGCACAGTAGATGAGGTCGGGCTTGATCTCGCGAAGCTTCTCCGGCGTAAGTCCCAGGCGCTCCATCGCCTGCGGGCGGAGATTCGACAGGACGATGTCGGCGCTCTCCACCAGACGATGCATCGCCGCAATACCGCCGGGCGTCTTCAGATCCAGCGCAATGCTCCTCTTGTTGCGATTGAACTGGATGAACGCATGGCTCATGCTCGGCGACCGCTGCGGATGCACGTGGCGGAAGATGTCTCCTGCAGGGGCTTCAACCTTGATCACGTCCGCGCCGTGGTCGCCGAGGATCTGTGCGGCAAGCGGTCCCATGCCGAGGGACGTCATATCTATCACGCGGAATCCGTGCAGCGGGCTGAGGGTAGTGTTCATTGTTCTTCTAACGCAAATGACATGCCAGCGCCACGGGGACGCAGACACATGCTAATGACGGGCGTGGACAGCCCACTTCACCACAAGGTGTCTGTGGCGAAGGCAGAAGCTGTCTTCGCTCTGCACATCCGGGCCCGGGCCTGCCGCCGACACTCAGCGGCCGCCATTGGCGTGGAGACGCGTGGCATATGGCTTGCTACTCACAAGGCTTACAAGGAGATTTACGAATGGAAGTCGACAACGGTCAGGTATTGATCGAGAAGGCGGAAGGTCTTGCGACCATCACGCTTTGCCGGCCCGGCAAGCTCAACGCGCTATCGCCAGCGATGCGTGCGGCCTTGGGGGAACACCTCGGCGACGCGGCGCGAGACGACGCGATTCGCGTTGTGCTGATCCGCGCGCAGGGCAGCGACTTCTGCGCCGGCGCCGACCTCATGGATGCGCCGGACGCGCCGCTGGTCTGGCGCGACCGCATCCGCATCGCGCAGGCTCATCACCTCTCGATCGTGCGGATGAAGAAGCCGGTCATCGCCGCCGTGCAAGGTCGCGCGGTAGGTGGCGGGGCCTCGCTGGCGCTTGCTGCGGACATTCTGATCCTGGCCGACGACGCGAAGCTCGTCTTTCCATTCGTCAAGCTCGGAGTGGTTCCCGACGGCGGGGCGTCAGCGCTGCTGCAGGCGAAAGCAGGTGCCGCCGCGAGCCTGGACCTGCTGCTTACAGCCGGGGCTCTCGATGCGGCAGAAGCGCGGCAGCTTGGCCTGACGCGCCGCGTCGTGGCCGCCGCGCAACTCGATTCCGCGAGCATTGCGCTTGCGCACGCCCTGCTGAAACTGCCATGGGAGGCGCTGATGCTGACAAAAGCGTTGTGCGCCCAGCAATGGGCCCATGGGCTCGAGTCCGTTCTCGCCCACGAATCCGACGCTTTCGCGCTGGCCACTTCGACGCACGGCCATCGTCAAGCGATGGCGGCCATGCGCGAATCGCTTGGCCGGCAAAAAGAGCGAGACGCAATGAATGGCAAGAACACCGGAGCTGCACAAAGATGAATTTCGAACCCACCGAAGAGCAGAAGCTGATGCGGGCCGCCATCGAGAAGCTTGTGCGCGACACATGCCCACCGGAGAAGGTCCGTGTTTGGGACCGCGAGGGCACCTTCCCCGAGGACGTGTACCAGGCAATGGTGGACGCCGGCTTCGTAGCCATGGTGGTGCCGGTTGAATACGGCGGCATGGGCAGCCCCATGTCCGACGTCGCCATCCTCCTGGAGGAAGTCGCCCGCCCGAGCGTGGACTTT
>Ga0308009_10001625_pt1 | contig 12747 bp, 8 predicted proteins | sample Neamet127_FD_203134 | JGI IMG/M metagenome (GOLD analysis project Ga0308009, IMG submission 203134) | Marine microbial communities from water near the shore, Antarctic Ocean - #127 | ecosystem: Environmental > Aquatic > Marine > Unclassified | place: Southern Ocean | collected 2014-07-24
AATGCCTTACCGTCTGCTGCGTACATAGCACTAGGTTCACCACGCATAACCGGGCCAGTTTTCTCACCTGATGTAAGTGGGAACGAATGACTCTTAGCTAAGTCAGTGTTGAGATTAGCTAGTACCTGTAAGTTATCTCGTATATCTAGCTTCTCGCTAGGGTCTTTACCGGATGGGTCTACACCCTTACCGTCACGCTGTTGACGAGCCTTTAGCATTAGTTGCAACCCCATCTTCGCCGCCTTATTCCGATCCTCCGATGATGGCTTATTAGCCTTACTTTCCGCCCTACGTGCATCCCTGTTCTTAGCTGTGGCTCTGCTATCAGCACCCTTCTGCCGTTCAGCCTTTTGCCTAGACGCTATTGCTTCCCCTGCGTTTCTCCTAGTTCCCTTTAGTTTAGCATCTGGGAGCCTACGCTGTATTTCCTGTTGTCGGGCAGTTGTAGTTGCTGCCTTTTTAGACCTTACTTCCCTACTTTTATCTCGCATATTCTTAACTGATGCTGAGGTAGGAGTTATGCCCTCATGTGTTGAAGTGTTCCGATTTTCTCCCTGATGAAGTGGCCTCTTTTTGTATCCAGAGGCTATTACCTTGTCTACGTTCCCTCCCTCGGTGAAAGTCTCTTCACCTGTCTTTGATCCTCTTTCCCCCTCGGCTGCTTTAGGATTGTATCCTAGCTTCGGATTTCTTGTATAAGCTTTAGGAGTCCATTTCCGCTCAGGAGGTCTACTGGGACTCGTTTTACCAGCGGAACTGGGGTATGGGTCATTTAACCTTCTATTTGGAGTTTCTTTAGTTCCCTGACGAGAAGGGTTTGTTCTAGGATTACCAGTCTCCGCCCTCCACGTTGCTTTTAGCCCCTCGATTTTTTGTTTATCTTTGAGGCGTCGGTTCTCGCCAGAGGTGAGGGTTGTCTGTTTCGTGTTTAATTTGCTCTCATCGTAAGCCTTGAGAAGACCCTTCATCATTTTAGCGGCATATGTCAACCCAATTTTTTCTGTAGCAGTTTTTGCTTCCTCTTGTGCCTTATGTCGGGGGTTTCTATCTTGCCTCTTGTCAGGCATATTTCCCTTCGCTGGTGCCCTGTTCTTCACGCTCCAACCCTTTAATTTAGATTCTGGCCTTGGTGTAAACGTTCCAGTTTCGGGATTGTGGTGCCCAAACTGAAAACCCTGATCCTTTTTAGACTTTCTTTCTTTTGCTTTTACTTTTCTTTCCTCTCTAGTAAGTCCTAACTCAGGACTCTTGCCATCAGTTACTAGCCCATGCAGATATTTCTTTCCCGTAGAAGAAGACGTTGCATACCCATGTTTATCGTCATCCTCAGGTTGTGGTTGTGCCGTTCTGGGGTTTTTCCAGTCGCCGTATGGCTCTTTCATTAATCCAAAGTCTTCAATTTGAGGCTGACCATGACCGTGTTTCCAAGGAGAAGATTTTAGCATATCTTTATACTCTTCGGTAACCTTCGTTCCTCCCGGCCCTCGACTCGATCCTTTTTTAGGCTTCCAATTACCTCTATGCGCTCTTTTCAGATTATAGTTTCTAGCAGTGGTGTCATTCCCTAAAGGAGTTAAACCCATATCTTTCATATCCCGTGTCACATCCCTATCGGTTTTGAGTTCTCTCGCCGCTGCACCGGGTTCTGTTTCTCTCGCCTCTCCCTTTGAGTTTATTTCCCATACAGCTTTGAGAAGACCTTCCATAATAGCTTTCTTCTCCTCCTCTGAAAACATGTCAAGTTGTTTATCTTGTACGGCATCCTTTACAGCCTTACCGGGGAGACTCTTAGGCTTAGTTGCATTGTTAGCATCGTTAGTATCCATCTCACGTTGGGTCATATCTGCGTCGGAGTAGAACTTACGTGATAATCTTTTACCCTTCATATTTTCATCCAGAGCCTTTTGTACATCTGGAACGCTGCGGGTCGTCTTCAACCTAGCTACAAGGTTAGTTGCCCTAGGTGGGGTAGACTGCTTACCGCTTGAACCTGTTTCCCTTCCAACACCAAGCTGGAAATCCTCATCTGACTCATCACCCTTTAGCATTAACTTTAAAGCTTTATCAGGAAGAGTTGGCTTAGTGAATTGGGAGCCTGTAGAGTACAGGTCTTCCTTCTTACCGTCATCAACAATCTTGGGCTTCTGCGTAGGCTTAACTTCATCAGGCCTATGTACAGTCACTCTATCCTTACTTCTCCTTGAAGCAGATGCAGTATACTTATCCGACTCAGGGTGATCTATGTTAACACCCTGTTGGTTAGCAGCCTTCAAGAGTTTGCTTACCAGCGTACCAGTTTTATTTGGGTCAATTCTAGGCTTTCGCTTGATTGCGATGGGGGTTACCCTAGCTTGGTCGTTGTCGCCTCCGTATGTAGCCATTTACCCGTCCAACCCCTCTCCCTGACGTTGTTTATTCTTTGTTTGCTGCATAAATTTAACATCTCCAGATGTATCTCTTGTGTCACGGGCACGAGCAGCTTCTCCTGCTGGATTATTTTTATACCGATTCTCCCCACTAACCTTTCTAGCTTTTGCTTGTGTTTCTGGAGTGGATGCACCCCGCATAGTTAGAGAGTTCTGATCTCGTTCATCTCTTCTCTGTCTTGCTGATGCCGCAGCCGTTGCAAAGGCATTTCGAATACCCTCTTTCTGCTCTTCTGGCATATTCTTTACTCTTTCACTCCCAGCCTTTGCGTTTCTTCGCATTGCCTTGTATCTGGCAGTGCTCTCATTTGCTGCATTCATTTGGGCGGTTCTCTTCTTTACCCCACGTACATAACTTTTGATTCCACTTCTGATTCCCTTTTCGACTTGCTCAGGCTGACGTTGTTTTAGGCCTTGGTTTACACGATACTCAGCTTCTTGGTTGCGAGTGTGACTTCCACCATCCCCACCGTCCAATCCTGCTGCCTCCCTAGCTTTCTTCCCAGTTGGGAAGCCTGTGGAATCCTCATGCCAGTCGGCTAATCTAGACCGTGCCTTCCTAGCTGCATTCTTTTCGGGAGAGTTCTCGCCTACTCCCTTTCCAGCCGCTGCAATCTCTGCTCTGTAACGTCTATTATCCTTTGATGTAACATTTTGGGGTGCCGAATACATTAAGCCGGGATCACGTTTGTTTGCTTCTTTCATATTGGCATCTGCTTTGTTGTTGAAGTCTGCTTTTTCAGAGGAAGACATTGCATCAGTATCTATCTTCCCTCTCGTTGCTTGCAGTCCTGCCCGTTGCTGAAGTTTTTTACCCTCACTACTAGCTTTTTCAAACAAACCAGCCTCTTCGAAAGCTGCCCAGACAGCTTTCTGAACAGCCTCTCCATAGTAATTGAAATCCCTAGATTGTACGTTCTTTTGGTTAGCTTTCATTTGATCCTTCTCAGCCTTGTTTCCAGCATCAGCACCGGCCTTACCCACAGTTGACGTATTGTAGGTGAGCCGAGGCTTCCAAGTCATCCCAGCCTCACTCTTACCAACGGCAGCTTTGTTGTATGCTTTAGTACCCGCTCTACGAGTACGTGCTTGTTCAGTCGCAGTAGTTCCAGTTTCTTCCTCAGCACGACCCGCTCTGCGAGTCTTACTACGCAGACTATCCACTACACCCTTCTTGTACCTACGCTCGCCCGCACTATTAACCTTTCGATATGTATTTTTTAATTTATTAGCAGCACTACGTAGTCCTTTTTCAAGTTGATCATAGTCTTCATCAGACTTGATTACATCCTCAAATCCAGCCCATACTGCTTCTTCCATGCGTTCGTTGGTCATACTAAACCCCTTTTGTTGAAATTCTTCATCGTCTTGACCGCTAATTGGGTCGGATTCTACTTGGTGCGGTTTAGGTGAAGCTTTTTTAGCTGCATCCCCTGCTTTTTCGGGTACACCCCTAATAAGACCTTGTTTACGTGCCTGTGTATTAGGTTTGTCTGCGGATGAGGGTTGTCCCCACTTCATTTCCGTATTTGCCTTCTCTACATCCATTCCAAATGCTTCCCATACAGCTTTCTGAACAGCCTCACTACCTTTCGATTCAGCATATTTCTTTCCACGAGGGGTATTGTGCAAATAATGACCGGGAAATTCATCCATGGCTTCTTTATCACTCTTGTGGTTGGCTAAACGTTGATTCATATCGGGGCCTTTAGTAGGTTTGTTGTGCATCCTATCGGTTGCCTTATGTTGTGCAGCAGTCTTACTCTTGAAACCCGCTTCCTCCTCAGACATGCCTCCCGGCTGACCTGTATGCCATTCGGAGGTTGCTTCATAACTATCCTCGGCTTCATCACGACGAGAAGCATCCCCAGTTTGTCGGCGTAGCCCCTTTTCCTGAAGTTCCTTAGATCGTCCCTTACTTATATTCATATCTGTGTACTCCTTGAACATTTCGACGAAGGATTTGTTATCTCCGTTGGTATCTGCAAGCATGTTCTTGTAGTCTGAGAAACTTAGTGTTTGAGTCTGTAGAGCCTCATGTGGCTTTGCGCTCATGGTTGATTTAGTTATCAAGCAACTACCATCAGCACAACTCTTGGTTGCGTGATCATGGCTCTTTATTAGATCGAAGCTAGCTCCTTGGTTTACACCCTTTTCACAGATGGTAACTTCAGCTAGTTCAAGTTCATCAACACGCATGTATGGCTTCTCACCTTTTATTAGGTTACCAGCCACATTCTCTGTCTTAATTGCGCTACCAGCGATAGAATAAGAACGCATCTTGCTCTTGTATACCTGCTCAGTAACTTTCTTTGAAATCTTGGTGTCCTTACGTAGTTCAGAGATGAAGAACAGGGTCTTGTTGTTCATTCCACCTTTGAATACCTGCCCATTCCTTCCAATGTATGCTGGCAATGCCCATCCAACTTGAATGTCGGAATGCATAACCATAACATTACGGGTCATAGGGTTTTCCATATATTTATCGTAAGCTTTAGATAGTGCAGCCGCTGTGATAAGGTGACCTTCGTGGTCAATCATCTCTACGGATGCTGGCCCACCCACAACAAGTGGGTCTTCCTCCAACAGGTTACGCTCTGTTACAACCTCTTTATACAGAAGATTGTCTGGGTAAGCTCTGTAAAGGGTGAGAATCATAGCTGGGCTAGCGTATCCCGCCTTGAATAATCCTGCGAACTCTCTTAGAGAACCTTGAATATCGTTTACCGAGAACTGATTATCTCTCGACTTTTCAATGGGCACAATTTCAGACTGCTCGGTAAGCCACTCAGTCATTAATTTATGTGGTGTTGCAACGGTCATGTAATTCCCCTTGTAGTTTATTCCTAATCTATTATACTAAAGTAAAGCCCACCCTTACCAAAATAAAGGTGGGCTAAACCACATTAGTTATTCAACTCTAAGGTTATCGACCCCAACACTGGAAGTCTATGTTAGCAGCACTTAGATCATCGGTAGAGGTAGCTTGTGCAAACTCTCCATTTGCTGATCCATCGTTGTCACCGTAAAACATAAGTACTTTTTGGGTTGTGGATTCCCAGTAACACTGAATAACATCTGCTGTAAAAACAATGAAATCAATGTCTGAAAGTCCTAGGTCGCCGGGAGTTAGTGACTCCCCTCCGGTTGGATATGAAGAGTCCTGAGTTAGACTACCTGTTACCAAGCGTCTGTTACCCACAACTGTTCGTCCCCGGTCTGGAATTGTAATCGTTAGTGCCATGGCTTTCGCCTCCTATCTTATCATATGGTACTGTCAGTAAAATAGCCGGTGGGCAGGTTAGACCATACCCACCGGCTTTAATTTCGTACTACTTCCCTAGCTGCGATTAGGCAGAGAGGTCAGTGATCTTAGCTTGGTGGAAGAAGCTGTAGCAACGGAACTCTGCCATCGTGTAGAAGAGTCCTCGGACTGCCAAAGCGTCCACGGCGAAGAAGTCACGGTTTTCGATGTACTGCGTTGGCTGAGCCACTGCAAGTTCAAGGTAATCCGTATCAAGGAGGAAGATGTCGCTACCGATGAGTGCACCGGATGCGTTCTGTCCCTTAGGGGTATCAGCATCAGCGAGAATCGGAATTCCCATGTATGTTGATAGCTCCATACCTGTTCGAGTACCTGCGAAGGTCTTTTCACCACCAACGTTCACCTGATACGTTTCCGTACCCATGAATCGCTGCTGAGTCTGAATCAACTCTTCGAGCTTGAAGTACTGGTCGTGACCAACTACGATAAGCTTAGGCTCTCCACCGTTCTCACGAACCTTCTGGATACCGTCATTCAACAGTTCCAAGGAAAGTGATCGGGCGACACCAGCGTTGTCATTTACTGACGCTGCGGCGTTCCACGTACCTGCTGTTCGAGCAGAAGTGGTTAGGTCGTAGGCTGGAATACTCTGAGTTGTGGAATTCGTAATACCTGCAATGTTTCGTCCGTCCTCTTCAACAATAGAAGAGATAGAGGTAAGTCCGTTGTTACCAAGAACAACTAGGAGGTCACCTGCGACTGGAGTAGCAACGAAGACCTGACCTGTGAAGGTAATAGCGGTACCTGAAATGCTGTCCACGGTAAGTGGAGTAGCAATACCGGTGGCTGTACCCATGTAAGCATCCTCTGAGTCATCCCAGATGAGAACAGTATCACCAATTTGGAATCGTCCTGCCTGTGCTGCGCTTGGCAATGTAATTACTGCACTGGTAGAGTTTGTTGCACTAGCGATATATGAATGACGTTCTCGCAGAATCTCCTGATGGAGTTCCTTGATGTGGTCACGCTGAGAATGCTCGTTCTCAGTCGCCAAAATATCACCAATACCACCCTCTAACTGGGCAGTGTACATAGCCTTGACTGACGATGCGAATGTCGTTGCAACGATTTTCGGAAGACCGGAAACCAATTGCAGATCACTCACGTCAGGAGTTGGAAGCGTACCCAACTCAGTTACTGGTCGGGATCGGTTTGATCCACGATCTGTTCGGACTCTCCAACCAGCGGTATTACCCCAAGATGAGTGAGGAACAGCGTTCCAGAATCTTGTTTGGTTGTTAAGTGCTTGCCATACCTTGCGTCCGTAAGTCGTAGTGAAGATATTAGTATTAGTATCTACAGTGAATGCAGAACCAGTGAAAGCCTTCTTCAAGAGAGGGTTTTCGCCGATGATACTAGAACTTGCGTTACGATTTACCTGTGCAAGGTACTCGCTCATAGAAATGTTATCCATTTAAAAGTTCCTCCGTGGGAATTAAGCCTGAACTCCGAAAGCTTTGAGCAGTTCATGAGGGACTCCTGCGAAGTCTCCTGCATAAATCTTAGCCTCTAGCTGTCGAACTTCCTTGTCGGGCATAGCTACTAGAACGTCTAGTAGGTCTTCGGTGCTACCAAGTACCTGTCCTTTTGCAAGGAGGGGTGCTTCTGCGCCGAGTGTAACCATCTGAGGTGCTTTGAGAGAATTAGCTTCTTGGAAACCTGACTTCTGTAGTCGGGCTGACACCTGAGCATCTACTGCCGTAGCAATATCACTCTTAAGTGCAGTTAGTTCCTTCTTCATCTTCTCGTATTCTTCCTCTTCATCTTCGTCTTCTTTATCTGAATCCTCAGATTCTTTAGACATTGATGTGGTGTTCAACTGTGATCCACCGGGAGTGTCACCGTCAAGCTGGTTTCCTGTAGGAGATTCGGTTGGTCGTCCTGCTGTCGCAGTTGACGAGTCCTCTGAAATGGTCTGAGCATTATCATCGGCATCCTTCGATCCTTTTAGGTTGCTTGTTTCAGCTTTGTTAGCTGATTTACTATCGCCTACACCGATTCCTGCGCCCATGGCCTTTAGTACGTTGACTACCTCACCGGCAATCTCTGATACTAGAGTTGTGCGTTCGTCTTCGGCTTCGAGTTGAAGATCGTAATCTTCCTGTTCCTGTTCCTTGCTAATTCTACTTGATTCCATAGAAGTTAGAACTTCTGCTAGCGCAGCTAGTCCAGAGTTAGTACCTTCCATGTGCTTTTCAATAATTTGAAGAGTCTCGTTTTCCATAAAATGATTCCTCCTGATTAAGGTGGGAAGACTCCCATCCTGTTTTCCAGTCCAATCCAATTCTTGGGTTATATTTTGCCGCTAAATAAATAAACGACAGTTATATATAACCGTCGATTTATTATACTACCCTATAGCAAAGTTTTATCGTCCTGTCAAGCTTAATCCTGAGTTGTGACATCCACCTTACCAGTAATAAGTTCAAATACTTCCTGTCGAAATGCATACAGAGGAACCTGAATTAGCTTTTTAAGCTTATCGCACTGTGCTCCTTCGGGTAAAGCCGCCTCTATTTGGTCTAGTACCGAGCCTACCATGCGACTATGACTTTTCGATGCCCACGCTATCTCTTGTCCTGTAGTTGGTTGTTCCATTACTATTTCCTTTCTAATTCCCACCCCTTAGATTTAAGAAAGGACTCTAGAAATTTAGGTAGTTCGTCACCAAAATTATAATCTAGTGCTAGTTCAACTACCCTGTAAGCACTGTTAGCACTTGACTTGGATTTGCCATCTTCTTGCTGCATTGCACTATCTCTGTCTAAATTAGGGACTTCCACATTAATTTTCTTTTTGTGTCCCTTCCTCGTCCTAGTTACCTTGCGCCCAGATTTTTTATCTGTAGCCATGTACTTAGAAGCAGGAACCCAAATCTCTTTCTCTTGCGTAGGGATGTTTGTCTCGCTCTTATCGGGTATTTGGTACTCCAAGCGGAAACCAGCACCTTCTGGTAAAAGCGACACTTCCTTTAATTTTGCGCCAGCGTCCATGGCAAAGTCATTTTGAATTTTCCCAGATACTACGGGTATCCACGCCATAATTGCGTCATTTAGGTCATTTGAAAAAGACTTAGCCATGTTTCTCCTGTCGTTGTACTATTATACTTAGGTTAGACTAAGTTTTAATTGGAGATTTATACGGGGCCTATGCTACTCCACTCTCGTGGAACCTCGGTATCAAATTCGGAAGGCTGTGAGTCGAAACGATCAAGGTAGATAGTCTCTTTACCTACTTGTCCGTGGACTGGGTGGTAGTATAGAACTAGGTGCTTAGGTCTAGTTATTAGGTGTAGTCTACTTACTACATACTCATCGCCACCTTTGGTTGTACCGCAAATGTGCAAACTTCCTGTTCCTATATCCATCTCATCAATGCGGTGGAAGTGCCCCATGATAACATCATCGAACTTCTCCGCTACGGTGAACCTGTCATCAGTCTCTACAAGACCGTTGTACTGCATAACATCACGGAGGTTGCCCACGGCTCGTTTAATCGAAGCTTGTGAGCCTCCACCAGCTACAGAATCGCCGTGCATCATAAGTATGTTACGGTCGAACACTGGGAACACATGAACGAATGCTTTAGGGATTTCAATTTCTATATTGGTGTGGTTTCTTAGGAATGTTGCCATCCATTGGTACAACATGTAATCCCAATCCATGTAACGATCCTTAGAAGGAATCTTCTTAGTCATACGCCCATGGTTACCAACTACACCCATCAGCTTGACCTTCTTGAAATTAGGTGCTAGGAAGGCTACTGCCTGTGAAAGAACGTAAGCACCTATGATCATCTGCATCATACAGTTATCTATGTTTGTAAATGATAGTTCATCATGTATATCTCCACTGATCATGTCTCCAAGCATAGGTATAACTAGTTCATCTATGTTGCACATGTTCCTACGGTATTCCGCAAGTTGCAGGACTTGATTAGCCCAACCCCAGATGCGTCGGCTGAACAAGTCTATATCATAGCTGTTCAGTCCAAGTATCTGTTCGCTTTTCACGTTATCACCTACGTGGGTGTCTGTAAGAGGTGCGACCATAACTTGGGTCTTAGTGCCGAAGTTCTTTGGTCTGGTAGCTTTCGCTATTTCCAATGCTCTACGGTTTATCTGTGGAGCGAGGGCTGGTGTGAAAGCCTTTATTGCTGCTAGTACAGCATCTTCGTTATTCTCACTGCCTATAGACCTTAGGTATAGCCTTCTATACAACTTACGATCTGCATCTAGGGAATGAATCTTCTTGTCCAGTTTGATCTTAGCGTCAATGAAGGCATCGTCTGCTTCATCTACTACGCTAGAAAGGACTTCATATTCTGCGCCGAACTCAGCATGCCATCTCTGGATGGTAGTACGGTGAAGGCTGATTCCATACTCATCGTCGATAAAGCGAGCAATTGCAGTCCACCCCATCCCATCTTCCCTTAGCTTTACTATCTCTGGCTTAGCTTCTTCTGGGATAGAATACTTCAAATTAGTGCTCCTTGCTTACGGGTTCTTCCAAGTGTTAGCCCGTTTAGTTCCTTTGTGGCTAACCTGTCTCTCGACAACCTTTGGTCGCTTCTGGTCAACGGGGGCTATTTGCTCCCCGCCATCACGCATCTTCACATTTCTATTGTATATGGGTGCAAGGGCTTTGTCAAGTCTCTGCCTACCCTTCTCCACAACTATACTCTGAGAGGATGTATCTGTACCCCTCTTGTTGAATGACATCGTAGCTATATCGTTATCGGACTTCTTTTTCTTCTTGCCCCTATCTCCCCCATAAGTGGTAGTAAAAATACCAGAGTTGGTAGATACGTGAGCCGTACCACCACCCGCTAATCCACCCGATCCCGTTGCGACCCCAGCCCCAGCACCTTCGCCAGTACCGTTCCCCTCTTTGTTCAGACCTTGAAGTTTCGGAGCACCCAGCAGATTGTTTTTGTTGGCCTTCAAGCTTCCGTCTAGGCCGTTGTCCAAGCCCATTGCTTTGTTTTCTCCTCGGCGACTTCGTTCTTCTGCCCATGATTCAACATCCCTCTCTTGGGTAGGGTTCTTCTGGCTCCAGTCAGGTGTTTGACCAGCGAAGTTCCCCCCAAATTTGCGGTTAGCTATAGGTGGCTTCTTTTTCAATATGTCTAGCACAGCAGTAGTAGAAATCTTAGATTTAACGATGGGGGTCAGTGCCCTATTGATTTCAGACATAGAAGGCATACCTGTTAGACCATGCTCGTGTACTAGGGAATCATATTCACCGTTACGAATAGCGTTCTCCATATTACCTCTGTAGTCGATTAGAGTTCTCTGAGCCTTAGCATCATCGGTTGGTGGGGTATACGACCCACTAGGTACAGCCCTATCTTTTTCATCTATGTCCTTACGAGTAATAGTCTTAGTCTTATTTTCTGCCTCAGACTCTCTTTCCATCTTTTCTTTAGCCGCAGCTTTTAGTATGATTTCTTTAAAGCTAGTAAGGTACTCTCTAGCCCTTGCTGGATTCCACTCAGCCATCTTTGTAGCCTTAGCTTCCCGTTGCTCCTTAGTAGGGGCGGGGTTGTTAGCACCCAACCCTGTAACAGAATTCTGGTAAGTAAAAGAAGGCTTGAATCTTTTAGTAGGTCGTTTATTCTTCCTGTTCGTCAATTCGTTCTATATCCTTCGATGGTGCATTAGGTGTCTTGGTTGTGTCGGCAGGTGGTGTGAATGATTTCATAACCGCCTTGTTTATGTTTCCAATTCTTCCCATGTTTAGACTGGCTGTAAAGTCCTCTGTACCGTGGGTGAACCATAGTTTCTGTCCATCTGGTGTGAGTTCCTTAATAATTGGGAATGGGTATCCCATCTCTGCAAGCTGCTTAGTCCAAGGCTTAGAAGCCATAGATAGTTGCATCTGCTGCTCCGCACCTTGTTCTTCACCGCCCTGAGCCTGTTCCTGCTCGGCTTGCATCTGCTGTTCCTGCTGCATGACTGCTAATGCCTGTTGCTCTGCACCAAGCTTAGCCATGTTTACAGTTTCACCGGATACAAGGAACTGAACGTTTTCAAGATCGACATTCTGTTCTTTCAACTCAACATCTAATCCCATACCGGAAGCCTGAGTAGCAAGCTGTACACGCTGCAAAGCGAAGGAGATTCTAGTTGATTCGGCCTTCTCTTCTGGTGTGGGAAGAACCATCTTCCAGTCAGTAATATTAAACGCTTCCAATATCTTAGGGAATACCCGTTCATGGAATATACGTTGGTCACCTTCAACTACCCTGCTCATAACTACAAGCTGGGTTGTCTGGGTGGTAAGCCCTCCGAATCCTTCTGGTGCGCCCTGCCATGCTGGTGTAACACCCCACATAGAAGCAACTCGTTCCCTAATCTCATTACGAATGGGGAGATAATCCATCTCTTGCATTGTGTGAAATAATCGAACAAGGTCTACTCGTCCCCTGTTGTTACGGGACGATACAGCGACCATAGGCATGAAGTTGGAGTCCTGTTTGGTCTTAGCTTCCCAAGACTGTCTCTCACGCCGTAATGAATCTGGATCATCGGTAGATACCATAAGCATAGCTGCTGGCATCTTACGTTCGAAGAAATACCTATAAAGGTTCTTATCCATACCTAGCAGAGTAAGTGCCTTCTCAAACAGAGTCAGAATAGGCGACCACCCAAACGTATCGGTAGGATAGAATTTACTTATATGAATTACTTCATCATCCAATAAGTAGTAAATAGCGTTCTTATGGCTGTACTTGTACATAGCTGGTTGGAATTTTAATCCACAATCATCTTCGATACATACAAGCTGCTGTTTCTCTATGTCAGTAGGAGTATCCTTCTCCACCACTTTAAATCTATGTGCTGGGCAGAACCAATGGAAGTTCTCCGGTAGACCACGAGCGTCCAGATCAAAGTCTGTAATCGCTGGGTCTAAGTGACGTATCTCTACTAAACTAGAATCTAGCTTTCCGTTCTTAGCGACGTATGTTTTGTTGAGTAATATAAAAGCATCGTCA
>Ga0308009_10001628_pt1 | contig 12734 bp, 14 predicted proteins | sample Neamet127_FD_203134 | JGI IMG/M metagenome (GOLD analysis project Ga0308009, IMG submission 203134) | Marine microbial communities from water near the shore, Antarctic Ocean - #127 | ecosystem: Environmental > Aquatic > Marine > Unclassified | place: Southern Ocean | collected 2014-07-24
CGTGTCGGTCAGCATGACCGAGTCCTTGGGACAAATGAGTAATGTACTGACTGAACTCTTTGGAGATGTCCATCATGCCTCCAGCTAGGATTTCTGATGGCAATAGTATACTGATTCTATGACACAGTAAGACTAGGAGCCTAGCCTTCGACCACACTGCGTGAAATCACCGGCGGCGTCTCGGGCAGATGAAACGCCAGCTTGCGGTCGCGCAGCGCCACATCGCCGGTGGTCACACGGTCAAAGCGCCGCAGGTGTTCGGTCCAGGACTCATCGGTGATCTGCTCGATGTAGCGGCCGGGGTCGGAAATGTTGCGCAGCAACTCCCATGCGAGTGCGCCCTGGCGCAGCCGGCTGCGCCGGCTCTCCTGCATGAGGGCGCGAAACTCCGCGGCTTTGGCCGGATCAATCTGGTATTCGATGGTGACGCGCACATGCCCGGTCAGCGGCGGTGCGGCCGCGCTCGGCGCCTTGAACGCGTGCGACGGGGTCATGTCTTCCTCGATGCTGCGGTCCTTGAAGAACCACTGGGTCGCGAAGTTCGCCAAAGCGCCGGTCAACGCGGCCACCAGCATCGCGGTCGGCACGCTGCTCATGGTCGCCACCTGGCCCCAGACGGCGGCGCCGGCGGCGCTGGCACCCATGATGGCCATCTGGAAGATGGACATGCCGCGCGCCCGCACCCAGTCGGGCAGCGCCACCTGCGCCGACACGCTCAGGGTGTTGGCGGTGGTCAGCCAGGCGGCGCCGGCCAGTGCCATCGCGGGCGATGCAACATAGATGTTGGGTGCCAGCGCCACCAGCGCGGTCGCGCCTGACTGCAGCAGCACGCCACCCAGCACCAGCGCATCCCGCGACAGCCGCTCACGCAACCGCGGCAGCACAAACACCAGCGCAATCGCCCCCACACCCATGGACGCCAGCAACAGGGTAAAAGTGCCGGCGCCGCCACCCAGGCCACGCGCTACCAGCGGCAGCAGGGCCAGCAGGGCGGTGGAGTGAAAGAAGAACAACGCCACGCGCAGCAGCACCGCACGCAGGCGCGCCGACTGGCGCACAAACTGCACACCAACACGCATGGCGCTGACCAACCGCTCGCGCCCGAGCGGGCTGGGCACATGTTCGCGGCGCCAGCGCATGATGACAAAGCCCGAAATCAGCGACAACACCGCATTGAGCACAAACACGTATTCGCTGCCAGCGCTGGCGATCAGTGCACCGGCGACCAGGGGGCCGATGATGCGTGACGCATTCATGGCCAGGCCGTTGAGTGCCAGCGCCGCCGGCAACTGGCTGCGCGGCACCAGCTCGGGCACGATGGCAGAAAACACCGGCCAGCGCATTGCCAAGCCCACGCCGTTGGCAAAAGTCAGCGCCAGCAGCAAGGGCGCGGTCATGCCGCCCATCACGATGGTGATGCACAGAATCACGGCCACAGCCGCCACCCAGAACTGCGTGATGATGAAGTAGCGCCGCCGGTCCAGGATGTCGGCCAGCGCGCCGCTGGGCAGGCCCAGCAAAAATACCGGCAGGGTTGAGGCGGACTGCACCAGCGCCACCCAGATCGGCGAGATGGTCAGCGAGGTCATCAGCCAGGCCGCCGCCACGTCGTTCATCCACATGCAGATGTTGGCGGTCAGCCAGGTGAACCACAACATCCGGAATACCGGCGAGCCGAGTGGCGCCCAGGCCGACAAGGGAGCGTTATCTGAAGAGGGCGCGGGGAGCGCGTTGTCGCCGGAGTTGGGTTCTGGCATGCACCTATTGTCCCCAAACTTTCATACGCCGTTACGGCGGCAGGCGCACACGCCCGATCAACTGCCTTTAAGTGCCCAGATGCGGCCGATCTGGGCCGACAACTCCATCGGATCAAACGGCTTGTGGATCACGTCGATGGCGCCCAGCGCCATGTACTGCGCCACCTCAGCAGCCTGCACCTTGGCAGTCATGAAAATCACCGGGGTAGTTGCCGTGGCCGGCAATTCACGCAAGGCTTTCAGGGTGCTGGGCCCGTCCATGCCGGGCATCATCACGTCGAGCAGCAGCAAATCAGCGGTAGCGGCGGGCGCGGCGGCCAGCGCCTCGCTGCCAGAGGCGCAGGCGATCACGGCAAAACCACCAACGGCTTCCAGCGCCATCTGGGCAACCATGCGGATATCGGGTTCGTCTTCCACATACAGGATGCGGGCGAGTGGTTTGGGCATGCGTGTGTCCTTGTCAGTAGCTGCAGGCCAGTATGCAATCGAAAGTATGCACCGGCTGTCTAGTCTACCCGCTCAGTCGCGCGGCAAGCTGGCCTGCAGCGTGGCCATGGCCTGCGAGATCCCGGACCGCAGCTCGGGCGTCAACACCCCACTGCCCCCGCTGGCCTGGTTCAACAGCAGTTCAAGCGACTTGGCAGCCAGGCCCAGGTCTCGAAAGCCCAGGGTGCCCGCGGTGCCCGCCAGCGTATGCGCCAGGCGCTCCAGTTCAACCAGTGCGGGCGGCGCGGCGCCGGCATCCACCACCGCCCACAAGGTCTGGAGATGCGCCAGCTTTTCCGGCAAGGCGCGTTGGTAATCAGCGCGCTGCTGATCGAGGAATTGCTGAAACTGTTCTTGCGGCGTGCTCATGGTGTGGACTCGTGAGGCGGCGTCGGCGGCTCGAACAGCGCCGCCACCATGTCGGACTGGGTGATGATGCCGACCAGCCGCCCCCCGTCGCCGATGATGGGGATGTGGTGGTGACCAGAGCCGCCAAACAGCGGCACCAGATCCACCAGGTAGCGCTGCATGCCGGCGACGCGCACCTGCCGCGTCATGATCTGCCCGACCACCGGTGGCTTGCCGGACGGACCGATGGTTGCCAGCAGCCTTCTCAGCCGCGCATCCATGCCCTGGTAACCCTGACCCTGCAGCTCGGCCGCACGCATGAAGTCGGCCAGCGTGACGATGCCGACAATGCGGAAGTCAGCGTCAACCACCGGCAACGCCTTGATGCGGCGCTCGCGCAGCAGCGCCCAGGCGCCTTCCAGCGGCGTGCTGTGGGTCACCGTGACCAGGTCGCGCGACATGATGTCAGCGCAACGCACGCCAGCCAACTTGCGCTGAAAGGCCTGCCACTTCATCTGCTCCAGCAGCGCCTGCAGGTCGTCGCGGCTGACGTCCAGCACCTGGTTGTAACGCGCCAGTACGGCGTCGAGGTCGGCCTCGGCGTCGCGCACCTGCGGCGGTCTGTCGCGCTCCGCTGGCGCAGGACGCTGTGCGTGCGGGTAAGGCCGCCGCGTGGCATTGTTCCAGGCCATGCCGGCGGCGGCCAGCAACGCGGAATTGAGCAGCACCGGAAACAGGGCAAACCACGGATTGGTGACGCCACCCAGCACCATCATCAACGCCGACGCTCCGCCTGGTGGATGCAGACAGCGCATGGCCAGCATCAAGGCGATGGCCGCACCCACCGCGACCGCAGCAGCAAGTTCAGGTGGCCCAAGCCAACGCGCGCAGGCGATGCCAACCAGCGCAGACAGCGTGTTGCCACCCAGCACCGACCAGGGCTGGGCCAGCGGGCGGGACGGCACGCCGAATACCAGCACCGCGCTGGCGCCCATGGGTGCCACCAGCCAGGGCAGGCTGGCCTGCGCCTGGCCGCCGGCCAGATGGCTGAGCCCGCCCGCCAGCAGAATACCCAGAAAGGCCCCGATGACGATGCGCCAGCGCTCGCGGGCATTGATTCGGGTGCGAGCCGGACGCAGCGATTGCAGCCACGACAGAGCGCGCGCCGACCGGGGTGTGCCGGCAACATCTGCATTGGAGGAAGAAGAACTCATGGTGAAAGACGCAGCTTACCGCAGCACCTATCGGGGCAAACCCTGCACAAACCTGCCTTTTGAGTCAGCGGCCGTCAGCCTTTGCGTGCCCGCTCGTAAAGCGGCAGCACACGCGGCAGGTTGCGCTCCATGTCGGCAATCCGGGTGGCGCCGGCCGGGTGGGTGCTCAGCCACTGCGGCGGCGCGCCCTTGTTGGCAGCCGCCATTTTTTGCCACAGGGTGATGCCGGCGCGCGGATTGAAACCAGCACGCGCACCCAACTCCATGCCGACCAGGTCGGCCTCGGACTCGTCCTCGCGGCCAAAGCGCAGGCTCAGCAATTGAACGCCGTAACTCGCCACCGTCTGGCCCAGGTCGCCGAGCCCGAACAGTTGCGACAGCAAGCTGGCACCTATGCTGGTGGCGGCCGACTTGCCCATGCGCTCACGCGCATGTTCTCGCAGGGCATGCGCCATCTCGTGGCCCATGATCATCGCCACCTCGTCGTCGGTCAGTTGCAGTTGTTCGAGGATGCCGGTGTAGAACGCGATTTTTCCGCCGGGCATGCAAAACGCGTTGATCTGTTTGCTGCCGATCAGGTTGACCTCCCACTGCCAGGCCTTGGCGCGCGGATTCCAGGCTTCAGCGTGCGGAATGATCCGCTGGGCAATCCGGCGCAGGCGCTGCAATTGCGCATTGCTCGGGGGCGCCAGCGCATTCTGCGCCGCCGCCTCTTGCATCATCTTGGCGTACTGCTGTTTGGCGGCCTGCTCGATCTCCTCGGCCGGGACCAGTTTGGTGAAGCCGGAATTGCCCCCCACCTGAACACCGTCGTTCTGGGCCAGAACCGGGGCAGCGCCCAGCAACAGGGCGGTGGACAGGGCGGCAAGGTTGAGCGTGGAAGCAAGTCTCATGGCATCTCCAGTTATGACGGCGCCTTCGCACCGGGGTCACGGCGTATTATTCCCGCATGAGCGATACCGTACCCGAGAATCCGCAGTCTGTGCGTCAGCCGCCGCCGCATCTGGCCGTCGCTTCTGCGCCCGAAGCCATGCCCGCAGTCGCCGCGCCCAAGCCGGGCTGGGGCGAGACGCTGCGGGTTTACCTCGAGGCCCCGACGCTGCGCATGCTGCTGCTGGGATTTTCCGCCGGCCTGCCCCTGCTGCTGGTGTTCGGCACGCTGAGCTTCTGGCTGCGTGAGGCCGGCATCGACCGCACCACCATCGGTTATCTGAGCTGGGTCGGGCTGGCGTACGGCTTCAAATGGGTCTGGGCACCGCTGGTGGACCGGTTGCCGATTCCGCTGCTGACGCGTCTGCTGGGGCGCAGGCGCAGCTGGCTGCTGCTGTCGCAGGCCGTCATCATGGCCGCGCTGGTGAGCATGGCGCTGACCGACCCGCGCGCGGCCTTGCTGCCGGTGGTCTGGTGCGCGCTGGCCGTAGCATTTGCCTCGGCGACCCAGGACATTGCGCTGGACGCTTTCCGCATCGAGTCGGCCGATGTGCAGCGACAGGCGGCACTGGCCGCCACCTACCAGACCGGTTACCGCATCGCAATGATCTGGGCCGGTGCCGGCGTACTCTGGATTGCCGCGCGCGCCGAAGTGGCCGGTGGCGGCACCTACCAACATGGCGCCTGGCAGACTGCCTACCTGGTGATGGCCGCCTCGATGCTGCTGGGCATGGTGACGGTGCTGTTTTCGCCGGAACCGGCGGGGCGCGAAATGCGGCCGGCACGCAATGCTGCCGAATGGCTCAAAAGCGCGCTGGTTGAACCGTTTGCCGACTTCCTGCGTCGCTACGGCAAACACGCGCTGCTGATCCTGGCGCTGATTGCCGTGTACCGCATCAGCGACGTGGTGATGGGCATCATGGCCAACCCCTTTTATGTCGACATGGGCTACACCAAGGACGAGGTGGCTGCGGTGACCAAGATCTACGGCGTCATCATGACGCTGGTCGGCGCTTTTGCCGGCGGCGCGCTGGCCATGCGTTTCGGCGTCATGAAGGTGCTGATGCTGGGCGCGGTGCTGAGCGCTGCCAGCAACCTGCTGTTTGCCTGGCTGGGCTCACGCGGCCACGATGTGCAGGCGCTGATCTTTGTGATCTCGGCCGACAACCTGTCCAGCGGCATTGCCTCGGCGGCCTTCATTGCCTACCTGTCGAGCCTGACCAACATCAACTATTCAGCCACCCAGTACGCGCTGTTCAGCTCCATGATGCTGCTGTTGCCGAAGTTTCTGGCGGGTTATTCCGGCAGTTATGTGGACAGTTTCGGTTACAGCCACTTCTTCACCGCGACGGCGCTGCTGGGCCTGCCGGTGCTGCTGCTGGTGTGGCTGGCCTCACGCATGGAAATCGGCATGAAATCGCCCTCTAGCCCATAGCCTGCGGGCGTAAATAGCTATTAAAAATATAGCAAACTCGCCACACTGACCACCCCGGTTTACCTAACTTTACAGTCGCTTCAACGCGACTTGTTGCAGCGGGCGCAGCATGGTTTTCAGGTCATTGACGGAGAACACCATGAGCGAACACCGCAGCAGCACAAGCCACCCAGTCGAGGCCACCAGCCCCTTCACGGGCGCGGACGTACTCGCGCCTGACAGCACACCCGCCAATGACTACACTGGCCCACACGCCCCCCAACGTCCAGCGAGCCAGACCATGACGCAGCAACTTTTGATGATCGAGGACGACACCCGCCTGGCCACCATGGTGGGTGAATACCTGCGCCAGTCTGGTTATGGCTTCACCCACGCGGTTGACGGCGCGAAAGGGCTGGAGGCGATGGAAACCAGCAAACCGGACTTGGTGATCCTCGACTTGATGCTGCCCGACATGGACGGCCTCGAAGTGTGCCGTCGCATCAAAAGCCTCGGTGGCGACAGCGCCCGCACCGCCGTGCTGATGCTGACCGCCAAGGGCGACCCGATGGACCGCATCGTCGGCCTGGAAATCGGCGCCGACGACTACTTGCCCAAACCTTTTGAGCCACGCGAGTTGCTGGCACGCATACGCGCGGTGTTGCGCCGCGGCGGCGAGACGGGTAGCACCGCCGGCACCCAGAAAGTCATGCGCTTCGGCTCGCTCGACATTGATCGCGACGCGCGCACCGTGCAGGTCAGCGGCAAAACCTGCGACCTGACCTCTTACCAGTTCGACCTGCTGGTGGCGCTGGCTGAGCGCGCCGGCCGCGTGCTCTCCAGAGATCAGATCATGGAAGCTGTACGCGGCCGCGAACTCGAAGCCTTTGACCGCTCCATCGACGTGCACATGGGCCGCATCCGCAGTGCCATTGAAGTTGATGCCAAGGACCCCAAGCGCATCCTGACGGTGCGCGGCGTCGGCTACGTGTTTGCCAAGCAACAGGATTGATGCTTCGGCGTCCATCCCCTGCCTTCTGCCTGCTGTTATGTGGCTACGATTCACTTCGCACCTGTATGTGCGCATCTGGCTGGCGGTTGTCGCCACCGTGGTCGTGCTGGCTTTCCTTGTGGGCGCAGCCTGGCAACTGAGCACCGATCCGCCGCAATTGCCTATCCGTGAAGTCCTGGTACACAACGACGCCGGCGAGGTCATCGGCAAGGGCCTGACCAAACCCGACCGAAAACTCGGCGAAGGCCTGGAGTTCAACCTGCAGACGCTGGACGGTCAGCAGCTACACCTGGTGTTGCCGCGGCCCAAACGCCCGCCGCCCAACCGCTGGACCAAGCCACCATTTGGTTTCGGCTGGATGCTGGGCGTGGTGGCGCTGGCGGTGGCGCTGGGCACTTATCCCATCGTGCGCCGCCTGACGCAGCGCCTGGAAGGTCTGCAGCGCGGCGTCGAGCGCTGGGGCGACGGCGACCTGTCGGCGCGCGTGACGGTCCAGGGCAGCGACGAGGTGGCCTTCCTGGCCGAGCGCTTCAACCATGCGGCCGAGCGCATCGAGACCCTGATGGACACGCAGAAATCGTTGCTGGTTTCGCACAAATCGCTGCTGGCCAACGCCTCCCACGAATTGCGCTCGCCGCTGGCGCGCATTCGCATGGGATTGGAACTGATGGGCGAAGGTGCCGGGTCGTCGCAACGCGCCGAGATCTCGCGCAGCATCAGCGAGCTGGACCAGCTCATCGACGAAATCCTGCTGGCCAGCCGGCTCGACGCACGCCAAGCCGACGCCGAGCCCTTCGAAACCCTGGACCTGACCGGTTTGGCCGCCGAAGAGTGCGCACGCGTGCAGGCTGAGCTGGGCACCGCCGCGCAAACCCATAGCCTGACGGTGCAAGGCTCGGCGCGCCTGCTGCGCCGCCTGATCCGCAACCTGCTGGAAAACGCCAGGCGTTACGGTACGGGCGAGGTCAGCCTGGAGCTGTCGCAATCGGGCATGGGCACGCGAGAAAGCGTGGTGATCCGCGTCAATGACCGCGGTCCCGGCGTTCCCGCAAACCAGCGTGAACGCATCTTCGAGCCTTTCTACCGCCTGCCGGGCGCCAGCGAACGTGAAGGCGGCGTGGGCCTGGGCCTGGCGCTGGTCAAGTCCATCACCGAGCGCCACGGCGGCACAGTGCGCTGCGAAGACCGGCCGGGCGGCGGCGCGTCTTTTGTGGTGGAGTTGCCGGTGTTGGCTGCCGCCTAGGCGTCTAGGGACGCCTATCGCAGTAACCACAGGCGTAATAAGCCCTGTTTTTTGCGCATATTCATGTTGAATGAGACAGCCCTCCCCTATTTGGGGGATGCCAACTGTCTGACCCAGGCCCTAAAGTCTATTGCTTGCTGTGACAACACTGTGAATTCAACAACAAGGCAAAAGGCGAGGAACTCCAGGTCGATCAACAGGCCTTTTCATCTCAACGACACCTCGAAAGAGGGTTTTGACAAGTCACCGCAAGGTGGCTTTTTTTTGGGCGGTCAATCTCGCTACCAAATTTCAATTGGTACGAGTTCCTATATTAGGTATAATTGTTCCTTAATAAGGAATCAAACAGTGCGCCCTCTTGATGTATTTTTAACCCAACCTGAGCAGCGGCTGATGGCAGCCGTCCTCATGGCACCGGAACGCGACTTTGGAACCGTGGAACTCCTGTCGCAGATGGGAAGCAGCAGGAGTGCTGGCAGTGCGGTGCTCAAGCGTTGGGTGGAATCCGGTGCGCTTACGGAGCGCAAGGTTGGCAACCAAAGACGACTGGCGGCAAACCAGGGTTTCATTCTGTACCCGGAGTTGCGAAAAATGGTTCTAAAGACCGTCGGCCTGACCGAGCCATTGACACGCTCGCTCGCGCCAGTTGCTGACCAGCTTCGTGAAGCATTTGTCTTCGGCTCGGTTGCGTCTGGCAAAGATACGAGTAAGAGCGATATTGACCTGGTTGTTGTCGGCAACGTGGACCTGTTCACCGTCTCCCCGCTATTGGACGCGGCGGAACAAGAGCTTGGGCGGCCGATCCATGTGAACGTCTACGGCGATGACGAGTGGTCGTTGAGCGAAGATACGGTGCTTCGCGCCATCAAGGCCGGACCGCGCATTGACTTAATGGGAGGGCTGCGTGACAAGACCCGTTGAATACGACAATTTACTGAAAATAGGCACGTTCAAGGAGGCAGCCTCAAGCAAGGATTCCATTGAGCAGTTCATGCGAACTGCGCAGGAACTCCTGACATCAGGCAAGGCAGGTCTCATGGACTCCGCAAGATTTCTGCTTGCCTACGAAGGCATGTTCAGCGTGGTGATGGCGGTTCTTGAGTTCCACGAGCTTCGTCCGGGCGACGGCGGGGGGCATAGAACGTCGGCAATCGCTCGCGTAGCGGCTGACCTCAAGTTGGAACCCGCCCGACAAAGCGCGCTCACCCGGCTGCATGACGCTCGAAATCGGGTCACATACCGAAGGCCCATACCTCCCGTGACCAAATCCGATGCCGACGCCATGCAGAGCATACTGGACGATATGCTCCCCGCCGCGCGAGCTCTCATCGGCCCACCTTAACGCGAAGCACGACGGCCAGGAGCCAGGGCGGCCGCCAACCCTTGTTTTCCCAGCCGCAGACACGTTCTCACGGAAGTTTATGAATCGGGAAACTGGGCAACCACATCATCAACGGCCCGTTGCGCTACCATTCCCAGGCACCCCCTGCCAGGAGTTATTTTGAACCCAAGCCATCCAGCCCCTCTTGTCAGCCAGGGGTTTTCGCCGGCGCCGCAGGAGCGGCTTCCGATGATGGCGCCTGAAGCGATGTCGGCAGCGCAGCGTGAGGCCGCCGATGCCTTGATCGCCGGCCCGCGCAAGGCCGTGCTGGGCCCCTTTATTCCCCTGCTGCGCAGCCCCGAGCTGATGGCGCGGCCGCCGCAATCAACCTGGTGACCGAGCTGTTGGCCCATCACGGGGTGTGCGACGCGTCTTATGCCGCAGCGCTGGAAATTTTCGGCGAGCAGGGCGTGGTCGAACTGACGACGCTGGTCGGTTATTTCGCGATGGTCTGCTGGGTCATGAACGTGGCCCGCACGCCAGGCCAGCCGTCGGCCGACTTCAGCGCGCTGGATGCGTTTCCGGCTTAGGAAAGAGCTGTCAGCACCCGTGCGGCGCTGATGTCCTTCAGGCAACGGGTATGGCCCAGCGGGCATTCACGCTCGAAGCAGGGCGCGCAGTCCAGCGGCGGCTGGTAGTCTGGATCATTCTTGAGCCACAACACGGCAGCACGCGCGCTCAGCGGCGGCGTGTGCAGCGGGCTCGACGAACCGAAGATCGCGACCTGCGGCACACCGAAAGCCGCCGCCACATGCATCAAACCCGAATCGTTGCTGACCACTTGCCTGGCCGCAGCGATGGCGCACAGAGCCTGAACCAGCGTGGTCTTGCCGGCGAAGTTCAGGCATTTGCCTTGCTGAATGGCGTTGACCGGTGCAGCGATTTCCTCGCAGAGCGCAGCTTCCTTGCCAGAACCGAGCAACACCACGGGCACATCCAGGCTTTGTGCGAGGGCCGAAAAATGCGCAGACGGCCAGCGTTTGGCCGGCCCGTATTCAGCACCCGGCGCAAACACCACGTAGGTTCCGCGCTGCAAGCCGAGTTCGGCCAGCGCCTGCGTCACTTCGAGGTCTGGCATCTGCAGAACGGGTCGATCCACTTCCAGGTTAGTCTCTCCGCTGAGCGCCGAATAAAACGCCACCATGGGCGGGCGCTTTCCCTTCAGCGGGTTTTTCAGGCGATGTGTCAGCAGGCCGATGCGCGCCTCACCGAGGTAACCGATGCGTTTCGGAATGCCGGCCAGCAGCGGCAGCAAGGCGCTTTTCAGCGAGTTGGGCAACACATAGGCGGCATCGAACTGGCCGGCAATGCGTTTTGCCAGCGCGCGGCGCGCCTTCAGTTGCAGGCCGCCGTGCGCAAACGGAAATTCAATCACCTCACGCACCTGCGGCATCGCCCGGTACACCGGCGCCACCCAGGGCAGCGCGCCGACAGTGAGCCGCTCACCGCGCGCGTGCAATCGCCGCAGCAGCGGCTCGGTCATCACCGCGTCGCCTATCCACTGTGGGGCGATGATCAAGGAAGCCCCCCCGGAGCGGCCTTCGGCCGCGGCGGCCGCTTGAAGGGAGGCAGGCACCTTAGTGCCCGGCGCCGAAGTGCTCGCCGTCTTTCAGCTTGTACACCGTGCCGCAATACGAACATTTGGCTTCGCCGGTACGCGCCACATCGAGGTAAACCTTGGGGTGGCTGTTCCAGATCGCCATATCCGCCTTGGGGCTGGGGCAGAACACGCCGCCTTGCGGGTTCAGGTCTTTGGCCAGCAGCTCGACGGTGAAGGAGGTAGGCATGATCAGACTTTCGCGAGCCAGTGGGAATACTTGGGATTACGTCCGTTGACGATGTCAAAAAACGCGCTCTGGATTTTTTCGGTGATGGGGCCGCGCGAGCCGGCGCCGATCTCGATGCGATCGAGTTCGCGGATCGGCGTGACTTCGGCGGCGGTGCCGGTGAAGAAGGCCTCGTCAGAGATATACACCTCGTCGCGTGTGATGCGCTTCTGAACCAGTTCCAGGCCGAGGTCCTTGCAGATGTGCAGAATGGTGTTGCGCGTGATGCCGTTGAGCGCACCAGCCGACAGGTCGGGCGTGTAGACCACGCCGCCCTTGATCACAAAGATGTTTTCGCCCGCGCCTTCGCTGACAAAACCCGAGGCGTCGAGCAGCAGGGCCTCGTCGTAGCCGTCGTCCAGCGCCTCCATGTTGGCCAGGATGGAGTTGGTGTAGTTGCTGACCGCCTTGGCCTGCGTCATGGTGATGTTGACGTGGTGGCGGGTGTAGCTGGATGTCTTGACGCGGATGCCGCGTTGCATGCCTTCTTCGCCAAGGTAAGCGCCCCAGGGCCAGGCGGCGACCATCAGGTGGATGGTGTTGCCCTTGGGGCTGACACCGAGTTTTTGCGAACCGATCCAGGTCAACGGGCGCAGGTAGCAGGACTCCAGCTTGTTCTCGCGCACCACGGCCTTCTGCGCGTCCATGACCTCTTGCTGGCTGAAGGGGATTTTCATGCGCAGGATCTTGGCGCTGTTGAAGAGGCGCTCGGTGTGTTCTTCCAGCCGGAAGATCGCCGTGCCGTCGGCCGTGTTGTAGGCGCGCACACCTTCAAAGGCGCCGCAGCCGTAATGCAGGGTGTGGCTCAGCACATGGATCTTGGCGTCACGCCAATCGACCATCTGGCCGTCCATCCAGATTTTGCCGTCACGGTCTGCCATGGAAGGGGGAAGGGGGGACATGGTGCGAATCCTCTGTGGGTAGGTCTGTAGATAGCTGCCGTGAGCCGGGTGCCCTTGCGGCAAAACCCGAAGGACTGATTTTACGGGGCAGGCGGCGTCTGGGCCGAATCGGTGAGCGCGGGCGCCTCCGCCTCTGCTTGCACCGGCCGAAACAGCTCGTAGTGACTCACCTTGCCACCGACAAAGGTGCAGGTCACCGACGAGCCGGCGGTATCTGTCCA
>Ga0308009_10001629_pt1 | contig 12732 bp, 8 predicted proteins | sample Neamet127_FD_203134 | JGI IMG/M metagenome (GOLD analysis project Ga0308009, IMG submission 203134) | Marine microbial communities from water near the shore, Antarctic Ocean - #127 | ecosystem: Environmental > Aquatic > Marine > Unclassified | place: Southern Ocean | collected 2014-07-24
AGAAACCTGGGGCAGAGGAATCCATACCTGGCGGTGAGGAATTCCTCGGCGGGTTAGGTGAGGAATTTGAGAATCAAACCAATGGGTCCGGCGGGTTTCTTAGTAGTATGGGGGGTCTTTTTGGAGGTTTAGGGGACGCTTTAGGGGGCCTACTCGGAGGAGGAGGTGGCGGAGGCGGTGCAGGTGGTTTAATCTCCACTGTAATAAGTTCATTCTTCGCAAAAGGTGGTGTGGCTCAAGGTGGCTTCCGAAAGTACGCAAATGGTGGAATCGCAACTCGGCCCCATCTAGGTTTAGTAGGTGAAGGTAGAATGAACGAAGCTATTGTTCCTTTACCTGACGGTAAATCTATTCCTGTTTCTATGCCAAAGAACGCAGGTGGCGGGATGCAGAATAATAACGTAGGTGTTACAGTAAATATTGATAAGAACGGGCAAGCTTCAACTAATACGGAAAGCGACTCTCAAGCTGCTGCAAAAATGGGCGAGGCTATTGCCAATGCAGTACAAGAAGAATTATTAAATCAAAAACGAAACGGGGGCATACTTAGCCCTTATGGAGTAGGATAATGGCTGACATAGGGTTTGAAATATCAGGAACTAGTATAACTACTGCTACAATTAGGCCAGATAATGATCTTACACGTAGTGCTAAGCCAAAAGTGCGTATAGCAAAATTCGGAGACGGATATGAGCAGCGTGCAAAGCCTGGTATAAATCATATAGCAGAGACTTATAAGATAACAATGAAGAACAGGAATAAAGAAGTGGCAGACGACATAATAAAATTTTTCAATGATAAAGGGGGTGTTTCTAGTTTTGATTTTACACTCCCTGACGCCAACAGTTCAACTAACGATAGCCTAGGTAATACTGTATCCACGGTAAAAGTTGTTTGTGATACGTGGTCTCTTCAATATTCCAATGCCTCTAACTATAATGTAACAGCAGACTTTAGAAGAATACACGGCGTATGAGTAACCCAAATTTAGTTGTACAAGACTTACAGTCTTTAGAGATAGACAGCCCTTCAGTTTCTTTATTTGAGCTGGAGTACTCCTCTGCTAGTACTTTGCACTTTCATCCAGGCTTGTCAACTACAATAAGAGTTACTCAAATTGCCTCCAACGTAATTACTGTCAATAGTTCTCAAACTATAAGTGTAGGTACAACTCTTACCTTTACAGGATTAAGCAGTGCCGGGGCAACGGTTACACAGCAAAAAACTGTAACAGGCGGCAACCCTAGTATAAATACTTTAATTCTTAATACAACCACAGATATAAAAGTGGGTATGACAATAACAGGCCCCGGAATTACTAGTACTGATCATTCCCCTATTGTTTTTGACGGTAATACCTATTATGCTCTTCCTATGGAGATGACTGATTTGTCAATAAGCACAGAGGGGGTTCAAAACAGGCCTATATTAACTATCGCAAACGTGGAGTCGGTACTTAGGAATTCTTCTGTATTTCAAAATGCGGATGATGGAGGCAGTGATGGCATTGCTAATTTTACTTTAGACTCTCTTGTAGGAAAAAGAGTGACAAAGAGACAAACTCTTGAAAAGTATTTGTCAATTGATCCTGTAAGTATAAGCACTAAAGCAGTAGTCGAGTTCCCCAAAAGAGTATATATTATAGACTCTATAAAGCAGAAAACGGAGCAGATAGTCTCTTTTGAATTAGCAAATCCTTTTGATTTGCAGGGAGTAACCTTACCAGGACGGCAGGTAATTGGGAAATATTGCCCTTGGGCGTACCAAGGACGTAGCTATTCACCTCCCTTAGGCGCATGTTCGTGGCCTACAAATAGTGAAGTTACCATTGATGATCAGGGAACTTCTAGAAAATATAATGCTTTTTTCACAGAGAGGGACGAGCCTATAGTTTGGAAGTATTTAATACATAACTCAAATAGTGTCAGTAGCATTCTAACAGGAAAGCTATATAGCTCCGGAGTTACTTACAGTAAAAATGCCCTAATAGCCCACACTACTGATAGCGGAAATAGTTATACTTATTGGAGGTCTGAGGTAGCTTCTAATACTAGCGTGCCTTCCTCTTCTAACAGCTCTTGGCAGTCTGTTAGACTTTACGAACCTTTTGTACTAGGGACGACTTATTCCATTCATGACACAACTCCTGCTAGGAGTCAATATGTTATACACCCTGTGAGTAACGCAAGCTCGAGAAATGATACATCGTTTACTATACTAGATACTACTACTGTTTATAGGGTTGCTCAAACAAATAACACTGCTATTCCTGCGGAGAGCTCAGCATATTGGGTTAGAGCTGACATTTGTGGCAAAGTTTTAAGTTCTTGTAAATCACGATACCAATTTAGATCAGCAGGGGGCAGTGCTAGCCCAGCGCATAAAACAATACCTTTAGTTGATTTAGAGACTAATAATGCGCTCCCTTTTGGAGGTTTTCCAGGAAGTAGAAAGATATAATGAATATAAATGATATAAAAGATCATTTTGATAGGGAGTATCCAAGAGAGGGGTGCGGAGTAATATCAGTTGTAAAAGGGAAAAAAGAATGGTTTCCCGTACCTAATCTAGCTAACAATGATGATGATTTCATAATGGATTCAGATGAATATTTGAAGATCATGATTTCCAGTGATATTATAGGTATAGTACATAATCACATAGAAAGTACGTCAGACCCTAGTCAGATGGACATAGAAATGTGTAATACTTTAGGTATACCTTATTATATTTTTAGCTATCCAGATATGGATTTAAACATTATTCAACCTGACAAATCGTTTATAGACTTGTACGGTCGAGAGTATAAATTTGGAATAAGTGACTGCTTCGAAGCAATGAGGGACTATCTATCCTATCAAAACATAGAAATAGCCCCTAGAGCTTTATTTGAAGACAATTGGTACGACAAAGGGCTTGATTATTTTTCTACAGATATAATAAAGAATTGGGGTGGTAAAGAGATTAGTTTATCAGATTTACAAGAAAATGATGTACTTATTTTTAGAGTACAAGAAGAAACAAACAACCATTGTGGTGTCTATTTAGGTAATGATATTTTTTATCATCACGCTGTAAACAGACTATCATGTAGAGAAAATCTTTTCCCGTTTTGGCAGGAATACTTAGTAGGAGCTTATCGTTATGTTGCGTAAAATATATTTAGAAGGAGATATGGGAGACAAATTTGGAAGGGTTGCTCAGGTAAAAGCAGAGACCGTTCGAGAAGTCATACAGTATCTAGACGCTAACTACACAGGAGTAAAGGAGTATCTACTTGATAAAAATAGTAAGAATATTGCCTTTAAAATAAAGATCGGAGATCAATATGTCGACGATGATAGAGAGTTAGTTCTTCCTTTAGATAAAGGCGATATAATTATTACTCCCGTCCCTGCCGGCTCTAAAGGCGCTTTCAAACTTATAGTGGGGATTATATTGGTTGTTGTATCCATTTTAAATCCAGCATTAGCTCCTTATTTAATGCCTATAGGTTTAGGCTTAGTTAGTGCGGGTCTTGCAGAGCTAATGGCTCCTGACCCTGCAACTGATGCAACAGATGATGCCAAGGAGGGGTACCTGTTTCAAGGTGCCGAGCAATCACTTCCTGAAGGCTCTGCCGTGCCTTTATTATACGGAGAGTTACGAGTGCCAGGACAGGCAATATCTTTTAACTTAAGAAATAGTACCGACTCTTTAATGAATGCATCAAATGCTGGTGGCGCTTTCGCTACATCCGGGGATGGAAAGGGTAACCTAATTAGATACCCTGCGGGGAGAACATAATGACCGCTTTTACGCCCCCTCTAGACTGGGTAGAAGGCGCTGGGCAGTTTAACAATCCTGCGACAGCCGCAACACGAGGCGCTGATATACAGGAGGTATCCATAACGGACCTTATATCAGAAGGCCCAATAGAAGGACTAGTTAAAGGAGAGGCTTCTGTTTATATTGCTGGAGATCAGTTAAGCGATATTGGTAGAGTTCTTAAAGAGAGTGGCAAATCTGAGTTACCCGGAGATCCTTATTCCATAACTTTTGCTGCCGCTTCCTCAGATGATCAACCTGTTACAGCTTCTATGTTGGACAGGCAGGGAAATGCTGCTTACTATAATGATTTGGTGGAGACTTTTACTAATGAGTCAGCGTATAGATGGTTAACTATACACGAAGAGCATAAAGCCAAAGTAAAAATAGAAAAACTTGACACTAATAGCTACTCGGCAACTACTTCTATAATTGGAAATATTCAGCTTTGTGCCGTTTTACCTAATAATACAGAAGCTGACTTTTTCCCTCAGAATATAAAACCCACCGCTGGTGAAGCGAACCCAAGTTTTCAGAATCTGAAAGCTATATGTAGAGTAGTACTGCCTTCTGGCGAAACGATTAAAGGCAGCATAATATCCACACATGGTGCCAATTTTAGTAGCGAGGCTAACAGTGGCTCGACAAAAAGAGCTGTATTACAACCTTGGAGCACTACTATTAATGCAGGGGGCGTAGAAGACGTTTTTAATTCTAGTACCAATGCCGTCTATGGTGAGGTAATAATAGATAGGGTTTTTGAAGTACAAATTAAAACAGTCAATTCTAATAATGTTATTTTTATACCGAAGAGCAGTGCTAGTGTTTCGGGTACTAATAAACTTTTCACTTTAAGTGGAGAGCAAAGAGTACAAGGGGATTCTGAAACTGGAGGGTCTACTGATGGTGCTCAAAAGTACCCTGGCTCTTCTTTAGAGTTTAGGATAGGAAGCCGTAGCCAAGAGCCTTTCTACCAGATAGGTGGGCGGGGCGTCTCTTCCTTTCCTGTATCTCTTAGCGCCTCGCAATTAGAATCGTTTGATACTACTAATAACTATCTGTCTACCATACCTGCAGGATATCCTGACTTAACCCCTTTACCGTCTGGGATGGTTCAGAAGAATATAGTATTTAGTCAGTCTTTTACGGCCGCTCAGATAAATGAAATTGATAGGGTGAAAATACAGTTTGAGTTTCCACAAGGTCACTATGTAGTTAATGACGAGGGAGACGATCTTTCAGGAGGTGCTGCAGTTAGTATAGCTCTAGAAGGGTCTGAAAGTGGTGGCGCAAACCCTACTGATTGGACCGATCTCGCGGCGGGTGCATATAAGTATCAAAAGTGGTGGGGTGTACAGAAGACAGCAATAGCATATAGTATAGAAATACCTATAAGTAGTCACTTAAACTTTACAGATATGAGACTATCAATCACTCGTGTTACTCCCGACGGGCAAAGTAACGAGAATAATAGGTCACCAAAAGTAAACGCGGAAGGGTTTCTTATTGAGGGGGGTACAGATAACTCTGCTGTAGTGGACACTTTAAAAATTGCTCAGGTAATTGCTACGATTGATGAGAAGTTAGAGCATCCGTATTCTGCTATGGCATCAGTTAGATTTAGCTCTAAAAGCTTTCCCAACCCTCCAAAAAGAGCCTATCATGCTAGAGGTATGAGAGTAAAAGTACCTTCTAATTACAAACCTAGACACTTAACAGATACAGGGGTTGCCGTATACTCGGGTATATGGAACGGAGAATTTAGTGATGAGGGTTCTAGTAACTCTAGCAATCTCCCTCTTGACGTTTACTATACAGATAATCCAGCATGGGTATTCTACGATATTCTAACTAATAATAGATATGGACTTGGTGCGTATCTAAGTTCTACAGATATTAATAAGTTTCAACTTTACAAGGTTGCGAAATACTGTGACGAATTAGTTCCTACCGTTGATGGGGGTACTGAGCCTAGGTTTACGGCAAACTTATATCTTACTAAGGCTACAGAAGCATACAAAGTGGTCAAAGATATGGCTACTATTTTTAGAGGTATTTTATATTGGTTAGATGGAGAAATGTTAGCAGTACATGATGCTCCTGCTACTCCTATTTATAACTTTTCTCAGGCAAATATGCTAGAAGATAGCGTATCAATACAAACTACAACTAGTAAAGCTAGAACAAACCAATGGACGGTAGTATGGAATAATCCTTTATCTGCTTACGCACAAGAGCCTTTAATAATAGAGGACACCCAAAATATAATTGAGACGGGCAGGGTACTACGAAAGAAGGCAGTTGCTTTTGGATGTACTTCTGAAGGGCAGGCTATACGCTACGGTAGGTGGAAGGCTTGGACAGCAATAAACCAAACAGAAATTATTACATTTAAAACGGCAATAAATGCTAGCTTTCTAATTCCTGGGGATGTTATAAATGTACATAATGAAGCAGATTCTGGTATTTCTTTCAGTGGCAGAATAACAGACTACTCAAGTTCAACAATTACACTAGATAGGAATATTACTGTAGTATCAAATGAAGCTCAGATTGATGGAGGGGCAACAACCTCGTTTAATTTTCAATCAGGTGCAGATTATAAGTATTATCTGTCTTTACTCGTAACCAAGAGAGCCGTAGTGCTTACTCAGGACTCCCCTGTGGTTGTAACTCATGGAGCCACCTCATACACTTATAATAGAGGAGACGAAGTACTTTATGCAAAAGTATCTGGAACCTCAGCATTACTAATAGGTGCTAATGATTCAGACGAGCAAGTAGAGAAAAATATATCAAACATACAAGACGACTCAGGGAAGGATATACAAGTTGATTTCAGAAACTCTACAAATGTAGAAACTAGAGAATTTCAGGCATCAAACGTAAGCGTAGTGAATGGGGTAACTAGAGTTGCAATTTCTAGTGCTTTTTCTGGCACTATACCTAGTAATACAGTATGGGCTATAAAAGAAGAGTATAGGGCAGTAAACACAAAGCCCTCCTATAAAGAATACAAAATTCTAGGTATGAAAGAGGATAAAGACAGTAACTTTGAAATTACAGCAGCAGAGTTTTATAACTCAAAATTTGATTCAATAGATAAAGATTTTACTCTAGCTTTAGTAGATCCTATAGACCCTCCGGAATCTGATTTTGTTCCCGCGCCTTCCTCTGTGTATGTCATGCAGACTCCTAGACACAAAACAGAGTTGCAGGAGCTACAAGTAATGTGGGAGACTCCTTTAAATGCTGACGGTACGGAATACCAGCATCTATCGTCTTTCGTACTGCACATACATCCTAAATTGCTCGATGGTACAGATACCATAGAAATAAGGAACCCTTCTACAAGACTGCAGCAGTTTATAGGCGTGCCCGACGGTGTTATGAGTTTTGGTGTGCAAACAATGTCTAAAAAGGGTAAGAGATCCGAGATATCATGGCAGGTAATAGAAGTACAGGATATTTTCAAAATCGGGTGTGACAGAACAACAGAGGGGGTTCCTCTAGGTGTGCGTACAAACTCAAAAATGTCCGAAAGTGGGGCTACTTGGTCTATGCAAACCATAGACTGGGGTATACAGTCTCCAGGCGCTCCAGGCACTAAGGTAACTAATGCTAACCAAAGCAACGCTGGAACCTACCAACAAAGTGTAACAGCCCTATCTTCTCTAGGACGAATCAGTATTGCCGATTCCGTATTAGGAGGAGGAGGTGCTGCTCCTGTATCTTTTGAAGCCACAACAGTCAGCGCCAGTGGTGCAGTGGTAAATATAGGACTTATTACAGCTGTTCCTACTAATAGAGCACCTGGAATTTATACAAATGTAGCCAGCACGAATGGGGGCGGCTCAACTTATAATGTTACAGTACAGCCTGTAGCGGGGCATAAAACTGTGTCCAATATTGGGGCAGCTTCCTCCTCAAGAGCAGAGGGAACCTACTTAGTATCGGGCACTTCTGACAGGGCTGCAGCAACAGTCGGCGGATTTCGTGTTGTTGTTAATAATCTTGGTGCTTGCACTGTAACAGTGTATGCTTATGGGGCCGGTAACGTAGTAGGAGATACAATCACAATTCCAGATTCGTCTCTAGGATCGGGAGGTGCTGCAGCTCTCACTATGACTGTCGCTAGTTTAACTACTACAGGTACTATAGACGCACAAGATGTGCAAGTCTCAAGTGGAGGTACTGGTGTAAAGATCGGTGTTACGGCTTTTATATACTTTGATGCAGATGCCACTTCGGACTACTTTAAATTAGCTTCTACAGCCTCTGCAATATTTGAGAACACAACTCAGCCCTACTGGAGAGACTTAACCCAGTATGATGCAGCACCGGAAAATGACTGGACAGACTGTACAAACAGCGCTAATGCAAGAGTGACTATACTTCCCAGAAGTAATAAAATTGTAAAGTTCGCTGGCACTACCTCCTTCACAACTAGGTTCAAACTAGGAGATATTGTAAGAATAAAGTATGCGACTGGTAAGTACGTTGGAGGAAAGGTTACTTTTATACAAAGTAATGACATTATGTATGTTGATAGGCGCTTAAGCCAGAATACTACTCTTGTAAGTATGGACGAGAATAAAGCAATAGCTAGAAATACTTTAAGGGTTGATACTGCTAATGATGCCATTATTGCTCAAGTAAGTAGATCAGGAAATACTTTTACGCATATACCTCTAAAGTGGGTTGAAGACCTAAGTATAACAGGGTCTAGAGCTTTAATTGTAGATGCGACCGAGGTAATTCTTAGATATAATACTAGTGACGTATTACAAGGCGAAGGGGCCATAGCTTTAACAGCCCAAGCACTAGGGTACACTAGCCCAGAGTTCACTGTTACAGGTGCGGGCTTCTCAGGGGTTAGTGGTTCTGCTCAAAGTTCTTTTATAGGTGGGTCTAATAGTGCTGTAACAGGTCAAATTCTCACATTAGCTCTACACAATGGGTCGTCTGGGATAGCCTATAACAGTGGCACAGCTTTAGTCTTTACAATATCTGTAAGAGAACAGTCCGATCAAAGCAACGCGAAATCAAAGACTTTCAGCATTATAAAAGTAAAGGACGGGTTAATAGGAGAAGACGGAACCACCGTATTTTTAACGGCCGATGACTATTCTATAATCTATGACGAGGAAGGGGTAAACCCACTATACACTAGTAGTGGCAGCAGTAATATTGTTTTTACTGCTCAGGCAAATAACTTCACGGACCCTTTGTATAGGTTTACCTTTGCGACAGACAACCCCGGCCCATGGCTAGACACGACCGGTGCCAGCAACGCAACTTATACATTTACTGCAGCAGCTATTCCAGATACATATGTTAAAAGTAACTGGCCAAAAGTTGTAAAAGTACAAGTAGGCGAAAAACCAGCTTCTTATAGTACAGGCCAGGCTCCTGCCTCTATAACCGCTTCAGATAGTGTTTCTATTATAGGTGTAAAAGCAGGTGCGGGTGGTATAGCTATATCTAATCCTAACTCTGCGCATACTTATACTGTAGGAGCAGACGGTAAGATTATCGGCCATTCAAACGGGGTAGCCAGTATACCTAACTCTAGTACTACAATAGAGGTCATTGTGGGTGGGGTAGTATACACCTATATTGGAGGAACTGGTGGGTATAACAACCCTACTTATACTAGTGGAGGCGTAATACAGAATAAACAATGGTATATTCAAAGTGCCACTAATACGGGAAGTGACCTAACTATAGGAACCCCCAGCAGTGTTTCTAACAATGTAGTTACTATCGGAAATCATTCTACTCAAGCTGGGACAAATAAAGATGAGATAATAACTTATGTTATCGCGTATAAACAAGCTAATGAGAGCATGGCAACTATTAAAACTACGCAGACTCTCACTAAATCCTTCACAGGAGGTGAAGGAGATGAAGGCCCGGCGGGACTTAATAATGCAACAGCCGAGATATACAAACTCTCCGCTAGTAGCGGGGGCGCCACTACTAAGCCTATAGGTAATACTACTTATACTTTCGGAGCTTCAGGTGCGAAGATGTCCTTTAGTAACGCTAATCTGTGGTCGGAATTTCCTCCTAGTCCTACTGCCTCAACACCTTATTTATATAGGAAAACTGCGGTCGCTTCCTCCAATACATCTACCGATATTATAGCGGACTCGGAGTGGTCTTCAGGCAGTATCATTTCACTTCCAGGAACTGAAGGGCCTACAGGAAATGATTCTCCTATAAAGGTGACAGGGTATGTCTACTGGCAAGGAGCTGTAGCTACTACTAGCATCTCTACCTTACAGACCCTGCTTGCGGCAGTAAAAACTGCGCTGACTGCCGCTAGCGGAGACGATTATACTATAGGCACACAGAACCAGAATTCCTCTTTTAATCCTACTATTGGGGGAGGCACGCCAGGGACAACCTCAGGGACAGCAGTTCAGAATTGGAGTACTTCTCCCCCTGTTACAGATGCCACTAGAAGTATAGTTTTTTATGCTCCATTTACAGTTACAGAAACTGTTACGAACGGAAACGGTACCAACACAGGTACTGTAGTGTTTGGTACTGTAGCGCAAGGAACTAGTTTTAATGGTCTTGTTACGTTCAGCAGTTTGACATCTTCGGGTAATACTCAGATAGATGGAGATAGAATTAATACCGGTACTATAAAAGCTAATAGGTTACAGATAGGGGAGCTGGGTAGGGAAACTAACAGGATCCTTATTACTGACGAGGTTGTTAAAATTTTTGAGGGCACTAATGTTAGAGTGATTCTTGGTAATTTAAATAATAATGCAACTTAACCATCTAAAAAATAAAACTTGACTAAGTAGGTCCTTTAGGATATAATTTCAAAATGGAGAAAACACATGAGCGCAGGAACGTATAACCTAGTAATCGACCAAGGCTCCGACTTTGCACTAGACTTGGTGATTAAGCAGGCAGGGACAGCTTTAAATCTAACTAACTACTCTGGTAGGGCACAGCTGCGCTCCAGTGTAGAAGCTAGTTCTGCTTCTGCCAGCTTCACGGTTACTATAACTAATGCAGCCAATGGCGCTTTAAAAATGCAACTACCCGCAGCTACTAGCTCTAATATTGCCGCAGGTCAATATGTATATGACCTAGAGATATTCACAGCTAATAATAGTATAGTCAAAAGAATAATACAGGGAGAAGTAACTATTACCCCTGAGGTAACTAGATGAGTGGTCAGACTACTATTGAAGTTACGGAGAGTGTCACACAGGTATCAGCGACAGGAGATACCACGACTATTAACATCTCAGATGATGTAACACAAGTACAGGCATATACTTTAGCAATACCTTTCGAAGTACCAGGGCAAATTACCTCTTCTAATGTTACTGTTGTTCCTTATAACACAATCACAGCGACTAATTTAACAGATGCTCTTAAGCAATTAGCAGACCAAGATTTTAGAAGTGCTTCAGCTCCTACTGGCTCAACGGTACAGGAAGGAGACACATGGTACGACACAGATGACGATCAATTAAAAGTCTATAGAGAAACAAGTACAGGCACATTTCAGTGGGTTCCCATAATAGTGGGAGCAGCTGGAGGTGATTCGGATACAGTAGACGCAGGATCCTACTAGGATAACTCGGAGTTCCAATGGCTCAAACAATTAAAATAAAACGAAGTACCGGTAATGGTAAGCCTACCGATGTAGCACAAGGCGAGCTATTCTATGCTTACGGTAGTGGTGGGACTCATGGTAAAAAGCTTGCTATAGGTCATCTTAATGGTGGGGGTAATACTCCCGAACTTGTAGGTGGCTCGTTCTTTACGAATATGCTAGACCATACCGCAGGTACTCTTACTGCTGATAGTGCTATACTTGTTGATTCAAATTTAAAGCTCAACGCATTAAATCTTGGAAACTCTAACACTGCGGGTGCTGTAACTTTTTTTGAAGCGGCTGGTAATGGCACTAATTCAATAAAACTACAGGTACCTACTAGCTTAGCTGGAGACATTACCTATACACTACCAGGCACTGGAATTGTAAACGGTCATGTATTAAAAACTGATGGGTCTGGTAATTTAAGCTGGATAGGCCAGAGTGGTACTCTTACTGTAGGAGCAGATAGTGGAACTGCTGATGCTGTTACAGTAGGAACAGACACGCTTACTTTCGAAGGTACAGCAAACGAAATAGAGACAGTTGTATCTGATAATAAAATTACTTTTGGACTTCCTACTAACGTTACAATCTCAGGAAACCTTACGGTAAGCGGCTCAACTACTACTGTTTCATCCACGACACTGGCTGTAGCAGACCCCTTGATATCCCTTGCTACAAATAATGATAGCTCTGATGTTGTTGACATGGGTTTTTACGGTTTATATGATGATTCAGGAAGTCAAAATGAGTACGCAGGTCTTTTCCGAGACGCAACAGATCAGAAGTGGAGACTATTCAAAGACTTACGAACAGCCCCTACCGCTGTAATAGATATTACCGACAGTGGATACGCAGTTGCAACTCTAGTAGCTAACTTAGAAAGTGCCGCAGTCGCAATTACGGGCGGAACAATAACAGGTATCACAGACCTCGCAGTAGCAGATGGTGGAACAGGCTTAGGAGCAGCACCCAAGGGTTCCGTACTTGTAGCAAATACGGCAAATACTCTTTCTGCCCTAGACGGCGGCGGAAGTACGGATAAGGTTTTATTATACACTTCTTCGACCGACACAGTTTCATGGACTAATGCTCTAGACGGCGGCACATATACTTAATAGGAGATAGCAATGTCAATGGTAATTAAGCCAAAACGTAAGTTTACTGCTGGCGCTCCTGGAACTTCGGATCTTGTTGAGGGCGAAATTGCAGTCAACACGGCAGATAAGAAACTGTACGTTCGTGATAACGCGAACAACATAATTGAAATCGGTGGAGGCGGAGCCGGT
>Ga0308009_10001632_pt1 | contig 12719 bp, 9 predicted proteins | sample Neamet127_FD_203134 | JGI IMG/M metagenome (GOLD analysis project Ga0308009, IMG submission 203134) | Marine microbial communities from water near the shore, Antarctic Ocean - #127 | ecosystem: Environmental > Aquatic > Marine > Unclassified | place: Southern Ocean | collected 2014-07-24
TTGAATGCACAAAGGTTAATAAAAGAATTTTTGTTATAGATAAAATATAAATCATAGCTTGCATAGCAAAAATTATAACTTAAGCTACAATTAGGTTTTCAAGTAAATGCTGGCGGCCTGTGCACTATTAACATGCTTGGGAGGCATGATATTTGGATTTCAAGGACGACCGCATTATAGCTGCATCACCTGAAAAAGTTTGGGCGTACTTGCTTGACCCAGAGATATTAAGGGAGTGCGTGCCAGGATGTCAGAGCCTTACGGGCGACGTCGAGAACGGTTTTGAGGCTACTGTTGTTCAGAAAGTTGGCCCCGTTAAAGCTAAGTTCAAAGGCACTGTGCATTTAAGTGAACTTAATGCCCCACACAGTCTGCGCATTAGTGGTAAGGGAGAAGGTGGGGTTGCCGGGTTTGCCCGAGGTGGTGCTGACGTCACTCTGGAGGCCGATGAGTTAGGAACAAAATTAAGTTATGTGGTAAAGGCACAAATTGGTGGAAAGTTAGCGCAGCTGGGCTCTCGCATCATCGATAGTTTTGTCAGTCAAATGGCAAATCAGTTTTTCGAGACGTTTCAGGGCGAAGTGGAAGGTGCCAACTTATCAGTGGCTGAAGTACCGATGCAAACAATTGGGTTTTGGAAAAAAATTATACGTATTTTTAAAACATAGTACGGCTAGGGAGCAAAAAAATGAAAATTGCGATGACTGTAAACGGGAAATCTGTATCCCGTGAGGTGGCGGAAAATACCTTGCTTGTTGAGTATATTCGAGACCACCTGAGACTGACTGGTACCCATGTGGGTTGTGACACCAGCCAATGCGGTGCGTGTGTGGTGCACGTAGACGACCAAGCAATGAAATCCTGCACTATGTTGGCCGCTAGCGCTGAGGGTTTGGCTGTGACGACGGTTGAAGGCCTTGCTCAATCAAAAGATGAACTGCATCCGATGCAAGTGGCGTTCAAAGAAAACCATGGCCTACAATGCGGATTTTGTACCCCAGGCATGATTATGACTGCGACAGATATGGTGACACGATATCATACGCAGGGCAAAGAACTCACCGAGGACGCCATACGCCATGAACTGGAAGGCAATATTTGCCGCTGTACTGGCTACCACAATATTGTGAAATCTATCGCGGACGGTGCGTCCAAGATGACGAATGTATAGGGGGAATGATAATGTCTGAAGGAATTGGAGCTCGGGTCTTACGCAAGGAAGATAAAAGATTCATTACTGGCAAAGGTCGGTATACCGACGATATTGTAGAGCCTAATCAGGCCTATGCAGCCTTTGTCCGCAGCCCTCATGCCCATGCGCGTATTGTCTCGATTGACACGTCTGCTGCAATGGCAATGGCGGGTGTTGAAACCGTGCTTATGGGCCCAGAACTAGTGGCAGATGGCATTGGTAACATTATTTGTGGCTGGGGAGTCACCTCAAAAGATGGCAGCCCGATGAATATGGGCGCATGGTCGGCCCTGGCCACTGAAAAAGTGCGCTATGTCGGTGATGCGGTGGCCATTATTGTGGCTGATACTAAATCCCTGGCCACATTGGCAGCCGAAGCAGTCGTAGTTACCTATGAGGAACTGCCAGTGGTAGTGGGGTCATTGCAGGCCCTTGCTGAAGGCTCGCCGCAACTGCATGACAATGCGCCAAGTAATCTGATTTTCGATTGGGAAATAGGTGATTTGGCTCCGACTGATGCTGCTCTAGAGACTGCGGCTCATGTAACTGAAATGGACATCACCAACAATCGCTTGGCGCCCAATCCGATGGAGCCGAGATCTGCGATTGCCACATTTAACGATGCTGAAGACCATTATACCCTCTACACTACCAGCCAAAACCCCCATGTGGCGCGTTTGGTACTCTCTGCCTTTTATAACGTGGCTCCGGAGCATAAGCTGCGGGTTATAGCGCCGGACGTGGGCGGTGGCTTCGGATCAAAAATCTATATTTACCCCGAAGAAATTGCTTGCCTATGGGCTGCTATGAAGTCTGGGCGTTCAGTTAAATGGACCTCCGATCGCACTGAAGCGTTCTTGACTGACGCACATGGCCGCGATCACGTAACTACCGCTAAAATTGGTTTTGACAAAGATGGTATGATTGTAGGTTTAAAGGTTAATACTAAGGCCAACCTAGGCGCCTACATGTCTTTGTTCAGCTCGGCAGTCCCAACCTATCTCTACGCGACACTACTTTCGGGCCAGTATAATATAGCTAATATCTACTGCGATGTGCAGGCAGTTTACACCAACACAGTGCCAGTTGATGCATACCGCGGTGCTGGTCGTCCTGAAGCATGCTATGTAATTGAACGGATTATGGAAACCGCTGCGCGTGAAATGGGAGTCGATCCCTCTGAACTGCGTGCTAAAAATTTCGTAACCTCCTTTCCTCATCAAACTCCAGTGATTATGGCCTATGATAGCGGCGACTTTGCAACCAACCAGAAGCAAGCGCAGAAAGCGGCAGACGTAGCCGGATTTGGAGCCCGCAAAGCAGAGGCGCTGGGCCGCGGCAAGCTTCGTGGCCTCGGTTATTCCAACTATATTGAAGCTTGCGGCATCGCACCTTCAGCGGCTGTGGGTAGCTTGGGCGCGGGTGTAGGTCTATGGGAAAGTGCCGAAGTGCGCGTCAATCCTGTGGGCACTATTGAAATTCTCACTGGTTCCCATAGCCACGGCCAAGGTCATGAAACCACATTCGCTCAGATTGTGGCTGAGCGCTTTGATCTTCCGACTGAGAATATCAAAATTGTGCACGGCGATACTGACAAAGTCCAATTTGGAATGGGTACCTATGGATCTCGTTCTGGGGCTGTGGGCATGTCTGCCATTGTAAAAGCTATGGATAAGGTCGAAGCTAAAGTCAAAAAGATTGCGGCTCACGTCCTAGAAGCTGGTGAAGATGACATAGTGATTGAGGGTGGCGCTGTGAAAGTGGCCGGCACTGATAAGCAGATGCTTTGGCATGAAGTAGGCCTAGCGGCTTATACCGCGCACAATATTCCTGATGGGATGGAGCCTGGCCTTAAAGAAACTGCATTCTACGATCCAACTAACTTTACCTTCCCAGCGGGATGTTACATTTGTGAGGTTGAGGTGGATCCGGACACGGGTGTGACTGAGGTTGTACAATTTGTGGCGTCTGATGATTTTGGTACCATCATCAACCCTATGATAGTAGAGGGCCAGGTGCATGGTGGGATCGCTCAGGGCATTGGCCAAGCGATGCTAGAAAACGTGGTCTATGATGACGCCGGTCAGCAATTGTCTGCCAGCTACATGGATTATACAATGCCACGAGCAGATGACTTGCCAAATTATTCGGTGCATCACGCGTCAACCACATGCCCAGGAAACCCTCTTGGCATGAAAGGCTGTGGTGAAGCGGGTGCCATCGGATCTCCACCGGCTGTAATCAATGCGATTACAGATGCCATTGGCAACAACAATCTTTCTATGCCTGCCACCCCTGCTGCGGTTTGGACCGCTTTGCAGGCTGTGAGCAGTAAATTAGCAGCTGAATAAGGAGTTTGGACGATGTATGAGACCAATTTTCATAAAGCGGCCACGGCGCAAGACGCGGCAGCACTATTAGCCAAAACAGACGACGGTAAAATATTGGCTGGGGGGCAGACTTTGATCCCTACTATGAAGCAAAGACTAGCTGCCCCCTCTGATCTGATTGATCTAAGCCAGGCTGTGGCGTTGCGTGGTGTTACGATCACTAAGCGCAAAAAAATGGGTATAATGAAGGCCGATGGTGGTGAGACCATAACCATTGGCGCCATGACTACTCATGCTGAAGTGGCTGGTAACACGGAGCTGGCTAAAGTTTGTCCTGTAATCTCTGGATTGGCAGCTAATATTGGTGATCCTGCGGTGCGCCATCGTGGTACCATCGGTGGATCTGTGGCCAATAATGATCCTGCTGCTGATTATCCTGCCGCATTGATGGCTTTGAGAGCTACGATACATACTGACAGTCGTGAAATCAAAGCTGAGGACTATTTTCAAGGTATGTTTGCAACAGCGTTAGCTGATGATGAGATCATCACTGCGGTGAGCTTTCAGGCACCAGCATTGGGCGGTTATGGCAAATTTCCTAACCCGGCGTCACGCTATGCAATGGCGGGCGTGTTTGTTGCCAAATCTGTTGAAGGTGACGTGCGCGTTGCTGTGACTGGGGCAGGTGATAATGGTGTTTACCGCCACGCGGGACTGGAAGCGGCTCTGTCTGCCGATTGGTCTACGGCAGCGATCGATGCGGTTGAGGTCTCGGCGGATGGGCTTATGTCCGACCTACATGGGACTGCGGCTTACCGCGCCAATCTTATTAAGGTTATGGCCAAACGCGCTTTGGTATAGCCTGCCTATTTACATCTCACACCAGCTCTAAAATTTTGGGGCTGGTGTTGCATGTTTGGGGATAACTACCATGCAGCAACTACCTAAATCTATTGATAAAACCTCTGAGCTTCTCGCTTCTGAGGGTTACGTGGCAGATAGGTCACTGGCGACACTGACCTATCTATCTCTCACCCTCAACCGCCCAATTTTTTTGGAAGGTGAGGCAGGCGTCGGTAAAACTGAACTAGCCAAGGTGATAGCGAAAGGGTTGGGTAGAGACCTGATACGTTTGCAATGCTATGAAGGGTTGGATACGTCGACTTCAGTTTATGAATGGAACTTTGCAGCTCAAATGCTGGCCATGCGAAATGGGGTAGGTGAGGCAGATATCTATGATGAGAAATATCTGATCAAACGCGCCTTACTGAAAGCGGTGGAGCCGCATGCTTCTGGACCACCTGTGCTGTTGATTGATGAGATTGACCGAACAGATGCACCGTTTGAAGCATTTCTGCTGGAAGCTCTCTCAGATTTTCAAGTTACTGTGCCGGAGCTTGGCATTATCAAAGCGCAAGAGCCGCCTATCGTAATTCTGACCTCAAATCGTACTCGTGAGGTACATGACGCTCTGAAACGGCGCTGTTTGTATCATTGGGTGGATTACCCAGACTTTGATCGTGAGATGAAAATTTTGACGGCCCGCGTACCTGAGGCTAAACAGGCCTTAAGCCTAGAGGTGGTGGCCTTCATACAAAAGCTGCGCGAAGAGGATCTGTTCAAACGTCCCGGTTTAGCGGAAACGCTGGATTGGGCTAAATGTCTTATTGCGCTGGACGTTGTAGCTCTGTCGCCAGATGTGATTACCGACACGATAGGAGCGGTACTTAAATATCAAGACGATATTGCTAAAATTACTGGTGGAGCAGCGACGCGCATTTTGGATCAGATAAAACAGGACATGCAGGCGCTGAAATGACTTCAGCTGCCGGAACACTACCGGATAACATTGTCTATTTTGTTCGTGCTTTGAGGCGGGCGGGGGTGCCGGTGGGCACCGCACAAATTCTTGAGGCTCTGCGTGCGGTTTCTGTGGTCGGCTTTACTAATCGCTTAGATTTTCATACCACTCTACGAGCAATGATTGTGACACGGGCTGAGCATTTGTTGGTATTTGATCAGGTTTTTACCATGTTTTGGCGTGACCCTGAATTTTTAGAAAATATGATTACTAATCTTTTGCCAGTGATAACAGCACCGCCAGTGGATCCCTTGATGGAGCCTGCTCGAACCCGAGCAGCTGAGGCAATGGCTTCTGGGGGTGGCAAGCCGCGCTGCGCACCACAACAAGAACAATTAGAAATTGATGCGCAGTTTTCGCATTCTGACGTGGAAAAACTGTCAGAAAAAGATTTTGACGCCATGACTGCGGTCGAAATCTATGCGGCTGAAACCGCAATTCGAACCATGGGGCTGAATTTACCTAAAGTACCCGGACGGCGGTATAGCTTGGCCGCAAATGCAGTGCAAATTGATCGTCGTAGGGCGTTGCAAGGTGCGCGGCGAAGTGGGGGTGAAATGATACTTCTTCCCAAACGCCGCGCCAAACCCCGCAGGCTTAACCTAGTGGTACTCTGCGATATATCAGGTTCGATGACAAGTTATAGCAGAATGATGATGCATTTTATGCATTCTGTGGCACAGTTTCAGGGGCAATCATGGGCGGCGGTGCATGGTTTCACTTTTGGTACCCGATTGCACAATATCTCGCCCTTGCTGACGATCAAAGACCCAGACGCAGCGCTAAGGGCCATTGGCAGCCACGTACGTGACTGGGAAGGCGGTACTCGGATCGCCAGTAGTCTTGGAGACTTCAACATGCACTGGGCGCGACGTGTACTGTCGACCCCTTCAGTAGTGCTGCTGATTACGGATGGGCTGGAGCGTGAGGGTATCGCAAAACTGGAGAGTGAAATGGCACGGATGGCACTACAAACCCGTGAGTTGATATGGCTAAATCCACTACTGCGGTGGGAGCAGTTTTCCCCACAAGCGGCTGGTATTCGCGCCATGCTCCCCTATGTATCGTCCTTCGTAGCCTGTCATAATCTGGACAGTCTGCAAGAATTATCTGATAGTTTGAGAAATGGTTTGCATGCGGATCACAAGAAGCGATTGATTGGAATGCTAAAATGATTATTTCAAAGCATATGGGCGGCTTAGCTGCTGCATTTCACAAAGAGGGTCAAAAAGTTGCTTTAGCGACTGTGTTGGGTACATGGGGCTCGTCGCCCCGCCCAGTGGGTGCGCAATTGGTTGTTTGTGAGGATGGCTCTTTTCATGGCTCAGTTTCTGGAGGCTGCGTTGAGGGCGCCGTGGTTTTGGAGGCTTTGGAAGCCTTGGCTACTGGTACTTGTAGGCTATTGGAATACGGTGTGAATGATGCCGACGCTTTTTCCGTTGGATTGGCTTGTGGCGGTACCATAAGGATCATGGTTGAGCCAGTGGGTATAGGCCAGGGTATTGCGCCTTCCTTGTTGGAAGATTTTGAGCGTGCGGGCGCCGTACGTCAAGCCATAGGCCTGCGGGTCAATTTAGATACTTGGGAGCGAGCAGTGCTCACGCCGCAGAGCCATCCAGACGAATTCTCTGGTTCGGGCGGTGTTACTCGGCAAATTTATACGCATATTCAAAATCCACCGCTGCGATTGGTGCTAATTGGCGCAGTCCATATTGCTCAATTTCTGGCTCCCATGGCACAAATGGCTGGCTATCATGTTACTATTATTGATCCACGTGGGTCGTTCGCTAGCCCGCAGAGGTTTTTGCACCAAGAGCTTATTGTTGATTGGCCCGAGGATGCTTTAGCAGACTTGACCATAGACAGTCGCACAGCTCTCGTGACATTAACCCATGATCCGAAAATGGATACGCCATCCTTGCAAGCTGTTTTGGCTACCGATGCGTTTTATATAGGTGCATTGGGTTCGACGCGCACACATGCCAAACGTCGTACATCAATGTTGGAATTGGGAGTGCTTCCTTCACAATTCGACCGCATTCAAGGTCCCGTTGGACTGTCCATTGGTAGTAAATCTCCGGCGGAAATTGCCGTTTCCATTCTTGCGGAAATTACCCAGTGTCTAAGGCAAAAAGTCACATGAGTAAGCTGTTTTCAGATCGCAACCGACCCATCCATATGGGACGCTTTCCAACAGAGCGCTTGAAACGGGCCTCGAAGTGCTCAGATTTGTCAGGCCTTGCTCCTTGGCCCATGTTGAGTTTTCAACGCCCTGCTGGGAGTGCCAGCATTGTACCCGCTATGGCGGAATTTCAGGCTATGATGGATGCAGTGCGGGATGGCATCGCAAACTCTGTTGCCTCAGACATCCCAACAGATTTACAAGAGCGATCCAATCATCTTAAGGCATTTGCTTATTTTAATGACATAGCCATGGTGGGTCTTACGGCATTGGCTGCAGATGACCATCTCACAATCCCCCGCCTGAATCCAGACGTTAAACGTTTGGCCTATGCCTTAAGTAACCGGCAGACTAAAACCTTAGCGGCGGGCATTGACCTTATCATGGCTGATCTTAAGGAAAGTATGGCCGCAAAACCAGATTCTATCACGCACCACACTGGGGCTTTAGTATTTTTAGTAGACTACCGCCGCGATCCGAGGCCTGATGAGACTGGCTGTGATTGGGTTCAAGACGGGCAGGCCGAACTGGCTGCGATCTTGGGCGCAGAGACGGCAACAGTATTGGCCAATTACCTTCGGGTCTTAGGCTTTAGCGCGCGTGCGCATACTGCTACTACCACTGATGTGGAGCTTTCGCGATTGGCAGTAAAGGCGGGCTTAACACAGGTCGAGGGTGATCAGATAATTCATCCTTGGCTGGGCCGCCGTTTTGGCTTGGCCGCTGTGACGACCGATATGCCTTTGGCTTTTGATAAGCCTTTGGCCGCTAAGCAACCAAAATCCGCCCTGAACTGCATGGAATGGGTCTTGGGGCGGCACGGTGGTGCTTGCCGGAGTAATCATGATCCTTATCTTAAGCGGGATTATGTTAGTGGTGCTCATCCTTTCGAGACACTTAAACGGGTGGAAACACCAACCACCTATATGGACGAGATCAATATTGCGCGGGTGCCTAAACGTACAGATATGTTTGCACGTGCACAGTTTGGAGATATGGGCCCGCAGGTACAAAAAGGTGCTACCGGAGGTCACTACGTGCGTAAAGCAGCGCCTAGCACTGCGCAACGTCGGCTATTGGGAGCCTTTGTACTTTTGCAAGACGGTGAACCTGCCAAAGAGGTAAAATTAATTCCACCAGAGATTGCAGCCAAAAATATCAAAGGTGCGAGTTACTTTCTCGGCATTGATGCCACGGGCCTATCGCGCTGCCCTACTTGGAGCTGGTACTCTCATGATGCCCATGGCACACCAATTATCCCGCCCCACGACCATGCTATTAGCATGATTGTGGATCAGGGGTTTGAGACAATGGAGGGGGCTTCGGGCGATGATTGGATCAGCGTTGCACAATCCATGCGGGCCTACCTACGATTTTCTCTGTTGGGTGGTATTTTGGCCCAGCATATCCGGAATATGGGCTATCCTGCCAAGGCTCACACGGTAATGGATGGCGAGGTGCTACAACCTCCCTTACTACTACTGTCGGGTCTTGGGGAGGTAAGCCGGATTGGTGAGGTGATCTTGAATCCGTTCCTAGGGCCACGGTTGAAGTCAGGTGTGGTTACCACATCATTGCCTATGGCGCATGATAAGCCGATTGATTTTGGTTTGCAAAAATTCTGTGACAGCTGCAACAAGTGCGCGCGCGAATGCCCGTCTGGTGCTATAACAGCTGGGCCAAAGCTTATGTTTAATGGCTATGAAATTTGGAAGTCTGATAGTCAAAAATGTGCTACTTATCGGATCAATACTCTTGGTGGGGCCATGTGTGGCCGTTGCATGAAGACCTGCCCGTGGAACCTAGAAGGGTTATTTTCTGAAGCGCCTTTTCGTTGGGCCGCGATGAATGTGCCGCAGATGGCTCCAGTTTTGGCCAAGCTTGATGATATGGCTGGTCACGGTGAGTTGAACACTGTAAAAAAATGGTGGTGGGATCTTGAGCTAACTGAGCAGGGATCCTATGCACCAAGCCAGCATATGGTAAATGCTCGTGCGCTTCAGAAGGATATAAACCTTAAATATGCCGACCAAACCTTGGCGGTCTATCCAGCTCCCTTGGCACCACATCCTTATCCCTATCCGGCACTCATGGATCGTGAGGCGGGAATTGAGGCCTATCAAGCGATGATCACCGCAGAGGTCTATCAGGCTAAATCTGCCACTGGCGCCCGCGACCACTTACATCTGTACCAAAACGATCAGGAGGCGCCGGTCATTCAGATGATTGTGGATCAAGTCACTGAAAGTGTTGGGGCTGTTATGAAATATAGATTGGTAGCTGTAGGTGGTGCGGATTTGCCACTTTGGACAGCAGGGGCGCATTTGGATATCGTCGTGGCCCCAGAATTCCTGCGTCAATATTCTATGTGTGGGGATCCTTCAGATCGCAGCTGCTATGAAATTGCCGTTCTTTTAGAGCCTGAGGGCCGTGGTGGCTCAAAGTTGATGCAACGAATCTTTGAGGAGGGCCGGCGGGTGTTTGTTTCAAAACCAATCAATCATTTTGCACTGGAGGCCTCGGCAAGTCTATCCTTGTTGTTTGGTGGGGGGATTGGTGTTACGCCCATGATTGCTTTTGCCCATGAACTGGATAGCGCAGGACGTAATTTTAAGCTGATGTATTCCTCCAGCACGCAAGCATCAGCCGCTTTTGACAGTGATTTTGAGGGGCAGCCTTGGGCCAAAAAATGCAGTAAGCATTACTCAGATCAAGGCAGCCGCCTCGATATTGCTTCGGTTGTTCCGCCTTATGAGGCTGGTATTCATATCTATGTTTGTGGACCGAATGCCTATATGACCGCTATTCTAGATCATGCCCGCTTCATGGGTTATCCTGATGTAGTGCTGCATGCGGAGTTTTTTGTGGTTCCGGATATGCCTGATTGGGTAAACTTTCCATTTGAGATTGAGCGTAACAATGGCCAAAAAGTTTCTGTGAGCGTCGATCAATCAGCCAGTGACGCGCTCATTGCAGCGGGGATCTCTGTGGACGTGAAATGTTCTGATGGTCTCTGTGGTGTGTGTAAATGCACATTAATTTCTGGTGCGGTGGAGCACCGAGATTTTGTTTTATCTGCCGCGCAACGCGAAACTACTATGATCCTGTGCCAAAGCCGAGCCTTGCAAAAAAATGCTGTGTTAAAACTTGACATTTAACGAATTGCGCGTTGGCCAAAACTCCAAGGCCACTCAATGTTCCACAGTCTGCCAAGCCGCATAATAGGAACAATTCTGCCTGAATGCGAGCTTTTCTCGCCGGGGTGAGCTGAGTTCTGACTTCCGGCCAGAAAGCTAGTAAATCTAAATTTTTTTATTCTATTTACCTTAACCTCAATTCGGCCAATTAGTTTATCGCCTTCTAACATCGGAAACACATAGTAGCCGTAGACACGCTTACTGGCAGGAATAAATATTTCTATTCGGTATGAGAAGCCAAACAGCTCTTGTGTACGCTGCCGGTTCTGGAGGGCTGGATCAAAGGGGCTTAGGATGCGCACTCGTTGGGTGAATTGCAACGGAGTTTTTAGTTTTTCCCAGTTTTCAGCAAAGATTACCCGTGGCCGCTGTGTACCATCTGTGGCCTCAACATTTATCCAGCGGATTTCACCCTGAGGCTGCTTTAGTTCCAGCCACTGGGTCACCTCTGCAAGGTCAACAAAATTATAAAATTCTGCGATTTCTTTTGGTGTGGCGAAGCCCAGCGTCTGTAAAGCTGAGTGGCAAGCCCAATCGGCGCTGTCAGCAGCGGATGGGCGGTATTGGAAGTACGTGGCAGGGATCACGTTTTGGATTAAATCTTAAACTTTGCTAAAACCATTCCTACGGGTGACGGCAATGTGGCCAGTGCGCCAAAGATATGCAAGAGCGGTTTTCGAGGGATGCCAATCCCACCAACCGCCGCTGCTGCGTTTCTCTTGCTTGCCAACATCGCGTGACCCTAAGGGCCCTTGGCGGGCAATTTGGTCCAAAATAGTCTGCGCTTGCGCTAGAAAATCTCCCCGATGCCAAGTTTTCCAACGCTGTTGAAGTAGTACAGCGTCGCGGGTAAATTTATTCTGCCAATGGGGGAAGGCCTCTATAGGTAGGATTGAGGCGTCATGGGTCCAGCCTTCAAAAGCGCTGCGTTCATGATCAACCATTTTTCGCAAATCAACGGGCCGGTAGCATTGTTGCCGTGACCTTAAAATTAGGTCATGGGCCCGCGCCATGGTGTTGATACTATCGACTTGCACAAAGTTTAGATTGCCTAGCACTTTTTCTAGAGTTGTACTTAGTGGCGGTTTACGCAGGCGTTGGTGATCTAAAAATGTTGCCGAGCTAGCTTATTTGAAAGAAAATTAGTAAGTGTCATTCTCATAGAGTTGCAGATGAGCGATACATCCCGCAAGCGCCGCGTGGTCATCTTGCACTAAATGTACTGAGAACTGGCTCATGAATTCTGAAAATCGTCCTTTTGCGGCAAATGCGCTGTGGAATGGGCTGCCTGGATAGTGATCTGCCAGTGCTTGTGCCACGCCTCCAACCAAATAAATACCGCCAAAGGGTAGGTGGGTGAGTGCAAGATTACCGCATACACAGCCAAATACCTCTAATAATATAGCTATAGATTTGACCGCAAGCGGATCGTTGTCCAAATTTTCTATGATATGTTGTGAGCTGGCCAGAGCCTCTGAGGAGCTATGCTTTGCCAGAAAGGCATACACATGGCTCAATCCACGGCCAGACAGTACTTCCTCTGCAGATGCAAAACCAAAACGGCCTGCAAGGTATTGGTGCAATTCAAATATCTCAGGGCTGGGCACTGGGAGGTTTACATGTCCTGTCTCACTGCCTGGAACGGTGAGTTTTGGCCCATCACCCAAAACTACAGCAGAATTGAACCCAGTGCCCACATTGACCACGATGCGATTACCACTCTGGGCCGTGCCTTTGATCACACTACGGAATGCCTCAGCGGGCAAATGCGACAGGGCCAGACCTTGGGCCTGCATGTCGTTAATAATGGCACCACGCTGTGCTCCTGATGCTTTACATAGTTGATCTGTGGTTACGGTCCAATCCAGATTGGTTAGCTGGCCCTGAGCTTCGCCCACAGGTCCCGCTACATCGATACAAACAGCTGAGGGGTGCGTTCCGGCGGCATGAGTGTGTA
>Ga0308009_10001636_pt1 | contig 12704 bp, 16 predicted proteins | sample Neamet127_FD_203134 | JGI IMG/M metagenome (GOLD analysis project Ga0308009, IMG submission 203134) | Marine microbial communities from water near the shore, Antarctic Ocean - #127 | ecosystem: Environmental > Aquatic > Marine > Unclassified | place: Southern Ocean | collected 2014-07-24
TGCAACTAGTCCGATCCTGGCCATTAGAACGTATGTTCTGACGAACTATTTTCGCTCAGGGGCGGTGTCTTCCTTTTTGGTTCTTACTGCTCTAATTATAACATGACTGATATGGCCATGTCAAGCGTTTTATTGCATCAATATTGGGTGTTGACATGCCCACTTTGTACATGTTATAATATAGGTGTAACGCAAACAAGCACCGGAGAAAACATCATGAGCATCGCAACGACAATAGCAGAGAGTATTCTTAGCCTACCGCACCCCCTACGCATCATCATCGGCATCATCGGCATGGTGGTCATGGTTATCATAGCTATAGCCTAAGCACCCTGCCCCATCAGCACCCCATCATATAGGTGGGGTGTTTTTTGTCCTCTATCCTGGCCTTAGCACATATGTTCTATTCGAGGGGGCGCATAGAGAGGTCATTGTAATACGCTACTACATTGATGCCATCTCTATGAGCTGTATGACAATGGGTTATAACATCATTTTGCCCTGCCCCACGTATATAAGTATAAGCATAAGAGAACGTCACCCCACAGCGTGACATTCTACCATCATCGTCATCATCGTCATCATGTCATCATCATCACATCGGCATCATCATTCTGTCATCGTCATCGTCTACCCCCCACCCCCCGTATAATAAAAGGGAAGTTACATGTAAAGAGGGGTACTGTTAGGGTACCCATATAGGAGTCCTAGGCTCCCCAGCGGCGGTGGGGAAAAGCTGAAATAGGGGTTATTATAATAAACCGCTATATCCTACAATGTGAAAATGTATGGTATAATAATAAAAGTCATCGGAGGTACGAATGAAAAGAGCATTGGAGACAATCGAACATTTCGCTAGATTGGGTAAGGGGTCTAACGACACGCCCTACTTAGATGACACCGAGAAGCTTAATCTAATGTGTGAGTACTTTGAGATCATATTGGATTGTATAGACGGAAGAATAGTTCTGGAGCCCTCCAACGGGCTACCTAAGGAACACTTAGAGGACAGTTATGAAGAAGACAGTGAAAACTATGTCAATCCTGGGAGCGGTTGCGGCTGCGGTGGCAACTGCTTATGCGGTAAAGAATCGTAAGCACATCGCCGGGAAAGTTGCCAATGATGTCGAGGAAGTCAAGGAACGGGCGGCCATGAGCATTTATCGCCGCATCGGTGAACCTACGTACAGGTACATCAAAGAGAAGAATTTCATCCCTTTCTAAATAAGGTGAATATCCTAGCGCAACATATCGGTTAAGGAGGCTTACTCGTTCGTATAATATAAGGTAACGAGAAAGCTGCCTGATTTGCATGTTACCTTTATGGAGCTGAGCAAACGAGAATAATCCTAATTGGACTAATGGCAGACACGGAAGTTGTGGGTTCGGCTTCCTCTAAGTAGACGAATAGTTTTACAGGAGGAACGGAATGCAAAACTTACTGAACCGAATAATCGGTTGGTTTGAGCGTGAAGCTGCAATTGCGGCGTATGCCAAGACACATAAGGGATAACAAAGAGAACTGCATGACTTGCATATCTAACAGGCAAGTGGTAAGGGTTACTACAAATCTCTACGAACTGTTATCGTAGAATTTGGTGTAAGAGTAACAAAGAACGTTCCTTAGGGAACTAGTTCTAAAAGGTGAGAGATGGAGTGGGGGTGAGGAATCCCCACCATGCAGTCGCTAGTATAGTATGAGAAAGTAAAAGTAATGCAAACATTTTTGCCATATGAAGACTTTAAGAAGTCAGCAGAAGTCCTAGACTACAAGCGTCTAGGCAAACAACGTGTCGAAGCTTTGCAGATACACAACATAGTGTCGGGCAAACGCACCACGGGTGGCTGGGTCAATCACCCCGCCGTCAAAATGTGGAGAGGCTATCCAGACGCTTTAGCCCTGTATCACAACACAATGATTGACGAATGGGTTTCTAGGGGATATAATAATACGATGCCTAAGATTCCAGCATATAACGTAGACAAACCAATATGGTTGGGCGACGAGAGAGTACACTCTTCTCATCGGTCAAACCTGCTCCGCAAGGACGCAGAATTCTACGGCACTAAAGGGTGGCAAGAAAGTCCCGATATGGAGTATTTCTGGGTTGAATAGCCTAAACGTATGCAATCATGGCGTAAACATGAAAGATAAGTGTGTAAAGTGTGGTCGGGAGCCTTCGTTCCCTGCCAACAGATAGGAGTATCATGGCAAGTCAGCGTGAGTGGGAGTCGATAGTATGGCATTTCCTAGGAGATGTCCTGAAAGCTTCAAACCCAGAACTTATTAAAGAGTGGATATTGGCGTATGCGCCGTCTACACCAGCGCAGGAAACTCGCTGGATAAAGGCAATTGAACAAGTTCAGTCCCAAATCGACCGATCTAAGGTAAATGAGGATTGCGATACGCTAGAGTGTGATTCGTATAAGCTAATTATCCGAAAAACGCAAAAGAGTACTAATGTTTAAGAGCATTACACGCCTAGAATTTGGAACTAGGAACAAAAGAGGTAAGGCCTCTGGCACCGGAGCGGAGATTTCCCCCGAATGTCAAGCCGTTTTCACCCAATTAGCCCCTGGAACTGGTATTAGGTTGCCTCACGAGCATGAAAAAACCGGAACTGGGGTATGTAAACTACTAAACAGGCTAAATGTGTATCGAACTACTCATAATAGGTTTGATATTGCTATGAAGCACGATAAAGCTAACCATGATTTGTTGGTTTTCAATTTTGAAGGAGATAGTTGATATGAGTAAAGCAAGCGATTGGCTGAAAGAAGTCAAAGCAGTTGTAGACAAGGGACGAGATGTTGCCCCAGAGATTTCTAGTAATCTCTCGATACATCTTGGTAGCTATGAAACGGTTCTTGATATTTTAAACCGAGACCCCGAAGAAGTTACGAAAGTAATGAACCTCCTAGCAAGCGTTACAGGCAGTCAACCCATGCCAACCCCCACTATTGCCCCTGTAGACGCTCCTGTGCCCACTGAACCCACAGAAATCGACCCTCTGGTTGCCTTAGCCGTAGGACAAACTCCTTCGGGACTAGGCGGAGATACCCCAGCGTCTAATGCTGCTCTGAGTAATTGGATTCAGAGTAATAACATTGATACTGGTAATTATGAAGCACCCGATGTAAAGGCTGCTGGGATGCGCTCTAGTGGAAGTGCTGGTGAACGAGCCCAAGGCGCAGGTAATCCACAGAAGCTAAGTCGGAGGGTTGAGTAAAATGTACGACTACCACTGTACAGTTCTGAGAATCGTAGATGGGGATACGCTAGACGTAGACATTGACCTTGGATTCAGTACTGTCCTAAAGAAGCAGCGAATCCGAATGTACGGTATTGACACCCCTGAGTCTAGAACTAGGAATAAGGAAGAAAAGGTTCGGGGACTCCTCTCGAAGCATTTTCTGCAAGATTTGTGTCCTGTAGGAAGTACAGTCCGCTTAGACAGCCACGGAAAAGGTAAGTTTGGGCGAATCTTAGGCGAAATCTACACCTCTGATGACGACCGCAACATAAACCAGCTAATGTGTTCCGAAGGCTACGCTGTAGAGTATGGCGGTGGTAATAAAGCTGACATTGAACTCCTACACCAGGCTAATAAAGAAAAACTTATTGCTGCGGGAATTTTGAAGGTATAATAGATTATGGCTAACGAAGATATTGTGTACGAAGAGGGACAGGAATCTCCCCCTAAACGAAGATTTCTCAACCTAAAAGGTCTTAATAACCCGGAATGGCTCGTTAAACACTCTGGTCCTAATCGGGCGGAACGGCGAAAGAACGACAAGCAGTTCCGTAAGGCTGCTAAAAAGGCTAAACGGGAGGAAAACCGTCTTGGACAATAAATATTTACTAGAATTATGTGATGCCGCAGAAAATGGTAAGGTTATTCTTCATATAGAAGGAACTACCAAAGATTCTTCCCAACTTTTTAAGGGTTCGGGAGCAGTAGGAGCGTTTCATCACACCGGAGAAGGGGATGAAAATTTCTACGAGTTCGATGCGGACGAGCTAAAGAAATCTGTCACCCTCAGAGAAGAGATATTCAGTGATTTGCTCCAAACAGGGCAGAAAGCCACTATGACAGACCTCTAAACCAATATTTTTGCGTATAATAACAATAGAACAGACCAGTAAAGAGACAGCTTCGGCTGTCTTTTTTATTTTATAAATTAGGTGATGGTAGAAAAGGCTACGGACTTAACCAATCTCAAAGGAGGCATAAATGCCCGACGAAATAGACAATATTGTGGCATCTTTAATGCAGGACCCCGATTTTTCGCCTGAAGAAGGTAGAACTAAGGAAGAATCCGCACATGCCGTCGCTAATTCTAGAGTTGATACCATGAAAAAAGCTAATGCAGCTCTTTCATTGGCTAAAATGTTCCCTAATTGGACAGAAGACCTACTAAATCTGCGAAAGGCTCCTCCAGGAGCTCCGGGTCGTCCTACTGGAACTAATCCCTACAAGAGGCCCCATTCAAAAGGTTCCGGGTTAGGAGCGCATAACTACCCTGCATCTCGTAGGTCTCCTGCTAGCAAGCAATCCTCCCCAAAGGGACCACCTCCATTTCCAGGAGCTCAGTGGAACCCTATAACCCACCAGTGGCACAAGCCTAACATGGTGGATTACGCAAGGCAGGGACCCTCTGCTACCGAGCAGGCTCCTCAGGGAACACCTAACCCTCAAGTAGCAGGATACAACCCTCAGGGTCAAAATCCTAGTCAATATCCACCTCAAGTCCAAAACGACGAGCCTGTAACGGGTTCCAACATAGCTGGACTGGTGGGAGCTCCTAGTAGAGCAACTGGTGGCGGCTTCGGAGGAGAGGATAACTTTATGGCTCTCGGTGCCTTAGAGCATGACCAACTTAACGATATTATCGACAGTATTAACGATCAAGTGAAATATTGGGATAAGCAGGGCTATAAAGACATATCTAATATGTATAAAGCAAAACTATTTGAAGTGGAAGAAGAATTAGACCGAAGGGCGGAATCAGAACGAGGCCGCATGACAAAGGATTTCTCGTGGAGAAGTCTACTAGGCAGTAAAGATAAGGAAGATAAGTAATGACAACGGATTATCCAGGACCGGACCCGCAATTTCACGCACAAGCCATCGCACTTATGAAACAAAAGCAGGATCAATTGAATAAAGAAGAATCACAGGAAGTAATTCCAAAACCTAAGGCAACTAAGAAAGCCTCTAAAAAATCTACTGTATCCAAAAAAGGGTCCTCTATTACTAAGGAAGAAGTTATCGTAACTCCTGAACCTGAAGTAGTTGTAAGGAAGCCTTACTACCTTGAAGGTGAGGTTTTGGCGGGTGGCTCAGTTGTAGGGTTCTTCTCAGCACACAAGGGGGTCAATGGGCTCACGTTAGGCTGGAGTAAGCCTAGTATGATGGCTGACCTTGAAGGCTTGATGATTTGTGGAGCCAATATCCTAGAAGATGGTGTAGTCGTTGACAGTATAGATCCTAATACAGAGTCTTGGAAATTTATTGAAAACCTGCCTAGACTGTTCTTAGGTAAGCCATTCTCGGGCGGAAAAGTTTACGAGATTGACGAGGTTGAAGATTAACTATGGCAACCTACCGTGGAGATTTCTCTAAGAAGCGTGTCAGAACCCCAAAAATAGATTTGGACGGGGTAAGGCAAGAAAATATAAGGTTACGAGAAGAAATACAGAAAGCTAAAGACTCTGTGGCGGACATCACAAATTATTCTGTAAATTACACTCAAGCTTTTTCTCAGTCGGTGCGAGCCGCATCTGACAACGATGCACTAAGAATACAAGGACATCAGCCTTTTCCTGAGGCAGGTGTACAACGAAAAATGATGGGTGATGGAACAAATCCATTTATGAGGTACTAAATGACAACTCCACAATGGCATGAAGAAGCTAGAACTTGGCAGCCCTACTCTAAGCATGTAGCTTTTACCCACACTACTACAGGCAATACAGCCGAAACTGTGTTTACAGTTGCGGGAAATGCTGAATATTTCCAGAAAATTTCGCTTATCTGTGAAACTAACGACCTATATATAGAATTTGATGATGATGCCGTACAGGGAAGTTCGTTGAAGGTTCCTGCTGGTGAAGGTTACTCGGACACCAACATCTATATTGGAACTAAACTAAGTGTCATAGTCGCTACGAATGGTTCCAATGGAATAATTCGTGGAATCGCATGGGGTAGATAACGTGAATGGCTAGAAATGTTGCTAGAGAAAATGCGGGTGGACTATCCAGGCAATCTTTGTTTACACAAGGTATGCCCAGAAACATCACGGCCACCTCAAACCCGACAGTCAACGATGATATAAATGGGGGCTATAACGTAGGCTCTGTTTGGGTCAACGTATCCGCTGACGCTGTTTATTTCTGTGCTGATGCTTCCGATGGAGCCGCTGTGTGGGCTCTTGCCGCTAGTGCCAGAATGACGGAAATCAATGCTCTAGCCGTAACAGATGGCAACGTTATTGTAGGTAATGGCTCGGCGTTTGTAGCGGAATCTGGGGCGACAGCACGAGCCTCTCTTGGAGTAACTATAGGAACCCATGTCCAAGCCTATGATGCAGAATTAGCTGCTCTTGCTGGACTTACCTCAGCCGCCAATAAAGTTCCTATGTTCAGTGGTAGTGGTTCAGCCACTCTGATAGATTTCAAAGACGAAGACAATATGTCGTCTAACTCTGCTACGGCTGTTGCATCTCAACAGTCCTTGAAGGCTTACGTTGACTCACAGGTGGACACCGTAGACACACTGGCAGAAATCCTTGCGATTGGTAACACCACAGGGTCTACTAACCTCATCGTTACTGATGACATTGACGTTGCATTAGGTACTGGTTCAGACATTCTTGTACGTAATCGCAGTACAGCTCTTGGTGCTAATGCCGAAACTGCGGATCTTATTATTGGCACATCGGTTCATCCTGGCGTTGCCGCTAACTCTCTGATTACATCTAACATTACAGCATCAGGCGACATGATGTTTGCTACCAACCGTGGTGGTAACACTGAAGCGCATATGCTGTTCGATGCCTCTGCTGGTGACACCTTCCTCTATGCCCGTGGCGTACAGGCTATGAAAATCACTGGTGGTGGAGCAATCGTTGTCACGCCATCAATTACCGCAAATGGTGGAGTGGTAGGAGATGTCACAGGTGATTTAACTGGTAACGCAGATACAGCGACGCTTGCAACGCTTGCAACTAGCGTTACAGTATCAGCTAACAATAGTACAGCTGAAACTATCTTCCCGACCTTTGTTGACGCTGCGACTGGTACTCAAGGGCTAGAAACAGATACGGGGCTGACGTACAACCCCAATACTGGAGCCTTTACCTCAACTACCTTCGTCGGTGCGCTCACAGGTAATGTAACTGGAACAGCAGACGTTGCAACTGTAGCCACTACTGTAACCATTACTGACAACGAGAGTACAGACGAAGATAACGCCATAATATTTACTGCTGGCGGAGATGTAGATGGCGGCAACATTGGGTTGGAATCAGATGGGACTCTAACCTACAACCCTAGTGATGGGAAAGTAACGGCAACAGGGTTCGTCGGTGCGCTTACAGGCAACGCTGACACGGCAAGTGTCGCACCAGCAGGTGCGCTAACTGGAACTACTCTCAAGTCTAACGTCGTAACTTCTTCTCTTACTACAGTAGGTGCGCTGAATGCAGGGTCTATTACTTCTGGATTTACCTCTATAGATGTAGGGGCAGGAGCTATAACTACTACTGGCACAGTATCAGGAGGAGCAGCAACGCTCGCTTCAGCAAGTGCTAGTGAACCTGTACTTTCTCTTACTAACACCCATGCCGGGGCTACTGCTGGAATACTTAGGTTCAATAAAGATAGTGCTTCTGGTGCCACCAATGATGTCATGGGAACCATTGAGTTCTTCGGAACTGATGCAGGTAACGCCACTCACGAGAAGCTCGCTTATATAGATTCTTACGTTGTAGATGCAACGGCGGGTGGCGAGCAAGGTGGACTAAGATTCTATGTAGCCGAAAATGCTGCTGACCTGGCTCTTGGTTTGTCGTTAGTAGGACAAGGTGAAGATGGAGAGGTTGATGCCACTATAGGGGCAGGAGCTGCTTCCGTTACGACAGTAGCGGGTACGTTGACTATGGGCAGCACCGCTGCTCTCACCAACGCTGGATTAGTAGCAGTTGGGGCGCAGACAGGTATAACAAATCTTGCTAATGTCGTAGAAGTTGGAGCATTGAACGCAGGTTCCATTACCTCTGGCTTCACATCTATTGATGTGGGTTCAGGAGGGCTTACTACAACTGGAGCTATTGCGGGTGGCACGATTGATGCCTCCACTGACTTCACTATCGGTGGAACAGTAATAACAGACAACACCATCACTGATGATGGCACTCTGATTATTGCTTCGAGTACGGCTACAAGTTTCTCTGATGGTAATATCACAAACGTCGGAAATATAGCACTCGATACCATTAGTGCTGATGCCACAGATATAAGCATTGCGGTTACCGACAACTCCGCAACTGCCCTAACAGTTCTTCAAGGCTCAGATGCCTACCTAATTGTCGATACGGCGAACGGTAGTGAATCTGTATCTCTTGGCACAGGCATTTCAGGAACAGTTGTAACAATTGGTCACGGTACATCAGAAACTACCTTCGGTGATAATGTAACAATAACTGGTGATTTAACAATCAATGGTGCTACGACAACCAACGCAACAACTAACCTTACCGTTGCAGACCCACTGGTTAAATACGGTCAAGGTTACACAGGCTCTGCTTATGATCAAGGCTTCGTTGTCACAAGAGGAAATGGTTCGGCAAGTAATACGCAGAACATGGGATTCATTTGGGACGAATCCGCAGATGAGTTTGCAACAATCAAGGCTGCAACTGAAGACGGAGCAACTGCGGGCAACGTCACAGTTACGGATTATGTAAATCTGCACGTTGGTGCGATAACCGCTGACGATACCTCTGTTTTCTCTGGTTCAATAGAACTTGGACATGCCTCAGATACAACGATTGCACGTTCAGGTTCAGGGGCAATTACGGTTGAGGGAACAGCCGTGTTGCTTGCAGGAGATGCCTTAACAGGTACGACCATCGACGCAACCACGGACTTCACTATTGGCGACACGGTAATAACCAATGGTGTTATCACAGATACTTCAGGCTTGTCAGTTGTTTCCGCCACGACTGTAACTGGTGCGCTAACGGTTGGAGTAGACGATACCGGACACGATGTGAAGTTCTTCGGAGCATCTGCGGGTGCGTACATGATGTACGATCAGTCGGAAGACCAGTTGATACTAATTGGCCCATCTGCTGATGCCGCTGGAAGTTCAGGTAAATTGTTGCTTGGTAGCTCACAAACTGATGTACGTGCAAATGACATTCTTGGTCAAATCGACTTCAGGGCTTTTGCTGAAACAGGTACTGATGCAATAACAGTTGCTGCTTCCATTCAGGCTATAGCACAAGGAACTTTCTCTGCGTCTGTAAACGCTACCGATATGATCTTCTACACAGGTCATTCAGAAGCTGCCACTGAGAAATTTAGGATTACCTCTCAGGGTGAACTTGGTGTTGGTGGTGCAAACTACGGTAGTGACGGACAAGTTCTTACATCTACTGGAGCAGGAACCGCACCAGCGTGGGAAGCTGTTCCTTCAGGTGATGCACCTTCTGGAGCGCAGACAGCCATTACTACTATTTTAAATGCAGGTGCAAAGCTTGGTAGAGATAGCCAGAATTTAATTGACTTCGCTACTACGGATAACAAGATTATCCTCAGGGTAAATAACGTTGATGAAGTTGAGCTAGTGGCAAACGTATTACAGCCAACATCAAATGACGGGGTTGCGCTAGGTACAGCCTCTCTAGGCTGGTCTGATCTTCACATTGCTTCTGCGGGAGTAATCAACTGGGCAAACGGTGAGATGACCATCACAGAGAGTGATGCGAATACTTTGACCGTTGCTGGTGGAACCTTCGCTACTGCTGCTCTGACAGGGACAACTATTGACGCAACTACAGACTTCACTATTGGTGGCACAGTCATCACAGATGGTGCGTTAGCTGACGGTGCATTTACATTCAACTCTGACGTACTCGTAGCCGAAGGCAAGAGTTTAGTTATTGGACACACAGCGCAGATTGCAGCAGCAGGGATAACACCTGAAGTTCAAATACTAGGTACTGCCGCCGCTGATGCATCGCTACTAATTGCTTCGTTTCATGCAACTGCTGTTCCACGCTTGATTCTAGCTAGGGATGAATCCGGTGGAGATATTGGTGAATTTAGTGGTGGACTTCTAGACGCTGGTGATGAAATTGGGCGTATCTCATGGTCACCTTCTGACGGTGTGGATTTCGGCCAAGTTGCCGCAGAAATTGTTGTTGAGATGTCCACGGTAGGTGGTGGAGGCTCTGCTGATAACGATGTACCGGGGCAACTTTTAATCAAGACTACTAGAGATGCATCAGTTGCATCTACAACAGCTATGCGCTTTACCCATGAACAGCACGTACACATCCCAGCTGCGAGCAAATTCTACTTCGATGACGATGGTGATGGAACTAGTACTGGTGCCACCTACATTCAGGAATCAGCGAATAGGGTTCTGAGTTTCTTCGTAAGAAATGTGGAAATCCTCAACCTAACATGTCCAGACGCTACGGGCATAAAAGCAGCTCACTTCAGTAGTAACGTGTTCATGGATAATGGTACAGGCATCTGTATAGGTCACGCTACGCAAGAAACAGTATCTATTGGTGACGGTGCGACTAACTTAGTTCCTGAATTACAGGTTCTTGGTACCGCCGCTGCCGACTCTTCGATGCTTCTAGCTTCGTTCAACACGACAGCAACTACGGCAGGAAGTCCGATCTTAGCTTTTGCCAAAGGTGGTAATGCAACTATCGGCTCCCACACTGTCGTTACAGACGGTGAAGAACTAGGAAACATTATTGCGTTTGGTGATGACGGTTCCGACTTAGAAACCCCTGCTGCTTCCATTCAGTTTGAAGTAGATGGTACTCCCAGTGGGGGAGACATGCCAGGAAGGATTATATTTGCCACAACTAAGGATGACGAAACTGCGGTAACAGAGGCTGTTCGTATTGACGCAGCTCAAAACACTACGTTTGCAGGTAATGTAGTTATTGCAGCCGATAAGAGTCTAGAACTTTCTCAAGGTTCGAATATAACCTTCACAGACACAATAACTCAGGACTCTATTGATGACCATGATGCTCAGGGAATCATAATGACCTTCCAAGCAGGTATGACTGTTACACCGTTTAGCCCAGTGTATCTACATACTGATGATGAAGTACACGAAGCTGATGCTGATGGAATAGCAACTATGCCTTGTATCGGGGTATCTATAAACACATCTAATGTCTCTGATGGTGACGCAATAGAAGTAATGGTGCTGGGATTGATAAGAGATGAAAGTTTTACTGACTTTGGAACAAACGGCGCACCTGTATATGTATCCACCACAGTAGGAACCATGACAAATACTGCACCGTCTGGGACAAATGACGTTGTGCAAGTAGTTGGGCATTCAATTGGTGAAAAACTCCTATTTGTACAACCTTGTCTAACAACTATTGAACATGCATAATGGCTAACAACGTAGTAAAAGTAAACAGCATAGCTATCGCCAGTATCGCTAAGATCAACGGGCAGAACGATGCCGATCTAGCCAAGCTGAACGGTGAGGAGTTCACTGGTGGATTTCCCGGTTTAACTTGGTCCACTTCAACAGTAGCAAATACGACTTTCTTCGGAGGACTCCAAATAGGCACAAGTTCTGCTGGCGGCATAATTATAGGAGACAAGGTAACGCTAAACGAATGGAACGGTTCAAGCTGGTCTACTGATGGTGCTATGTCAATACCGAAGGGTGCTGGAGATGCTGGGGGGCCTCTAACAGCAGGAGTCGCATACGCAGGTTATAACACTAACTCTAGTGCCATAAGTGATGTGACCGAAGAATACAACGGCTCATCTTGGTCTACTGGAAATGACATGGTTAGCGGTACTAATGGACCAAGCGGAGGAGGAAATGTGCAAACTAACCAGATATCTACTGGAGGTTCTACGTATGGTCCAACCGTTCGTGACATTGCGTCAACTGAATTATATGACGGAACATCGTGGTCTAACGCAAGTGAGGACAGTACGGGTCAAAACGGTACACAGAGTGTCGGAACTACAAACTGGGTAAAGCCAGCAGGGAGTTATGATGCAGCGGGAATCCAAGTTACCAGTCAGTTCTTCACTCTCTCCTCTACTACTTGGAGTTCAATCGCTAATGTCAGCAATGCTACTCGTTACAACAAGTGCTGGGGCGATGAAACCCAGACATTTACATGCGGGGGATACGAAAAAGATGACTATGGCGCACCTGTCTACTACTCCTTCGGGGAGTTCTGTGAAATGTGGGTAGACGATACTTGGTCTACCCAAGCATCTTTGCCGATAGACATAGGAGGTCACGGTCATGGCGGGTCAAACGGAGGGTCAGCGGTAGCAGGGGGGTGGACTACTGGAGGGGACTCTGGACAAGGCAACTCAATTACCCATCGTAACCATCACTACATAGCGGTGGCAGTATAATGCTATACGCAGAAGGAACAAGCACAGGCAAAGGATTCCT
>Ga0308009_10001641_pt1 | contig 12683 bp, 12 predicted proteins | sample Neamet127_FD_203134 | JGI IMG/M metagenome (GOLD analysis project Ga0308009, IMG submission 203134) | Marine microbial communities from water near the shore, Antarctic Ocean - #127 | ecosystem: Environmental > Aquatic > Marine > Unclassified | place: Southern Ocean | collected 2014-07-24
CATGAATTGCTACCAAATTTGCTACCACCCACAAAGCAAAAAGCCTTGTAAATCGTTGATTTACAAGGCTTTTTCCGTTTTGGCGGACAGGGCGGGGCTTTCCAGCCCCGGGGCCGGATGCGAATGGCGCGTCCTCCGCTTGACGCTGTTCGGGTTAGATCGCGCCCACGAACATCATCACATCGACTTCCTCCCCTTCGGCCACGCTGCCCTGGCCGTGGTGCAGCACTATCAGGCCATTGGCCTGGGCCATCGAGTTGAGCACGCCTGAGCCCTGGTTGCCGGTGGTTTTGACCTGTAGCGAACCGTCGGCCGCTGTGCTGACGATGCCGCGCTGGTACTCGGTACGCCCCGGTTTTTTGCGGATGGGCACCAAGCTGCGGGCTTGAGCAACGGCGGTGCAGATGCGCTGCAACCCATCATTTGCAGCAACGCAGGGCGCACAAAAGCCAGAAAAGTCACCATCACCGCGATCAGATTGCCATGCAGACCAAACAGAATGGTACCGTTAGTCGCCGGCCCTTTTCGCCACTACTACGGCGGATATATCGGCTGACGCTGTCTGAGGGGTTTGGCCTACATCGCCCAGATCGCCCGGCCGCATGATGATTTTTTCGGTCTCACGCGCCCCTTGTCGCAGTCGTCTAAAAGTCTCTTTGTTAATAAGGAAATTTATGAAAAATTTACTGCCTATGGTTGTTGGTCGATGCTTCTGTTGGTCAGCGGCGTCGCTTTAGCGCAGAGCGGAACATGATGAATAGCGGCGCGTGGATGGGCGGATACGGCGAGATATGGATGCCGATCTTGCTTGTTATCGTGGTTGTCGCTCTCGTGGTGTGGGTCGTCAAGCAAAAGAAGTAATCGGCTTCGAAAGTCTGCTCTGCGTAGGCAGCATCGGACCTCGCCGTCTGTCGGGGCGATCCGAGCGCTCATAAATGAATCCGACGTTTTTTTACTGACAGGAGTTCACCATGAAAAAATTGATTTCTATAAGCCTGGTCGCGATGATTTTCGCTGGCCTTTCTGCATGCGCGCAAGATTCCACGAAGGGAGGCATGACCATGAAGGATGGCATGGCCATGAAGGATGGAATGGCCATGAAGGATGGTATGGGCATGAAAATGGATATGAAAATGATGGACCCGAATAATGACGGAATGATCTCCAAAGAGGAGTTCATGAAACATCACGAGTCCATGTACGACAAAATGAAAAAGGGTAGCAATGGCATGGTCAGCACGAAAGACATGCAAATGATGATGGACGACAAGATGATGAAGAAGTGATGCCGCGTAACAGTGGAGCAGCGGTTCAGCGGCCACGTTATTTAATGAAGTACTTGCGCCTGTAATGCGCGGGGCGCAGCCCAATCCCGCGCGGCGGCACATGGGCAACATTAACGCGCGCTGGCCCGTCCGGCTTTACGAGCGCAACAAGACCAGCATCTCAGTGACTAGCCGTAACGATAGACGGCGTTCAAAACAACCAAAAGGTGATGACTATGATTCACGGCGATTGGATGGGTGGCTGGGGAACCGGTTACATGGGCGGGTGGGGCGGCTTGTGGATGATCCTGGTCGTGGTTGCCGTGATCCTCGGCATCGTGGTGTTGGTAAGGTGGGTAGGCAAATCGTCGGCATCGTCTGGCACGCGCGTCTCGAATGCTGCGCTCGACGCACTCAACGAGCGCTATGCCCCCGGCGAGATCGAAAAGCAGGAGTTCGAGGAGAAAAAGCGCGCCCTTGGCAAGTAGCACGGTCGCAACCTTCAACTTCTTTCCCTGTCTAAATGCGTCCCAAAGAGGCCGCAGAAGCGCCGGGATCGGTCGAATGAAATCCGGATATGGACGCTACGCACAAAAACGTCGCCTTACTCTCCGCCTGTCAGGCGCTGCTGTTCACCAATAGCGTCACGCTCATCGCCATCAACGGCCTCGCGGGTTATGCGCTCGCCACCGACAAGGGTCTCGCCACACTGCCGGTGACGGCGCAGGTGATCGGATCGGCGCTTGCGACGATTCCTGCCTCGCTGATCATGCAGCGCATTGGGCGCCGCGCCGGATTCCAGATCGGCAGCGGGTTCGGCCTGGTCGGCGGCGCGATCTCGACCCTGGCGATCGCGGTGTCGAGCTTCTGGCTATTGTGTTTCGGCACCCTGATCCTCGGCATGTATGGCGCTTTCGGTCTTTACTACCGCTTTGCTGCGGCCGACTCGGCCGCTGGCGAGTTCAAAGCCAAGGCGATATCGCTGGTGCTGGCAGGAGGGCTGGTGGGCGGCCTGGTCGGGCCCGCGCTTTCCAAATGGACGCGCAATCTTGCGCAGCCGGAATTTCTGGCTTCCTACGCATCGTTGATGGTGTTCAGTCTCATCTCCATGACGATTCTAAGTCGGCTGAAGATTCCGCAGGCGACAAATGAAGAAGCGTTAGCGCCGCCGCGCGCGCTGGGGAGCATCATGGCCCAACCTACGTTCATCGTCGCGGTGACCCTGTCGGCAATCGGCGCTGGCGTGATGAGCCTCATCATGACCGCGACACCCCTTGCCATGGGGTTTCACAACCACCCTTATTCATCTGCAGCTACGGTGATCTCCTGGCACGCGGTTGCGATGTTCGCGCCCTCGCTCGTTACCGGCTCGCTCATCAAGCGCTTCGGCCTGCTCCCCATCATTCTGACCGGCGTCGCGCTGATGCTCGTGCGCGTTCCCGTTGCCCTCTCCGGTACCACGGTGACGCACTTCTGGGTGACCCTGGTGCTGCTCGGAGTCGGCTGGAACTTCATGTATGTGGGCGGCTCGACGCTGCTGACCGAGGCCTATCGCCCCAGCGAGAAGGCCAAGGCGCAGGGTCTGCACGATTTTCTGGTGTCCGGGATCATGATCGTGTCCTCGTTTTCATCCGGGCTGCTGCTCAAGTCCAACGGCTGGCAGATGCTGAACTATGTGGTGGTTCCGTTCCTGGCCGTTGCCGGGCTGACGTGCCTGTGGATGATGCTGCGTGCAAGAACGATTGCAACTGCATAGAAACGGACGATTCATGAGCGACACCCACATCTTCGACGCCTTTCAGCCCGGCGCGCAATCACTCAAATTGGGCGGTCTGCGGCGTTGGTTTTCTTGCAAATATCTCGATATTTGCTGCAAAAACCGCCTTGCATCCCATCCCAATTCGAGCGCCGCGCATCCCCGCGAATTAATCCGCGCTTCCATAGGTGAATTTCAGATCGGTGCGGCCATGCTGGTTGCCCTGTTGCACGCGTCGGGGTTGCTGGCGGCGCAGGCTGCACCGGCCGTACCGGGCGCCCTGGCAAGCGTAGCTGTGCAGGTTGTCAGCTCAGCCGACAGCACCGGCTTCGATGGCGTGGTCGAAGCGGTGCGCCAGACGGTCATTGCCGCGCAGGTCCAGGGCGCGGTGGTCGCGCTCGATGTCAAAGTCGGCGACGCGGTCAGGCAAGGCCAGGTGCTGGTGCGCATTGATGCGCGCGCGGCCACCCAGAACAACGCAGCCAGCCAGGCGCAGGTACAGGCAGCGCGCTCGGCTCTGGACGTCGCCACGCGAGACTATGAACGCCAGCGCCAGCTTGCGCAAAAACAATACATCAGTCAGGCCGCGCTGGAGCGTGCCGAAGCGCAGTTTCGCGCCACCTCGGCGCAGCTGACGGCCCAGATCGCACAAGCCGGCGTGGCGCAGATCCAGTCGGGTTTCTTCATCGTCAAGGCGCCCTACGCGGGCGTGATCGCAGACCTGCCCATCGCGCTCGGCGACATGGCCCTGCCGGGCCGCCCGCTTCTGACGATGTATGACCCGGCGGCGCTGCGCGTGACGGCGGCTGTGCCGCAAAGCACACTGGCGCGACTGGCCACCGGGCAGACAGCCCGCGTCGAACTGCCCGGCCTGCCCGCGCAACAGCAGGGGCTCGCGCGCCTGCCGTTGAAGGTGCTGCCGACGATCGACGCCGCCACCCATTCGGCGCAGGTGCGGGTCGAGCTGCCCGGTGCCATCCAGGGCGTGACGCCGGGCCTGTTTGCCCGCGTGTGGCTGCCGGTTGAAGGCGGCACGGCGGGCCGCCTGTATGTGCCGGCCGCGGCGATCATGCGGCGCGCGGAAATGACGGGCCTGTATGTGATCGATCCGGACGGTCGGCCGGCGTTGCGGCAGGTGCGGCTGGGACGCACGCAAAACGACCAGGTCGAGGTGCTGGCCGGCGTCGCCGCCGGCGACCGCGTGGCGCTCGATCCGCAGGCGGCGGCCAGGGACCGGCGATGAATGAGCGACCCGGCGTCTCCGGGCGCATTGCGGCTTTCTTCCAGAGCGCGCAGATCACGCCGCTGCTGGCGCTGGCCGCGCTGCTGCTCGGCGCGTTCGCCGTGCTGGTCACCCCGCGTGAGGAAGAGCCGCAGATCAATGTGACCATGGCCAACGTGTTGATCCCCTTTCCCGGCGCGTCGGTGCGTGATGTCGAGCAGATGGTGGCGACGCCCGCCGAGCAGGTGCTCTCGCAAATCGCCGGCGTCGAGCACGTGATGTCGCTGTCGCGCGCCGGCATCGCGGTGCTGACGGTCCAGTTCAAGGTCGGCGTTCCGCGCACCGAAGCGCTGGTGCGGCTGTACGACGCCGTGAACTCGAACGCCGACTGGCTGCCCAGGGGGCTCGGCGTGGGCGATCCGCTGATCAAGCCCAAGGGCATCGACGACGTGCCGATCGTCACGCTCACGCTCTACAGCCCCAACGCCGATACCGGTGCCTTCGACCTGGAGCGCATTGCGCACAGCATCGAGGCCGACTTGAAGCGGGTTCCGGGCACGCGCGAAGTCACCACCTTCGGCGGGCCGGGCCGGGCGGTGCTGGTCGAACTCGATACTGCGCGCATGAGCGGATCCGGCATCACGGTGCCGGACTTGCGCATGGCATTGCAATCGGCCAACGTCGGCTTGCCGGTCGGCGATTTGCTGGCCGGCAATCGCGCCGTGGCGCTCGAATCCGGCGCATTCCTCGCGGATGCGCGCGAGGTCGGCGAGCTGGTGGTGGCCGTGCGCGAGGGCAAGCCGGTGTTCCTGCAGGATGTGGCGACCGTGCGCGACGGGCCGCTGCCGGCGGCGCGATATGTGTGGCATGGCACCGCCGGCAAGGACGGCAGGGACGGCCGCGAGTATCCGGCCGTCACCATTGCCATCACCAAGAAGCCCGGCGAGAACGCCATCGATGTGGCGAATGCCGTGGTGCAGCGCGTCGAGGCGTTGAAGAACACCGTGATCCCGCCGGAGGTGCAGGTGGCGCAAACCCGCAACTACGGCGCTACCGCCAACGACAAGGCACAAAAGCTGATCCAGAAACTGCTGTTCGCCACCGCCTCTGTCGTGGCGCTGATCTTCATCGCGCTCGGTCGCCGCGAGGCCGCCATCGTCGGCACGGCGGTGGTGCTGACGCTGGCCACCACGCTGTTCGCCTCCTGGGCCTGGGGCTTCACGCTGAACCGGGTGTCGCTGTTCGCGCTGATCTTCTCGATTGGGATCCTGGTGGACGACGCGATCGTGGTGGTCGAGAACATTCATCGCCATCAGCTGCTGTTCCCGGGCAGGACGCTGGCGGAGATCATCCCCGGCGCGGTTGACGAGGTCGGCGGGCCCACCATCCTGGCGACGCTTACGGTCATCGCCGCCTTGCTGCCGATGGCCTTCGTCTCGGGACTGATGGGCCCCTACATGAGCCCGATCCCGATCAACGCCAGCATGGGCATGCTGATCTCGCTGGCAATTGCATTCAGCGTCACGCCCTGGCTGGCACGGTTGTGGATGAAGGCCACTCCCGCCGTGGCGGCGAACGCCGATGGCGAAGTTCAGGCCCCCAAACCGCACGGCCTGGCGGCCAGGCTCGGCCCGCTTTTCGAGCGTGTCTTTCGCCCGCTGCTGGACGACCGGCGGGGTGCCCGCAACCGGCGTTGGCTGGGCCTGGGCGTCGCGGCGTTGATCGCCGTGTCGCTGGCCCTGCCGGCGCTGGGCCTGGTGCTGCTGAAGATGCTGCCCTTCGACAACAAGTCCGAGTTTCAGGTCATCGTCGATATGCCTGCGGGAACGCCGGTCGAGCAGACTGCGGCGGTGCTGCGAGAGCTGGGCGCGTATCTGTCCGGTGTGCCCGAGGTGACCGACTACCAGGCCTATGCCGGCACGGCCGCGCCAATCAACTTCAACGGGCTGCTGCGCCAGTACTACCTGCGCGCCGGCGGCGAGGTCGGCGACCTGCAGGTCAACCTGGCTGACAAGCACCAGCGCGAGGCGCAGAGCCATGCGATCGCCACCCGCGTGCGGCCGGAGTTGCAGAAGATCGGCCGGCGCTTCGGCGCCAACGTGAAGGTGGTCGAAGTGCCGCCGGGTCCGCCCGTGCTGGCACCGATCGTGGCCGAGATTTACGGCCCCGAGGCGCAGGGACGGCGTGAGGTGGCCCAGGCCGTGCGTGCCTTGTTCGACAAGACCAGCGGTGTGGTCGATGTGGACGACAGCAGCATTGCCGATGCGCCCAAAAGCGTGCTGCTGGTTGATCGGCGCAAGGCGGCGCTGCTGGGCGTGTCGCAGCAGGCCATCGTCAGCACCCTGCGCGCCGGCCTGGCCGGCGAAGCAGCAACCTATCTGCACGACGGCGCCAAGTACCCGGCCGCCGTCACGCTGCAGCTGCCAGCCGAGCGGCATGGCGACCTGGACGCCCTGTTGCAGCTGGCCGTGCGCTCGGCCTCGGGCAAGCTGGTGCCGATCGGTGAACTGGTGACTCGCAGCGACACCTTGCGCGAACAGCCGGTCTATCACAAGGATCTGCTGCCGGTGAACTACGTCGTGGCCGACATGGCCGGGCAGATCGACAGCCCGCTGTACGCCATGTTCGGCATGCGCAGCGAGCTCGCCGACATAAGCACGCCCGGCGGCGGCAAGCTCAGCGAATATTTCATCCGCCAGCCCACCGACCCCTATCGCGACTACGCAATCAAGTGGGACGGCGAGTGGCAGATCACCTATGAAACCTTCCGCGACATGGGCATGGCCTACGCGGTGGGTCTAATCCTGATCTATCTGCTGGTGGTGGCGCAGTTCGGTTCGTACCTGACGCCATTGATCATCATGGCGCCGATTCCGCTGACCATCATCGGCGTGATGCCAGGCCACGCGCTGCTGGACGCGCAGTACACCGCGACCAGCATGATCGGGATGATCGCGCTCGCCGGCATCATCGTGCGTAACTCCATCTTGCTGGTGGACTTCATCAACCTCCAGGTTCGAAGTGGTGTGGACTTCAAGCACGCGGTGGTGAACGCCGCGATCACGCGCGCCCAGCCCATCATGCTCACGGGCCTGGCGGCAATGTTCGGTGCTTTTTTCATCCTCGACGACCCGATCTTCAACGGCCTCGCAATCTCGCTCATCTTCGGCATCTTGGTGTCCACGGTGCTGACGCTGGTGGTGATCCCGCTGCTTTACTTCATGGCCTACCGAAACCGTCTCGGGGCTCTTACCGCGTCCGTCATTCCATCCACACCTCAAGGAGCAGCACCATGACATCCTGGCAACTCGTTCGTCTCGTCGCAGGCAGTTTCATCCTGCTGTCTTTGGCGCTGGGCATCCCCGGCAGCCCGATTTTCCTCAGTCCATGGTGGCTGGCTTTCAACGCCTTCATCGGCGTGAACCTGCTGCAAAGCGCGCTCACGAAGTGGTGCCTGATGGAAACCATCATGCGCAAGCTGGGCGCCCGCGCAGGCGCGTGAAGGAGCGGCGCCATGTACGGGGTTATTGAACCGCCCTCGCGGCGTTGGCGAGGGGGTGTGATGGGTAGCAGTTCGCAGAGGCCGGGCCAGCCGCGCTGGCTCGCATGGGCGCTGTGCGCAGCCGCGCTCGCGGCAACAGCCGCGCCCTCAGGGGCCACGGATCTGATCGACGCCTGGCGGGCCGCCCAGCAGCATGACCTGGATTACACGGCTGCGCGTGCCGCGCAACAAGCCGGTGCAGCCAGGCGCAGCCAGGCCAGCGCGCTGTGGAGGCCGACGGTGCTGCTGTCCGGCGCCGCCGGGCTTGCCGGCAACGACACCGGCGTAACCGGCGCGCAGTTCTCGGCGCCAGGTTTCGGCGTATCAGAGGGCGTGGCTTTCAACACCTCGGTCAACCGCGGTGCGATGGGTCGCCTGGCGCTGTCGGCGAGCCTGCCGCTCTTCAGCCGCGAGCGCGAGGTGCAGGGCCGTCAGCTCCTGCTGTCGGCGGACGTCGCCGACCTGGAATGGCAGGAAGCCCAGCAGACGCTGATGCTCGATACCGCGCAGCGTTACTTCGACGTCGGGCTGGCCGGCCAGTCGCTGCGCGTGCTGCACCAGCAGCAGGCCGCGGTGGACCGGGCGTTGATTGAGGCGCAGGACCGATTTCGCCTTGGCGATGTGCCGGTGACCGACACCCACGAGGCCGCGGCGCGGGCCCAGGCCATTGCGGCCCAGCGACTCGTTCTTGAAACCGATCTGCAGCTGAAAGAAGCTGAGTTTGCCGACGCCACGGGACTGCAGCCGGCGGCGTTACAGCCGATGCTTCCGGCCCCGGAAGCGACGCCCATCGAGGCGCAGGAACTGGCGTTCTGGCTGACGGAGGCTGCGGCGGGAAACCCCCTGCTGCGCCGGCAGCTTGCCGCCGTGGAGGTGGCCAGGCAGGAGGCCGCGAAGTCGAGCTCGGCGCGCTCGCCCAATGTCAATCTGATCGCGCAGCTTGGGCGCGAGCGCTTGAGCGGTAGCGGCGACTTCGGCAGTGCCAGCAACAGCGCCGGCAACCGGATGATCGGCGTGCAGATCTCGGTGCCGCTCTACACCGGTGGGATGCGCAGTGCGCTCCAGCAAGAAGCGTTGCGCGGGATCGACAAGGCCCAGGCGCAAGCCGACCGCACCCGCCAACTGGTCGCGCAAAAAACCCGCGCCGCATGGCTGGGACTCACGGTGGGTGCCGGCCGGGTCGCGGCGCTGTCGCAGGCGCTGGCCGCGAGCCGCATGCGGCTGGACGCCACCCGCCTGGGCCGCCAGGTCGGCGACCGCACCACGCTGGACCTGCTCAATGCCGAGAACGATGCTGCCAGCGCCGAGCTGACGCTGCTGCAAGCCCGGATCGAGTTGTCAATGAATCGCCTGCGGCTGGCGGCTGTGGCTGGCCAGCTCGATGAGGCACGATTGCAATTGATCAACGCGTCATTGCGGCTGCCAGATGAACGCTGAATTCCCCCCCCGCGCCGTTCAAACCGCGTTTCTCGCCAGCGCATCGCGCACCCTGCGCAGCCGTGCCGAAGCATCGTCCGCCACTTCCTGCACCTGCGCATTGCTGGCAACCTGCATCATCGCTTGCGGGTCCACCAGGCCAACGATGATGCTGCCATCGGCGTCCTCCCGCACCACCACATTGCAGGGCAGCAGCAGGCCAATGTCAGGATCGGCCGAAAGCGCCTTCAGTGCAAGCGGTGGATTGCAGGCGCCGAGAATCCGGTAACGCCGGATCTCGGCGCCCAGCTTTTCCTTCATCGCCGCCTGGATGTCGAGGTCGCTCAGCACACCAAAACCTTCCTGCTTGAGCGCGTCCAGTACCGTGCTGACCGCTTCATCGAAAGTGGTCTTCAGAGTAACGTTGAATCCGTACATGGCTGTTCCTTCATGGTTGAGTTAAGCCCCGGCAAGAAGCGGAAGAACACCGGAGTAGGGTTGCAAAAGTCGATATTTGATTATATGATAGTTTATTAAAGTATTAACTGTTAGTCTTCCAGGCGTTTTGGTTTATTTGGACCACGTCTTGACATTTCTATTCAATGAATCATGATCTTTAAACAACTGTTCGAACCCGTTTCAAGCACCTATACCTACTTGCTCGGTTGCAACAATACCGGCCAGGCCTTGCTGATCGATCCGGTTGTCAACACTATCGACCGCGACCTCCAGCTCATCCAGCAGCTCGGCCTTCGACTTGCCTGTACTGTCGATACGCACATTCACGCCGACCACATCACGGCCGCGCGCCACCTCAAGGAGCGCGTCGGCAGTCGCATCGCGGGGCCTGCCATCGACCATCTGCCATGCACCGATACTCCGATCAAAGAGGGCCAGCCATTCCAGATGGGTTCGATCTCACTGGACGGGCTGCACACGCCTGGGCACACGGAGGGCCATTTCGCCTACCTCGTCGGTGACCGATTGTTTTCGGGAGACGCTTTGCTCATCGACGGTTGCGGCCGCACCGACTTTCAAGGCGGCAATGCCGAGACGCTGTATCGCAGCGTGACGCAAAAGCTGTTCGCACTTGGCGACGAGGTGCTGGTCTATCCGGCGCACGACTACGCGGGCCGGCACGTCTCGTCAATCGCTCAGGAAAAAGCGCGCAACCCGCGCTTCGGCAATGGCCGCTCACTGGAGGAATTCACGCAGATCATGGCGGACTTGAACCTGCCCTATCCGAAGTTCATCGACTATGCCGTGCCCGGCAATCGGCAATGCGGCGTGTGCCCTCAGGACCTGCCCGAAAACATGAAACAGTATTGCCTGGCCATGGGCGAAAGCCACCAAGGCTGAGGAGCGCATGCGCTGGACTGTTTTGCCGTTGACGGTGCTCGCGATGGCCGTAACGCTGGCTACTTTGAATGCCCCGGTTCGGCAGTTGCGCCGCAACTCGGCTCTCTTCGCAAAATGGGGTTGGAATACGCAATGAAGCGGCCGCCCGGCAATGCCGTGCTGAGGCTCGCGCTGGAGGCGTTGCGCTCCGGGACTATTGCCTCACTGGCCATGATGCCGTTCGGCTTGCTCTTCAAATGGATGGGTCTTCGCGTCGGTCACTACGGCCCCAAGGTTGGTGAAGCGCTGTTCGGCCTGCAACCCGACCCCTGGATGCCGGTACTGCTGCTGGCGCAGCATTTCGTGATCGGCTGGTTGTCTGCTCTGCCTTTGCTGCTGTTCTGGCTGTGGCGCGCGCCATGGACGATTCTCATAAGCGAGGGTGTGCTCTATGGCCTGGTGTACTACCTGGCGGTCAACGCCCTGGCGCTGCCCTGGCTGTTCGGCGATGCCTTCCCATGGCGGCTTGGCTGGAGCACTATTTATCCGAGTCTTGTGGTGCATCTGGTGTTCGGGGTCTCGATCGCCTTGACAGCACGCAGGTTCGGCTTTGGCCGACTTGCGTCCGGACAGGTGAAACCCGCTGCGACTGAGTTTGCTACAAAATAAATAGCACTCTGCGCTTGATGCATAAGGGCCTGAAAGCAAATACGTTCTACAAGACCCACAAGATGTGGATGCTGGACTTTAGTCAGGGCGGCACACCCGCCGCTGGTTCAAGGCTCTGCCGGAGGAGGTTTTTAACTGATCATGCAGCTGGCAGCGTCAGCTCCGCCCGCAGTCCGCCTTCGGCCCTTGGAACCAGGCGTATGCCGCCGCCGTACCGTTTGGCAATGGCGCTCACAATCGACAGACCCAGCCCGCTGCCGTCCGGGGTCTTGGTGCGGCGCCAGAAGCGTTCGGTCGCCTGCCCACATTCGGCCTCACTCAAGCCGGGACCGCTATCGAGCACCCGAAAACTGATCCGGTCCACGCCGATCGGCGCTATCTCCAGCTCGACGACGCTGTCCGGCGGGGCGAAGCGAAGCGCGTTGTCGAGCAGGTTGCGCAGCGCGCACACGAGCAAGGCCTCGGGCAGAGTCGCGGTCATGGAATGTTCTGCTCCAACCAGCCGCACCCGGCCAGCACTCGCTTGACCGGCTTCCGCGTCCCGGATCGCCTGACGCGCCGCAACCAGGGCGTCTGCCCTGTCATTGCCGGGGCTGTCCACGCCACCGTCCAGCCGGGCAAGCAGCAGCAGTTGCTCCAGCGTGCGCTGCATCCGCAGCACTCCTTCGCCAGCCTGGGCGAGCGAGCTGTCCAGGGTTGCTCCCGCAGGGGTGCGCTCCAAGGCCAACCGCATCACCTGCAGATGGGTCTTGATCGCGGTCAGCGGCGTGCGCAGTTCGTGGGCCGCGTCGTCGGTGAAGCGGCGCTCCTGGTTGATGGTGCGCCGCACCCGTTGAAGCAGTTGGGCAATGGTCTGGACAAGAGGGCTCAGTTCCGCTGGAACAGAGGTCGGCGCGAGCGGCCCGTTGTCGTCAGGGCGCCGCTGCGCCAACTGCCTGCGGATGCCTTCGATGGGGGCCAAGCCCCGGCCGATCGCGAACCACAGCATCGACAGACTGCCAACCAGCGCCACGGCAAACGGCACACCGGCAGCCAGCGCGATGTCGCGCAGCAGCGCTTCGCGGATATCGATGCGGTCGGCTGTGGCGACACGGATACCGCCCTGCTGCAACACGTAGGTGCGCCACGGCTTGCCGCCGAAAGTTCGCGTGCTGTAGCCCGGCGCGACATCGTCCATGCCGGGGCTCGACGCGGTTCGGGCCACCGTCTCCAGCGTCACCTCGCCGCGCAAGATGCTCACTTCGCAGGCCAGACCGTCGCGTGCGATAACATCAAGCAGCGGGGGCGACTGCCTTTGCAGCGCGCCGGGGGCGGCCGGCAGCTGCGACATCAGCCCAGCCACCATCCGGGCCGACGCTGCGAGTCGGTCGTCCAGGGCCGAGCGCATCTGGTTGCGCAGATCGATGAACATCCACACGGCAACCAGGGTCCACAGCACCAGCAACGAGATGCCGATGATTCCGAGCAGCCGCAGTC
>Ga0308009_10001643_pt1 | contig 12670 bp, 11 predicted proteins | sample Neamet127_FD_203134 | JGI IMG/M metagenome (GOLD analysis project Ga0308009, IMG submission 203134) | Marine microbial communities from water near the shore, Antarctic Ocean - #127 | ecosystem: Environmental > Aquatic > Marine > Unclassified | place: Southern Ocean | collected 2014-07-24
TTTGCCCTGTTAAAACCCTCAGTGGCAGCAATAAACACGCAAATACCTTGGACAGGCGTCTGTAAAGCATCTTGCAAGCCCCGTTTATTCGGAGCTAATGCGTACAGCTTGGCAACATTTGGCATAATACCAGTTACAACCTTGGTGCTATCAGCCATTTGTGGCACCCACTTTGGGCTGACAAAACTGGCACATTCAATCCGTGGAAGGCCCGCACGGGCTAAACCCTCGACCAGCTTAACTTTATCAGCTATAGAAATGAAAACTGACTCATTTTGTAGGCCATCACGAGGGCCAACTTCAAAAATTTCGACAATTTTAGACATTAATTAGCCTCAGAAAGCGGCACTATCACCGCCATAACTTGCCCCGCATCCACCTGCATGTTTTCTGTCACAGTGATTTGTTGCACCTGTCCCACATCGGCCGCCCGCAAAGTATGTTGCATTTTCATAGCCTCAAGTACAACTATAGGATCACCCTGAGCTACTTCTTGGCCCAAACTTACAAACACCTGCTTGACCAAACCTGGCATGGGCGCGGTAATGGCCCCATCACTTTTTACGGAAGCCGTATGGTCTAATGGATCAGGACAATCAAACACTCGCATTTCTGCGGTAAACAAATAAACTTTGCGCGCCGCAAAGACTGTAGCTATCTGAAGCTCTCCTACAACACGCCAGCCTTGTTCAACAAAATGCAATGACACAATCGTACCATCCACCTCAACTGAGGCTCGCACACCTTTCAAGCTTACATGGATTAGTTTTGTCTCATCTTGGCAAAGTAAGACAACCTGTTGCCGCGATGGTGTAAAAATACTAAAGCCCTGAAACTCTAGTTCTTGCGCTAGAGTGGATAGCTCCATCGATACAAGTGCCGCCAAAGCCCATTCTTGCGAGCTTGGGGGCGTAACTTCAATCATGGCCGGCAAGTCACGGCCAATAAGGCCAGTATCAAATTTTCCAACCATAAATTCAGGATGTTGCAACAGCGAAATTAAAAAATCACGGTTAGTTTTTACACCAGCTATTTGTGTCAACTTCAGTCCGCGCAGTAGCCGCTGCAAAGCCGTTGCACGATCAGGGCCCGTAGCTATCAACTTTGCAATCATCGGATCATAAAATGGGCTGACTAAATCACCAGTTTGAACACCAGTTTCAACCCGCAAGCCTGGACCAAAGATCAGGTGATGCAAAGTCCCAATAGAGGGTAAGAATTCTACTTGGGGATCTTCCGCATATAATCTCACCTCGACAGAATGCCCTTGAAACACAATCTCAGATTGAGTCTTCGGAAGTTTCTCACCAGAGGCAACGCGCAACTGCCAAGCCACTAGATCCAGGCCTAAAATTTCCTCAGTGACGGGATGTTCAACTTGCAACCTTGTATTCATTTCCATGAAATAGAAACTATCTACGTTCAAAGGTCCACTACCATCGACGATGAATTCGATAGTGCCTGCACTACTGTACCCAATCGCTTCAGCAGCCCGCACTGCCGCACTGCCCATCGCAGCCCGCACCGCATTAGGCATGTATGGGGCGGGTGCCTCCTCCACTATCTTTTGGTGCCGGCGTTGCAACGAGCAGTCACGTTCATAAAGATGAATACAAGACTGACCATCGCCAAACACTTGGATTTCAATGTGACGGGCGTTGGGAATAAACTTCTCAATCAAAACCCGACCATTGCCAAAGGCGCTTCGACCTTCGGATTGTGCGGCAGTCAAATATACTTCAAAGTCACTCGCCTGCTCGACTAAGCGCATGCCCTTGCCACCACCGCCAGCAACCGCTTTGATCAAAACTGGATAGCCAATCTCTTCGGCCGCCTGTCGCAGCACATTCAATGATTGATCAGCTTTATGATATCCTGGTACAACTGGAATTTTTGCGTTTTGCATCAATAATTTAGCATTACCTTTTAGGCCCATCGCTCGAATGGCAGACGGAGGCGGTCCAACCCATATCAGACCAGCGTCCAGCACGGCTTGGGCAAAATCTGGATCTTCAGACAAAAATCCATAGCCAGGATGAATTGCATCCGCTCCATGCTCTTGCCCTGCGGCAATGATATCCGCCCCGCGCAAATAGCTTTCTTCAGGAGTATTACCGCCCAAATGAAAAACATCATCACAGGCTAAAACATGGGTGGCCCGTGCATCCGCAGCTGAAGCGATTGCGAGGGTTTCAATGCCCATCTCCGAGGCAGTGCGGGCGATGCGGCAAGCTATCTCACCTCTGTTGGCAATTAGAAGTTTACGGATCATCACAGCTCACTTTCCGCGCGGTAGCTACGATAGCGCCGACGAAATATGAAATTAGGGCGATCGCCCTCAAACATATAAAAGCATACCACCACAGTCACCAAAGCGTTGATGAGATCATAATATTGTCCAGGGCTGATCACAATAGTACCATAGCCCGTGGCCTGACTAAAAAAGCGAATGAGGAAGATTATCGGCAAAAATAATGCAACTAAATAGGCTAAACGGTTGCGAACCACCAAACCTGCCCCAGCTGAAAATAATAATAAACCATAAACCAGACGTAGTAAGGATGCGCTGCTACCCAGCACAATTTCCAATCCGCCCACGCAGACAAACCAAAGGCAGATCAGCCAAATTACAGGGGAAAAACAGCCCTTTACGTGGCTGCGCACCTGCGCCTCACTCGGGTAAACCCAATGGCGGCCAAAGCTGTCAGGCTGGGTCATAACAGTATCACATTCGCTATTCATCATTACATCCTAAAGACGCCAAATTTTGTTTCTGCAATCGGCGCGTTTAACGCAGCACGCAGCGACAATGCCAAGACCTTACGACTGTCACGTGGATCGATCACACCGTCATCCCAAAGCCGCGCACTAGCATAGAGAGGGTCAGATTGAATCTGGAACATATCCAATGTTGGCTGCTTAAATGCCGCCTCTGCCTCGGAACTCCAGCTGTCTCCAGCGCGTTCAATGGCATCCCGTTTGACCGTGGCTAAAACACCAGCCGCCTGTGGTCCGCCCATAACCGCAGTGCGTGAGGTCGGCCAAGTCCACAAAAACCGCGGCTGAAATGCCCGGCCGGCCATCCCATAATTGCCCGCTCCATAGCTGCCACCAACAATCATTGTAATCTTAGGAACTGCAGTACACGCCACCGCGGTCACCATTTTAGCACCATGGCGCGCAATGCCCTCGTTCTCGTACTTTTGTCCCACCATAAATCCAGTTATATTTTGCAAAAAAACCAATGGTGTTTTTCTTTGGCTACACAACTCAATAAAATGCGCCCCTTTTTGGGCTGCTTCAGAGAACAGCACACCATTGTTGGCCACTATCCCCACTGGGATGCCTTCAATATGGGCAAATCCTGTCACTAATGTCGTCCCAAACCGAGCCTTAAATTCATCAAACTTGCCGCCATCCACAACCCGTAAAATAACCTCACGTATATCATAAGGAGTAGTAAGGTCTGCAGGTACAACATCGAACAGATCGTCCATGCCAGACATAGGCGCCACCCCCGTGAAAGAGGGCTGAGGCAGCACCGGTTGCAAATGCCGCAAAGCTTCCCGCGCCAAAGCTAAAGCATGCGCATCATCTTCCGCTAAATAATCTGCCACGCCAGACAGGCGAGTGTGCACATCGCCACCGCCCAAATCTTCCGCTGTAACAATCTCACCAGTGGCTGCCTTGACCAATGGAGGGCCCGCTAAGAATATAGTACCCTGCTCTTTTACTATGATCGATACATCAGCCATTGCAGGAACGTATGCCCCACCCGCCGTACAAGAGCCCATCACCACAGCAATCTGGGCAATGCCCATGGCTGACATTTGGGCTTGATTATAGAAAATTCGACCAAAATGGTCCCTATCTGGAAAAACTTCGTCTTGATTGGATAAGTTGGCCCCACCACTGTCCACCAAAGAAACAACAGGCAGCTTACAATCTTGTGCAATTTCTTGAGCCCGAAGGTGTTTTTTTACGGTCAGAGGGTAATATGTCCCCCCTTTAACCGTAGCATCATTACAAATTACCATAACATCGCGGCCATGCACCTGCCCAATGCCTACAATCAGACCCGCGCAGGGGGACGCATCATTATACATACCGTGCGCAGCCGTGGCGCCAATTTCCAGAAATGAACTTCCAGGGTCCAACAAATTGGACACACGGTCACGCGGAAGCATCTTGCCCCGACCTTCGTGCCGAGCTCGTGATTTTTTACCACCACCCTGAGCGGCTACAAAGGCCGCCTGTCGCACACGCTCAAGAGCTGCAAGATGGACGTCGCGAGGATTAGGTGACATTGGATCACTCACTTTAGCAGCTCCTAATTTTTCACTACGCAATATTCAGCCGTAGACCGACCTTCCAAACAGGCCGCATATTCCCCTGTCAGACCTGCAAGTTCAGTAATTTGACAGCCTAACTGTTTGGCCGCCACTGAGGGATTGTCCGTTGAATCCTCCCCAGCTTGGCATTTTTGGGATACATAATTGATCCAACCACTTAAAATTTTAGTAAGATCTTCCGCAGATTTTAAAGTGATCGCGTCTGTCACATCAGACTGCAATAGCCGCATGCTACCAGTCCACTCCACCCGCTGGAGTTCCAAACAGGAAACATGAGCCTCAGAGCCAACCTCATCTCCCAAACAAGGTGCAAAAATAAGCGCCAAACATTGGTTCCAAGTTGTGTTATCCCCCATATTCTCCAGACAGGCCATTGAGTTTATATGCCCTTGCGGCAGTGCACTTTGGGCCTGTGCTACCCCACCAAATATACAAAAGATTAAGGTGATTAAAAATTTATTCATAACATTTTTCCCATTAATTCACGGCCGACCAACATGCGACGGATCTCACTAGTGCCTGCACCAATCTCCATCAATTTTGCATCCCTAAACAATCTCGCTACAGGTGCATCATTCAAAAAGCCTGCACCCCCCAAAGCTTGCACCGCTTGATGTGCTTGCTTCATTGCTTCTTCACTGGCGTAAAGACAACACGCAGCGGCGTCCTGGCGGGTCACTTCGCCACGATCACAGGCCTTGGCCACCTCATAGACGTATGCGCGCGCTGAATTCATCGCCGTATACATGTCAGCAATCTTGCCCTGCATGAGTTGAAAGTTTCCAATTGGTTGTCCAAATTGTTTGCGCTCCGCCACATAAGGCATCACCTCATCCAAACAGGCAGCCATAATGCCAAGACCAATTCCAGCCAAGACCACACGCTCATAATCAAGTCCAGACATCAAAACCTTGGCCCCAGCCCCCTCCTGTAGCAGCACGTTTTCAAATGGAACTTCTACATTTTCGAAAATCAACTCAGCCGTATTTGAGCCACGCATGCCCAACTTGTCAAAATGCGCACTGGTGGAAAACCCAACCATGTCGCGCTCAATTAAAAACGCAGTCAGGCCGCGCGACCCAGCATCAGGATTTGTTTTGGCATAAACCACCACAACATCCGCATCAGGACCGTTGGTGATCCAAAACTTATTACCATTAAGAAGATAGTAGCCATTGCGCTTTTCTGCGCGCAAACTCATCGAAATAACATCAGAGCCAGCACCAGCCTCACTCATGGCCAATGCGCCCACATGATCACCAGAAACAAGTTTAGGTAAATATTTTTGTTTTTGCTCTGCAGTACCGTTCAATTGAATCTGATTCACGCAAAGATTAGAATGGGCGCCATAAGACAGGCTTACGCTAGCCGAGGCCCGCGCTATCTCTTCAATCACAACTGTGTGGGCTAAGTAACCAAGGCCAACGCCACCAAATTCCTCTTCAACCGTGACACCTAAAACACCGATATCACCCATAGACTTCCAAAGATGTGCTGGAAAGTCATTACTGCGATCCAGTTCGCCAGCAAGTGGTTTGATCTGGTCCTGCGCAAAGCGATGCACATGCTCTTGAAGTGCATGGATATCCTCACCTAGGTCAAAACGCATTGAAGCTGTGAACATAGTAAATCCCTTTATTGAACGCTTGTTCAATTCTTGCAAATTTAAAGACTATTGTCTAGGCTCAGAGCGAGGCCGCAGCCGATAGCCCTAGCCCAGCTCGTTTATATCAAACACCAGCGCCACTTCCTCGCTGATAATTCGAGCTACCATAGAGCAATCTTCGAGTGAGAAGGTCAGGGGCAAACGCATATCCATAATACCTTGCAACACACGGTCGCTTGCGGGCATCGGCGTACTGGGCGCATAGGTCCAGCTGTCGTATCGGCTGGTAAAGCCGACTGGATCAGAGGCACCAAACCATTTCAATTCAACCCCACGGATCAAACACCGTTCCACCACATCAAGAATAGCTGTAGCTGGCCAGTCTAACAGTAAAAACTGGTACGAAGAGGCCACAAACTTCTCTTGTGGTACCCGCTGAATATGCGTCAAGCCTACCACATTAGCCAAGATGCCATCGACCACATGATAGCGGGCATTCCACGCCCGGCACTGGCTTTCCAACTGACGCAATTGTGGACGTAAAATAGTCGCACGTAGATTGTCCATGCGGTCAGAAATATTTGGGGTTACCAAACGGATGGCATCAAAGGCCGCTGGCGGTGGCCCTGCCCAGTGTTTTCCATAGGTCATATAGCTACCTGACAACAGAATAGCGCGAGCCATAATCTCATCATCATTGCAAATTAAAAGCCCACCCTCACCGGAATTTACGTGCTTGTAAGTCTGACAAGAGTAGCAACCAATAATCCCTGAGCGCCCAGACCAAGTATTACCCCATTTGGCACCCATGGTATGGGCACAGTCTTCAATGACCAATAAGTTATGCGTCCGTGCCAGTGCAATCAAAGCATCCATATCAACGATATGTCCACGCATGTGTGACAGCATTAACACATCGGCTTGATGGGCTTTAGCAACCAGATCATCGAGATCAATTACTAAGCCCTCTGTAACCCCCACAAAGACTAGTACCGCTCCTACAGAGGCAATCGCCCTGGCACCGGAGATAGTGTGAAAGCATTGGTCAGTACTTTACCGCCGGACTTAACTCCAACCGCGCGCAAAGCCGTTGCCAAAGCATATCTACCTGATGCCACTGCAAGGCAATACTTAGCACCGACTTGGGCGGCAAATTCCTTCTCAAGCATAGCAGCCTCTGCCACCTCGCCCTCCACCTCATTATAACGGTGAAGCCGTCCATGTAGTAGCACGGCCAAAGCCGCAGCAATGCCCTCGTCTAGGATAGGTTCTTGCTGGGTGAAATTACCGAGAAATACATCATTCATATTCTAGGTAATGGGCCTGGCGGCTACAAAGTCAATGGTGTTTACAGGGGGATCTCGCAAGCTATTAAGAAATTGCTGCAAACCGAATCAAGCAGATGCGAACATAGCCACAAACTATTTCAAATATCCCAGATATTTATGATTTGTTATTTCGGCCAATCAGCTGAGCCACCAAATCAGGCAAATCAGCAAAGTCTTGCAATAAGGCAGCAGGTGCCAGTGAGGCCATATCAGCGCCACCGGGGCCAAAGGTCACAAGCACCGACGGTACACCTGCATTGGACGCAGTGCAGCGATCAGTTATGGTATCCCCAATCAAGCAAGCGCGACTGCGATCCCCACCTGCACGGTCCACCGCCTCCCAAAACGGCGCAGGGTTAGGTTTGCGTAATGGCAAAGTATCCGCACCCACCAATGCATCAAAAACCTCTGTGGCCCCAAGCGCCTTAATCAGCTGGATGGCTAAACTTTCAGGCTTGTTAGTACAGATAGAGACCGCAAAGCCTGCAGTACTGAGTGCAGCGACCGCCGCCAAAGCACCGGGATAAAACACAGTTAACGATGCAATATCTTGGGCATAAGCCTGCAATAAAACAGGATATTGACGATCAACCTCCGACATATCCTGCCAGCCAACCCGTTCAAACCCAGCGGTCAACATGGCCCGCCCTCCCTGCAACGCAATTCCACTGTCGGTGGGCGCTTTCAGAATTTGACCTAAGCCAAGCCCTATAAAACAAGCATTAGCAGCCTTCAGTAAATCGCCACTAGTGTCTGCAAGCGTACCATCGAGATCAAAAACCACGCAGGGTTTGAGCATATTACCGCCTCTTTTGTTACGCATTTTGGCAACCAGCACAATTGCACATAAACGCTTGTCGAATTCCCTTATACCCTTAAAAGGACTTAATCGTTTAATAAAGGACTTAGATCACACTATGAGTATTGCTCTCGTCATCTTAGCCGCCGGAAAAGGCGCGCGGATGCAATCTGATTTGCCCAAAGTATTACACGAAATTGCCGGCGCTCCAATGCTAGTACATGCCATGATGGCAGGCCAGGCACTAGCCCCTGAACGCTGTATTATCATCGCAGGTCATGGCGCAGACGCGGTGGCTGGCGTAGCTATAAATCAAAATTCTGATGCGGAAATAATTATCCAATCTGAACAATTAGGCACTGGTCATGCCGTAGATCAAGCCCGAGCGTCCTTGGCTGACTTTGATGGTAATGTCATCGTCCTTTATGGTGACACACCCCTTATTAAGACCGAGACTTTGGCAGCATTAAACGATAAACTCTCTCACTCGGAACTCTCTGTGCTTGGGTTTGAAGCCAAAGATCCCGGTTCTTATGGCCGGCTGATCACAGATAATGACAATTTGAAGCGTATTGTGGAATTCAAAGACGCCTCTGACGCAGAAAAATCAATCACCCTATGTAACAGCGGCGTGATGGCAGTGGCAGGGCCATTACTATTCAGATTACTTTCAGAAATTGGCAATGAAAATGCTTCAGGCGAGTATTACCTAACCGATATTGTGGCTAAAGCCGTAGCCCATGGGGCTTCCTGCAAAGTTGTGCGCTGTTTCGAAACGGAGACGCTTGGCATCAATAGCAGGGTTGAACTAGCCCACGCCGAACATATATTCCAAACCCGTCGTAGAAATGAGGCTTTGGAAAATGGCATTACCATGCCCGATCCTAAAAGCGTTCATTTTTCCTATGACACCTTTATTGGCCGTGATTCTATTGTAGAGCAAAACGTGATTTTTGGCCCTGGAGTGACAGTCGAAACTGGGTCACGCATTAGAGCATTTTCGCATTTAGAGGGCGCACATGTCTCTTGCGGCTGCGTAGTGGGACCCTATGCTCGCCTGCGCCCAGGATCAGAGTTAGCTGAGGACGTCAAAATTGGAAATTTTGTTGAGATCAAAGCAAGTCTCTTGGCCGAAGGCTCAAAGGTAAATCACCTTTCGTATATAGGTGATGCGACAGTGGGTGCCCGCGCAAATATTGGGGCTGGCACAGTTACTTGCAACTATGACGGCGTGATGAAACATCATACTAGCATCGGTGAAGATGCGTTTATTGGCTCAAATACTATGCTGGTTGCACCAGTGTCCGTAGGGCAAGAGGCCATGACAGCTAGCGGCTCGGTGATTGTCCGCGACGTCCCCAGCGGCGACCTAGCAATTGGCCGGGCCAAGCAAGAAAATAAGACTTGGTTAGCGGTAAAGCTGATGAAAAAATTGCGTGCCGCTAAAGCCACAAAAAAGGAATAATAATATGTGTGGAATAGTCGGAGTATTAGGAAAACACCAAGCGGCCCCAATTTTGGTAGAGGCGCTGAAACGTCTGGAATATCGCGGTTATGATAGCGCAGGGATTGCCACGGTGAACAACGGCACTCTGGAGCGAAGGCGTGCTGTAGGTAAACTGGTACACCTTTCTGATCTCTTGGTGCATGAGCCCCTGGCCGGAAAGTCCGGTATTGGCCACACACGCTGGGCCACCCATGGTGCCCCCTCTACAAAAAACGCCCATCCGCATCAAGCGGGGCCTGTAGCTGTAGTTCATAATGGCATTGTTGAAAACTTCAAAGAGTTGCGCGATAAACTGGCTAAATTAGGACTTTATCATGAGACCGAAACTGACACTGAAACCGTAGCACTTTTAGCGCAACATTATCTATCTCAGGGCGATAGCCCGCGTCTGGCTGCTCAAAAAACAGTTGGCTGCTTAGAAGGAGCCTTTGCTTTGGCCTTTCTCTTTCACGGCGAAGAAGACCTAATGATTGCGGCTCGGAAAGGATCACCACTGGCAATCGGTCACGGTGACGGCGAAATGTATGTGGGCTCTGATGCTATCGCATTGGCACCATTAACAGATCGTATCAGCTATATGGATGAGGGCGACTTTGCCGTCCTTACTCGAGAATCTCTCGAAATTACTGATAAAAATGGTAAATTAGTCAACCGTGAAATCCGTAAAATTGCCTTTGATTCTGCCCGTGTTGATAAGGCTGGCTACAAGCACTTCATGGCCAAAGAGATTGCCGAGCAGCCTTCGGTGCTTACAAACACTCTACGTAACTACATCAGTGCAGATGATAAAAATATTGAGTTACCAAGCAATAATATTAATTTAGCCAAGATCGAACGATTGACCATAGTAGCCTGTGGCACTGCCTTTTATGCGGCGTTGACTGCCAAATATTGGTTTGAAAAAATTGTACGTATACCCGTAGAAGTGGACGTAGCATCCGAATTTCGCTATCGTGAGCCACCCGTGACGCCGGGTACCACAGCTATCTTTGTAAGCCAATCAGGCGAAACTGCAGACACTTTGGCAGCGCTTCGCTACATGGCCCTTAAAGGTGCTACAGTTTTATCTGTGGTCAATGTGCCCGAGAGCTCAATTGCCAGAGAGAGCGACTTAGTTTTGCCCTCATATGCAGGTATTGAGATTGGTGTGGCTTCCACGAAAGCCTTCACTGCACAACTCACTGTTCTGGCCTTACTGGCCGTCAAAACTGCTCACGCTAAGGGCGTAATAAATGATATTCAGTATCAGGAATATATCACAGATTTAAATTGTATTCCTCGATTGATCAGTCAAGCTTTGAGCATTGATGTAGCCGTACAAAAAGTGGCCCAAAAATTAGCTACAGCGCAAGATATAATTTTTTTGGGAAGGGGTTCAATGTATCCTCTTGCTATGGAAGGCGCACTAAAATTAAAAGAGATCAGCTATATACATGCTGAAGGTTATCCATCTGGAGAGCTGAAACATGGGCCAATTGCGCTAATCGACAAAAAGGTCCCAGTTGTGGTTTTAGCGCCTATGGATGCGTTGTTCGAAAAATCAGTATCCAATATGCAAGAAGTAATGGCCCGCGCGGGCAAGGTTTTACTGCTGTCTTGCCAACAAGGTTTGAACGCCGCATCGGATGGAACTTGGGCGACAATCAGTATGCCTGCGGCACCTGAGTTGATCACACCCATAATTTATGCTGTCCCCGCGCAACTGTTGGCATATTATACTGCAGTTGCAAAAGGTACTGATGCCGATCAACCTCGCAATTTAGCTAAATCCGTGACTGTGGAATAAATTTTTAAAAATATGGTAATTAGCGACTTCAAGTTGATTTACTGTAGTTTTATCAAATAAAAATTTAAGTATAGCAAAATATAACACCTCTAAGGAAAGTATGTCAGCACAAAGGGTGGACGTTTAAGCTCTATTAATACATCTAGGACCATCAGTATGGTTGGTCAGGGCCTAGAAGGCCCGTGTACCACTGCCTGAACCTAATAAACACTAAAAGGCGGAAATACATGCTACTCGAAGATGCAATTGCTTCACTGCAAATCCACGAGGTGCCAGGTAAAGCCACTCAGATGCGTGCCTATCACAAGGTTGAACGAGCGTACTGGGGGCTTACCAACCCTGTTATAGACAATCAAGCGCGTCACTGGCGCCAAAAATTACCGCTTGACGAGCGTCTACTGTTAGCCGCTGAACTCTGGGAAAGTAACGCCCATGAAGCTCGGATTTGTGCAGCTAAACTGTTGACGCAAGCCCGCATTAGACCAGACGATATCGAAGCATGGGGACTAATCCAATCTTGGTTGCCTGACGTAGATTGTCCTGTAATCGCTGATCATCTTTGCTCAGCCGGCCATCGGAGATTAAATTCTGATCCATCACGGGTTCAAGATGTTGAAGCGTGGACCCAAAGCCTGCATGTCTGGACCCGTTGTGCGGCACTCGCTATCACATTACCATGGACTAAACACCGCAACCCAAAGCCGCATAACTTAGCTATTCGCGAGCAAGCTCTCGGTTGGGCTGCGCGCTATACCGAAGATCAGAATACACTCATACAAAAGGCCGTAGGGTCTTGGGTGTTTGAACTGTCACGCAAGGATCCAGAGCGAGCAGCCGTATTTTTGGCGGAACATGGTACTAAAATGAGAAGTTTTGCTCGTAAAGACGCAAGCCGTCTGCTGCCATAGAATCTTTAACTACAACTAAACCCTATCTTCGAGTATAATATGAAATGCGCTGAAAGCGTATGGCCATATACCTAAAAGAGTAAGTGCGCCGACGGAATATATCTGAGGTATCTCTTTGCCCGTTGAGCGCCAGCTAATACCCTTAAATGCCGATCATATGAACCTCTTGGCTGGTCTTATAAAAAGCAACAGCAGAAGAAATCTGGAACGATCTCGCTAGATACCCACGGCACTATAAAGGTCTAGCTAGCAGCACGGATTACTTGAAACCCAATTAAAAAGTAAATACTCTGAGTTTTATAAATTATGCCTTTGATGCCTTGAAATATAAGTTTTTATTAACAAATTGATTGGAATAACCTTACATTATCCCAACGAGGCCAA
>Ga0308009_10001644_pt1 | contig 12663 bp, 11 predicted proteins | sample Neamet127_FD_203134 | JGI IMG/M metagenome (GOLD analysis project Ga0308009, IMG submission 203134) | Marine microbial communities from water near the shore, Antarctic Ocean - #127 | ecosystem: Environmental > Aquatic > Marine > Unclassified | place: Southern Ocean | collected 2014-07-24
AAAAGGTCCTGGTCCAGGAAAAGTATCAATTCCTCCTAATATTTTAAGTCAAATACAAAAGATGAATCCAACTGAGAAGAAACAATTGGCAGGAATGTTAAAATGAAACTAGCTGAAGTAACACTATACGAAAACAAATCACACAGAATTCTTAAAGAAGGTTGGCACGACCTAACAGAGAGTCAACAAAATGTTCAGATACGGTTTGAAAGAGAATTATTTCCTTTACTAGAACAATATACTAAGCTGTCTGAACAAACTCTTACAAAAGATCAAGTCCTAAGTTTATTTAAAGGCGCTGAAGAAACAGCAATGGCAGGTGGTGATAACACTACTATAGCTGGAAAAGTAGGCAAAGGTGCATTAGCTGCCGCAAAACTTCCAGTAGACATTGCTAAAAAAGTAGATGCAAAAATAAACGAACTCGGGCGTATGGCACAACAAGCTGGTCCTATTAAAAATGCAGATCAAAAATTTGAACAACTTAAAAAGGATATTAAAGCAAAAAATAGCGATAGTAAAATTGTTCAAGGTATTGAAAAAATTAGTGATTGGGCAAAAGAAAATCCTGGAAAAGCTACATTAGCAGTTGGTATACTAACAACAATTGCTGCATTTGCTGGCGGTCCAGCAGGTGGTGCAGCTGCAGGTTTAGTACTTCGTGCATCGAAAGATTTACTACAAGGCGAAAAACTTTCAAATGCAGTTGGTAAGTCAGTTAAAACAGCAGCTTATGGTGCTCTTGCTGGCGCGGCATTTAAATATATCTCAGGTGATATTGTTGACAATATTGCAACTGCACAAACAGCAGAGCTAGACGCTATGGAAGCGGCAATGAAGGCAGAAAATTTTGCAACAGCAAAAGCAGATTTGTTTGCAGATTTGGGCATGGATGTTGATGTACTCGACGGTGCAGTAAAAATGAAACTGTCAGGCAACCTTAATGCATTCTATTATAATTATGATTCAGTAATTCCACCGGATATGATGTCACAGTACAATGCATTAGAATCCGCAGTTAGCGGAGCAAAATCATTTAGTCCTGAGCATTATGCAGCGGCAGGTAAGTTCCATGACTTTATGGGTCAACTAGTTAAGAGTGATAGTGCAAAAGATTTAACAGCAGCATGGAACGCACTTAGTCAAATACCTAAAGACAGTATAGATGTATCTCAGTTAGAGCAAATTATAGCAACTGCAGAAAGCGGAGATGTCCTTCTTAAAAATATGACAGATGCTGGAGGAGCAATTGCAGCAGCGGCACAGGGTGCATTAGCAACAGTAGATGATACTGCTAAAGATGCACAAAAAGCAAAACCTATACCACCTGAAGAAAAGAAACAACTTGAATTAGATCTAAAAGGCGGTGGCGAACAAGGTGATCCAATTGATAAAAACTTTAATAAGAATCAAAAATTAAGTGCTAAAGGTCCAGTAGGAGATAAAGCAGAAGCACAGGATATGTTAGCTAAGTTAGAATTATATCTAGCTGAAGCAGATCCTGCACAAGGTGAACTAGGCTTAGATAACCCAAATACTGCTGGAGCAAAAGCAAAACGTGGATTAGGTAACTTAGCAGGCAAAGTAGGTGGCGCATTCAAAGGAGCTGCAAGTAAAGCTAAAGGTGCAGTAGCAGGCGCGGCTAGCAAAGCTGCCGGTGCAGTAAAACAAGGTGCAAAAGACTTAGGTAATAAAGTTACAGCAAACAAATTAATGAAAGCATGGCAAGGTGCTGGTGAGCCATTAGACACTGGTTCAGTTATGAATATTATGCAAGACGCTGGCATGACAACAGATCAAATTGGGCAAGTTGGTCAATCTGCAAAAATTGATCTAAAGCCAGCAAAAGCTGCAGATGCTTCTCCACAAGTAGATGCTAACAAAGATGGCAACGATGATGCAACTGGTGAGCCAATTAAAGCACCAGCTGATGATACAGTACAAACACCTCCTGCAGCTGTTGATGCAAACAAAGATGGTAACGATGATGCAACTGGCAAACCAATGCCTAAAGCTACCGGAGGAGCAACTCAAGCACCTCCAGCGTCTGGAATTAATATTAAAGCACTTGCTGCTGAAATACAAAAAGCAGGTCCAGAAATTATTGCATTAGTAAAAGTACAATTGGCCGATAAAACACAGCAAGGCACTATGACACCTATGAAGAAAAAAGTTAAAACAGGTGGCAAGGTACCAGGACAAGTTAGTCAAACACCTAACGCTATTAGAAAAAGAAATGCTAGAGCCGCTACTAAACAGCAAGTATCTGCAAGTATTGAAAATGAAGTTAATAGTTTAATTGCTGAATTAGATAGGGTACTACATTAAAAGAAAGGCATTCCGCTTTTCTTAGTTGTTTCGAGATTCTCTTTTACAATATCACTCATTATAGATCGGTCTTCGTAACAAGATGCAAATCCTTCATCTAAAGTTAACCCACCACGCATAAACCAACAAAGTTTCATTATTTCTAACTTTGTTTCTTTTTGTTGGTTTTCCATATGTTTAACTTCTTCTAGGATCTCAGCCACCGACCAAGCTAAAATCCTTATGCGAAAAAATTTGACTGATCAAATGTAATTGGTATTTCCCACTCTTCAGGAGCACCAGCTTCTATATCTTCTGGCGTTGATATTACTTTAATTGGTTCAAGACTAAATTTATCTCTCTGGGATTCAAGATGTTCTGTAACTGTTTTGAAAAATTCTTTATCTGTGTTTGCAATAAATTCATCAATGTGTTTTCTTTCAGTAACAATTGTATCCCCAATTTGAATTTGATGAATACTTTTTGTAAGAATACTAACAGTAAGATTAGTAAGCTTTTTAAAACTTTGATTAAATTTTGCTAACTTTTCGTCATCACCAATTTCAGTGTCATTAACTAGTGCAAAAATTCTTTGCTCTTCAAACGTTGCTAAACTACTTTCTGTAAACTCTTTATATGTTAATGGTCTTAAAGTAATTTCCATATCAAGTAAAGTTAATCTATTATCATAGTCAACAGTTACTAGTTTGTTTAGTAATTGACGTAAATCTACTGCATATGATTTATCTTCACCGGTGCCTGGCTCTTTAGTAGTAATATCCATTTCATCACCGTATGTTGCAATCCTAATAGCTATTAGTGATGCATCCATATCAATTGACGGCATTTGCCAAGGATCAATAATATTAGGAAGACAACTTCTAATCAAATCAACAGTAGCTTGCCCGTTAAGCAATGCGTCCGGAGTTTTCATTGTAAGTTCATCTTTTGCAGTCATAGCAAAAACAGGAATCTCTTTATTGTCAGGCATATTAATAGTGCCATCTTTGTAAAATTTACCCTTACTAGGTAGCGTTATGTATACTTTAGGTTGTCTAAAGTATTTTTGTAGAGGATTAGCTTGACTAAATGCTTTAAGTTCCTCTGATTCTTCTGGATTGAAATCTGCCATGTTGTTCTCCGTATAAATACATTATGTAAATACTTATCTTAATTATTTATATGCGTAGTTAATTCGGAATTGAAATCTTGGCAGAAGAAATAGAAGTCAGTAATGTAGGCGGCAATGGTGTAGCAAGTGAAGCAACTTTGGCTAAACTAGTCGTTACGATTGAAGCATGGGCAAAGAAAAACGGCGTTGATCCAAAAGCTGAAGCTGCCAAATTACAAAAGCTTCATAATGAGGCAATAAAGAGCGGCATCACTACATATGATAATTCAGATGCAGCACAAAAGAAAAACGTTAAATCTGTAGGTAAAGCTTCAAAAGCTGCTGATGCTTTTGCTAGTCGTCTAGGCGGAGCAATGATGGGTGCTCTTGGAGCAGCAGCCGGCGCTATCAAAGGACTTGGAAACGAACTTCTGCAAGGTGGCGATAACTTTAGCGACTTTACTAAACATATTCCTATTGTTGGTTCTTTATTAGGACCTCTTGCAGGGTTAATTGATAACAGTATTGAAAGCTTTAGACAGTTATCTACAGTTGGTGGTGCTATAGGTAATGACATAACAAAGGTTAGACGTGCGGCTGCGGACATGGAACTTAACATGGACGAGTACACCCAACTTATTATTAACAACAGTGACGCATTTAGGGTACTAGGTGGAAACGTACAAAATGGTCAAATGCGTTTTGCTGAAATGAATAAAAATTTAAAAGCATCAGGTAGCTTTGCCGAACTAAAGAATTTAGGTTTTACTATCATGGATGTCAACGAAGGCATGGCTGAGTATATTACCTTACAAAGAAATTCAGGAAGACTAGAAGGCAAGTCAACTGAAACATTAGCTAAAGGATCTGCCAACTACTTAAAACAGATTGATCTACTAGCAAGAGCTACAGGTAAGTCACGTAAAGAAGTTGAAGCTTCACTTCAAGCACAAGCTACCGACGCTGGCATCAGGGGATTGTTAGATGCATTTAGAGATGCATCAGGAAATCTTAGCGAAGAAGGATTAAATTTACAAGCTTCATTAGCTTTAATTGATCAATACGCAGGATCATCTGGAACAGCATTTAAAGAATTACTAATGGGACTACCTCAATCTGATGTTACTGCTGAATTTTTAGCAGGTCTAGGAGAAGCTGGTCCTGCTATCCAAGCAGCTTTAGTAAAAGTTGGAGAAGGTGCTGATCCACAAGTATTAATAGATGCTATGGCTAATGCCGGCGGCGCACTTGAAAAATTTGCTGCAATAAACACAGGTAAAGGTGCAGTTGCTGACGCAAAAGCTAGAGCAATTTTTATTACAGGCTTAAGAAAGACTAACCCTTCACTAGCAGACTTTTTAGATATGTCTACTAAACTTACCGCTGTTAAAAATGTTAATATAAAAGATCTAAAAGCTCAACAAAAAATAACAAATGATGGCACAAAAAATATGCTAACATTTGATGATACAATAAAGAGTATAAGATCAGTTATTCAAACAGCATTAATAGATAGCGGGTTGTTTGAAACACTAGGAGATGCATTTGGAGGATTAAACGACACTGTTGGAGATCCTAAATTTAAGCAAGCTATACAAGATCTTGCTGATGCGTTTACTTCAAAAACAAAAGAGTTTATAGCTTTATTTAAAGAAGGTGGATTTAAAGCTGTATTTGATAACGCAATATCTGGGTTAGGTAGCATACTTGGAGATGCATTTATAAGTGTAGTTACAAATCCAAAAGTTATACTAGGAATAGCAGGAGCTTTTGCAGCATTATTTGCATTAAAAGCAGTATCAGGAGCATTTACTAGTGGCATTGGCAAACTGTTTGGTGGCGGTGGTGGCGGTGGCGGAAGCAGCAAAGGTGGAGGCGGCAAAGGTGGCGGCGCAGGCGGCAAAATAGGTAAGAATGTTGGCGGATTTGTTGGCGGACTTGCTGAAGGTGTAATGAAAGGTGCGGCAGCTGGAATAAGAGCATTTGCACATCCAATGGTTCCAGTTGGAGCATTAGCAATAGGTGCAGCAATAGCAGCAATTGGCGCTGGTATAGCAGGCGCAGCTTGGATATTGGGTAAATCATTACCAACATTTGTAGAAGGGTTATCTTCTTTTGAAAGTATTGATGGAGCTAAACTAGGAGCTGCCGCTGTTGGAATGGTTAAGCTTTCAGGAGCAATGGCAGCATTCGGTACAGGCACAGCAGTAGCAGGACTAGGCTCAATGGTTGGCGGTATTACAGGAGCTATTGGTAAACTATTTGGAGCAGATGATCCACTAGCACAATTAGAAAAATTCAGTGCAGCTAAGATTGATGGCGCACAAGTTAAAACAAATGCAGATGCTATGATGGCATTTCAAACAGCAATGACAGCAGCCGCTGGAGGCACAGCAGCCAAAGGCCTTGGAGACATGGTTGGAGGTATTGCAGGAGGCATCGGTAAACTATTTGGAGCAGATGATCCGCTAAAGAATTTAGAAAAATTCAGTGCAGCTAAGATTGATGGAACACAAGTTAAGACTAATGCAGAAGCATTAATAGCATTTAGTACTGCTATGGCCGCATCTGGTGGAGCAAAAGCTGTAACAGGTCTTGGAGACATGGTTGGAGGTATTGCAGGAGGCATTGGTAAACTATTTGGAGCAGATGATACATTAACTAATTTAAAAACGTTTGGAGATACTAAAGTTGATAGTGTCCAAGTTAAAGCAAATGCTGAAGCAATGGCAAACTATGCTGACGCTATGAAATCAGTTGCTCCAGGAGCAGTAGCAGGTCTTGGAGAACTTGTTGGAAATATTGCAGGCGGAATTGGAAAACTATTTGGTGTTGGCGATCCTACAAAAGATTTAGAAAAATTTAGTAAATTATCAATTGACGGCGCAAAAGTTACAGCTAATGCAGGAGCTATGGTAGCATTTGGTGATGCAATGACAGCACTGCCTACTACTATGCCAGGCGATGGAGTGTTTACTTCTTTTGGTAAAGCTATTGCTGGATTCTTTGGTGCTGATACTCCTTTTGATCAACTATCAGAATTTGGTAACCTAACAGTTAACGCTGCAGGAGTTAAAACAAATTCAGAAGCTATGATGAATTTTGCTGCAGCATTGACAGCTATGCCAACTAGTGAAATGGGTACACTAAATTTACCATCAAAGTTTGTTTCTAGATTACAAAAGATGTCAGAAATTGATGGTGCAGCTTTAAAAACTGTTGTAGCAGAACTTTCAACATTATCCGCTATACCAAATTTAAAAGTTAATTTAGATGCTCTAAAAGATGTAGGCAAAAGTAAATCAGACATTGAAGAATTAGCAGAAGCTCTTGAAACCTTAGTTGACCAAATGAAAGAAGTAAATAAAAATTCAATATCAGCATCAACATCAGCTGCTGGAGGAGTCGGATCAGGTGGCGGTAATGGTGGGAATCAGTTAAATACTACTATGCAAGGAATACTGACTAAGCTTGATAAGTTGGGAATTTTAGAAGACATTGAAAAGAATACAAAGTACACAGGTACAAATGTATTTAACTTAGCGGAAAGATTATAATATGAGTTGGAAAAAATACTTTACTCCAATCCCGACAGGGGATAATGCAAGCGGTAGTTATAGTCCGTTTACTGCACGTAGCAGTGGAAACCTTGCAGGCCCAGCTAAATCTAATTACTCAAGTTACTTGCCAGATGTATACGTTGGTAGTCCTAATCGTGTTGAACGCTACGGACAATATAATCAAATGGATCAAGATAGTGAAGTTAATGCTGCACTTGATATCCTTGCTGAGTTTTGTACACAAAAAAATCAAGGTAACAACACTCCGTTTATTGTTGACTATAAAAATAAAGCTACAAATAGCGAAATAAAAATTATTGGCCAGTATTTGTTACAATGGGCAAAATTACAAAACTTTGAAACTAAGATGTTCCGTACAGTAAGAAATGTATTTAAATATGGAGATCAGTTTTTTGTAAGAGATCCAGAAACTAAAAAATGGTTTCATGTTGATCCTGCAAACGTAGTACGTATTATTGTTAATGAGTCAGAAGGCAAAACTCCTGAGCAATATGTAATTAAAAATATTAATTTTAATTTTAGAGATGGCATTGCAACTACTCCGTTTCAAACAAATGGAAATATTGGAAATGCTGGATCTAGTCCTGGAAGTACACTTAGTGGCGGAAGAGGACAAATTGGACAACCTAATGCATCAGCCAGCGGAAGTAGATTTACTACTGATGACGGTGAACTTACTATAGATGCAAAACATGTTGTGCATTTAAGCCTATCAGAAGGGTTAGATAACAATTATCCTTTTGGTAATTCATTACTAGAAACAATTTTTAAAGTTTACAAGCAAAAAGAATTACTTGAAGATGCGATTATTATATATCGTGTACAACGAGCACCAGAAAGAAGAGTATTCTATGTTGATGTGGGTAACATGCCATCACACCTTGCTATGCAATTTGTAGAACGTGTTAAGACGGAAATACATCAAAGACGTATACCATCGCAGACTGGGGGCGGAACTAATGTCATAGACAGCTCATACAACCCTTTGTCAATTAACGAAGATTACTTTTTTCCACAAACTGCTGAAGGTAGAGGATCAAAAGTTGAAACACTGCCAGGCGGAACTAACTTAGGCGAAATTGATGACCTTAGATATTTTACTAATAAGCTCGTACGTGGTTTACGAATCCCTAGCAGCTATCTACCAACCGGGGCTGACGACAGTTCTTCTCAATACAATGATGGACGAGTCGGCACAGCATACATACAAGAACTAAGATTTAACACCTACTGTGAACGTTTACAAAATTTAATGGTTGAAGAGTTTGATCAGGAGTTTAAACGTTACTTGCTTGAAAGAGGTATTAATATAGATACTTCTATGTTTGATCTTAAATTTCAACCGCCACAAAACTTTGCAAGTTATAGACAAGCAGAAATTGACAACGCTCGTGTACCAACATACTCACAAATGGCAGCTATACCTTATATGTCAAATAGATTTGCACTTAAACGTTTCTTAGGTATGTCAGATGAAGAGCTTGCAGAAAATGAAAGATTATGGCGCGAAGAAAATGACGAAACTTTAGATCCAATTCCAGGTGAAGCTGGAGCTGAAATGAGAGATGCTGGAATTAGTCCAGCAACTATGGGCGGCGATATGGGCGGCCTAGAAGACGAAGTCCCAGATGATGGTGCTGCACCATTAGACGGAGGTGCAGGAGAAGCTCCTGCAACAGTAACGGGTGACGAATTAGGTTCACCAGCAACAACGGACCAAACGGTATAAATACTAACATGATACTACGTGAATTATTTTATTTTGATAAAGAAACAGTTGAGCCTATAGAGGATAAACGCTATGAGGCAGACTACGACGACTCCCCTATGAAAAAATCTGATACACGAAAGACTCGATTAAAATTGTTTCAAATTAATAGGATACGAAAGTCATCTGAATTACATCAAGAAGAATCTAAGAAAGAATTAGAATTTGTAAAACAAATGTATGGCATTGCTGCCAACTCCGAAACTGTTTAAAAGTACGATGAATGAAAAAGTATATTGCTGGCGAGTCTAAAGAGCAACGCAAAGCTCGAAAGAATAAATCTAAAAATAAGAAACATCCTGTTATATTGCAATCTCAACCTGAGGTTGTTGTTACTCCTCCAAAGAATAAAAATATTGCGTTTGTAATTGGAAACGGAACTAGTAGGACCCCAATAAACTTACATAGTTTAAAACCATTAGGTAAAATATATGGTTGTAATGCAATATATAGAGATTTTATGCCAGATGCTTTAGTAGCAGTAGATACTAAAATGGTTTTAGAACTTAATAAAGCAGGCATACAACATAAAGTTGAAACATGGACAAATCCTAATAGGGCATACACTGAGATGACAGGATTTAACTTTTTTCAACCATCAAAAGGATGGAGTAGTGGACCAACAGCATTATGGTTAGCATCTGATATGACAACTCATGATACTGTCTATATATTAGGATTTGATTTTGAAGGAACAGGCACATTAGTTAACAACATATATGCAGGCACACAAAATTACAAGGCAGCTACAGAAAAGGCAACATTTTACGGAAATTGGCTTAAACAAACAATGATTACTTGTCAAAATAATCCACAAAAGAGATATATAAGAGTGTTAGGGGAAGACTTTTTTACTCCTCCTGAGCTATCGAATATAGACAATGTAACTACTATGCACATAAGGGATTTCAAAAATTCTTTCAATATCTAGTAAAAAAAGCAAAATGGCTCGTTTTGAGCCTATATGTACCCACATTTCTGCAAATAAAGTAAATATATTATGACAGCCCATACCCATTCGGTATGTACAATTATTATAGGAGAGTAAAATGGCAGATCGCAATAAATTCGAACAAATGCTAGAACTACTTGTCAACGAAGACAAGGCAGCGGCAGAAAAATTATTCCACGAAATAGTGGTAGAAAAATCAAGAGACATTTATGAAGGTCTTTTAGAAGACGACAAAGATGTCGACGAAGCTACTGATGAAGAAGTTGATGAAGCTTCCGATGAAGAAGTAGACGAAACTACTGATGAAGAAGTTGATGAAGCTTCCGACGAAGAAGTAGACGAAGCTACTGATGAAGAAGTAGAAGAAAACTTTAACTTAGATGAATTTGAAGTTGAAGCTGATCCAGCTGATATGGGCGGAGATGCAACTGATGACATGATGTCAGATCTTGGCATGGACGACGAAGGCGGAGAAGGCGATGACGATATGGGCGATGCAGAAGATGATGCAGGCGTTGAAGATCGTGTAGAAGACTTAGAAGACGCACTAGACGACTTAAAAGCTGAATTTGAAAAAATGATGGCTGGCGATGACGAAGGCGAAGACGACATGGGTGGTGATGAGCCAGACATGGATGCAGATGACGGCGAAGAAGAGCCTGAAGAAGCATTTGCTTTTGAAACATCAGATGAAGAAGTAGACGAAGCATCAGATGAAGAAGTAGACGAAGCATCAGATGAAGAAGTTAAAGAGAAAACAAAGAAAACAGCTGGAGAAGAAATGCGTGAATACGTAGAGAAAGTTTCAGCTAAAATGGGTGACAATGGAGCAAATACAAAAAGCTCTATAGCTAACCCAAATAATATGGGCGGCACTGCTGGTAATTTGAACCAAGGTTCAGAAGAAAATGGTGGCGATCATACTGGTCTAGGTGACGCAAGTCCAAAAGACCAAGACGGCGGCAATATTAATGTACCAGGCGGGAAGGCTTCTAAATCATTAAAAGCACAACCAGGGCATGGCGCAGAGAAAAAAGGCAAGCCAGAAGCAGCAGCTGATAAGAAATCACTTATCGGTGGCAAGTAAGTTAAGGAAGACTAGATGAACTACTTACGAGAGAACTTGACATTCGACCAGTCCGGAATAGTACTTGAGAATACTAACGAGGGTAAAGACCTTTATATGAAAGGTATCATTATCCAAGGTGGTATTCGGAACGCTAATCAACGAGTGTATCCTGTATCCGAAATAGGCAGGGCTGTCAAAACTCTCAACGATCAAGTGTCTGGAGGATATTCAGTTCTCGGAGAAGTTGATCATCCAGAAGGTCTTAACATAAACATTGACCGTGTAAGCCATATGATAACTGAATGTTGGATGGATGGCGATAACGGTTATGGAAAACTAAAAGTATTACCAACTCCTATGGGGAACTTAGTTAAAACAATGCTTGAAGCAGGTGTTAAACTAGGTGTTTCCAGTAGGGGCTCTGGTAATGTTAGCGAAGATGGAAGCGGAAACGTTTCCGACTTTGAAATAATCACTGTGGACGTTGTGGCTCAGCCCAGCGCCCCCGGTGCATATCCAACACCAATATACGAACATTTAATGAATGCACGTGGGGGGATGAAGGCATACGAATTTGCACAGGCAACAAAAGAAGACCCAAAGGCACAGAAGTATCTTAAGGAATCACTGATTAACATAATCAGTGGACTCCAATAAACTAGGAGACAATGGTATGATAGATGCACTAAAAACACTTTTTGAAAATGACGTGGTATCATCCGAAATTAAGGCTGAGATTGAAGAAGCATGGACGCAAAAGATTCAGGAAAACAAAATGCAGGCAACTGCTGAGTTACGTGAAGAATTTGCAACAAAGTATGAGCATGATAAAGAGACTATGGTCGAAGCTATCGACTCTATGCTTTCTGAGCGACTTCAAGTAGAGATTGCAGAGTTTACAGAAGATCGTAAACAACTTGCAGAAGCAAAAGCAAAATATGCTGTTGCCCAACGTGAGAATGCAAACTTACTCAAAGGTTTTGTTGCTGAGCAATTAGCAACTGAGATCAAAGATTTACATTTAGACAAGAAAGTTATGGCAGAAAATTATGCTAAACTTGAAGAGTTTATTGTAGAGGCCTTAGCAGGTGAGATATCCGAGTTCCAAGAAGACAAAAAAGACTTAGCAGAAACAAAAGTACGTTTAGTACGTGAAGCTAAGAAACACTTTGCTAAAGTCAAAACAGACTTTATCGAAAGAAGTGCAACAGCAGTATCCGAAACAGTTAGTAAAGCTCTTACATCAGAGATTCACCAGCTTAAAGAAGATATTGACACTGCACGTAAAAACGACTTCGGTCGTAAGATCTTCGAAAGCTTTGCATCTGAATATGGTACTAGCTACCTAAATGAAAATTCAGAAACTGCTAAACTTCTTAAAGTTGTGGACTTAAAAAACAAGCAACTACACGAAGCAAAAGCATTTGCAAAGAAAGCGAAACTAATTGCAGAATCAACAGCTACTGAAAAGAAGCGTATTGTTGAAGCAGCAACAAGAAAAGACTTAATTAACGATATGATGGCGCCTTTGGCAACAGATCAACGTGAAATTATGACAGATTTACTGGAATCAGTTCAAACAGGGAAGTTAAGAACTCAGTTTGATAAGTACCTACCAGCGGTTATCGACGGTAATACACCAGCTAAGAAGGCAACAAGATTAACAGAAGGCACAGAAGTTACAGGCAACAGAGATAACAACAACAACACTAGTTCACAGCAAGCACTCGAGGATAACAATAACAATGTTATTGATATTAAACGTTTAGCTGGTTTAAATTAAGGAGATAATTATGTCAGAACTACTAGAAAGTCGCTGGCAGGATACGAAAACTGCACTTTTGGAAGGCCTATCAGGCAACAAAAAAGGTGTTA
>Ga0308009_10001646_pt1 | contig 12650 bp, 9 predicted proteins | sample Neamet127_FD_203134 | JGI IMG/M metagenome (GOLD analysis project Ga0308009, IMG submission 203134) | Marine microbial communities from water near the shore, Antarctic Ocean - #127 | ecosystem: Environmental > Aquatic > Marine > Unclassified | place: Southern Ocean | collected 2014-07-24
GCATATGGGCTGGAGGCTGATTTCTATTAAAAAGCCAGTGACCGCATGCTTAAAACTTGGGCATGCCTTTCATGCCGCCCATGCGTTTCATCATTTTCATCATGCCGCCGCCCTTCATCTTTTTCATCATGCCCTGCATCTGCTCAAACTCATTGAGCAGGCGGTTGACCTCCTGAACCTGCACGCCGGAGCCCGCAGCGATGCGGCGCTTGCGGGTGGCCTTGATCAGTTCGGGCTTGCGGCGCTCCAGCGGGGTCATGCTCTGAATGATGCCTTCCTTGCGGCGTATGTCCTTTTCCGCCTTGTTCATGTCCACCTGGCCGGCCTTGGCCGCCATCTGCGCCGGTAGTTTCTCCAGCAGGCTGGACAGGCCGCCCATACTTTTCATCTGCTGCAACTGGCTCAGGAAGTCATCCAGGTCAAAACCGCTGCCGGACTTCATCTTGGCGGCCAGTTTTTGCGCCGCCGCCATGTCCACGCCAGCGGTAACCTGCTCGACCAGGGCAACGATGTCGCCCATGCCGAGGATGCGCCCCGCATGGCGCTGGGCGTCGAAGACTTCGAGGCCGTCAATCTTTTCGCTGGTTCCCGAGAACTTGATCGGTGCGCCCGTGATCTGCCGCACGCTGAGCGCCGCACCGCCGCGCGAGTCGCCATCGGTCTTGGTCAGGATGATGCCGGTCAGTGGAAGGGCGTCCTTGAAGGCTTTGGCAGTGTTGATCGCGTCCTGGCCCTGCATGGCGTCCACCACAAACAGGGTTTCGACCGGATTGAGCACCGCATGCAGCGCCTTGATCTCGGCCATCAGCGCTTCGTCAATCGCCAGCCGGCCGGCGGTATCGACCAGCAACACGTCGAAGAAATGTTTGCGGGCATAGTCGAGCGCCGCTAGCGCAATGTCCACAGGTTTCTGCTCGGCCGTGCTGGGAAACCATTCGGCGCCAGCCTGTTTGGTCACGGTTTTGAGCTGCTCGATGGCTGCCGGGCGGTAAACGTCACCGGAAACCGTCAGCACCTTCTTCTTGCGCTTTTCGATCAGGTGTTTGGCAAGTTTCGCGGTGGTGGTGGTTTTACCCGCGCCCTGCAGGCCGGCCATCAGGATCACGGCCGGCGGCTGGGCCGCCAGGTTGATGTCGCTGACGCCCTCGCCCATGGTCGCGGCGAGTTCGCGGTTGACGATGCTGACCAGCACCTGGCCGGGCGACAGCGAGCTCATCACCTCCTGGCCCAGCGCCTTGTCCTTGACGCGGGCGATGAAGTCGCGCACCACCGGCAGCGCCACGTCGGCCTCAAGCAGCGCCATGCGCACCTCGCGCAGCATGTCCTGCACATTGGCCTCGGTGATGCGGGCCTGGCCTCGCATTTCCTTGACGAGGCGGGAAAGTTTGTCGGTAAGGGCAGAGGCCATGAGCAGGCTCCACAGCTGGAGCAAAAGGAAGTGAAGGAAGAAATACAGGCCTGCGCGGCAGGCAGCTACAGCTAAACTGTAGCCATGATTTTAACTTTGAGCGCTGGGTGGGGTCTGGCGACGGCCATTGGCGCTGCGCTGGCCTACGCCGTGCTGGCACTGGCAGCCCGGCGCCTGAGTGAAGCCAGCACCCGCGTCGTGCTGTTTCTGGCCTGGCTGCTGCACGCGCTGGCACTGGCTGACGGACTGCTTGGCGAGCCGCCGCGCTTCGGTTTTGCACCGGCCCTGTCCATGACCGTCTGGCTGGTGCTCAGCGTCTATGCGGTGGAAAGCCGGCTGTTTCCACAATTGAAGGCACGCTGGGCGCTGGCTGGCCTGGGCACAGCGGCGGTGCTGCTGGCACTGGTGTTTCCCGGCTCCAGCTACCACCTGATCGCTTCGCCCTGGTTGCCCTTGCATTGGGCCTTGGGTATCGCATCGTATGGCCTGTTTGCCGCGGCCGTGGTGCATGGCTGGCTGATGAACCGGTCCGAGCGATCAATCCGTTCGGCGGCGCAACCGGACACGGGTGTGCCTTTGTTGACGCTGGAGCGTCTGACTTTTCGTTTTGTTCTGGCAGGTTTTGTGCTGCTGAGCGCCACGCTGGCGGTGGGCTGGTTGTTTGCCGAAACCCTCTACGGCCCTGGTTTGGCCGGGCAATGGAACCACAAGACGGTATTTTCAGTGCTGGCCTGGCTGACCTTTGCTGGCCTGCTGGCGGGTCGGGCCCGCCTGGGCTGGCGCGGCCGCCAGGCGGTGCGGCTGCTCTATCTGGGCTCAGGTCTGCTGCTGCTTGGGTATGCGGGTTCCCGATTTGTGCTTGAAGTTGTTTTGAAACGCGTATGAAATACCTGATTGTTTTTCTGGTGGTGCTGGTCGGTATCTGGTTGTGGCGCAACAACCGGCGAGCCGAACTCCGCGAGAAAAAATTCAAGCCACCGACAGCGCCCAACGTCGCCGGCCCCAAGCAGGCCACCGAGGTGGTGGCTTGCGCAGTCTGCGCCGTCCACCTGCCGCGCCCGGATGCCTTGTCTGGCAGCCGCGGGCTGTATTGCAGTGACGCGCATCGCCGGCAAGGCGAGGCCTAGGCTCTGTGCGCACTTGCGTACTCGTGCGAACAGTCCTTCGATGAGCACCTCCGCAGATTCCGGCAACTCCTGGTTTGGTCCGCCAGACAAACAACCGGGCGTCTGGGATTCCGGGCCGGCTGGCGAATCCTTTGGCCGGCTCTGGCGCGCCTTCATGACGGCCCGCGTCACCATTGCCAGTGTCCTGCTGGCTCTGCAGGCGTCTATCTACGCATTGGGGCAGCCGGTTCAGAAAGTCATGGTCTTGCTGTGCCTGGCCTATTTTGTGGCTACGCTCGCGGTGCGCTTGTGGGCCAAGCCCAAGCCGCCGGGCAGCACCTTTGATACCCAATGGCTGTTCACGGTCGGGATTGACGTGATGGCGTTTTCTGCCTTGAATTTCTGGCAAACCGGGGTGATCAACTACACCGCCCTGTTTGCCTTGCCGGTCTTGCTGGCATCCATCCTGGGGCCGATTTTGCTGGCGCTGGGCACCGCCGCCAGCGTCACGCTGCTGCTGCTGACTGACGCCTGGTGGTTGTCTTTGCAAGCTGAAAGCGAATCCGCCTCCCGCTTTCTGCAGGCCGGTCTGAGCGGCTCCGGATTCTTTGCGGTGGCTTTGCTGGCCAACCAACTGGCTTTGCGCCTGTCCAGGGAGGAGCAGCGGGCCTACAGCAGCCAGTCGGTCGCGCGTATGCAGACGCAGGTCAATGAACTGGTGATCGACACCCTGGTCGATGGTGTGCTGGTGATCGACACCAACGGCATCGTGCGTGCAGCCAATCCGGCCTCTCTTCGCCTGTTGACGGCGCAGGGCGAAGCGCGCGCTGCTCCCTTTGTGCTGGCTGCGGAAGTTGCGTGGCAACCCCTGGCCCAACTGGCGCACCAGACCTTCGAGCGGCAAACGCCGCAGCAGGCCGACGTGGGGCTGGGACACGCCTCGCGCCATGCCCGGCGCCTGCAGGTGCGCACGCGCCTGGCGGCCTCGCGCGACGGCTCGCGCGAAAGCTTGTGTGTGATGTTCCTGGAAGACCTCCGGGAAATGGAGGCCCGGGTCCGCACTGAAAAAATGGCCGCCATGGGCCGCATGTCGGCGGCCGTCGCCCACGAAATCCGCAACCCGCTTGCCGCCATCACGCAGGCCAATGCCTTGCTGGAAGAAGACCTGCAGGACGCCGGGCACCGCCAGCTAACGGGCATGGTCGCGCAAAATGCCCAGCGCCTGGCACGTATCGTTGAGGAAATCCTCAACCTCTCGCGGGTGCAGGAACAGGCGCCCCAAGTGCAGACGCGCGCGCTGCGGCTTGACGACATGATGCAGCGCATCTGCACGGACTGGGCGCAACAGAACGCGGCGAGTCACCGGTTGCGCATGCAGCCGGGCACCGGCCAGATCGCGATTCTGTTCGAGGCCGAACATCTGCGGCGTTTGCTGGTCAACCTGCTGGACAATGCCTTGCGTTATGCCAGCCCTGCCGTCGACGCCATCCAGGTGTCCACCGATGCCTCTTCAGGGCAAGTGCGACTGCTGGTCTGGAGCGATGGACAGCCGCTTGAAAAAACCGTGCAAACGCATTTGTTCGAGCCCTTCTTTTCGTCGGAAAGCCGCTCCAGCGGACTGGGCCTGTATATCTGCAGGGAGTTGTGTGAGCGCCACGGTGCCCTGGTAGGTTATCAACGGGTGGCGCGCGGGCAGGTGGAGGGCAACGAATTTTTTGTCATCTTCAAACCTGCGGCCGCCGACATGGCGCTGCCGCCGGGCGCCCTCGACACGCTGTTTTGACGCCGCGCTATTCTGTTAAAAACACGACACTTCCATGAGCACCCCGAATCAGGCCCACATACTGGTGATTGACGACGAGCCGGACCTGCGCACCCTCTACGAGTTGACCTTGCTGCGCGAAGGTTACCGGGTAGAGGCCGCCGCCGATCTGGCGCAAGCCCGCGTTCAGTTGCAGGAGCGACGCTTTGACGCCGTGATCACCGACATGCGTTTGCCCGACGGTCTGGGTCTGGAGTTGCTGCGCGAGATGGTCAGCCAGCAGCGGCCCGAGCGCTGCGTCGTGATCACCGCCCATGGGTCCGCCGAAAATGCGGTGGAGGCCCTCAAGGCCGGTGCCTTTGACTACCTGACCAAACCGGTGGATCTCAAGCAATTTCGCAGCGTGGTGGCCTCGGCCATCCAGACGCCGGCCGGTAACGGCCTGGCGGTGGGCAGCGAAAAGGCAAAACCTAACCACGATGTCGCCGCCGCCCCGGCTGCCAGAGCGGCCGGTCCTGGCGATGAGTCGCCGACCTTGCAACGCCTGGTCGGCGAGTCGGTCGTGATGCAGGCCGTCAAGGCCCGTATCGTCAAGGTGGCCGGCAGCATGGCGCCGGTGCTGATCCAGGGAGAGTCCGGCACCGGCAAGGAGCTCGTCGCGCGAGCGGTACATGACTGCAGCCACCGCGTGGCTGGGCCTTTCGTCGCGGTCAATTGCGGCGCCATCCCCGAAAACCTGCTCGAAGCCGAGTTTTTTGGCGCTCGCAAAGGCGCTTACACCGGCTCGGCGCAGGACCGTCAGGGCTACTTCCAGGCGGCCAAGGGCGGCACCTTGTTTCTTGACGAAATCGGCGACCTGCCGCTGGCCATGCAGTCCAAACTGTTGCGTGCAATTCAGGAGCGGGTGGTCCGGCCGCTGGGTTCGGCACAAGAGGACACGGTGGACGTGCGTGTTGTCAGTGCCACCCACAAGGATCTGGGCGCTGCTGTGGCCTCCGGACATTTTCGCCAGGACCTGTATTACCGGCTTAACGTGATCGAAATTCAGGTGCCGGCGCTGCGCGATCGCCGCGAAGACCTGCCGGTGCTGTGCCAGGACTTGTTAGGCCGGATTTGCAGGGAGTCGGGTCTGCCCGTTCCCGACCTTTCCGCCCAGGCCCTGGCGCGCTTGCAGGCACATCCGTTCAACGGCAATGTGCGGGAGCTCGAAAACATGCTGCACCGCGCGGTTGCGCTGGGCGAAAGCAACGACCTGCACATGGCCCTGCCGACGGTGGAGCAGGTGGTGACGGTACCGGACAATCTGCAGGATTTTCTGGACGCACAGGAGCGTGGCATCCTGACCAAGGTGCTGCAGGAAACCGGCTTTAACCGAACCGCCGCAGCAGCCAAGCTGGGCATCAGTCTGCGCCAGATGCGCTACCGCATCGCCCGGCTGGAGATCGTCACGCCTAACAGTGATGACGTAACCGATGAACCCTGAAAGCGCGTACGCGGTGCAGCCACTCTGGCAACAGGGCTGGTACCGCTACGCGCGGCAACTGGCGTCACCGAATTTCGGCCCGCGCCCCGACGGCGCATTGATCGACCTGATCGTGATCCACTCCATCAGCCTGCCGCCCGGCGCGTATGGGACCGGTCAGGTGCAAAAGCTGTTCAGCAACGAACTTGACTGGGACGCTCACCCCTACTTTCAGAGCATACGGGGGCTGCAGGTGTCTTCGCACTTCTTCATCACCCGTGACGGGCAGCTTTGGCAATTCGTCAATTGCGACCAGCGCGCCTGGCACGCGGGCGAGTCGAGCTACCGTGGTCGCAGCAATTGCAACGACGACTCGATTGGCATTGAGCTGGAAGGCCTGGAAGGCGGGTTGTTTGAAGCCGCCCAGTATGAAACACTGGCGAGCATCTGTGCGGCGCTGTTGCGCCACTACCCGGTGCAGCACCTGGCCGGTCACCAGCACATTGCCGGCGGCCGCAAGCTTGATCCGGGCGCCGGGTTCGACTGGCCGCAGTTGCAAGCGTCGCTGGGTTTGCCGGCTAAGTGTTTTCCCGCGGGCGACTGAAGCGGCCCGCATCTCGAAAACACACCCAAAGGGTGCAGGAAAAAAAAGAGCAGCACTTCCGGCGACCTCGCTGCGTCATGCAGACAGCAAGCAAAAATCAATGCTGTTGCGGCTTGCAAGCCTGTTTTGCCCCTCTATGTGGGTACCGGTCGCAGCGACGCAGGCTGCCGCGCTGCGACCCAATATGGGCATTATTCACAGGCGAAAAACAGCTACATAAAGTAACGCCACGAAAAGCAGGCGATACACTACCTGTAGTGCTTGAAATCACTCCAGACCCTAGGTATAGTGTCTGAGCCCTCTATTCAATTTGATGCATTCGGGGCACCGCAACCCAAGGAACAGCAGCCAAACGCGTCCGCCACAGGCAACCGTCAGCCTTCCCTTTGCCCCCAAGCCATCGAACGCTCACCAACAACAAAGATACAACGAGGAACCATGCAAACAGCCCAACATGCAACACCCGTCACCGGCATGCCGATGGCCTCCCAGTCCGGCAGCAACAGCGCCCAGCCCAATCCCCTGACCCATTACCAGATCATTCGCCGCAATGGCGCGGTCGTTCCTTTTGAACCGAACAAGATCGCCGTCGCGATGATGAAGGCCTTCCTGGCGGTGCACGGCACCCAGGGCGCGGCATCGGCCAGCGTGCGCGAAACCGTGGATGACCTGACCCAGGCCGTCATGCGCGCGCTGATGCGTTCGCGTCCGGGCGGTGGCACCTTTCATATAGAAGACGTGCAGGACCAGGTCGAACTCGGCCTCATGCGCGGCGGTCACCACGAGATTGCCCGCGCCTATGTGCTGTACCGTGAAAAGCGCACACAAGAACGCGCACGCCAGCCACAGACCCCAGCGTCTCAGGCGCCACAACTGCATGTGATCGACGGCGGCAAAAAAGTCGCACTCGATCTGGGCAGGTTGCAAGCCCTGATTGAAGCGTCCTGCGCCGGCCTGGGCGCCGAGATCAAGCCCGACCCCATCGTTCTTGAAACCATGCGCAATCTGTACGACGGTGTGCCTATCGACGAGGTTTACAAGGCCTCCATCCTGGCGGCCCGCACCCTGATTGAAAAAGACCCGGACTACACCTACGCCACCGCGCGCCTGCTGCTGCACACCATTCGCCGCGAAGTGCTGGGCGAGGAAGTGGTCCAGGAAGACATGGGCACGCGTTACGCCGAGTACTTCCCCGAGTTCATCGCCAAGGGCGTGGCCAACGAGTTGCTCGACGAAAGATTGCAACAGTTCGACCTGGAGCGCCTGGGTGCCGCGCTCAAGCCCGAGCGCGACCTGAAGTTTGACTACCTCGGTCTGCAGACCCTGTTTGACCGTTACTTCCTGCACGTGCGCAAGCAGCGCATCGAGCTGCCCCAGGCTTTCTTCATGCGTGTGGCCATGGGCCTGTCGCTTGACGAGATTGACCGCGAAGCCCGCGCCATCGAGTTTTACGAAATCATGTCCTCGTTCGACTTCATGTCGAGCACGCCGACCTTGTTCAATGCCGGCACGCTGCGCTCGCAACTCTCGTCCTGCTACCTGACGACGGTGGCCGACGACCTGGGCGGCATTTACGATGCCATCAAGGAAAACGCGCTGCTGTCAAAGTTTGCCGGCGGCCTCGGCAACGACTGGACCCCGGTGCGTGCACTCGGCGCTCACATCAAGGGCACCAATGGCGAGTCGCAAGGGGTTGTACCGTTCCTGAAGGTGGTCAACGACACCGCCGTCGCCGTCAACCAGGGTGGCAAGCGCAAGGGCGCGGTCTGCGCCTACCTCGAAACCTGGCACCTGGACATCGAGGAGTTTCTGGAACTGCGCAAGAACACCGGCGACGACCGCCGCCGCACGCACGACATGAACACCGCCAACTGGATCCCCGACCTGTTCATGCGCCGCGTGATGGAAAAAGGCAGCTGGACGCTGTTCTCGCCATCGGATACACCTGACCTGCATGACAAGTTTGGTGTTGATTTCGAAAAAGCCTATGTGGCCTATGAAGCCAAAGCCGAGCGCGGCGAGATCAAGCCTTCCCGCAAGCTGCAGGCCATCGACATGTGGCGCAAGATGCTCTCGATGCTGTTCGAGACCGGCCATCCCTGGATCACCTTCAAGGATGCCTGCAATGTGCGCTCACCCCAGCAGCACGTCGGTGTCGTCCATTCGTCCAACCTGTGCACCGAGATCACGCTCAACACCAGCGACACCGAAACGGCGGTCTGCAACCTTGGCTCCGTGAATCTGGTACAGCACCTGAAAGACGGCGCGGTCGATCATGAGAAGCTCAAGAAGACCATCACCACGGCCATGCGCATGCTGGACAACGTGATCGACATCAATTACTACGCGGTCAAGAAGGCGCGCGATTCCAACATGCGCCATCGCCCGGTGGGCCTGGGCATCATGGGTTTCCAGGACTGCCTGTATGAGCTGCGCATTCCGTATGCATCCGACGCGGCTGTCGAGTTTGCCGACAAGTCCATGGAAGCGGTCTGCTACCACGCCTACTGGGCCTCGACCGAGCTGGCCAAAGAGCGCGGCCAATACACCAGCTACAAGGGCTCGCTGTGGGACCAGGGCATTTTGCCGCTGGACACACTGGATATGCTGGCCAAAGAGCGTGGTGGCTATCTCGAAGTCGACCGCTCGGCCACGCTGGACTGGGACGCGCTGCGCAAGAAAATCGCCAAAGACGGCATGCGCAATTCCAACTGCGTCGCCATTGCTCCGACCGCCACCATCTCCAACATCATCGGCGTGGACGCCTGCATCGAGCCCTGCTTTGGCAACCTCTCGGTCAAGTCCAACCTGTCCGGCGAGTTCACGGTCATTAACCACTACCTGGTGCGCGACCTCAAGCGCCTGGGCCTGTGGGATGACGTGATGGTGGTGGACCTCAAGCACTTTGACGGATCGCTGCGCCCGATTGACCGCGTGCCGCAAGATATCAAGGCGCTGTATGCCACTGCTTTCGAAGTGGACGCCACCTGGCTGGTCGAGGCCGCCTCACGCCGTCAGAAATGGATCGACCAGGCGCAGTCGCTCAACATCTACATGGCTGGCGCGTCCGGCAAAAAGCTCGACGACACCTACAAACTCGCCTGGCTGCGCGGCCTGAAGACCACCTATTACCTGCGCACCATGAGCGCCACGCACGCCGAGAAGTCCACGGTGAAAGCCGGCAAGATGAACGCAGTGGCTTCGGGCAATACCGACGACACCGGCAGCATGAACGCACTCGATGCGGCGGCGGCCACGGCGCAGGCGCAGATGGATGCATCGCCCGCCACCGACATCAAGTTCTGCGCGATTGATGATCCAGGTTGCGAGGCGTGCCAATAACAAAACGAATCGCGGCACTGAAAAATGCAGTGCTCGATTCGATGTAATTGAGCAACACTAATTTATAGCGATGTGAATGAACACTTTTCATTTTGTATCGCTGCTTTCATAATCCAACTTATTGGAAACATCTATGTTGACTTGGGACGAAGAAGCCAAACCATCGTTGCAAAAATCTTTGATCAGCGGCTTGCCTGAAGGCCGCTCGATGGAGCTTCCGCCTCATTTCGTGCAGCCTCAAGCGGCGACCCGCATGCTTGACGACAGCGCACTGACCTCCACGCAGGCACGCAGCGCTGCTCCCCCAGTCGTCACGCCCACCGCCCACCGCGTCAAGGCGGCAGACAAACGCATCATCAATGGCCAGACCGACGTGAACCAGCTGGTTCCGTTCAAGTACAAATGGGCCTGGGAAAAATACCTGGCCAGTTGCGCCAACCACTGGATGCCCCAGGAAGTGAACATGACGCGCGACATCGCGCTGTGGAAAGACCCGAACGGCCTGACCGAAGACGAGCGCCGCCTGGTCAAGCGCAACCTCGGCTTCTTCGTCACCGCCGACTCGCTGGCCGCCAACAACATTGTGCTGGGCACCTACCGCCACATCACGGCGCCCGAGTGCCGCCAGTTCCTGCTGCGTCAGGCCTTTGAAGAAGCCATTCACACCCACGCCTACCAGTACATCACTGAGTCGCTGGGCCTGGACGAAAGCGAAATTTTCAACGCCTACAACGAGGTGCAGTCGATCAGGGACAAGGACCAGTTCCTGATTCCCTTCATCGACGCGATTTCAGACCCAAACTTCAAGACGGGAACGCAAGAGGCTGACCAGACCCTGCTCAAATCGCTGATCGTGTTTGCCTGCCTGATGGAAGGCCTGTTTTTCTACGTCGGCTTCACCCAGATTCTGGCGCTGGGCCGGCAAAACAAGATGACAGGCGCGGCCGAGCAGTACCAGTACATCCTGCGCGACGAGTCGATGCACTGCAACTTCGGCATCGACCTGATCAACCAGCTCAAACTGGAAAACCCATTGCTCTGGACGGCAGAGTTCAAGGCCGAGATCAAGGCGCTGTTCCTCAAAGCAGTCGAGCTCGAATACCGCTACGCCGAAGACACCATGCCGCGCGGCGTGCTGGGCCTGAACGCTTCCATGTTCAAAGGTTATCTGCGCTACATCGCCAACCGCCGGGCCACGCAGATCGGCCTGGAAACGCTGTTCCCGAACGAGGAAAACCCGTTCCCATGGATGAGCGAGATGATCGACCTGAAAAAAGAACGCAACTTTTTTGAAACCCGCGTGATCGAGTACCAGTCCGGTGGCGCTCTTTCCTGGGATTGACAAGGCTGCAGACACACCATGACTTCAAGAATTGCAATGACCAGTGACGCTACCAAAGAGTGCGCGTTGGGCTTTGCTCCTGTGTTCGTGGCGCTGGGCACGGTTATCCGTCCGCCCAACGCCGTGAATCGCTTCGCGTACTCCAACCGTGAAGTGCTCTTTGCAATGTGATCAAGGAGAAAACTATGGCAACTGCGAAAAAATCTGCGGCTAAAAAAGCTGCTCCGAAGAAAGCCCCTGCTAAAAAAGTAGCGGCTAAAAAAGCCCCGGCCAAAAAAGCGCCAGCGAAAAAAGTAGCAGCTAAAAAAGCTCCTGCGAAAAAAGCGCCAGCGAAAAAAGCCCCGGCCAAAAAAGTAGCGGCCAAAAAGCCAGCTGCGAAAAAAGCAGCAGCTAAAAAGCCTGCGGCAAAAAAGGCAGCGAAGAAAGTAGCGAAGAAGGCGCCAGCGAAGAAAGCTGCTGCGAAGAAACCCGCTGCCAAGAAGCCTGCGGCCAAGAAAGCAGCGAAAAAACCCGCTGCGAAGAAAGCCGCGAAAAAACCCGCTGCCAAAGCACCTGCTGCACCGGCTGCCCCTGCGGCTCAGACTACTCTGAACCCGCAAGCTGCCTGGCCGTTTCCGACAGCCAGCAAGCCGTAAGCAATAAGGTAGTTTTGCTTAAAGCCCGGTATCGCAAGATGCCGGGCTTTTTCTTTGGGGAAATTGCTGGGCGACAGCGTTTTTTTTTTTTTGCTATCGAATTAATAGCTGCTCACGCCCGTCAGTAATGGGCTAAATGCCGATTTGACCAAGATCCAATGCGTAGTTCTGACCACCCCGAAAGGCGATCTTGTGGGCACCAACACGGTTGCCCAGCTCGGCGCAACGCGCCAGCGGCCAGCCCTTTTCGAGACCGAACAGCAGTGCGCCACGAAACGCATCGCCGCATCCGGTCGGGTCCACCACTTCAGCGGCCTTGACCGGCAACACCAGCGTTTTTTCGCCGGCCACCCAGACTTCGCAGCCTTCCGCCCCGAGGGTGACGATGAGACCTTCGACACGTTGTGACAACTCTGCAATCGACAGGCCGGTGCGGTCACTAAGTAGCTTGGCTTCGTAGTCGTTCACGGTCACCCAGGTCGCCAGCTCGACGAAGTGCGCCAGAGCCTTGCCGTCAAACATCGGCAGGCCCTGGCCCGGATCGAAGACGAAAGGAATGCCAGCCGCCTTGAACTGTTCTGCATGCTGCAGCATGGCATCGCGCCCATCCGGCGAGATGATGCCGATGGTGATGTCGGCCCGCGCCGCGATGTGAGTGGTGTGGGCTTGTCCCATGGCACCCGGATGGAAGGCCGTGATTTGGTTGTTGTCACGATCCGTCATGATCATGGCCTGCGCCGTATAAGCACCTTCCACCTCACGGACAAATTCGGTGCTGATACCCAGCGTGTCCAGGCGCGCCACATACTCGGCACCGTCGCTGCCGACGGTGGCCATGGGCAGGGGCGTGCCGCCGAGCTGCCTGAGGCCGTAGGCGATGTTGCCGGCACAGCCGCCAAACTCACGGCGCAGGGCCGGCACCAGAAAAGACACGTTGAGGATGTGCAACTGGTCGGGCAGGATTTGCTCGGCAAAACGACCCTCGAAGG
>Ga0308009_10001647_pt1 | contig 12643 bp, 8 predicted proteins | sample Neamet127_FD_203134 | JGI IMG/M metagenome (GOLD analysis project Ga0308009, IMG submission 203134) | Marine microbial communities from water near the shore, Antarctic Ocean - #127 | ecosystem: Environmental > Aquatic > Marine > Unclassified | place: Southern Ocean | collected 2014-07-24
TTTCTCGCTGATTTGCTCGTCTGTCAACGGAGCTTCGGGGTCTCCGATGCGATACGGCTGGAAGTGTTCGAGCACTTGGCCACTCTTCAAGTGAACCCGAACCCGGGCGGCTCGCATGTTCGGAAACTTGCTGGTGAGCTCAGAGTCGGCTTCGAGTTGAATGTGCGGCATCAGCGCCCTCAGATCCTCCTCGAAGATGCGCCCGGTATCGAACGCGGCGAGGCGGACAGACCCATACTTAGCCGCATGCGACACCACATAGGGAATGCTGAACTTGCATTCGAACGGCGACTGAGGCGCTCTGATGCCGGCGACTTCAACAGCGACCGCGTAGGTCCTGATCTCGATTCGCTCGATGGCCTGCATGTCGAAACCATGTTGCTGGCGAAGCGCCAGCAACCCGTCGATCGAGGCGAACGTATGCCCGCAGCAGCCATGGTTCTTCACCGTCACGCTTTGGATGTTGAACCGGCTTCCCAGTCCGTCCGTGGCCTTGGACCAATCGGGCCCATTGGCCAACGCAGCGCCGAATCCTGCGGAGCCCTCCAGGATGTCAAGTACACCGGTCAGGCCTTTATCGGCGCCGAACGCGGAGGTCACGCCGACCCAGGCTGCATGCCCGGCATGCAGTGCCTTGGTCATGGCCTCTGAGCGAAACGCCTGCTGCAGGCCTGAGGCGAATGTGGCGGACGTGGCCAGGGCGTGAGCCGTGACGCTCGGAAGGGGCGACAGCAGCACCGCAGCCGCGGCCGCACCGCCAAAACAGCCCACCGTACCTGTCGTATGGAAGTATTTGTAGTGCGATGGCTGTACGGCCACGCCGATGCGCGTGGAGATCTCATAGCCCACAGTGATGGCTTCCAGCAGACGCCGCCCGGACGCCTGCAGGTGTTCGGCCACGGCCAGCGAAGCGGCCACCGTGGGGCATCCGGGGTGGTAGATGGCGTCCCGGTAGATGTCGTCGAACTCAACGGAGTGAGACACGCTGCCGTTGATCCATGCCGCCGTGGCCGGAAGTGCCGTGGTCTTGAGCCCAGGCAGGCTGGCCCGTCCAACCCCCAGCTCGTGAGCATGTGCCTGCATCAGGCTGGTGGCGGGCTGCACCTGAGTGCCAGGGAAGAGCGCGGAGAACCAGTCCACCAGCGCCCGCTTGGCCGCGTGAGACACCTCTGGCGAAAGGCCGCTCTTGACTTGGTCTACGGCGTACTGGGCAAGTTCGTCAATGATCATATGCATCCTCAGAGCGCGCTCTGGCCTGTGATGTCCCGACCGGCAATGAGGGTCAGAATCTCATAGGTGCCATCAGGAATCGTGAGCATCTTGATGTCTCGGGTGTGCTGCTCCACGCCGGTCTCCGTTGCCAGTCCCATGGCACCGCAAAGCCGCATCGCGATGCTGGCAGCCTTCTCTGCGGTGACCACGCCTTGCCGCTTGGCCATGGCGGACAGCGCCTGCGTCGCCACGCCGCGGTCGGCCGCATCCAGTGCGCTGTAGCAGAGCAGGCGTGCACTCTGGATCGAGGCGTCGATATCCACCAGGGCTTCCTGGATCAGTTGCTTGCTCGCCAGGGTGGCACCAAACTGCATGCGGTCCTTGACATGCTCCATGGCGACATCCCGCGCACGCTCAGCGGCCTTGAGCCCCAGCAGGCCGAGCAGCGGTCGGTTGACGAGCCAGGCCTGCGTCAGCGTCTTCATCGTGCTGTTGTCGCTCCCGATGGCATTGCTGCGTGGCACGGGAATCTGGTCGAACGTGAGCTCACTCAGATGTCCCTGCTGCAGGCCGACGCAGGGAATCTCCGTAGCACGGAACGGCGACACGGCTTGCTCGACGATGTACCGCTGCAGCTCGCCGCTGCCCTCCAGCTTGCCGGTCACGAAGGCCACGTCGGCGATCGTGCCGTTGGTGATCCACTGCTTCGTGCCGGAGAGATACGCTGTCGCGCCGTCTTCGGACTCACGAACGCGCAGCTTGATGCTGCGCGGGTCCGACCCTGTGGTCGGTTCGGTGGAAGCGGTGCAGGCGATCTTTCGCCCCGCCAGCAGGTCTTCGATCAGGTGCGGAAAGTCCTTGGCCGCGCCACTGGCGCACAGGCGCGAGGTTGTGCCGTCATGGGCAATCAGGGCCAGCGCGATGACGGGGGGCAACTGCTCGAATGCCAGTCCGTAGTCCAACATGCCCAGTCCACTGCCCCCCAGTTCCTCCGGCACCCGTGCGCCGGTGAGGCCGAATTCGGCCAGAACTTCAAAGATCTGGAGCATCGCCGACTTGGGCAATGGTGCGTCTTTCGGATACGCCGCCAACAGGGGCATGAGCTTCTTCTGGGCGAGGCGGGTTGCAGCCTCTTGAAGCTGGCGCTGGTCGGAAGTGAGATCAAAGTTCATTTCAGTTACACCATCGTGAAGCCGCCGTTGATGCTGATGACCTGGCCGGTCATCCAGCCTGCACGCTCACTCAGGAGGAATGCGACCATGGGTGCAACATCCGAAGGTTCCCCAATTCGGCGCAGGGGGTACATCTTCTGAACCGTCTGCACCCTGCGTTGGTACTTCTCCTCGCCCATCTGCTCGCGAAGTGCCGCTTCGCGCTTCATACGCAAAGGCGTATTCGTCGCACCCGGCGAGACGATGTTGGCCGTGATGCCGTTGGGGCCGACTTCCTGCGCGATCGACTTGACGAGCGCTGTAACGCCGGCCTTGGCAGCTGCGTAGTACGACAGGCGTGCCTGCCCGATGCGCGCAGAGTCCGAGGAGAAGCACACGATCCGCCCGAACTGCTGTGCCTTCATGATCGGCAGGATGGCATGGAGGCAGTGCATGGGGCCCAGCAGGCAGACATCCAGCATGCGCTTCCAGTCATCCGGGGAGGACTCCTCGAATGTCTTGTCGTCGAGAATGGCAGCACAGTTGACAAAGTAGTCGATGCGGCCGAATTTCCGGGTGGCCGTCTCGACCATGTCCTTGACGGATTCGGGCTTCGTGAGATCGGTGCTGACAAACTCGATCTCCGTCAACTGGCCCAGCTCTTCGGCGGCATCCTTTCCCGCGGTGACATTGACGTCAGCAAGCATCAGGCGAACCCCGGCTTGTGCAAGTTCTCGGGCGACTTCAAGACCGATGCCCTGCACGCCTCCCGTAATGACTGCGACCTTGTCTTTCATACCTAATTCCATTGTCATCTCCAAAAATTGTCGCTTGATACAACGTTAAATTCAGCATCAGCAAAAGACAGCTGTGCCATTGCGCGGACTTGCGTCTTACTGCGCCTTGGGTGCCCGCTGCGGGAACGCTCTTCCGAAAACGCCCTCGGCAATGCGGTTTTTCAACATCTCGATGGAGCCGCCGGCAATCATCCAGCCGCGAATGCGGCGCACGCAGTACTCGACGATGGCTTCCTGGCTGAAACCCATGCCGCCCATCACCTGCAGGGCTTCATTGGCCACGAACCACCCAGCCTCATTGCAAGCCAGCTTGGCCATAGCCGTGCTCTGTGCGCTGGGCAGGCCGTGCTCTCCTTCCATGGCAGCCTTGTAGAGCAACAGTTGGGCCTGCTCCAGGCGCATGTGCATGTCGGCAAACTTCCACTGCAGCCCCTGGAACTCGCAAAGCGCTCGACCAAACTGCTTCCGATTGATCGCATGCTCCCGTGCGATGTTGAATGCATGGCGGCCCAGCGCCAGTGATCGAGACGCATTGCCAAGACGCTCGACGTTGAAGCCTGAGATCTGCTTCTTGAAGCCGCCAGGGCCGAGGAGCAGATTCTCCGCAGGCACACGTGCATCCTCGAAGTACAGTTGGCTCCATTGTTCACCGTTCATGAAGCTTGCAGGTTGGCCCACCGTAAAACCGGGCGCGCCCTTCTCGATCAGGATGGAGCCGATGTTCTCCAGGCCGGGACCGAAGCGCACATAGACCAGGAACAGCTCAGCCTCGGGGCTGTGCGTCGAGAAGATCTTGCTGCCGTTGATGACGTATTCGTTCCCGTCGGCTCTGGCTGAGGTGCGCAGTTCCGTGACTGCCGAACCCGCGTCCGGTTCGGTCATGCCCAGCGAAATGAGCTTCCTGCCTCCGAGCAGATCCGGCAGGAACCGTTTCTTTTGATCTGCCGTTGCGTACTCGACAAAGGTGCGGATGGGGCCAAAGTTGCCTGCCTGGACGATGTCCGCACTCTTGGGGCACACCAGGGCGATCTCCTGGATCGCGAGCACCGCTTGCATCAGGGTACCGCCTTGCCCGCCGTCTTCCTCCGGAAACGCAATGCCGAACAGGCCTTGTTCGGCCAGCAGCCGTGCGGTTTCCCACGGGTAATGGGATGAATGCGCTCTTTCAAGCGCTCCCTGAGTCAATTTGTCTTTGGCAAATCGTCCGACCGAGTCGGCGAATGCTTGGTCATCTGGGTTGAGTTCAAAGTTCATGTTGCCCTCATGGTTGGCTGGTCACGCAGTCCAACGCCTCTCGATGACGCTAACGATGCGGTTCCGTACAGTAAAACGTGTTTCATTTTATAGCATACACGAAATTTCCACCCTCGGAAAGCACGGGAGACGCCGATTTCTCTGGCAAGCGGTTCTCGTTCAGCGCCTGCACCGTGTCGAGCCCGGCGCCAGATGCGATTGCGCCAAGCAGTTCGGCAAGCGAGAACTCTTCAAAGGTGTCCTTCACCCTGCGGCCGGTCGCTCCAGCTCAGTCTAGGGTTTACCACTACCCACATTGCTTGTTCCTGTTCTGCAAAGCGGATAATATTTATATGGAACTGGTTCCATTCATTGAAACTTCACCTCGAATCCTACCCCGGATCACAAGAGGCAAGGGATTCAAGGAGCCGGTGGCACTCCCTTCTTCACACACTTGTTCAGGAGACACTATGCGTTTCAAATTAAAAACTCTGCTTCAAGCCGCCGTTGCACTTGGCGTCGTTATGACGACTACGGCCCATGCCCAAGACAGCTACCCCAATCGCCCCATCCGACTGGTCGTGGGGCTTTCAGCCGGGGCATCCTCGGACACCGTGGCGCGAGAAATCGCAAGAGGCCTGACCGAGCAACTTAAGGTGCCTGTCATTGTGGAAAACAAGCCGGGCGCGAACACCATCATTGCCTCGAGCTTGGTGGCGAAGGCTCAGCCTGATGGCTACACCCTGCTGGTTTCCAGCAGCATGAATGCGACCAATCCATGGGTGTATGACAAATTGCCTTATGACTACCGTAAGGATTTTAAGAACGTTGTCCTTCTTGGGCTGGCCCCCAACCTGATGGTTGCTTCATCCAAAACAGGTATCAAGAACTTCAATGAATTCATTGACCGGGCCAAGAAGAATCCTGGGCAACTGGCGTATGGATCTGCGGGGGTTGGATCCGTACATCATCTTCTGATGGAAATCATCGCTCAGCGCAGCGGTATTTCTCTGAACCACATCCCGTACAGGGGAGGTGCGCCCGCCATTCAAGATGTTCTTGGTGGGACGTTAGACACGTATTTCGGCACCATTTCCTCCACAAAAGCGTCTGTCGAGCGTGGTCAGATGAGCGCCATCTTTGTCTCCTCCCTAGAGCGCTCCAAATACATGCCAAAGACAGACACGCTGGCAGAGCATGGAATCAAAGGCCTGGAGTCGGGCTATTGGCTGGGCTTGGCCGGCCCCGCTGGTCTCCCGGATGCTATCGTCAAGCGCCTCAATGCCGCAGTCAATGAGGTACTCAAAGATCCGCAAGTCATCGCTCGCCTGGATGCGCAGGCCATCGAGCCTATGGGTGGCTCGACTGCAGACATGGATGCGTTCTTCAAAAGAGAACTGGTGTTCTGGAAGGAGGCAGCTCAAGCGGCCAAAGTCGTGCCTATGGAAGTGAAATAGCGGACTTTCGAAGAAACAGGCCTTTGGGCCTGTTTCTTCTCTACCCACCCTATCACAGCAAATACAACGCCATCGAGCGCTACTGGGCGGGACTGGAAAAATCATGGAACGGCTATTTGCTCAGCACGGTCGATACGGTCATCCATCGGGCCGGTAATTTTTACTGGAAAGGCATGCGCACCATCGCCTGCCTGGTCGATGCCATTTATGAGAAGGGTGTCACGCTTTGTAGCCCAGAAAAAAGAGACCTTGAGCGTCGACTGGAACGATCCGAAGAGTTGAACTGTTGGGACATAACCATTCATCCTAAACCGGTACCTTTTTAATTTCCACATCCCTAAGATGAAATCAAATTTTCCACCGCACCAGTCGCTGTGGGAACGTTTCTTCCGCCTCACACATAGAAATTCGGACACTTCCCGCCAGAGCCACGCCCGCACCTTCGGACTCATCAACCTCCGCGTCGCAGCGTTCTGCCACTCAGACGTCTAGCTTCGTGGTAAAGCGTGCCCAACGGAGGCTAAAAACTGCGGGGCCATTGCCCTCAATTGCTCGGCAGATTTCCGCAGCGGCAATAGCAACTTCTTGGTTGCTTTAGCAGGCGTAGTTTCGCCGGATAGCAGATTCAAACTCAAAGCTGCCACACCATTCTCGCCAAACTCAGAGTTCGCCTGTGGCGCGCTTGAGCCGCAGCCCCGCCAGTGCGGCATCAGACAGCGCATTGGCGTGGTTGCTCTCGCTGCCCGTGCGCAAGGTCTCGGCATTCAGAACCTCGGTCTGGGTGGCGAGTCCGTTGGCATAGCGGTCGCGCGCCACGAGCAGGTTTTCCTCGGCCTGGGCGATGGTCGACTGGGTGACGATGAGGCGCTTGCGGGTCTCTTGCACGTCCAGCCAGGTCTGGCGCACCTGCAGGGCAATGATAGAGGCCAGTTCGTCGCGTTGCTCCGTCAATGCCGCAGCCTGGCGCTCGACAGCGCTGGCGCGGTGGCCGGCCACGCCGCCATCGAACAGGCTCCACTTGACCCCCAGGGTGACCATCCATTGCCCCGGGTGTACCTGATAGCGGTTCTCCTGGTAGCCGTAGCCGCCGGACAGCGCGACCTGCGGGGCGGTTTCGCCGCGCACGGCGGCGGCCTGGTGGCGCATCGCTTCAATCTGTCGCGCCAGTGCCGCCAGCTCGCTGCGCTGCGCCAGCGCCCGCTCGCTCAGGGCGGGAAACTGCGCCTGCGTCGCCTCGGGTGACAGGTCGTCGAGCGCGACGGGTTGCTCCAGTGGCCGCCCCAGCAGGCGGTTGTAGGCGGCGCGCGCCAGATCGAGTCCATTGGCCACCTGCAATTGGCGCTGATTGGCATCGGCCAGGGCCACCTGCACCGAGAGCAGGTCGCTTTTGGCCACCATGCCCTGCTCATGCAGGTTGCCCACATCCCGTGCATGGGCCTGCAGGCTGGCGACGTGGCTCTCGGTGACCTTCAGCATGCGGCTGGCGCGCAGCACGTTGACATAGGCATCCGCCACGCGCAGTTTGAGGTTTTGGGTGTCGGCGCTTTCGCCCAGCCGCGCCGCGTCCAGGCCCGCCGTGGCGGCATCGATGCCGCGCGTGATGCGGCCACCGGTGTAGAGCGGCAGCGTTGCCATGGCGCGGTAGGCGGCGCTGCCCTTCTGCGCCAGCGGCATTTGCAGCGACTGGCCAAAAAAATCAACTTTGGCCGCCGGTGTCTCACCGAGGGCGGTATAGCCCGCCTCCAGCGCCACATTGGGCAGACGGGCGGCTTTCGCCGCCTCCAGCAGACTCGCAGCGGCGGCGCTGCTTTCACGTGAGGCTTTGAGCCCACGGTCGACGCTCAGCGCGGTGTCCCATGCCTGTGGCAGGGACTCGGCGGTGGCGTGGCCGGCGAGCAGGGCAGCGGCCAGAGCCGCCAGCGGCAACAGGCCGCGAACTTTTGTCGAGCGGTTCATAAGGTTCCTTTTTCCATGAGGGCTTCTTTCTGGTCCTTGTAGCGCAGCAGCAGATACAGCAACAGCGGCACCACGACCAGGGTGAGCACGGTGGAGGCCAGCGTGCCAAAAATCAGCGAGATCGCTAGCCCGCCGAACACCGGGTCGGACAGCATCACGGCGCTGCCCAGCACGATGGCCAATGCCGTCAGCAGGATGGGCCGCAGGCGCACCGCGCCAGCTTCGAGGATGGCCTCGCGCAAGTCCATGCCCTGGCGCCGGTAGTCCAGCACGAAATCGATGATGAGCAGCGAATTGCGCACCACCACCCCGGCCAGCGCAATGATGCCGATCATGGAGGTGGCGGTGAAGGGCTGCCCCATGAGCCAGTGCCCCGGAAAGATGCCTGCCAGTCCCAGCGGAATCGCCGACATGGCGACCAGCGGCAGGCTGAACGACTGGTAATAGGCCACCAGCACCAGAAAGATGAAGGTGAGCGCCAAGCCCAGCGCGCCCAGCATGTCGCGGTAGGTATCCAGCGTCATGCGCAGTTCGCCGTCCCATAGCAGGCGGGGACCCTCCAGGGTGTCGGGCGCCACCGGGTTCAGGCGCAGGTTGCCGGTGGTCAGGCGGCTGCCATCGGCCAGCGCGAGGCCGTCCAATCGCCGGTCAAGGTCGAGCACGGCGTACACAGGTGCGGTGGATTCGAGCTCGCCGCCGACGTAGGTGACGCGCTCGCCATCCTTGTGCGAGATCGCCCGGTCGACTGCGCCGGGGACGACTTGCACCAGCTCGGACAGCGGCACCCGCTGGCCCTGCCGGTTGGTCACGGACACGCGTGCCAGCAGCGCGGGGTCGATCTGGTGGCGCCGGGGAATCTGCAAGCGGATGGGCACGGGGTTCTTCTCGCCGGCGATGCGGACCCGACCCATTTCCTCGCCGTCGATCAGCCGACGCAGCGCGACGGCTACTTCGGCCACGCTCAGCCCGGACAGCGCGGCCTTTTCCCGGTCAACCGTCAGGCGGTACTGGTAGACGTCCTGGGCCTCGGAGTCGGTCACCTCCACCATGTCGCGCGTCTGCCGGAAGGCCTCCTTGACCTGCTCGGACAGCGCGCGCAGTTGCTGCAAGTCTTTGCCGTATATCTCGGCCAGGACAGTGGCGCGCACCGGCGGCCCCGGCGGGTCTTCCACCAGTTGCACCGTACTGCCGGGGTAACGCGCGGCCATGGTCTGCAGTGTGGGTCGCATCTCGCGCACGATGTCGATCGAGGTCTTGCCCCGTTCGGCCTTGTTCAGCAGGTTGACGCGGATCTCGGCGACATGGGCCCCCTGCTTGTTGCCGGCGCCACGCAGCAAGCCGTTGAAGTCGATCACGCCGGCCTCGCCGATCCAGCTCTGGTAGTTGCGAACGTAGGCGTTCTCGCGCAGCAGCGCACCGACTTCGCGCGCGAACTGGTCGGTCGTCTCCACCGGCGCGGTCGCGGGCATGTCCAGGGTGATGTTGAAGGTGTTCTTGTCGTCCTTGGGCATCATGGCCAGTTCGACGCCGAACCAGGACTGCGGCCCGCTCAAACCGGCCGGGCGCACGAACTGCCAGGCCGGTTGCAGAAGCGACACGGCAATGGCCAATCCCGCCAACAGGAAAACGAACCAGCGGCTGCGTGAACGATCCACCAGCGGCGACATGATGGCGCGGTAGAACCGGTGCAGGCGGTCCTGGGTATCGTGGTCTTCCAGGTCGTGCCCTTCACCGGGCTTGAGCCAGCGGTTGGCGGCCCAGGGCACCACCGCGTAGGCCACCAGCAGCGAGGCCGCCATGGCGACCGGCACGTTGAAAGCGACGGGGTAGAAATACTGCCCCGGCATGCCACTGACCACCAGCAGTGAGCCGAACACCAGCATGACCGCCAGCGTCGCCAGGTTGGTGGGGTTGCCGATTTCGTTGGTGGCCTGCACCGTGACCAGGCGTTTGTCCTGCTTGCCAAGACGGCTGTAGTTGCGGTGGATGTTTTCGATCACGACAATCGCGCCATCGACCAGCAGCCCCAGCGACAGGATGAGCGCGAACAGCGAAACGCGGTTGATGGACAGGCCAAAGAGATAGGCAGCGCCCAGGGTCAGGGCCAGGATCAGCGGCACGGTCACGCCCACGATCAGTGCCTCCTTGAGTCCCAGAAACGCGGCCGTTACCAGGAACACGGCCAGCACCGCGATACCCAGGTGCTCGATCAGCCCGCTGACGGCGGCATCCGCCTTCTCGCCGTCGTTGCGGGTGACGACCAGTTCGACCCCTGCCGGTACGAATTGGGCCTTCATCCGCTCGATGCGCTCCAGCACATCGTTGGCAACAAAGACGGCGTTGCTACCGGCTTTCTTGGCCACGGCCAGCGTGACGGCCGGCATCTCCGCCTGCTGCGTCTTGCCAAAGCGCGCATCGGCCGGGCCAAATGCAAGACGGCTCAGGTGCGTGCGCTCTTGCGGCGGACCGTCGACGACCTGTGCCACATCGCCCAGATAGATCGGGCGCCCGGCATGGCTGCCCACGATCACGCGCTTGAGGTCTTGCGCCGAGCTCAGAAAGCCGTCCAGGAACACCTGGCGGTTTTGGCCCTGTTGCACCACCGTTCCCAGGGGCGCGGCGACATTGCTTGCGCGCAGGGTGGCATGCACCTGGTCCAGCGTGACGCCGAAGGCCTGCAGACGCTGCGGGTCCAGCTCGATGCGCAGTTCCCGGTCGCGCCCGCCCTTGACGGAAATGGCGGAGACCTTGTCCAGGCTGCGCAGTCCTTCCATCAGGCGGTCGGCCAGACGCTTCAGGGCGTAATCGTCGTAGATCTCGGAGGCCAGCGTGACGGTGACAATGGGCACGTCGTCCACATCCACGCTGCGAATCAGCGGCTCGCCCGCGCCCGCGGGCAGGCGATCGCGCTGCCCCAGCACCCGGTCATAGAGTTTGACCAGCGATTTTTCCTTGTCCTCTCCGACCTTGAATTGCACCATCAACACGCCCATCGAATTCACGGCGGTCGCGTACGTGTGATCAACGCCGGCAATCTGCTTGACGATGCCCTCCAGCGGGCGGATCACCAGTTCCTCCACCTCCTCGGCGGAGGCACCGGGCAGCGCCACCCATACCTGGGCGCCGGGCACCACGATCTGGGGGTTTTCCTCGCGCGGGGTCAGCGTCACGGCCAGCAAGCCCAGCAGGGTGCAGGCCAGCATGAAAAGAACCGTCAACTTGGACGTGGCAAAGAGATTCGCCAGCCGCCCGGCGCTGTTGAGCTTAGGGTCGCTCATCGCACCTCCTTGACTGAGGTGACCAGATCGCCGTCACGAAGAGCGGGCACAGGCGCCGCCACGAAGCGCTCATCGGCGGCCAGACCAGCACTCACCTCGACCTGATCGGGCCACTCGCGGGCTATGCGCAGCCAGCGAAAGCGTGCCCGGCCTTCGCCGTCCACCACGAAGACACCGGTGAGCCCGCCACGTTCGACCAGCGCCCGTCTGGGCACCAGTGGCGCCGGGCTGGTCCCGAGCGGAAAAGCCGCGCGCCCGAACATGCCCGACATCAGTCCCGCCGTTTCGGGCAGGGTGATCTTGACCTGGTAGCTGCGGCTGACGGGATCGCCCGAGCGCACCACCCGGCTCACCGTGCCCTTGAGCGGCGCGGGCAGACCGTCGATGTTGACTTGCACCGGCTGGCCGGCCGCGATGGTAGCGACCTGGCCTTCGGCCACGAAGGTCTCGAACAGCAGCCCACGGCCCGACTCCAGAGTCAGAAGCGGCGCGCCGGGCACGGCGAGGTCGCCCGTTCGTTTGTGACGCGCCACCACCACGCCGTCCACCGGGCTGGTGATTTCGGCGTAGGCGCGCTGGGCCAGCGCCGTGTCGAGACCGGCGCGCGCCTGGTTGCGGGCTTCGCGCGCGGCCTCGAATTTCAGGCGCACCTTGCGCAATTCGTTGTCGGAGACGCTGCCGCGCTCGAACAAACGCTGGAAGCGCTCCAGGTCAATCTGCGCATCGCGCAGCGCCGCCTCTGCCGCGCCGCCCGCCGCCTGGCCCTGGCGGATGCCGCCTTCCACATCCGATGCATCCAGGCGGGCCAGCAACTGCCCGCGCCGCACCCGGTCGCCCTCCTGCACCAGGATGTCGCGGATATAGCCGCTCAGCCGCGAGGCGACCTCGACGCGCTGGTCCGACACCACCGAGCCGACCGCCGTATATTCGAGCGGCGCCCCGGTGGACGCGGTCATGACCGGCAGGGGATGGCTTGTCGTATTCGATGCAGCAGGGGCCTCCGGCGCTTTGCCGCAAGCGCTCAGGAGTGCGCCCAGCGCCAGGGACGGGAGCAAGTGTTTTCTTTTCATAAGGAGGGTACTTTTTTTATTGGTTGATTCATCCAGCATGCTGGAAAATCTTGCGAAGTGCTGATATGAACAACCTGATGTCATGGCTGTACCGCACATGAAAAATGCCAACAACCTGTGCGGCCGCAACGGACATGGCATCGCCTCAGGCACCCGCGGGGGAATTGATCTAAAGTGCGTGCCTCCCACGGCCCGCCCGCTCATGCGGACAGGCCGTGCTTGCCAAAACCTCTACTTGTTGATGGCGTCTTTGGCTTTCCTGGCCATCTCCGTGATTGCATTCAGTGCCTTGTTGGCGGCATCCCTGGCGGCTTCTGCCGCATGCTGGGCTGCTTCCTTGCCAGACTCAGTTGCTTTTTTGACCGAGTCCTCGGCTTTCTGCGCTGCTTCCCTGGCGGCTTCAGACGCTTGGGTGGCCGCATCCGAGATTTTTTGCAGCGCGTCCCGGATGTCTTGCGTAGTTCTGTCGACGTCCGTAGCCGCGAACTC
>Ga0308009_10001649_pt1 | contig 12629 bp, 13 predicted proteins | sample Neamet127_FD_203134 | JGI IMG/M metagenome (GOLD analysis project Ga0308009, IMG submission 203134) | Marine microbial communities from water near the shore, Antarctic Ocean - #127 | ecosystem: Environmental > Aquatic > Marine > Unclassified | place: Southern Ocean | collected 2014-07-24
CGTCGGCTTAAGCTTTGATCTAAAGCAATCGTTATACCCCAAGTTTTGGCGCTTCAGTCAGATTACGACACTGACAAAGAAAACGATGAATGTCATCTTTTACTCAACGGCCTCAACCGCTTCGTAAACCGCCGACAATACTCGTTTCAATCGACGATCATGCTTTGGTTCGCCTGGCATTCCGTTGAACACCAACGATACTGCAAGTCCCTTTTCAGGATCAGCAAAACCTAAAGACGATTCTTTACCGCCATGCCCAAAAGCCACGGATGATGCAGAAGTGCCGTAGCCGTATGGAGCAGCTGGACTATGTCGCTGACTGTCGACAAAGAATCCCAATCCGCGATCCATAACAACGCCAAACGTTTCATCCAGCAAACCTTCATGCTGGCGTGTAGTCAACGTACTTAGCGTGTCTTCGGAAATAAGTTGCTCACCATCCAACGTAACGCCGTCATTGAGCAACATCGAGTAGAACTTGACCATGTCATGTGCAGGGCCGTGAAAGCTGCTTCCGGGACATATAAACCTACCTAGCTGCTCAGGCGTGCATGCAGCACTCACAGTCATCGGTTGCTGACGGGAGTCATGCATTACGCCGAAGGCATCCCCAAGTTCGCCAGCTAGCGCGGGGGCAACATTCGGAAATGTGCTGTTCATTCCGACCGGATTCAAAATGAAATCCTGAACAAACGATTCGAACGAACTTTCGCCTGCCCGTTCGATAATCTCACCAAGAATGTGCCAGCCTGCGGTCGGAATATAAGCCGAACGTTCGCCGGGTATCCAGTCGTCAATAGTGCCTGAACCACTTAATCGAGCAATCACTTCAGCTCGATTACGTCCTCCATCGGCAAGAGCATCATACGCCAAACCAGAAGTGTGGTTCATAATGTGCTTGATCTGAATTGCTGATTTACCGTTGGTAGCGAACTCAGGAATATGAGTAGCGACAGGATCATCAAAGTTCAGACGTTTAGAATCTGCCAAAACCCCAAGGGCTACTGCAGTAATCGGTTTCGCCGATGAAAATAACGGCATCACTGAATTGTTCGTCAGTGCGACACCGGAATTGACAATTCTCTCACCAACTGCAAAGTCGGCAATTAGTTCACCATCGATAGCAATGCTCAACTGTGCGCCGGGATGAAGTCCATCTTGAATATCTTGTTCAAGTAGATCTTTCACGGGTTCAAACTCAGGCGACAAAACGTAGTCGGATATTTGGTCTAAAGTGTTCACACCAACATGGTATTGACCCAAACCCGTCCTAGTCCAACGCAATCGCCGTTCCATTCCAGCAAAATTACATCAGGCCCAAGGCTCCGCCACGGCGCACTATCCGTACCAAGCCAGACTTTCACGATGCTCCACATGCGAGTATTCTCGTTCTGCCAGACAATCATAATTTTGATCCGGAGCGATACGAGTGAATAAGAACGCACTGAAGCAGAAGCTAAACGAAGGCAAATCCACGGTAGGACCATTCGTCGGACTGCCATCACCCGGAATGACGGAAACGATGGGTTGGATGGGCTTCGATTTCGTGGTCATCGACTGTGAACACGGGCCAATGGACTACGAAACCGCCGAACACATGATTCGTGCCGCAGAGCTTTCAGGCACAACCGCCATCATGCGCATTGGTCTGAACGAACAACAGCACATCCAGCGGTACATGGACGCCGGTGCCGCAGGTGTGATGATTCCACTCATCAACAACGCTGCCGACGGCAAGAAAGTCGTCGACGCCGTGAAGTACCCACCAATGGGTAAACGTGGGGCTTTCGCAGGTCGAAACGCACGCTTTGGTCTTCAAGACCTCGCTACCTACATCAAGGAATCGAATGAAGAAACGTTCGTTTCTCTCCAAATCGAGACCCTAGAAGGTATTGAAAATTCCGACGAAATTATTGCCACAGAAAACGCCGATGCTATCTTTCTTGGGCCTGGCGATCTTTCCGTGAACTTCGGAATTCCAGGGCAGACCATGAGCGACAAAGTAGTCGACTCAATTCAGGATATGCACGAACGAATCAACGCAGCCGACAAGTACACCGGAACGCTTGGCGTAACCGTTGATCAGACACTGTTCTGGCACGAACGTGGGATCAAGTGGATCGTTAGCTCGGCCTCTAAATTTATGCAGGCCGGAGCCGCCGATTACCTCGCTGGCGTCAAAGGCCCGTTGGGACTCTAAGGCTTTCATGTCACACCCACGTTTTACACCGCATCAGGCCGTAGGAAATCGTCTAAAGGCCCGAGGCGAATCGTTCGACGATATGCGCGTCGGTAAGAAAGTCCTGCTCACTTGGACCGAGAAGTGGGCTGAAGAACTTTCCAATGCGCTTGGAGCCACTCCGGCTCCTCGTACGATGTTCATCGACACGTTCTGGCTTCGTACTGTAGACAACAATCAAGGTGGAATCACAGTGGCGTTCGCTCCAATCGGGGCACCTGGGACGATCATGCTGATGGAAGATTTAATTGCATGCGGAGCTGAATCATTTGTTGGAGTTGGTGCGTCAGGGGGGATCGATACTAGCCATCCCGTTGGCGACGTGCTGATTCCGAACGCTGTGAAAATTCTCGACGAGGGAACTTCCTCGCACTACCCGGACAAAGGCGACCCAACTGCCGATCAGGCAATGCTCGCTAAGCTTTCTTCGCTAATCGAAAAGCATGGTGGGCGCACGGCAAGCGGTGATTGGTGGACGACTGACGGTTTCTACCGAGAGATGACCGACGATATCGCTAGCCACATGGAATCCGGCATTCTCGGTATAGATATGGAGACTTCGGCGATGTATCGAGTCGCTGAACATCGTGATGTAACGTGCTGCAACATTCTTGTCGTAAGCGACGAGCTATGGACCGACTGGAACTACGGCATCGATTTTTCCGAGTTCAAAACCGGCGTAAACGCCATGCAATCCGCCGCCATAGAGTGGGCTACGAATTAAATTAACTCTCACTCAAAATGAGATGGCTAGGCTGTGGGCTGATTACGTATTGGATGCCGAGGTCAGAGGAACTTTGACTGAAGTCATTTCACCTAAAAAACCACTACTCCGCCAATATCTTTACGCGAACAGCCTCAAGCACTTCGCCAGCGATTTCTATCGAATGACTTGAATCGTTAGCGTCGTAAAGTTGCGCAGGCACAGCCCCACCGACTGCATCAGGATTACGCGCGCCAGTAGCATGCTTATCCAATAACGCACCAACTGATTTTACAAAATCAAACGATGGATCGAACGCCATAGCGTCTTCGCACAGATCGGAAAGATGATCACCCCACACCATCTCCGCCCCCTTCTTGTACAAAAATCCCTTCACTGCTTTCACCGCAGTCTCGTAGGACAAAAAACACGCTAGCGCATGACGATCTTGCTCTGCGTTCGCTCGTGCGGCTTCCAAATCAGCATCGGCCTGAGCCAGCCAACTTACAGATGAATCTCGATTAGCCATTGCGTCTATCCGTAGACCTTTTCACCGTTGTTGGCGGCATCATGAAGCACGGGATCATGACTCTGAGGGTTTTCAAACTCGTCCAGCGTGTAAACGTAAAAATTCATCCCGATTCGTGGTCGCAAATGAGTCGTCCAAAAGTCAGCGCGGCGATGAACGGGTTCGTCTGTCTCCTGAACCACGACAAGATCCAACGCTGTACCCGGTCCAACTTCGCCTCTTGCGAACGGCCCAACCAAAAACATAGATTCCATCCCAAGCTGAGGCATTTCGTCGATCAGTCGTTTCAGTTCAGCGTCGAGCATCTGCCGACGTTGAGCCCCGAAGCCATACATTATAGGCATTGAGCAATACCCATCATCCAACCACTACCAACACAGCCAAAATCTAAAGAATTAAAAACCATCAAACGGTGTAGAGGGTTGGTGCTTTTGGACGTGGGTAGATCTCAGATTCGGTTAGTTCATATGCCTCTTTGCGATACACCTGAATCCGGTGGCAACCAAAATCGGGTATGTACATCAGATCGCCATAGACCCGTACCGACATAACGCCACGTAGTCGCTTGACGTCGACGTGATCGATATCTTCCCGTGACCTCAGTACCTTCGGGTTTGCCATTATGTATGTTCGACCAATCTTCGATAAAACAGCGTCACCGAGGAATATGTCGACGAATTCGCCAGCAGGATTGAACAGTTGAACCCGATGATTTCCACGGTCGGCAACATAGATGTCACTATGCCCATCGATGGTCACACCAGCAGGTCGATTTAGCTGACCGCGTTCAGATCCCGAAGTGCCGAACTGCAGCAAATACTCACCTTCCGATGAGAATTTCTGTACTCGATCATTTCGCCAATCGCCAATTACAATCGAGCCATCGTTCGGGTCGATTCCAATGCCCCACGGCATGTTGAACTGTCCATCGCCATCGCCGAACGATCCAAATGAAGATATGAACTTGCCATCGACGGTGAACTTCTGAACACGGTGGTTCAGAGTGTCTACAACGTACATGTCGCCGTTCGCATCAAAAGTAATCCCTGAAGGGCGATCAAGTTCTCCATCTTCGGAGCCATGAGTACCCCAAGAATTGAGCTTCGCTCCGTCTTTCGACCAGAAACTTATCGTGTGATTTCCTTCATCAGAAACAACCAGCGAATCGTCGGGGTCGGAGATCATCTGCACGGGCCAAATGAACCCGCTTCCGATATCACCTAAATCCTCGTCATCCCAATTTGTACGCCTGATCTCACCGCCTTCACCGGCAAAACGGTTCAGCGTGTAAACATCGCGCTCGGTTCCAACTACAACATCGGCCGGAGCAGTCGTAACGCGGCGCATTCCGAGTGTGGAATAAAACGGGTAGCCCGCTCTGAGCAAAGCATGTGGTTTAGTCATTAAATTGTCCCTTGGGATTAAACCATCGTCTTTGTGTACGGATTGAACTGTTCGAACTGCCCGCCAACGATGTCGACAGGATCGAGACCCATCCACTGATTCAGGATAGTGCTGTAGACGCTTCGGAAATCGATGGTGAAGTCCATATCTTCACCGAACTTCCAGTCGGCAACCGCAAGCGACGGATACTCAGAATAGAGCCCACCCTTTACGTTTTCGCCGATCATGAACGCACCTCCACCGGTGCCGTGATCAGTGCCTGAACCGTTGTCCTTGATACGTCGACCGAATTCGGTGAACACAAGAATGTTCACTTCCTCAGCCGCATCGTGATCACGCAAGTCCTGCATGAAATCTTCGATTGCGGTGGTCATTTCTTGGAGCAACCGTGCGTGCGCTGGTACTTCCTGAGCATGGTGGTCATAGCCACCGTGGGTCGTGTAGAAAATTCGTGTGCCAAGCCCTGCCGTGTGAACACGAGCAACGTCCCTAAGCGACTTCGCAATCGGGTTGTCCGCGTACTCGACCTTCGACTTGTACTGCCGGGGCGCCTCAGCGAGCATGTCGGCTCCACTGAGAACGTTGTTACCGGTTTGGCTCAGGTAGTTCATCACCTGTCCCGACCCGATAGCCGGTGTATACATACGCTGGAAAATCTGAAGATCGCGATCGCGTTCTTCTTGCAGCTGAATACCCGACATCAAACCATAGTTATCTAGATCACCAACTGAAGTAGCGACAACTCCTGGTGCGGCAAGCGCACGAGGAAGCCCTCGACCAAAGTTCACCGCAGTAACCGGGTTTGAACTATCCGGATCGAGCTCTCTAATGACCTTCGCTAGCCAGCCTTCTGTAGCAACAATTTCTGGCTCGCAAGTATGCCAAATATCCATCGCTCTGAAGTGCGACCGACTTGCATGCTCGGTGCCAACCCCCTGAACGATCGCCATCTTACCTTGTTCGTAAATACGCTTGAACGCAGCCGCCGAAGGGTGCCATGCGAGCGTGTCGGTGAACGGTAAAGATTTATCGTCGGGAACTCCGACCAACGGACGATTGTCGTAGTAAATACCTTCTGTGAACGGAATCACCGTGTTCATGAAGTCGTTACCACCCGAAAGTTGAACAACTACTAGTACAGGCTCTTTGGTCTTTACGTTCTTTTCAACTGTGGTCATTGGTTAATTATCCGTTGTAGCGATCGTGCAAATAGGTGAGTGAAATTCATTCGGTGCAATCATGAGAACTGAAACTCTCGTGCTGAAACGACGAGAGTAAGCATTTGAACGACTCTGGCTGCGCTGGATTTCGCAGCAGCGTCCGACGACCAGTCCAATGCTCCATCTGCTTGTGCGTGAACGACGAGGGTATCTCGGGTCCCTGCTTCCACTTCAAGTGGGCCAATCAAATCGAGAATGTTATCGACAAGTTGTTCCGGGCTGGTCAAATTACCTTGAGAGCTAATCCGATCGATGATCGCTTTCACGCCGGGCTTGTCAGGGTTGTTCAACGTATCGATGGCGTAGTTCACCCGTTCGGTGAGCGTACCTCCATCGATCCATTCCTTCCCTGTGTGCCAGCCTTCCACGCTCGGCGGGTCCATCAACTTCTGCCCCATCGTTACGATCGTGCCTTCGAGCTTGTGCAGATCGGGAGCAGGCTCAGCGTATTCACCCGATAACTTCAGCACGCTCGCAACAAACTCAGTTGGCGATTTCACATGTTTGAATCGTGCGGCCTTGAACCATTCAGAATTGAACAGCGTTCGCATCACTTCTTTCATGTCGGCATTCGAGTCGATCCATGCTTTAGCAAGATCATCAATGGCACCAGGGTCAGCAGGAGGTTCAATACTCCACGCTGGAACCTGAGCCTCGTCTGCAACGAAGAAGTTATATAGATGCCGACCGATAAATCGAGCAGTTGCTTCCTGCTCGGCAATGATGTTGACGATGTCTTCACCATCGAGATTACCGGTGTGTCCTAAGAACGTTTTCTGACCATCGTCGTGGTCGTCTGCCCTAAAACGATAGTTCACATCAAAATGGCCAAATGGGTAAAGAGATACGGGAGTGTCGTAAGTCCAACCTGTGAAAGCGCGAGCAGCACTCTTAATATCGGCTTCTGTGTAATTGCCGATACCCATCGAAAACAGTTCAAGAATTTCTCGACCGTAGTTTTCGTTAATGGCCTCGCCGTGATTCTCGTTGTTGTCGAGCCAGAAGATCATCGCAGGGTCACGCGAAATTCCAAGAAGCAATGTCCTGAAGTTTGCCATGCAGTTGGTCCGCAACATCTGAATATGATCAACCATCGTCGGAGTGTGTTCACTCTTGGTCCAACCGGTTGCGAAAACGCTGTGCCAGAAAAGCGTCATTTTCTCTTCAAGTGGACGATCGGTGTTCACCATTCGGTAGAACCAGCGACCATTCCAAATTCCGGGATCATCTTTGTTGGCGTGTAGATGTGGATAGAAGCGAGTGAGAATCTCATCTTCCGGCTCACTGAATCTCTCAGGGTTCAAAAGATCGTCAACCACGTCCTCATAACTCCGAGCTGCATAACGTTCAAGCTCGGTACGGTCTGAGCCAAATCCGGCACGACGAAGCAAATGTGCCATCAAAGAGAGGTCTGTAGATGCGACTGTTGTCATTTCGTTCCTTACATATTCACGGCATTTACGATATGAGATGCACTCTACTCCATTCCATTCCATTCAGCATTTGCAATTTAGGCGAAATTCGTTGCTATCCTCCACATCACGTATCGATTTGTGCATTGGGCGGTTATATTTCGTGCGCCCAGTAATTCTTCTATATCAATTACATCACTGCAAAACTGGAAACTAATTTGAAAAGTCCTATCGAATTCGCCACTAACCTCGCCACTCATTACGGTCACAAGCTCGAACGGCCCGTTGTGTACACACAAGGAGTGTCGCTTAGCGGTCGGATTCGACTTCACGAATTGCTTCCAGATTCTGAAGATCCCACAAAAGACATCACCGCGCTGGTCTCCGGGTACGCTGACGATCCGTCGGCTATATTCTCCGATTCCGATGGCACAGCGAACTATGCTGGAATCTGTTGGGCCGACGAACTAGCGAACGCAACTGATGACAACAAATATCTCGATATACTCAATTCGACATCCGGTTTGTTTGGTCCTTCGGTGGAAGAAGGAGCACTAGATCCCGATATCAGAGTTGAAGACTTCTTCTTTGCCGCAACAATGCTGGGTCGAAATTTTCTGAGCACGCACGATACAAAGTACATCGACATGCTCGCCGAATTCCTTTTGTCGGCCGATACACTGCAGTCAAACGGACTCTGGTGGCACTGCAAGTCTTCACCATTCTTCTGGGGCCGTGGCAACGCATTCGCAGCACTTGGCTTTGCAGAGGCGCTCACCTATCTACCCGAAGATCACCCATCACGTTACGAGCTACTTCACACACACCTGCTTCATCTTAAAGGCCTCATAAAGCACCAAGATGAATCAGGAATGTGGCATCAAGTAGTCGATATAACCGGCACCTACCTCGAATTCAGCGCAACGGCGATGATCGGCTATTCGATCGCCCGTGGAATACGCGGAGGTTGGCTCGATGAAGAGTGGAGACCCATTGTCGAGAAAACATGGAACGCCATAGCTCAACGAATATCTGAACAAGGCGAACTCGAGCACGTATGTGTCGGAACCGGACCTTTAGCTACTCTCAACGAATACATCATTCGCCCTTACACCGACGGACTCGACGATCGAGGTGGTGCGATGGCGCTGTGGTTTGCGGTTGAAATGGCACGACTCCAAATTGGCGTTTAGCGAAACGAAAGAAACCAATAATTGACTTACGACACGATCATCGTTGGAGCAGGCGCAGCCGGTGCAATATTGGCGGCGAGACTTTCGGAAGACTCTTCTCGCAATGTTTTGCTGCTTGAACCGGGACCCGACTACCCTGATTTCAAAACGCTTCCTGATGATCTAAAGTTTGGCCTCAGCGGAGCATCGACCGGGGCAGAAAATCCGCACGACTGGGATTACCGAGCCATTGGCACAGATAGCTCTGAGCCGATACCCGTTCCGAGAGGTCGAGCCATGGGCGGTTCGACGGCTACGAATGCCCAAATATTCCTCCGAGGGGCTCCCGAAGACTACGACTCATGGGCAGCAACAGGACTCGACCAATGGTCGTACAAAAAACTTCTGCCGGCATTCAGGCGGTCGGAAAACGATCTCGATTACAGTGGGGATTTTCACGGCAAGAGTGGTCCAATCAGTTGCGTTCGAGCCAAACCTGATGAATTGCTGCCAATGCAATCGGCTTTCTACGATGCGTGCCGAGCTACTGGAATATCCGACTGTCCAGACCACAACTTACCCGACTCAACCGGAGTTGGGCCGCTTCCGTTCAACAATATCGACGGTGTAAGAATCAGTACTGCGCTCGGGTATCTTTCAGACGTTCGTCACAGGCTAAATCTGACGATACGAGCTGGCGCTTTGGTACACCGGGTCATCATTGAAAACAACCGTGCGGTTGGAGTCATGGTCGAATCGGCCGAAGAAATTTTCAAGATACGTTCAAACGAAGTCATAGTTTCAGCCGGAGCTGTTGTATCACCTCAGTTGTTGATGCTTTCTGGAATTGGACCAGCCGAACATCTTAAAGAGCATGGCATCGATGTAGTCGTCGACCTGCCTGGCGTCGGACAAAATCTTCAAGACCATCCGATGACTCCGATGATCTGGAACACGAAACCTGACTACGAATTCCGTTCGGACATTATGCGAATGCAGATCGGTCTGCGATACACCGCTGACGGATCGGATAATCGTAACGACATGATCGTTTACGTCAGTTCGTTTGGAACCGAGCGTCCCGATCGTGGTGGCGGCAGACACATTCCTATCGGAGTTCAATTAAACGTCACGCTAAACATGGCCTATAGCCGCGGTAATATTCGACTCGCATCAGCAAACATAGACGATCAACCGATCATCGACTTCAACTACTTCGATGAACCGCGGGATCTGACTCGAATGCGCGAAGGTGTGCGCAAAATGTCATCGTTAGTCGAACGGCCTGAGTTCCGAGATATTGTGAGCAACCCTGCATACCCAACCAACGATATTGTTGGCGACGACGAAGCGTTAGATGACTGGATTCGTCGTGACGTCACTACAGGACATCACATTTCAGGAAGCAACAAAATGGGCGTCGATTCCGACCCTATGGCGGTTGTCAGCCAACTCGGCAAAGTACGTGGCGTTGAAGGCCTAAGAGTGATAGATGCTTCGATAATGCCCACCTGCGTACGCGCCAACATCAACGCTACGGTGATCGCAATGGCAGAACGCATGGCGGAGTTGATCACCCAGTAATCAGAGCCTAACACCACTAAAACAGCAGCTCACTTACTTACTAGTTGGCAGCAAACCGTGCCAATCCGAACTGTCCAATCTTAAGATCCGTCTCGCCATTCATTACTAGATCAGCAATCGCTTTACCGATCACCGGTCCCATCAATATTCCCTTGCCACCAGTGCCGGTCGCAATGAACACTCCATCTTTGCCGGGGACTTTACCAAGAATAGGATCTCCATCCGGCGTAACCGGACGCATACACGCCGTGTGTAGCAACAGTTGATGCGATTCCAGCTCTGGAAACATTCGCATCCCACGTAGCGACAACGATTCTGACGCCTCACTCGATGGAGTGACATCGAATCCAGTACCGTCCTTCGAAGTTGCTGCCAACCAAGTTGCGCCATCGGCCTTTTGAACGACAGAGCATGAGCTACCGAGTGTGTTTCCGTGAAAATGAACTCCGAGCGGTGGGTTCAATCCTTCAACACGAATAATCTCGCCTTTTTGCGGAACGATCGGCACGTCGATATCCAGCCACAAACTTGATGTTCCTGACCACGGTCCAAGTGCAAGAACTACAGCATCGCAATCAATCTGACCGTCGCGGAGGTTCACGCCAACAGCTCGCCCATTTTTATAAATAATCCCGGTCACCTCGCCCAGCACGACCTCAACGCCATGCGATTCAGCCGCCTGAGCGGTCGCAAGCGTTAATTTGTAGCTGTCGAGGATGATTATGTCTTCGACAAGCGTTCCACCGTACAACTCGTCAGTAATACGTGGTTCTATCTTTCGAATTTCATCTGGTTCCAACCATGTCGATTTGAACTCTGAGAATTCGTTTATTCGATCAACTTCGCTCTTAAGATATGGAATCTCTGATTCGTCCAAGGCAAGTTCGAGGTGCGGCATGGTGAGCACCTGCGCATCGACTCCCGATTCTTCTTGGATCACGCCCAACATCTCTTTATGCATAGTGAACGAAAGATGGTTTAGAGATTCGATATTTCCGGTTTCATTCGTTGGATTCAGCAATCCAAGTGCGTAACCCGAGGCGTTATTTCCAATCGAATCACGTTCGAAAACGGTCACACTCTTTCCCTCACTCGCCAGCCTGTAAGCGATTGAAGAACCAATAATCCCTCCACCGATAACAACTACATCCCTGCGAGAATTCATCGAAGCTTTTCCTGTGATTTCAACCAGTCAACAACAATTCCGCGGTCATGTTCGAAAGCCAATTCTGGTAGCTCATCAACATTGAATATTTGAACATCAAGCGTTTCGTGATCCGCAGATTCCATCTTGCCGCCGATCACTCGTGCCTCATACACAGCCAGCACTATCGGGTTTCCTTCTTCTGAATACAACCCCACAATATCTCCGACAACAACCTCTAGCCCGCACTCTTCGAGAACCTCGCGTTCAACTGCACGTTCAAGTTTCTCGCCCCGGTTAACGTATCCAGAAGGAAAACTCCATTTGCCTATCGCAGGTTCGATAGCCCTCTGAACCATCACGATTCCGCCGTCCATTGGCACAATCGCAGCACCGGCAATTTTAGGATCATTCCATATGGTTCGACCACAGTCGGTGCAAACCGGATGCCCTTGGGGACCCTGTTGAAGATCGGGGAGTTCGTAATTGTGCGTATCTGACAAGTTAAATAATTTTCTATCAGTAGTACATGCCCCGTTCAAACAGAATCGGAGATCATATTGAACGGATGTTGCGACTGTAACAGAGCGCGGCAGAGGCGGTGAACGTTCATTTATGATGAACACATCACTTGAATACCAACACCACGAAGTTTTTTTACTTGGACAGTGTAATTGACGAACAATTAGATGAGCGTATTTAAGCGCTGACTTGGTAGTTTTTCACTACTAAGCAACACCTAATCACAGTCCATATCATCAGAGAATCCCAGCGGCGAACGAAGTGACAGTAACGGTTCAGGCGCTCGGTTGGTGGGCAGGCAGAATGTTCCAGCCACTGATAGAGGAGATCAACTTTGTAGTATTCTGGTACCGAACTCAGCCGCAAGTTTCCGTTATTGAAGAACCCGGCCCTGAGGGTGGGGTATCGGGCGCGAACCAAGTGCTATTAGGGCGGATAGACTCTATTCCTAAGAGTTAGTTAAATTGTCGTGAGTGAAAATATTAGAAGCAAAATTATTCGATTCGTCTTAGCACCAGTTGTTGCACTAGTGATCTTAATTATCATTGGTGGAGGCTGGTATTTCTCGAGCGTAATTGAGGAAGACGGATTCCGAGTCGATAACTCTGAGCCCGAAAATACTGTGTCCGTAATTGATATTTCCGACAGAAGAATCACGCTTCAAATATTGCCAGAAGCCCAAGAAGACAATCTTGATATA
>Ga0308009_10001655_pt1 | contig 12610 bp, 12 predicted proteins | sample Neamet127_FD_203134 | JGI IMG/M metagenome (GOLD analysis project Ga0308009, IMG submission 203134) | Marine microbial communities from water near the shore, Antarctic Ocean - #127 | ecosystem: Environmental > Aquatic > Marine > Unclassified | place: Southern Ocean | collected 2014-07-24
CGATGGCCGGTTGCGCTCATCTTGCTGTTGGTCAGGATCTGCGCAATCGCGTCTTTCGCGGCCGGGCTTTGCTCACGCTCATAAGCGCGTGCCAGGTGGGCGATGTAGTCGGCCGGGTGGTAGTAGCTGATGAACTGCAGGGCGGCGGCGACGGATTCGATGAGGTCGGTTTGTTGGATCGTGGTGGTCATGGTCGGGTGATGTGTGGGGATGGCTTTTCAGGAGCGGGGCCATGTGCTACGGTGGGCGCCCAGCTCCGTATTTTGACAGGTCAGCACACACCATGACGACACGCACTGAACGCGACACTTTTGGCGCCATCGAGGTACCTGTCGAACGCCTGTGGGGTGCGCAGACACAGCGCTCGCTGCAGAACTTCGACATCTCAGGCGAGTTGCAACCGCGCGAAATCATCCGGGCGCTGACCCAAGTCAAGCGTTCATCGGCCACGGTGAACCACGCGCTCGGTTTGCAGGACGAGAAGAAGACAAAAGCCATCGTTGCAGCAGCCGACGAGGTGATCGCCGGCCAACATGCGGGCGAGTTCCCGCTGGTGGTTTGGCAGACCGGCTCCGGCACGCAGACCAACATGAACGTCAACGAGGTGCTGGCCAATCGCGCCAGCGAAATCCTCGGTGGCGAGCGCGGCGAGGGCCGGTTGGTCCACCCCAACGACGACGTGAACCGCAGCCAGTCGTCCAACGATGTGTTTCCGACCGCCATGCATGTGGCGGCGGTGGACGCGATCACGCACAAGCTGCTGCCTGCAATTGCGAAGCTGCGCGGCACCCTGGCGAAAAAAGCGCAGGACTTCGACAGCATCGTCAAGATTGGCCGCACGCATTTGCAGGACGCCACGCCGCTGACCCTTGGCCAGGAGTTTTCCGGCTACGTCGCCCAGCTGGCCCACGGCGAAAAACACCTGCGCGCCGCCTTGCCGCACCTGTGCGAGCTGGCGCTGGGCGGCACGGCTGTGGGTACCGGGCTCAATGCGCCGGTGGGTTACGCGGAGCAGTCAGCGACCGAGCTGGCGCGGCTGACCGGCCTGCCGTTTGTCACGGCACCGAACAAATTTGAGGCGCTGGCAGCCTGCGACGCGCTGGTGCATGCGCACGGCGCGCTCAAGACACTGGCCGCGAGCCTGATGAAAATCGCCAACGATGTGCGCTGGCTGGCCAGCGGGCCACGCAGCGGCATTGGCGAGCTGTCGATTCCCGAAAACGAGCCGGGCTCGTCCATCATGCCCGGCAAGGTCAATCCGACGCAAAGCGAAGCGGTGACCATGCTGTGCTGTCAGGTCTTCGGCAACGACGTGGCGATCAACCTCGGCGGCGCATCGGGCAACTTCGAGCTCAATGTGTTTCGCCCCATGATCGCGCACAACTTCCTGCAAAGCGTGCGCCTGCTGGCCGACGGTATGCGCAGCTTCAACGACCATTGCGCGGTGGGCATAGAGCCGAATCGTGACCGCATTGCCGAGCTCGTCGCTCGCTCGCTGATGCTGGTGACGGCGCTCAATCCCCACATTGGTTATGACAAGGCCGCCTTCATCGCCAAGAAGGCGCACAAAGAGGGCAGCAGCCTGCGTGATGCGGCGATTGCGTCGGGTTACGTCACCGCTGAACAGTTTGACGAATGGGTCAGGCCGGAAAAAATGGTGGGCAGACCAACTTAGAAATTGATCAAAAGGCCCGTCAAGATGACGGTGGTATTTCGGACGGTAGCGCTGGTGGTGGTGGTCGTTGCGACGGGTCTACCTTCAAGGCCGCCTTGATCAGCAAATGCGCCGATACCGGTGCCGTCATGAACAAAAACAGCGTGATCAGCAGCTCATGCAGGCTGAGGGTCTCGCGCGCAAAGCTAAACCAAATGGCGGAAGCGATTAATATGCTGCCCACGCCCAGCGTTGTGGCTTTGGTCGGGCCGTGCAGCCGTTTGAGAAAGTCTGACAATCGGGCCAAACCCCACGAACCGATCAGCGCAAAGACCGTACCGATGACCACCAGAAACGCCAGCAAGGCATCCAGCGCGACGGGTAACTCAAACAAGCTTGGGTTCATAAACTGGCTTACTCCACAATATCGCCGCGCAGCAGGTATTTGGACAGCACCACCGTGCCAATAAACCCCAGCATTGCAATTAACAGGGCGACCTCAAAGTAAACATCGGTGCCGAACCAGACACCCAGCAGCACCAGCAGCGCCAGGGTGTTGATGTAGAGCGTGTCCAGCGCCAGGATGCGGTCAGGCAGGCCGGGGCCGCGCAGCAGCCGCCAGGCATTGAGCAGCAGCGCAAGCGCAAAACCACCTATTGCCCACGGCAGCACGTTGGCCAGCAGGTTCATTTGAATATCTCCATCAGGGGGGCTTCGTAACGTGACTTGATGCTGGCAATCAGCGCCGCTTCATCATCGATGTTGAAGGCGTGGACCAGCAGATGCTGGCGGTCGGCTGAGAGGTCGGCAGACAGGGTGCCGGGTGTCATGGTGATGATGCCGGCCAGGGTGACGATGCCGTGCGGATCGGTAATGGACAAAGGGAGCCAGAAAAAACCGGGACGAATGGCCGATTCGCGCCCCAGAATCAGCCTTGCCACGTCGATATTGGAGGTGATGATGTCTTTGAGCACAATGAACAGCAGCCGCAGCGCCACGCCGGGCCGCCGCAACACCGCGCGGTCGGCGCGCAGCCGCTCAGTAAACACAGGGATCAGCACCGCCAACAAAGCACCCAGCAGCATGTGGCCCAACGACCACGACTGGTTGAGCACCGGCCAGATCAGCGCCAGTACCAGCGACAGCAACGGTGAAGGCAGCAGGCGTTGCCGAATCTTGTTCATGGTTTAGTCTCGCCGATGGCGCGCTTTTTGCGTTCGCGCATCTCGCGCCGTACATCGATAGCGGCGGGCACGGCGCTAGCCCCCAGCACCGCGCCAATATACGCCTGCCGCTCAAACAGTTGGGCGGATGTGGCCTGTGTAAAGCGCGAGAGCGGTCCGGCAAACACGGCGCAAGCGACCAGCAAGGCGAGCAGTAGCGCCAAGCTGGCAGGGTGTGCCGCGTGGCACGGCAGGGCAGGGATTGATGAGCGGTCAGTTGGGCTGGCAGGTGGTATTGCGTCCGTTGCCAGGCCGTCAGCACTGCTTGCCGCAGGTTTCCAGAACAGGGCGCTTCCCGACTGGGCAAAAGCAATCATCATCAACAGGCTGCTGGTCAGCAGCACCGCCACAATCCAGCCCGCCCAGACCGTTTGGCCGGCAGCCTGTAAAAGCATGGTCTTGCCCAGAAAGCCGGCCATCGGCGGCAGGCCGGCTGCACCCACAGCGAAGGTAAAAAACAGCACCCCCAGCAAAGTGTGGGAGTTTCCGGCATAAGCGACATGACCGACATCACTCGTACCGGCAGATCGAAAATCATCATCCGCCGATCCACGGCTGGCCCGCAAACAGTCAGCCAGCAAAAACAGGGCGGCGGCCACCAGGGTGCTGTTGACCAAATAAAAAAGACCTGCTGACACCGTGTCAGGTCGCCCCAGCGCCACGGCCAGCAGCAGGGTTCCGGCTGACGCGACGACCACATTGCCGATCATGACGCGCAGGCTTTTAGCTGCCACAGCACCCACCGCTCCGAGCAGCAGCGTGCCAAGCGCTAGAAACTCAAGCCAGGGCGAAGTGACGAAAGCTGCCGGGCCACCCGTTTCACCAAAGATCAGCGTGGTGACCCGCAAGATGGCATACACGCCCACTTTGGTCATGATGGCAAACAGGGCCGCCACTGGTGCAGAGGCCGCGCTGTAGGTGGCCGGCAACCAGAAATAAAGCGGCAGCAGCGCCGCCTTGACGCTGAACACCACCACCAGCAACAAAGCAGCGCTTTGCACCAGCAGGGTTCGGTCCGGTGTTACCAGCGGCACCCGCTGCGCCAGGTCGGCCAGGTTGAGCGTGCCGGTCAGGCCATAAAGCAGGCTGGCGGCAATCAAAAACAATGCCGACCCGGCGAGGTTGAAGCTGACATAGTGAATCGAAGCCTTGAGCCGCGCTGCGCCCGCGCCATGCAGCAGCAAACCATAGGAAGCAATCAGCAGCACCTCAAAAAACACAAACAGGTTGAACAGATCTGCCGTCAGGAAGGCGCCGTTTAATCCCATCAACTGGAACTGCAGCAGGCTGTAAAAATGCCGACCGCGTTGCGCGTCGCCACCGCTTGCATACAGCAGCGTGATGCAAGCGATGACGGAGGTCAGCAGCACCATCAGCGCCGACAGGCGGTCCAGCGCCAGGGCAATGCCGAAGGGAGCTGCCCAATTGCCCAGCAGGTAGGCTTGTACGTTGCCAGTCAACGCACGCTCAAGCAGCAGCAGCGCTACCACCAGCCCAGCCAGCGAGCTCGCCGCCGCCAGCCAGCCAGGCAGCCGTGCGCTCTTGCGTTCAACCAGCACCAGCAACGCGCCCGTCATCAGCGGCAGCACGATAGGCAGGATGATCAGGTCGGGCCAGTTCATTGAGGGGGCTTTTGATTTACTGTGATGTCGGTGCCATCCACGTGATCAGATCCAGTTTCGGCGCGGGCACGCAGCGCAATCACCAGCAGCACGGCGGTCATGGCAAAGCTGATGACAATGGCAGTCAACACCAGAGCTTGGGGCAAGGGGTCGGCATACCGCGCTAACGTGGCGGCCCCCTGACCGTCAACGATGGCCGCTGCGTTAACTTTTAACCGGCCCATGAAAAAGATGAACAGGTTGACGGCATAGGACAGCAGCGTCAGCCCCAGCACCACATCAAAGGTGCGCGGCCTCAGCATCAGGTAAATGCCGCTGGATGCCAGCACCCCGAGCGCAATTGACACCAGCAGGGCGGTCATGGGATGCGCCTTTTTTCATCGCTGCTTGAAAGTGCAACCGGGCCGGCAGGTTGCGCCGGTGCGGTCAGGCGCGCCACCGACAGCAGCGCCACCATGGTTGCGCCGACCACCGTCAAAAACACACCCAGGTCGAACAGTGAGGCGCTGGCCAGCGGCACTTCGCCAACGAGCGGCCAGACCGGGTAGTCGTACGTGCTGGTCAGAAAAGGCGCATCAAAAAACCAACTGCCCATGCCGCTGGCACCGGCAATCAACAAGCCCCAGCCGACCCAGGGCTGAAAGTCGGTGGACATGCGCTGGCCCACAAAAGCCTGACCGTTGGCCACAAACTGGAGCAGCAGGCCAATGGCCAGCACCAGACCGGCAATAAAACCGCCGCCTGGCAAATTGTGGCCGCGCAAAAACAGATACACCGCCACGATGGCCGTCAGCGGCAGCAGCAGCCGACTGATTAATGCCAGCATCAGCGGGTGGCTGTCTGACGGATTCGCGGGCATTGTCTGGCGGTGCGTAGGCTGCCAGTCGGCCAGTAGCGCATGAATCACCAGCGCGGCAATACCCATGACCGTAATTTCACCCAGGGTGTCGAAGCCGCGGTAGTCCACGATGATGACGTTTACCGCATTGGCACCGCCGCCTTGCGCCAGCGTGGTTTGCAGAAAAAAGGGTGAAATTGAATCGAACGGACGCCCCAACACCATCCAGGCCAGGGCCGCTATACCGGCACCCGCAGTCAACGCGATGACGGCATCGCGGCTGCGGCGCAGGCGGCTGTCGTTGGCAGTGTCTTGCGACACCTCGGGCAGCCAATGCAGAGCCAGCATCATGAGCATGATGGTGACCACCTCGACCAGCAACTGCGTCAGCGCTAGATCGGGTGCCGAAAAATGCACAAAAGCCAGGCTGACCACCAGCCCAACCGCACCCAATAACAGCAGCGCTAACAGCCGCTGGCGGTGGAAGATCACGCAAGCAGCGCTGGCAGCCATGCCAATCGCCCAAATGGCAACAAAGGCAAAACTGACCGGCGGCGAGCTTTGCGTCGGGCCGGCCTGGCCTGCGCCCTGCAAAAACGGTAGCGCACCCGCCAGCGTGGCCATGAGCACCAGCAGCAGCAAATAATTTTGCAGGCTACCGGTTTGCAATGTTGCAGACAGCCGCGTCGCCTGGCCGGTGACCCGGCGTAGTGCTGTCGTGAACAATTCGCGGCCGCCGGTGTTGGGCACGGCGGGTACCTTGTCAAGCCGGTGCAGGTTGACCCGGCGCTGGAGCCCAAAGTAAATCGCTGTGCCCAGCGCCAGCGCCAACGCACTCATTAGCAGCGGCAGGTTGAACCCATGCCATAGCGCCAAGGTGTAATCGGGCAAGCCGCCGACGCTGGGTCCCAGCAAGGCAGCCTTTGCCGCCACGGCCAGCAAAGGCCCTATGACCCAGGCCGGCATCAGCCCAACAACCAGACACAAGAGCACCAAAAATTCGACCGGCACCCGCATGAAACGGGGTGGCTCGTGGGGCACACGGGGCAGACCCGAGGGTTTACCATTGAAGAACACGTCATGTATGAAACGCAGGCTGTACGCAACACTCAGGGCTGCGGCCAGCGTCGCTCCGGTGGGCAGCAACCATTCCAGCGCCAGATAGCTCTGCTTGGTAATGGTCTCCGCAAAAAACATTTCCTTGCTCAAAAAACCATTGAGCAGCGGTACGCCTGCCATGGCCGCAGCAGCCACCATGGCCAGCGCGCCGGTAATCGGCATGTATTTCCAGAGGCCGCTCAGCTGCCGCATGTCGCGCGAGCCGGTTTCGTGCTCAATAATGCCTGCCGCCATGAAGAGCGAGGCCTTAAACGTCGCATGGTTCAGGATGTGGAACACGCCCGCCACCACCGCCAGCGGCTCGTCCAGGCCAAACAGCAAGGTGATCAGTCCCAGGTGGCTGATGGTTGAGTAAGCCAGCAAACTCTTAAGGTCGTGTTTAAACAGCGCCATGTAAGCACCGAACAGCAGGGTAGTCAGACCGGTCAGCGACACGATCCAGAACCAGGGCTCTGAGCTGCCCAGCGCCGGGTACAGCCGCGCCAGCAAAAACACGCCGGCCTTGACCATGGTGGCCGAATGCAGATAGGCCGATACCGGCGTTGGAGCCGCCATGGCGTGGGGGAGCCAGAAATGAAACGGAAACTGCGCACTTTTGGTAAAGCAGCCCAGCAGAACCAGTACCAGCGCCACCTCATAGAGCGCATGCTGGCGGATGATGTCGCCGGATGCCAGCACACGGTCCAGGTCGGTGCTGCCGACGATCTGGCCGATCAGCAGTGCCCCAGCCAGCAGGCACAAGCCGCCAGCCCCTGTGACTGACAGCGCCATGCGAGCACCTTCCCGCGCATCCTTGCCCTTGTGCGGGTCGGCGTGCCAAAAGCCGATCAGCAGAAACGAAGACAGACTGGTCAGCTCCCAAAACACCACCAGCAAAATCAGGTTGTCGGCCAACACCACGCCCAGCATGGCACCCATGAACAGCATGAAGAACATGAAAAAACGGGCGGGCGGATCCTTGCGGTCCAGGTAATAGGCGGCATACAGCACCACCAGGCTACCGATGCCCAGCACCAGCAGTGCAAACATCCAGGCCAGACCATCCATCCGGAACCCCAGCCGCAGGCCCAGCGCAGGCAGCCACTCTACCGACCACCGGATGACCTCGCCTGCAAAAACCGCCGGTGCCAGCATGGCCAACCCGGCGCAGCCCGCCAGCGCGGCCAGGCCAGCCAGCCAGGCTGCCAGACCCGGCCGGTTGTTGCGCACCCCCGCCAACACCAGTGCGGCCAGCCATGGCAGCACGGCCAGCCATGGCAGAAGGTCGCTACCGGTCATGCTGATTTGTTGGGCGATCCGCCGCGCCTGAGCAGCACCACGATCAGGGTAACGACTGTGATGGGAATCACGAAACTCATCATGGCGATCGAAAACGCGCCAAGTGCAGCGTGTTGCTGGGTGGCCAGAAGCAGGTAAGCCACGTAAGCGACGTAATACGCCAGAAAAACGCCAGCTTCCCAGCGCGCAATTTCTCGCCCAGTCATAAATATAGGCAGACAGGCCAACGCCACAGCCAGCATGACCCAGATGTCAAAAGCCAGCAGTGATGGCGCCATCACCACCCCCATATCGCCTGAGACGAGGCCTGACAAACCCAGGCAGCCCAGGATGTTGAAGGTATTGCTGCCCACCACGTTGCCAACAGCAATATCACGCTCGCCTTTGATGGCTGCGGTAATGGAAGTCGCCACTTCCGGCATGGAGGTGCCCGCCGCAACAATGGTCAGCCCGATGACCAGATCACTCACGCCCAATGCCTTTGCAAAAATGATGGACGCGTCAACCAGCCATTCGGAGCCCAGTACCAGAAAGCCCAGGCCGACAATGATCAGCATGATCTGCATGGGCAGCTTTGCGTCCCAGCTGCCCGCGCCGGCAGGCTTGATTTCTGCCGCGTATTCGTCCTTGGCCGCCTTGGTTTCTTTGCGCGACTGCACAATCAGGAACACGGTGTAGGCGATCAGCAGCGAAAACAGAAACGCGCCATCCCAAAAGCTCAGGTTGCCATCGAGCGTCAGGGCCAGCAACAGCAGCGAAGCCCCGATCATGATGGGCACCTCTTGCCGGATCAACTGAATGTTGACCACCAACGGAACAATCAGCGCTGACACGCCAAGGATAAACAGCACATTGAAAATATTGCTGCCGACCACATTGCCAATCGCAATATCCGAATTGCCGTCCAGCACGGCGCCCACCGAGACCGCCACCTCGGGTGCGCTGGTGCCGAAGGCCACGATGGTCAGGCCAACCACCAGCGGGGAAATGCCGAAAGACAGCGCCAGCTTGGAGGCACCCCGCACCAGCAGTTCAGCACCAACGATCAGGCCAATCAGGCCACCAATAAACATCAGGATAGTCATGTCAGGTCCGCGTGAATTTACAGTCAGATCAGGTCGCTAGCGACAAAAGTTTAATGGACGGGACGCTGAGCATGAGACATCAGTCGATCAGTCAGCGCAATCGCCAGTGCACTCAACAAAAACACGGTGTGAATGATGGTTTGCCACATCAGCACCTTCACGTCGTAATTAGCGGCATTGATAAAAGTCTTGAGCAAATGGATCGAGCTGATGCCAATAATGGCCGTGGCCAGCTTGACCTTGAGCACAGAGGCATTGACGTGACTCAACCACTCCGGCTGGTCAGGATGATCCTCAAGGTTCATCCGGCTGACAAAGGTTTCGTAACCGCCCACAATTACCATGATCAGCAGGTTAGAAATCATCACCACGTCGATCAGGGCTAACACCACCAACATGATGATAGTTTCATTGAGAGCTGTGATTTGAACGTCCGACTTATAGCCGATGCTGCTGATAAGTGCTTGTAGTGAAGCCTGATTGCCGAAAACAGCTTCCAGGAGATGCACCAATTCCACCCAAAAGTGAAACACATACACAGCCTGCGCCAAAATCAGGCCCAGATAAAGTGGTAGCTGAAGCCAGCGGCTAGAGAAAATGAGGCCGGAAGCTCGGCGAAGGGGAAAAGACCTGGGGGGTTTGGGTTCTGACATGGGGTGGAGTAGATGAAAATTAGGCGCATTGTAGGCGGCGCTGTCCAGCTTGCCCAAGTTGGGTTTAAATCTGTAAGGGTTGAGCCAGTCAGTGCACTGTAAGTGCTGGATATGACATTAGCACGCATTAGATTACAACTCAGGAGACAAGTCATCATGAGCGCGTCCACATCGTCTGCCATCGAATCCACACTGGTTGAGAATCGGGTTTTCTTCCCGGATCCGGCATTTGTCAAAAGCGCCCGTATCTCTGGCATGGACGCCTACCATGCGCTGTGCGCAGAAGCTGAAAAGGATTTTGAAGGCTTCTGGGCCCGTCTGGCGCGTGAAAATTTAAGCTGGAAAAAACCATTTACCCAGACGCTGGACGAGTCCAACGTTCCGTTTTACAAATGGTTTGCCGACGGCGAGCTCAACGCCTCGTACAACTGCCTGGATAGGCACCTCGGCACCGCCACCGAGAACAAAAAAGCCATTATTTTCGAGAGTGACGATGGCAAGGTGACCAACGTCACCTACAAAGAGCTGCACGCCAGAGTCTGCCAGTTTGCCAATGCGCTCAAGGCCATGGGCATCAAGAAGGGCGATCGCGTCATCATCTACATGCCGATGACGGTGGAAGGGGTGGTGGCCATGCAGGCCTGTGCCCGCATCGGCGCCACGCATTCGGTGGTGTTTGGCGGCTTTTCCGCCAAAAGCCTGCAAGAGCGTATCCAGGACGCGGGTGCGGTCGCGGTCATCACCGCCAACTACCAGTTGCGCGGCGGCAAGGAGCTGCCGCTCAAGGCCATCGTGGACGAGGGCATTGCCATGGGCGGCTGCGAGTCCATCAAAAACGTGGTGGTGTACCAGCGCACAGCCACTGCCTGCAACATGGTGGCTGGGCGCGACAGCCTGATGCATGAGGTCACGGCGAAGCAGCCTGCCACCTGTGAGCCCGAGTTTGTCGGCGCCGAACATCCGCTGTTCATCCTCTACACCTCCGGCTCGACCGGTAAACCCAAGGGCGTGCAGCACAGCACCGGCGGCTATCTGCTCTGGGCCAAGCTGACCATGGACTGGACTTTTGACATCCAGCCCACCGATGTTTTCTGGTGCACCGCCGACATCGGGTGGATCACCGGCCACACCTATGTGGCTTATGGCCCGCTGGCGGCGGGCGCCACCCAGGTCATCTTTGAAGGCATCCCGACCTACCCGAACGCCGGCCGGTTCTGGCAGATGATCGAAAAGCACCAGGTCAGCATTTTCTACACCGCACCGACCGCGATCCGCTCGCTGATCAAGGCGGCTGAAGCCGACGAAAAAGTCCATCCCGCGCGCTCGGATTTGAGCAGTCTGCGCATCCTCGGCTCGGTCGGCGAGCCGATCAATCCCGAAGCCTGGATGTGGTACTACAAAAACGTCGGCGGCGAGCGCTGCCCGGTGGTTGACACCTTCTGGCAGACTGAGACTGGCGGCCACATGATCACGCCGCTGCCTGGCGCCACGCCGCTGGTGCCCGGTAGCTGCACCTTGCCGCTGCCCGGCATCATGGCCGCGATTGTTGACGAGGTGGGCAAGGACGTGCCCAACGGCTCCGGCGGCATGCTGGTGGTCAAGCGGCCCTGGCCCTCGATGATTCGCACCATCTGGAACGACCCTGAGCGCTTCAAGAAGAGTTATTTCCCCGAAGAGATGGGCGGCACGTTTTACCTGGCCGGCGACGGCGCGGTGCGCAGCCTTGATCGCGGTTACTTCCGCATCACCGGCCGCATCGACGATGTGCTCAATGTGTCCGGCCACCGCATGGGGACCATGGAGATCGAGTCCGCGCTGGTCTCGCATTCGGCACTGGTGGCCGAGGCCGCCGTGGTGGGCCGTCCCGACGACTTGACTGGCGAGGCAATCGTGGCCTTTGTGGTGCTCAAGCGTTCGCGCCCAACCGGCGACGAAGCCAAGGCGATTGCCAAAGAGCTGCGCGACTGGGTCGGCAAGGAAATCGGCCCTATCGCCAAGCCGAAAGACATTCGTTTCGGCGACAACCTGCCCAAGACCCGCAGCGGAAAAATCATGCGCCGCCTGCTGCGCGGCATCGCCAAAGGCGAAGCCATCACCCAGGACACCTCGACCTTAGAGAATCCCGCCATCCTCGATCAACTGTCGGAGAACCTGTAGTTTCGGTGCTTGCGTCATTCAGGCGTCATGAAAAAAGCCCGCTGAAGAGCGGGCTTTTTTTTCGCTGGCGAGCCCGGCTTACTTTTGCGTCATCACCCAGGCGGCGAGCTTCTTGGCTTCAGCATCGTTGACCTGTGCGTTGGCAGGCATGGGCACAGGACCCCAGACGCCTGAGCCGCCTTTGATGATTTTTCCGGCCAGTTTGTCTACCGCGTCTTTTTGTCCGGCGTATTTGGCGGCTATGTCTTTGAACGACGGACCGACCAGCTTGGTCGCTACCGCATGGCAGGCCATGCAATTTTTGGCCGTGGCCAGTTGCAGGTCGGCCAGTGCCGGGGAGGAAGCCACCACACCGGCAGCCAGGGTAGCAATCGCCAAAAATACACGTTTCATCGTAAACCTCGTGGGAAGAGTTTTTAATTTGGATTGGGGTACAGTCAGGAAACGCAATTGTAGTGATGTGGGTTGACCTTGCTTACAAAAGGTTTCCACGGATTTGAGGGATCATCCATGTTTTTCCTGTTCATAGGCGTCATTGGCCTCCTGCTGAAGTATCTGGAAATCGGTCCTGTGGCCACGCTGGACTGGTGGATGGTCTTGGTCCCGTTTGGCTTGGCCGTGATCTGGTGGTGGTGGGCGGACGCCAGCGGCTACACCAAAAAGAAGGAAATGGAAAAAATGGACAAGCGCAAGCAGGAGCGTATCGACAAGCAGCGTGATGCGATGGGGATGCTCAAAAAAAGGAAATAAATAGAGCCCCCACGTTCGCTCACTGCGTGTAGCTCTCTGCCCCCCGAGGGGGCGCTGCGCCTGCGGGCCGGCAAAGCCGGACCCGCGGCCCCTGCTTGAAAAGAGGTGCCTTTGCGATCAATGCTTCTTATCCGTTCGTCCTGAGCCTGTCGAAGGATGCCCCCCAAGGGGGCGCTGCGCCTGCGGGCCGGCGGAGCCGGACCCGCGGCCCCTGCTTGAATAAGAGCCGCT
>Ga0308009_10001659_pt1 | contig 12595 bp, 10 predicted proteins | sample Neamet127_FD_203134 | JGI IMG/M metagenome (GOLD analysis project Ga0308009, IMG submission 203134) | Marine microbial communities from water near the shore, Antarctic Ocean - #127 | ecosystem: Environmental > Aquatic > Marine > Unclassified | place: Southern Ocean | collected 2014-07-24
ATTCATAGAATCAATGCTGAGATCGCAGTTGACCATTTGCCAAATAGAGATTTCGTCAAAGATACAAGAAGAATAATATTGTTAAATATTCATAGTATTGAGGAAAGTCCTTTCAATGTTAGTAATGCATCAGAAATGAACATTGAACTTGAAGAGGACGAAAAATAATCAATTAGTGATTTTTGTAACAGTTTCTAATAATTGTGGATTTGCTTCAAAGTGGTCAGCCACTGACTGAAGGCCTCTTGATATACCATTTGCGACTCCCATTTTAGCATCAAATGGATGTAGTGTTCCATCTTTTATGGCAGCTCTAAATGATTCTAGGTCTGTCCAAGTACTCTCTTCTCCATATCTTGGATCAGGAGTCACTTTGATTTCACCAAACTCGGGTAGTACGATATATTGTGCTAATTCGTATACGGGTGAATGATCATCTTCAGGGTCTAGGTATGCCTTTCGGAATTTCTTTTGTAACTGTTTTTGTGTATCGTGAACTAGTACAGCGCCGGATGGATCGGATTTACTCATTTTATGGTCAAATGATTCCATCCGTACGCCAGTAGCCTTTAGTGAGGAAATAATTGGAGTATGCAAACAAGTAGGTTTCTGCCATTTCCATTTACTTGCCATATCTCTCATGAACATGTGCGCTTTTCTTTGGTCCATTCCACCTATTGCAATATCAATGTTCATTTCAAAGATATCAGCTGCCTGCATAGCAGGGTAATAAAATTTAGATAAGTCGTGATCACTTGATGCTTCATCTCTTCCCATTATGGTGAATGTTTTTCGTACCATGGCCAAGGTAGCACCTTTTGAACATCGTAATACGCGAGCCCAATATTCTCCTGAATCCATTATTGTTGATGCCCAAACAAATCTTAGTTGTCCTGCCCCATCACCTTCTTCGGGGTGGTTCAATAATGCTCTAAAAGTATCTTCCATATATCTTGCAGTTGTTTGAATATGCTCCATATTACCATTGAATTTGTCATTGACCCAAGCGTGCCAATCTGCTAGGAAAATCATTACATTGGTTCCGGAGTCTAGCATTCTTCGTAATTGAAGTGCAAGAACTTTCCAGCCAATATGTGCTTTCCCACTCGGTTCAAAGCCAACATAGCATCGAATGATTCCATCACCACCCATGCTAGTCCCATCTGCAAGACATTTAACTAAATGGTCAACTCCTACAGTTTCATCAACAAAACCAATAATAGATGCTAATTGTTGACGCTTGTCATCACTTAGTTGCGAAATCTGAGGGCACTTTTCAAGATGCGGTGATAAAATCGTTTCAATATCCATTTTATCACATCAAGTTTGTATTACCGACTCTATAGAACAAATAGTTGATTAAAACATGTCATTTAATTTCTTGACTTTGCCTTCACTTGGAGGGGTCCCCTCATCTATCATCTGTTGGAGTTCATTGATCATGGAAGTGACTATCGCTTCCTTCTCTGCGGTCAAGTTCTTCGACATCTGCATTGTCTTCTGAGCGACTTTTATTGCACCCTTAGCCTTTGAAAACTTCTTAGTATCCTCCTTAGCCTTGTCACTTCTTTGTTTTGCATTATATCCAGTGACTTCGTCCAAGAATGTGGACCAACGCTTACGGGACTCCATTGCGATTTCTCTTCCACCATCGGATTCAAGTAAATCACCAAGATCTGCCCCTTTCATTTGAGAAACATCAACTGCTAGTTTTCCTTCTTCATCGAAGTGACCAGATACCATTAACAAGATTCCATAAGAACCTGTGAATTTTCCTTCAGCATCAGCATTAACATCTTCAAAATAGCCAGCAGCAATTTTAGCCAATCCAGCGCTTCCGCCCATACTCTTCTGTAGTCCACGCTTTACGGCAAATCGTTCCATAAATCAATGGCAGAAGTCCATTTGACATAAGGCTCACCGTCATTAGCATTGAAAATCACAGTCTATTTCAGTAATATGTTGATACGATGGAGTTTTCATTGATTGGCTTGTGGCAAGTGCATGCGAGGGCAAATCATCTACTCAATTCTCCTTGCAATTTTACTATTACCAATAGTGATTGCTGATCCAAGTTCAGTGATAGAAATCACTTCTTCAAGCACATTAGAGGAAAATGATATTGGGATAAATGCCGGTTCAATTTCTCCAGATGGAGAGACGGTACTACTAGTTGGAAAAGATGGCTATACGCATAGAATCTCAGCGATTAGCCCATTGGATAGAAGTAAGGATATCCAATTAAATGCAGGGACATCAAAAGAGTTTCAAGATGTAGCATGGCACCCACGAGGAAATACTGCACTACTCACTGGGGAGAGTGGCATGGCATTGAGATATGATACATATGACCACAGTATTAGCAACGTCAACGGCTCAGGTGCAGTCAATGGCTTAGATATGACTTCAGTAGCTTGGAGAACTTCAGGCGACTATGCTTACTTTGGGGCAGTAGATGGAAGTATTTGGAAATTCTCAGAAGGGTCTGGATTTGAGAAATTAGATAGTTATGAAAAGCCTTCACCGGTGAGTGATATCGCTTGTCATAGAACAAACAATATTTGTGTTGTAGTTACTCTAAATGACGGCATTGCAGTAATTGGGAAGGACCATCACGTGACTTGGATGGGTAATACCAACAGTGAGACTTGGATGGCGGTAGATTGTGCAGACCCAACTTTGAGCGAATGTGTTGCTTTTGCAAGTGGATTGAGAACTAAGGCAGTTCATTTGAATTTCGAAGATTCTTCACTCTCGTATGGAAAACCAACAATGATGTTGACGACTCTTGAAGGAGATCTAACAGGCGTCTCAAGAGGGTCTGACTCATCTACATTGATACATCTCACACCATTTGGAACGGTCAGACAACAACCGATCACAAGTGAGGCATATGCCCAACTTATTTATTCCGATGCCGAGGAATGGGATGCCATAGTAGCGGGAAGAGCGATAAAATTAACTTGGGAAAATAGACCATTAAATGGGTATATTATTACTGATTACGGAAATATTATTGCTTTTCAACCAGTTACAGTAGAAATCGATAATAGTATTATGACAATGATGATTTTGGTTGCAGTTGCAGTATCTGTGCCTGGAGTTATTATTGGTTTAATCTTCATGAATAGTCCATTTTTGCAGAGAAAATATGCAGAAAGAAGAAAGCGTATTTGGAAAAAGAAGGAATTGGAACGATCTTACAATCGAAAGTGATTCTTATTTGTTAGATTATGAAAGGGGTATGTTGAAGAAGCGGATGTTATTCGTTACCAATAGGAGTGATTGTAGTGGAACCATTTGAGGGACTTGATTTTTACGATATTGAAAGCTTGTTGACCGAAGAAGAAATAATGATTCGTGATATGGTTAGAGATTGGGTGGACGAAGAAGTTCTCCCAAATATCGAAAAGGCATGTGCTGATGGGGTATTCCCGGATGAATGGCGTATTGCTCTTGGTGAAATGGGAGTCTTAGGTGCGCCGCTTAAGGGGTATGATTGTCCAGGACTTTCCTATGTTGCATATGGTTTGATTTGTCAAGAACTTGAGAGAGGAGATTCAGGTCTACGTTCCTTCGCCTCCGTTCAAGGTTCATTAGCAATGTACCCTATTTGGGATTTCGGAAGTGAAGAACAGAAAAATTACTATTTACCAAAATTGACAAGTGGGGAATGGATTGGCTGCTTTGGATTGACTGAACCAGATTATGGTTCAAACCCGGGTGATATGATCACTAAGGCAGAAGATAAAGGAGACCATTATTTGCTAAATGGGGCAAAGATGTGGATTACCAATGGAACAATTGCCCAAGTCGCAATTGTTTGGGCAAAACTGGATGGAGTAATTCGTGGTTTCATCGTCGAGAAAGACGATGAAGGTTTTAGTGCTCCTGAAATGAAAGGAAAGTATTCTTTGCGAGCAAGTGTTACAAGTGAATTAGTATTCCAAGATTGTAAGATTCCAAAAGATCGTATCTTACCGGGCGTAAAAGGTCTCCGTGGGCCGTTCTCTTGTTTGAATAATGCCCGATTTGGAATTTCTTGGGGAGCGTTAGGTGCTGCTATGGCTTGTTTCCACTCAGCAAAGACTTACACTCTATCTCGTATTCAATTTGACCATCCAATCGCATCATACCAATTAGTTCAAAATAAATTAGCTTGGATGCTAAGAGAAATTACCAAGGGGCAATTACTGGCTTACCATTTAGGTAAGAAGAAGGATGATGGTACATGGATTCCAGAACAGATCTCGCTGGCTAAGATGAACAATGTAGATATCGCTTTGGATATTGCTAGAATGGCCCGTGACATGCACGGGGCAAATGGAATCCTTGATGAATATCCTATCATGAGGCACATGGCTAACCTTGAGTCAGTAAAGACTTACGAAGGTACCCATGATATTCACAATTTGATTATAGGCAAGTATATTACCGGTATTCAAGCCTTTACAAGAACTATCTGAACTAGTCATTAGGATATGCCGAGTATCGGCTCTAATATTATAATATCCAATTCGAAGTAAAGGTATTATACGCTCGCAAAATGATTAGAGTGTTTAATTAAAGATGTTGCGAAAACAACAAATTAATCATACTGCTGGCAGTAATCCTAGTTTTGATAGTCCAGTCCAAATTGGATTGAGGAATTCAGGAAGAATTCTATGGCGAATATATACAGCGGCAGCAAGAGAAATCTTCTGAACTTTGTTTAATTTTACTCTCTTAGTGAATACATCGCCTTGCTGTTTTTCTATTTGGCGAAGTATCTTGTCATAGAAAGCGATCATTGCGGCAGGAGAATATCTTGTTCTCCTTGGGAGTAGTGGGAGTAGTTGTCTTGCTTCATCCAAGTATGTTCTTGCTCTCTTTGCATATGCTGCGCAATATGGCTCCCAATTCATATTTAGTACGACTTTGCCATCCAATTCAGATTCATTTAGGCCATTTGCTTCCAATTCGTTTAGTGGGAGGTAGACTCTATCTCTTTCAATATCTTCTCCAACATCACGTAGAACGTTTGTTAGTTGCATGAATATGCCCCATGACTCTGCATACTTCTTTGCTGCTGGGTCTTCGTATCCATATATCTCAATACACATAAGTCCAACAACTGATGCGACTCGATAGCAATAAACATATAATTCATCAAATGTTCTGTATCTGTTATTGTAAAGGTCATCTTCCATTCCGGAAATCAAATCATCAAACACTGTGCGAGGAATAGAATAGCGATTTATTGTATCTTTCAATGCTAGGAATACAGGGTCTGTTGAGTAAACATCTGTATATGCAGTTGACAACTTCTTTCGGAAGAAGAATAGTTGTGTGATTTTGTTTAGGTATGCCTCTTGGTCAAGAATCGTTCCCTGTTGTTGTAAACTTTCTAATTGCTCTCGATATGCAACTGCCTCTGGATCAGTTTCACCCATTCCGCCTGGGAACTTGTCAGCCCAATCACCGTCTGCAATATCATCTGCTCTCCGGCAGAAAGCATAGACTGCACACATTGCAGATCTTTGCTCATCTGGTAAATATTTGAATGAGTGGTAAAAGTTACCAGCCTCTCGCATAGTCAATTCTTCACAGTAGCGATATGCTAGTTTCAATAATTCTGCAGGAGGTCTTTGTGACCAAATAGGTGCGTCAAGGTGTGAGAATGGATCTACTAATTCATCAGCCTCACCAACTATTCCGATGTAAGTAGCACCTTCACGGATTGCTTCCATCGCAGTTACGCTTACTGCTTTGACAGTATCTCTGGCTAATGTTACACCAGCTCTAAGCCTGTCAAGAGTTGTCAATTGTTTTCTATCACCCGCTGAATTATTTGAAGTTGCTCCACCCTTTAGAGGGAAGAGTAAATCCAAAGGTTTGCGGCGTTCTAGCATCTTGACCGTACAGACCTTATCGCCCACCCCTTTTGAGGTCATCCCCTAAATGGCCAATTTTTCCCGTTCACAAAGTAATTTTTATCGTTGTTTTGGAGAACATAGTTTTGTATGTAAGCAAAAACTTACAAAAGATATTATTTCCAGATTAATTTGATTTATTTTGCATTTTCTGGACCTTTTTCCAATCCTTTCTAGCGGTAAAAAATAGTCTTAATTGACTAAATTTACTTACTCTAGGGCGCTTTTTCCAAGTATTATATTTCTGCTTTCTAATGGAGTTCAAAATCGCCTCTCCACCAAATGTGAACATGCGTAGGTCAACCGCTAAATGCGGGTCAACTAAATCCCACAATTGCTTACCATCATCGAACCACTTCTGGGCTCTATCAACTTCATGCTTCATCATTGAACACCAACGTTCATCATATACTCTATTCTGATAATCTTGTGGAGAGTAGCCAAACATTTCCATCGTTTCAATTGGGAAATATGAACGATTCTGGTCTAAATCCCTAGCAACATCTTGCCAATGATTAGCCAACTGAAGGGCAGTACAAGTATAATCACTAATTCGCCTTAGGTTTTCATCATCATGGCCGTATACATATAGGAATAGATGCCCAACAGGATCTGCTGACAAAATACAATATTCTCTCAACTCATCAAAATTTGAATAGGTTGTTTTTGTTTGGTCGAGTTTGAATGCTTGGATTAGGTCTACATATGGCTTCAGCGGAATATTAAATTGTTTTGAAGTATGAGCAACTGCTAGCAATATCGGATGTCTAGGATTGCCATTCCAATCATCCTTTGCAGCTTCTTCCAAATCGCTTTGCCAAGTTTCAAGCAATGCGATTCTCCCATCTCTATCAAACGGTGCTTCATCTCCTAAATCGTCAGCATATCTGCAAAAAGCGTAGATATTTTCTATATGTTGCCGGATATGCTTAGGTGTGAAATAATTGGTAATGAGGAAATTCTCATAATGTGCCTTGGCGATTGCAGTGCAATATTGTTGTGCAGAATCAATGTCAGCATGAGTGTCCCATCCGGCGAGATGAATCTTTTCTCCATCAATAGTGTGTGTGCCCCAAGTGAACTTCTCTCCCATCATCTCTCCTCCATATCGCTATTTACTCACCAAGTAGGCCATTCTGCATCGCCTCTCTTTGGACGCAGTGGCCATTGTTGCCAAGGTTTGTCACTATCCCACTCAATCTCTAGAATATGTGCTGCTGCATTTAGGCCAGAACGAACTGCACCTTCCATGGTGCTCGGCCAATTGGTTTTAGTCCAGCATCCAGCAACCGCAATATTATTGCCTAAAAATGAAGCGTTTGGTCGTAATTCAGCACTTCCTGGGGTTGGGGCGAATGTAGCCTTTGGTGTTCTTACTATCAAGTGTTCAATTCTTTCAACATCGTCCTTTTCCGGCCACAATTGATGTAAAACCTTGTCCAATTGTTGTAATATCTCTTCATCTTCCATTTTCAAATATTCGTCAGCAGCACTAACAGGTACAGTAACCCATTGAACTCCTTCTTCAATTGGACTAGATAATTCTGAATTTCTATTGAATATCATTTGTATTAATGGCTGATCTACCATCACTGCGAATGTAAAATCTTTAGGAACTCTATTGCCTCTATAGAATGAGTGTATGCCAATGAGTGAGCGGTATTCCATGCGGCTGATATCGGTACATAACTTGTCAATTTTTGAGCCTATTTCTTCTAAAACTGGTATCTTCGAGTTGTTGACACTATTTTCTAGAATTCTTGCAGTGATGTGGTGTGGGGTCGCGAAGATTACATCACTACATTGCAAACTTTCATCCTTCAATTCGACAGAAGTGAAGCAATTATTTTCAATAACCACAGTCTTTACTGTTGAATTTCTGATTATTTTGACTCCGGCTTCTTCAAGAGCAGAACTTAGTGCAGGTTCAATCGAATCGGATAGGTCTGATGTAAAAGCACCAACGTCAAAAGCATCAGCAGCTCCAAACAAACCATTTTTGAATAACATGCATGCCTGTGCCGCACTTGCTTCTTGAATACTAATGTTCAATGCGGCAAGTACAAAGAATGCCCAAAACCGATCAATCGCTCTCTCAGTTTGCCCATTTTGTTTTAACCAATCAACAAATAAAGTGTCATCCAATTGCCACATCTGTTGATTATCCATCGCAGAAAGTGCTTTCACAGCCTTACGCATTGCCAATTTATCTCGCATTGATAAAAATGGGAATGATAGCATAGAGCCCATCATGTGGTTAGGAGGGGAAAGTCTCCCCGTAGTTAATGCGGAAAATACTTTTTTCTCTGGCAGTGCAAATGGCAAGTTCGTATTGGCTTGTAATTTGATTGACTGTTGGGCCTTTGCCCTTCCCAGTAGTTGTAAAAAGCGGTCATAGACTCTAAAACAAGCGTGTTGACAATTGTCTAGTTGCCAATCTTGTCGAGGATGTTTAACACTGCTGACTCTGCCTCCCAAATGGCTTCTCGCTTCAATAAGAGTGACCTTGCGTCCAGCATCACTACATGCAAGAGCGGCAGAAATACCAGCAAGTCCGCCACCAATGACGATGACATGCCCTTCTTCCATAAGTCAAGGCTAGTGGTTATTTGAATTGAACATTGGCATTTATTGATGCTATAATGCTGCTAAATTGAATTCCACGCAGTAAGTCAAAAAGCATTTTGAAAATAATAATTTATTGGATAATTAGGTTATTATTCTAGAGTTCCAACACAATCCTTTATTGAGGGTTGCACAAGGCAAGGCTAAGGGGTGGCGTTGCGATGGAATGTGGTTCATGTGTTGAAGTCATCCCTGATGACAGTATTTTTTGTTCAGAATGTGGTGCTAGACAAGAGATGTCTCGTGCTGGTGGATTTACTTCACACAATGCAGTTGGACTAGGTGGACAGGAAGTTTCCGGGGGCCGTTCTTTCGGTGTAGTTTCTGGAGAAGCAGTACGCCAGCAACGTGATGAACAAACTGGTGCTACTGGAAATATCCCAACTGACATCATGCAACAAATTGCACAAGGTATCCAAAACCCACAAAATGTGGCTCCAGGTAATTTACCACCTCAGGGGATTCCACAAAACCAACAATTTCCTCCTCAAAACCAACAGTTCCCTCCACAAAACCAGCAATACCCTCCTCAAAATCAACAGTTCCCTCCACAAAACCAGCAATACCCTCCACAAAATCAACAGTTCCCACCCCAAAACCAACAATTACCACAACAAAATTCAGATTTCCCGCCATCTAATCGGAGCAACATTCCTTCTCCAACTGAGGGGCAAAGTCTCGGTAGTGGTGCAATGCCAAATAGGGTTCTAGATGGAACCGAGGTAGTGGGGTCTATTATTGGAGATAATCCAAGTAATTCACCAACTGATCAGATGGTAAATCGATTGGCTGAGGCTGAAAGAGCTATGAAAGATGAACGCCGTAGCCAGTGGCTAAACATGAACCAATCTTCGGCAACAAATGTTTTGGCTAATTTGGGAGCTGAACTACCTGCACACCTCCGCCAAGAACAAGCAAACCCAGCTGCAAATGTAATGGCTGGTGCGCTGGGTCAAACTGTAGTTGATGGTCCAAGCGAAGCTTTACTGCGAAGAATATGTGAAGTTGCTGTTAGAAGGGTTGCTAGAAAGAGAGGTGTTGCAGTTGAAACACCTCAGTCAAGTGCAGAGGGTGACCAATTAAATGTCACAGTAACCTATGTTGATGATGGTCGTGTTTTGGATACTCCTGAAGATTTAGCACAAGCCTTTGAACATTCAATACAAACTGAATTAGCATTGAAGGGATACGATTATTCTGCAAATATTAGTCTATTTTGTTCCAAGGAAGGTGAGATCGAGAAACTCATCGGAGAAGGCTCAGAAGAAGTTGTCGAAGAGGAAATGTTCGCCTGCGAAATTTGTGATGGACTGGTCAAAGAAAGTGATAATGAATGCCCACATTGTGGTGCAATGTTTGAAGATGAAGATGCCGAATCCAGTGCTCCTAAATCCGGTCCACCAGGTCCAAGTAAATCTGGAAGTCCATCAGGCCCAAGCCGTGGAGGTCCAAGTAAATCTGGAGGTCCACCAGGTCCAAGCCGTGGCGGTGCAAGTAAATCAGGCGGTCCACCAAAGAAGTCAGGTGGCCCACCAGGTCCTAGTAAATCTGGAGGTCCACCAAAGAAGTCCGGTGGCCCACCAGGTGCTAGTAAATCGGGAGGTCCACCAAAGAAGTCCGGTGGCCCACCAGGTCCTAGTAAATCGGGAGGTCCACCAAAGAAGTCCGGCGGTCCACCAGGTCCTAGTAAATCGGGAGGTCCACCAAAGAAGTCCGGTGGCCCACCAGGTCCAAAGAAGTCAGGCGGCCCTCCTAAGGGTGGTCCTAAAGGTCCTAAGCGCAGCCCGCCAAGATGATATTGTGATTCAAAATCACAATTATATTTCTAATCAATTTTTAATTGAAGATGTTTCAGCGTAGGCCAGCATCTTTCAATGCTTGAAGAAGAACAGAACCAATTTCACTCGGATCATTTGCACATGCAATACCCGCTTGCTTGAATGCCTCGAACTTTTCTTCAGCAGTTCCCTTTCCACCAGAAATAATTGCTCCTGCGTGGCCCATTCTCTTTCCAGGAGGTGCAGTAGCACCTGCTACGAATCCAACAATAGGCTTGGTAACATTTTCAGCAGCAAAAGCGGCAGCTTCTTGTTCAGCATTACCACCAATCTCACCAATCATTACAATTGCAGCAGTTTGGGGGTCGTTCTCAAATGCAGCAAGGCATTCAATGAACCCAGTTCCGTTAACTGGGTCACCACCAATTCCAATACAGGTCGATTGACCCTCATTGATACTCATTGTTTGTGCAACTGCTTCGTAAGTTAATGTTCCAGATTTTGACACGATTCCAATTCTTCCTTTGGCATGGATGTGGCCAGGCATAATTCCTATTTTGGCTCCACCTGTTTCACCTGGGGTAATAATTCCCGGACAATTTGGTCCGATCAACCTAACACCAGGTCGATTGTTGACATATGCAACTGCTTTGACCATGTCCAGAGTTGGGATTCCTTCTGTGATACAAATTACTACGCCTTCTCCTTTGACTGAATCAAAGGCTTCTGCAGCTTCCATAATTGCTTCCGCAGCAAAAGGAGGTGGTACGTAAATCACAGTGGCATCAGCATCAGTTGCTGTTATCGCTTCGGTCATTGAATCCCAAACTGGGAAGTTCTTTCCTTCTAATTCAACAGTTTGTCCACCTTTTCCAGGAGTACAACCGCCAACAATGTTTGTACCATATTCGACCATTTTTCCAGCATGGAAATGACCTTGCTTTCCTGTAATTCCTTGAACTAGTACCTTTGCATCTTCTTCAATCCATATTGCCATCATTCATCACCTCCGATTAGAGCTACAATCTTTTGAGCGCCTTCTGCTAGGTCATTAGCAGAATGAATATTCAAATCCGACGCTGATAATATTTCCTTGCCTTCCTCTACATTTGTACCTGCGAGGCGGACTACTAGGGGAACTTCTAGTGACAATGCTTCTGTAGCAGCTATTACTCCACGAGCAATAATATCACAACGCATAATGCCACCAAATATATTGACTAATATCCCTTTGACATTCGGGTCTTCCATAATCATTGAAAATGCAGTTTTGACCTGTTCTTCATCAGCGCCACCACCGACGTCAAGGAAGTTTGCAGGCTCTCCACCGTACAACTTGATGACATCCATTGTAGCCATTGCTAATCCAGCACCATTTACTAAACATCCAATATTACCATCTAGTTTGACATATGATAGCCCAGTTTCCTTAGCACGTGTTTCAACATCTTCCTCTTCTGACAAATCGCGTAATTGAGCCCAGTTCTTGTGTCTAAATTCGGCATTTTCATCAAATGAAATCTTTGCGTCAAGGGCAATTATCTCATCACTCTTGGACTTAACCAGTGGATTGATCTCTACCATTGCACAATCTTGGCTAACGAACATTTCGTACATTGCAGTCAATGATTTTCCGAAAGACCTCAAGGACATCCCAGATAATCCGAGTGCAAGACCTAAGTCTCTCTTTTGGAATCCTAATAATCCAGCATTGACATCGATTATGACTTTGTGAATTTTCTCAGGAGTGTGTTCGGCTACATGCTCAATATCCATTCCACCTTCAGTAGAAGCCATAATGAGTACAGATTTGTTATCTCTGTCAACTAGCAATGCAAGGTAATATTCGTGAGCGATATCACATCCGGATTCAACATATAGGTTTTTTACAACCTTTCCTTCATCTCCAGTTTGAATAGTGACCAGAACATTACCCAAAATATTTGTTGAATATGTTTCGACTTCATCTCTTGAAAATGCAATCTTTACTCCACCTTGCATTACTTCCTCTCGTGTTTGAGGATCATATAGTGTACCCTTTCCTCTTCCACCAGCATGAATCTGAGACTTTACTGCTACAACCTTAGAATTGAGATTGTCGTAAGCAGCTAGTGCTTGTTCTACTGAAGTGCAATGCACCCCTTCTAATACAGGCACTCCGAACTCTCTTAGCATTGCTTTGCCTTGGTACTCGTGGATATTCATGACTCTCTCCAACCAATGCCAATTGCAGGCCGTCTTTGAAGACTTTGATTCGGCAATGACATTTATGCAGAGCGT
>Ga0308009_10001663_pt1 | contig 12583 bp, 10 predicted proteins | sample Neamet127_FD_203134 | JGI IMG/M metagenome (GOLD analysis project Ga0308009, IMG submission 203134) | Marine microbial communities from water near the shore, Antarctic Ocean - #127 | ecosystem: Environmental > Aquatic > Marine > Unclassified | place: Southern Ocean | collected 2014-07-24
CCTTCCAGAGCCAAACTAGCCAAGTTCAAGGCTGCCGCAAGCGCTACGTTCCTGAAAGAAAAACGGGTCAACATTCGCATTTCAACGCCGGATTTGATGGACATTCAGGCTCGCGCGCTTGAAGAGGGAATGCCATACCAAACGCTGATTGCCAGCGTTTTGCACAAGTATGTGTCAGGGCGTTTTGTGGAACCGTCTTCGAGTTTGAAGTCACGCTCAAGTGGCGCTCGTGAGAAACGGCGTGCGCCGTGAGGCTTTGCCGGCCTGCAGCCTTTATTTAAGAGACAAATCACCCTCTAACCCTGGTATTACCTGCGCAAGCAGCTACTAAATTAATAGCGATTGTGGCGCGAACCGAAACCTCAAACCACGACCGGCTCATGCTCCAGCAGGATGCCGAAGCGTTCATACACACTGGTCTGAATCGCCTTCGCCAGCGTCATCACTTCGCCACCTGTCACCGGCTGCATCGCGCCGCCACGGTTCACCAGCACCAGCGCCTGCTTGTCGTAGACGCCGGCATTGCCGATGGTTTTGCCCTTCCAGCCGCAGGCGTCGATCAGCCAGCCTGCCGCCAGCTTGACCGAGCCATCAGCCAGCGAGTAATGAACGATTTTCGGTTCGCGCTGGATGATGTCTGCGCACTGCTCGGGCGTGACGGTGGGGTTTTTGAAGAAGCTGCCGGCATTGCCAATCACCTTTGGGTCGGGCAGCTTGGCGCGGCGGATCTCGCAGATCCAGTCGTAAATCTGCTGCGCATCGGGCGGGACGCCAGGTGCCTGCGCCATTTTTTTCTCGATGTCGGCATAACCGAGCACCGGCTTCCAGGCCTTGGGCAGCGCAAAACGCACGCGCGTGATCAGCGCCTTGCCGGCCAGACCCAGACCGTTGGGGCCGGTGCTGCTGTGTTTGAACACCGAATCGCGGTAACCGAAGGCGCATTGCGCCGCGTCCAGCGTGAAGGGTTTGCCGCTCGTCAGGTCCACCGCATCGAGCGAATCAAAACGGTCCTGCAACTCCACGCCGTAAGCGCCTATGTTCTGCACCGGTGAGCCGCCGACCGTGCCGGGGATCAAAGCCAGGTTCTCCAGGCCGGGGTAGCCCTGGTGCACGGTCCAGTCCACGATGTCGTGCCAGCTTTCGCCGGCGCCGGCCTCGACGATCCAGGCTTTGGCGGTCTCGCCAAGCAGCTTTTTACCCATGATCTCGACCTTGAGCACCAGCGGCTTCACGTCGCCGGTGATCACAATGTTGCTGCCGCCGCCAAGCACAAACTTGGGCGCCCCCCGCAGCGCCGGGTCGGCCAACACGGCGGCCACGTCCTGCTCGCTGACTATACGCACCAGGCTCAGGGCCTTGGCCATGATGCCAAAGGTGTTGGAAAACTGGAGGGGGACGTTTTTCTCGACTAACATTCATAGATTGTCTCATCCGGCCCTCTTGCCAGAGCGTCAACCAGGAAGCCACGCACCATGCCCTCTTTTGACACCGTCCTCGAAGCCGATCTGGTCAAGGTCAAGAACTCGGTCGAAAACACCGCCAAGGAAATCGGCACACGTTTTGACTTCAAGGGCACGGCGGCAGCGATCGAGCTCAAGGACAAGGAAATCACGCTGATCGGCGACAGCGACTTTCAAATTGACCAGATCACCGACATCCTGCGCAACAAGGCGACCAAAAGCGGCGTCGATGTGCGTTTTTTCGACGCTGGCAAAGTCGAAAAGATAGGCGGCGACAAGGTCAAGCAAATCACCAAAGTGCGCAATGGCATAGAGACCGAACAGGCCAAGAAAATCTCGCAGTTGATCAAGGGCAGCAAGGTCAAGGTGCAGGCCTCGATCCAGGGCGACGCGGTGCGGGTCACCGGCAAAAACCGCGACGACCTGCAGGAAGCCATGGCCATGATCAAGGCCGAGTTGCCCGACATGCCGCTCAGCTTCAACAACTTTCGCGACTGAACCCATGAAAATCGCCCTGCTGCTGATCGCTCTGGCGGGCTTTGGCGGCATGGCACACGCCCAAAGCGTGGCGCTGGCTGGCATGCTGGGCAACAAGGCGCTGCTGGTCGTCAACGGTGCCCCGCCCAAGTCGGTGGCGGCCGGCGACACCCATATGAATGTCAAGGTGATTTCCGCCTCCGGCGACCAGGCGGTGCTGGAGCTCAATGGCAAGCGCCACACGCTGCGCGTCGGCGACGCACCGGTCAGTGTGGGTGCGGGTGGGGGTGCAGGCGGCGCAGCGGGCAAGAGCAACCGCATCGTACTGAACGCAGGCAGCGGCGGACATTTCATGACAGCCGGCCAGATCAACGGCCGGGCCGTGCAGTTCATGGTGGACACCGGTGCCACCAGCATCGCCATGAGCGCGGCCGACGCTGAACGCACCGGTATCCAGTACAAAGACGGCCAGCCGGTCCGCATGAGCACCGCCAATGGCATCACCCAGGGTTTTCGTGTGAAACTCAATTCGGTACGGGTCGGGGACGTCGAGGTCTATGACGTGGATGCCGTGGTCTCGCCGCAGCCTATGCCCTACATGCTGCTCGGCAACAGCTTTCTGACACGTTTTCAGATGCTGCGCGAGAACGAGCAGATGATTCTGGTCAGGCGTTATTAGGGAAGCTTGCGCTTGACCCGGCCCAGGCTCAGCGTTTTGCCTTGCCGCCCAGTCTGGACTCTTCGCCCCTGAGCAGCTTGTTGATGTTTTCCTTGTGCCGGTAAGCGAGACAGGCACTCATCACAAATATCGCCAGCGCCATGGTCTTGTCCATGTACCAGAAGCTACGGTCGCCGATCATGTAGTACCAGGGCGCAAACAGCGCGCAGGCCAGCGAGGCCAGCGACGAGTAGCGCGAAAAGAAAGCGACGATGACCCAGGTCGCGAGTGTGGCCAGGCCCAGCACCCAGTGCACCCCAAACAGCACGCCCGCAGCGGTGGCTACTCCCTTGCCGCCCTCGAATTTGAAAAACACCGGGTACAGGTGACCGATAAAGGCGGCCAGCCCAACGGCGGCCAGCGTGCCCTCCCGCATGCCGTAATCGCGTCCGAACCAGGTCACCAGCGCCATCGGCAGCCAGCCCTTGAGGCCGTCCAGCAGCAAGGTTGTGACGGCTGCTGCCTTGTTGCCTGAACGCAGCACATTGGTCGCGCCTGGATTTTTGCTACCGTAGCTGCGCGGATCGTTCAGGCCCATCAGCTTGCTGACAATCACCGCGAAAGACAGCGAGCCCATCAGGTAGGCCGCCACAACGGCGAGGGCGGAATAAACGTAGTCCATGGGGTTCTCCAGATATTGTTATAGCGTCAGTCTTCTAGCGCGCAGTGGACGGATTTTGCACCCAGCAGCGCGACACACACCTGAGGGTCCAGTCGCACGAGGTAGCCGCGCCGGCCACCGTTGATGGCGATTTCAGGCAGGGCCAGAATACTTTCCTCGACATACACCGGCATCACCTTGCGCGTGCCGAAGGGCGAGGTGCCTCCAACCAGGTAACCGCTGTGGCGGTTGGCCACCTCCGGCTTGCAAGGCTCCACCGACTTGGCGCCAATCTGGCGCGCCAGATTTTTTGTCGAGACCTTGCGATTGCCGTGCATCAGCACCAGCAGCGGTTTGGCGTCCTGGTCCTGCATCACCAGCGTCTTGACCACGGTGAAGGGATCCAACCCCAGCACCTCGGCGCTGTGTTGCGCGCCGCCGTGCTCCAAGTACTCGTAGGGATGCTCGGTGAAGGCCACCTTGTTGGCCCTCAGAAGTTGCGTGGCCGGGGTTTCGCTGACGTGCTCTTTCTTGCTCACTGCGACGATTCCGTCAGAGCGCCGGGTCGCGCAACTCCCAGCGAATTTTGTCGATCTCAGCCAGCAGTTCGGGGGACAACTTCGTGCCCCAGGCGTCCAGGTTGTCGTCAAGCTGCGCGACCGAGGTCATGCCGATGATGGTGCTGGCAACCTGCCATTTACCGTAGCAGAAGGCCAGCGCCAGTTGGGCCGGGGTCAGGCCATGCTCGCGTGCCAGCGCGTTGTAGCGGCGCGCGGCGGCAAGCGCTTCGGGACGGCCCCAGCGCTGCTTGCGCACCGACTCATACTTGGCGATGCGCCCATTCGCCGGTGCATCCGGGCCGGTGGTTCCGCTGCTGTCGTACTTGCCGGTCAGCAGGCCAAAGCCCAGCGGCGAGTAGGCCAGCAGCGACACGCCAAGCCGGTGCATGCTTTCATCGAGCCCGTTTTCCACCGTGCGATTGATCAGGCAGTACGGGTTTTGCACCGTTGCGATTTTCGCCAGACCATGCTGCTCGGCCAGGCGCACAAATTCATGCACTCCGTAAGGTGTTTCATTGGACAGGCCAATGGTGCGCACCTTGCCGGCCTTGACCAGGCCGCTCAGGGCCTCAAGCTGATGCTGGATGCTGCTGACCGGCTTGTCTTTGGCGGGGTCGAAATACACGATGCCGAAAGCCGGCACGTTGCGCGCCGGCCAGTGGATCTGGTACAGGTCGATGGTCTCGATCTGCAGGCGCTTCAAACTGTTTTCACAGGCCTGAACGATGTCTTTGGCCGTCAGGTCCGGGCTGCCCTGGCGTATCCAGTCCATGCCGCGTGCCGGGCCGGCAACCTTGGTCGCCACCACCATCTTGCTGCGCGCACCAGGCCGGCTGGCGAACCAGTTGCCGATGATGGTTTCAGTCGCGCCAAAAGTTTCAGCGCGGGCCGGCACCGAATACATTTCCGCCGCGTCGAGAAAATTGACACCGCGCTCCAGCGAGCGGTCAAGGATGGCGTGGGCCGTGGCTTCGTTGACTTGTTCGCCGAAGGTCATGGTGCCCAGACAAATGGGGGTGACCTGAAGATCGCTGCTGCCGAGTTGGACTTTGTTCATGGGTTCAGTAAAAAACAGATGGAGAGAAACGGGTCTTGAATCGCGACTAGTTTAAAGGGTCTGCGGATACGTTTTTTGCGCTCAGTTTGTCGGGCATTTGCCTTACAAACAAAATTACGCTTCGACCTAACATCGTTTCACCAAGCCGCAGTCCGCGTGCTTTCACAACAATATCCAGGAGAAACCATGAAACTTGCCCTCACATCCTTGACCCTTGCCGCATTCTTTTTAAGCGGTTGCGCCAACATGAGCGAAACCCAGCAAGGCACGGCGAAAGGCGCTGGCATCGGCGCCGTCGCAGGTGCAGTCCTAGGCGCGGCCACTGGCGGCTCCAAAGGCGCCGCGACTGGTGCTGTGCTTGGCGGTGCTGTAGGTGCTGGCGGCGGATATCTGTGGTCGCAGCGCATGCAGCAGCAAAAAACTGCCATGGAACAAGCCACCGTCGGCACTGGCGTGGCTGTCAGTCAGACTGCCGACAACCGCCTCAAGCTGGACATTCCTTCGGACATCTCGTTTGCCACCGGCCGTTCGGAGATCAACAGCAGCTTCGCACCCATCCTGACGCACTTTGCCACCAGCCTGAACCAGAACCCGGTCACCACCGTGACCATCATCGGTCACACTGACAGCACGGGTACCGATGCCATCAACAACCCGCTGTCGATGGACCGTGCAAACAGCACCCGCAACTACCTGGTGGGCCGCGGTGTGGCCGCCAACCGCATCGGCACCGACGGTGCCGGCTCACGCCAGCCCGTCGCCGACAACAGCACGGTTCAGGGTCGCGACAAAAACCGCCGCGTGGAAATTTATGTGGCAGAACCGGTCCAGGCTGCAGCCCGCTGATCGAGCCCTCGCGTCCAGACAGCCCCGCTGCGAACCGGCGCCGACCACGATTGGCGTCACAATGCGCGGCGTGATCGCCGACTCGACGTCGTGGGGACACTGACGACATACCCTCCGGGCAACCGGGGGGTTTTTTGGTTTTTAGTTTTTTGTTTTTAATTTCTGGTTTCTGCCGGTCAGGTGCACCCTCCATGCCGGACGCTTCTTTACCAAAGGTTCACCATGCGACTTTCAACCCACCTGCGCGCCAACGCGCAGGACATTCTTGCAGCCTGGGACGCCTTTGCCGCCACTCTGGTGCAGGATGGCAGCATGCTGGACCCCGCCACCTTGCGGGATCATGCCGGTGAAATCCTCGCGGCGATTGCCGACGAGCTTGACCGCCCGCCCGCCAACGCCACGCCGCCAAGGGCGCCGGACGCCACAACGGACGAAGGGCCCTCGGAAGATCTGGAGTCCGCCGCCGGGACCCATGCCGACACCCGCATGGTCTCGGGGTTCGCCATCGACGCCATGATCACTGAATACCGGGCCTTCCGGACCAACGTGGTCCGGCTCTGGCTGGACGCAGGCGGTGGGCGGGACCAGCCTCGGGACATGGAGGATCTGGTCCGCTTTCATGAAGCCATGGATCAGGCGATTGCCGAATCGGTGGCCCGTTACACCGACCAAACGCGCAAATCCACCGAACTGTTCATCGGTATTCTTGGCCATGACATCCGCAACCCGCTGGGCACCATCTCCATGTCGGCACAGTACCTGGTGCGCTCCGGCAAGCTGGCGGCCAGCGCGGCGGAAACCATCATCAACAGCGTGGTGCGCATCAACAGCGTGATCGAACACGTGGTTGATTTCACGCGGGTGCAGTCTGAGGGCATGATGCCGATCAAGCCGGTGCCCGGCGACCTCGCCATCCAGTTCGCCAAGGTGCTGGCAGAGACCCGCGTGCGTTATCCGCGCAGCGTGCTGCGTCTGGAAAGTACCGGCAACTTCAAGGGCTTCTGGGACGAGGGCCGCATGGGGCAGCTATTGTCCAACCTGCTGGCCAACGCCATCACCCATGGTGCGCCCGACGAACCGGTGACGGTTCGCCTGTGGGAAACCGCTGACGACGTGGCCTTTTCCGTACACAACCTGGGCACCCCGATTCCGCTGCAAGAACAGCAACTGATCTTCCGGCCGCTGGTCCGCGGCATGGCGCCCGGCCAGGGCGAGCGCCGAGAAAGCTCGGGGCTGGGCCTGGGCCTGTTCATCTGCCAGGAGATTGTCCGCGCGCATGGTGGAAGCCTGGATGTCACCTCCACCGCGGCCGAAGGCACGCGTTTCACGGTTCGTCTGCCGCGTGGGGCCAAGCTCACCCCTGTTGGCGCTCGGTAATTTGTGCCCACCCCTGTTGGCGCTCGCAGCGCGTAGCGCCCTCTCCCCTTCCAGGGGACGGCGCCTGCAGACTGGCAAAGCCAACGGCTAAGTTCACCCCTATCGACGCTCACTGCGTGTAGCACCTTTTCCCCTTCCAGGGGACGGCGCCTGCAGACTGGCAAAGCCAGATCTGCGGCCCCTGCTGGTAAAGAAAAACAGCTCAGCCCGCCTGGCGGAAGCGCTCTTCTTCCTGCAGCCTGAGCACCCTCCGCTGCACCTTGCCAGTGGTGGTCATGGGCAAGGTGTCTATGAATTCAATCTCCTTGGGGTATTCATAAGGCGCCAGCAGTCCCCTGACGTGGTTTTGCAGTTGCACTGTCAGTTCAGCATCAAATTGGCCCTCAGCCCCTGCCTGTCGGGCGCGAGCAGCTATGAAATCAGGAGCAAGCACGACGTAAGCCTTGACCAGCGCGCCGCGCTCGCGGTCTGGCTTGGGCACCACGGCGGCATTCGCGACGGCCGGGTGTTTGACCAGGCAGTTCTCGATTTCACCGGGGCCGATTCGGTAGCCGGCCGCCTTGAACACATCGTCGACCCGCCCCTGGTACCAGAGGTAGCCGTCGGCGTCACGCGTGGCGAGGTCGCCGGTGCGGCACCAGTTACCGGTGAACTTGGCCTGCGTCGCCGCCTCCTTCTTCCAGTAACCCAGAAAGAAGATCGGGTCCGGATCGCCGTGGATGTCAAAGCGGTTCACCGACACGTCGCCGGGTACGCCAACTGCGCATTCCTTCCCATCTTCATCAATCACCGCCACGCGATGGCCGGGGTAGCCCTTGCCCATGCTGCCGGGCCGGGCCGGCCAGCCGACAGCCCCCACGCTTTTCACTTCGTGTAACGCGCTGCCCCCCGAGGGGGCCGTGCCTTGCTTGGGGCGGCCCGGCGCTGCGGCGGCAGCAGTCGCCTCCGGCATGGAGCGATTCATGCTGCAATTTCCCACGATGTAATTGATCTCGGTCTGGCCAAACATCTCGTTGACCACCACGCCGAGCTCGTCGTGGCACCAGGCAAACACCGCGTCGCCGACCGCCTCGCCGGCGCTCATCATGGCCTGCAATTTGAGCTTGTAATGCTTTCGCGGTTGCGGGAAGGCTTTCATCATGGCCTTGAGCGCTGTCGGGAATAAAAAGGTGTGCGTCACGCCTTGCTCTTGCAGCAGCGAAAAAGCCAGCTCGGGGCTGAAACGCCCGTTGTACGCAATGATCGGACGGCCAAAGTACAGCGTCGGCAGCAAGGCGTCCATCAAACCACCGGTCCAGGCCCAGTCTGCCGGACTCCAGAAGACAGCGCTGCTGTCCCCCCTCACCCCAACCCTCTCCCCGGAGGAGAGGGAGGAATCAGCGCCCTCTCCCTCTCCCTCTCCCGCTTGCGGGAGAGGGCTGGGGTGAGGGTCAAAGCCAAACCAGTTCTGGCTGCAGACAAATCCCGGCAGGTTTCCGATCAACGCGCGGTGCGCCAGCAATGCACCTTTGGGCGGGCCGGTGGTGCCGCTGGTATAGATCAATATGGCTGCGTCGTCGGCCTTGGTTTTGACTGCGGTGAAAGCACGCTGTTGCGCAGCGAGCGCAGCGGCATAGTCCACATCGCCCTGCCCCGCCGCCGTACCGGCAGCCATCACCGTGCGCAGCGCCGGGCAGCGGCTGCGCACCGCCTGGATGTTGGCCAACGAACTCTCGTCGCAAATCGCCAGCACCGCATCGCTGTCATGCAGTCGGTATTCCAGCGCCTCGGGGCCGAACAGCATGGACAGCGGCATGGCCACCGCGCCCATCTGGAACACCGCCATGTAGGCGACGGCAGTTTCAAACCGCTGCGGCATCACGATGGCCACCCGGTCGCCGCGTTTCACGCCCAGACCCACCAGCGCATGGCTCAGTGCATCGGACGCCTGCCGAAGTTGAAAGTAGGTATAAAAAGTGGCCCCAGCCCCTGGCTGGTGGGCGTGGATAGCTACTCTTTTGATAGCACCCTTGCGGCCATCGGCCTGCGCCCAGCGTCGGCAACAGACCTCGGCGATGTTGAAGAAATCATCGACCTGCCAGCGGAAAGCACCGTGCAAGGCGGCGTAATGGTCGGGTGGCGGCGCGGCAGCGATGTCCCTGCCTTGACTGTGGGGCGGTGCAAGTCTCTTTATCATCTCCCCAATGTACAAAGAAAAGCGCATCTCCCGCAGCGAGTTAGTCCCTATACGCGGCATCAATTACCACGTACGTCATTGGGGCGAAGCCCGAAGCAGCCTGCCACCACTTGTGCTTGTGCACGGCTGGATGGACGTGGCTGCGTCTTACCAGTTCGTGGTGGACGCGCTGTCTGATGCCTTTGTCGAGGGCCGCAGTATCATCGCGCCCGACTGGCGGGGGTATGGGCAAACCGGCACCCTCGGTGCCGACAATTTTTGGTTCCCCGATTACCTGGCCGATCTGGATTTTTTACTCGACCATTACGCCGGGGATCAGCCTGTCGATCTGGTCGGTCACAGCATGGGCGGCAATGTCGCCATGCTGTACGCCGGCGTGCGCCCTGCGCGCATCCGCAAGCTGGTCAACCTTGAGGGCTTCGGCATGCCGGCCACCCGGCCCGCGCAGGCGCCGGGTCGTTTCGCCAAATGGATGGACGAGCTCAAAAGCCTGCACCAGGGCGAGATGGCCCTCAAACCGTACAAGGACGCCGACGGTGTGGCCCGGCGCCTGATGCGCACCAACCCGCGATTGACGCAGGACAAGGCCGACTGGCTGGCGACGCACTGGGCCGCGCCCGACAACCAGGGCCAGTGGAACATCCTCGGCGACGCCGCCCACAAGATCACCAACGCGCAGCTCTACCGCGTTGACGAGGTGCTGGAGATCTACCGCTGCATCAGCGCACCCACCTTGGCGATTGAAGCCTCGGACGATTCGCTGGGCAAGTGGTGGCAGGGGAAATACACGCTGGCCGAGTACCACGAGCGGCTCAAAGCCGTGCCGCAACTCGCCACGGCCGTGGTGCAGGATGCCGGCCACATGCTGCACCATGACCAGCCGGAGCAACTGGCCCAATTGATCACTGCTTTTCTCCTCTAAGTGCGCCAGCGCACATAAGAAGGTGTCAACAATGAGCGCATACTCGAAGCTTTGCAGCGCTCGGCGCGGGGAACCACGATGACCGAGCCAACCCCTATCCCGCAGGACCATCTGCGCCGCACCTTGATGCGCAATGTCAGCCTGCCGCTGGCAGTGGGCACTTTCAGTGCTGCAGTCTTTGTCAGCCTCATTTTCTACCTGCTGTCCGCGCTGGGGGGTGTTGAGCAGGCAGAGCGCGCCATCAGCAGCGCCAACCAGATCGCCAAGCTGGGCGCCGACATGGAAGCCAGCATGTACGGCTACCTGGTCACGGGTGAAGAGCCGCTGCTGCAACCGTTTGAAATTGGCAAACCGCGTATTGCCGCAGAAACCGCCACACTGGCCGAGCTGGTGCGCAACAACCAGCCCCAGGTCAACCGGCTCAGGCGTATTGCGGCCTTGCAAACCCAATGGAATGAGTTTGCGCAAAACATTGTGGACCTGCGGCGCAAAGACCTGGACTACCAGGCACCGGTCCGGTCCGCCGGCGGCAAAAGCTTGACCGATGAAATCGGCCGCGAGTCTGCGGAGTTCATCCGCACCGAAGAGCGCCTGCTGCAACAGCGCAACGCGCAGGCTCGCAACAACACCGCCTGGGGCATGGCCGCCTACCTGTTCTTCAGTCTGGGCATGAGCGGGCTGCTGGCGCTGCTGGGCCACCGTGAGCTACAGCGCTTGTCAGACTCTTACGGCGCGGCAGAACAAAAACAGGCGGCCACCGCGCTGCTGCTGGACCAGCAGCTCTGGCTGCGCACCGGCCAGCGGCAACTGGCAGAGAACACCATCGGGCAACAGGCGCTGGAGTCCTTGGGGCGCAGCGTGCTGGAGTTTGTGGCACGCTACCTCGATGTGGCGGTGGCGGCGCTGTATGTGCGTGAAGAAAATGGCGATCTGCGGCGCGTGGCAAGTTACGGCTTCAGCGCCGACGATGAAGCCAAAGGGCACACCTTCTACAGCGCCGAAGGCATGGTCGGCCAGGCGGCGCTTTCAAGCGGGGTGGTGCAGCTAGACAACCTTCCCGAGAATTATCTGAAAATTGTCTCTGGCCTGGGCAAGGGTTCTCCGCGCCATGTGTTGCTGATACCTGTGCACAACGACGGCCAGGTCAACGGCGTGGTCGAACTTGGATTTTTGCGCGCACTGGGTGCCCGTGACCTCGAATTCGTCAACATGATTGCCAACAACATTGGTAATTCCATCCACGCGGCGCTGTACCGCAGGCGGCTGCAAGACGTGCTGGCCGAAAGCCAGCGGCTCAATGAAGACCTGCAGTCGCAGCAGGAAGAGCTGCGCAGCGTCAACGACGAGCTGGAAGAAAAGTCGCGTGTGCTCAAGGAGTACCAGGTCAATCTGGAGAACCAGCAGGCCGAGCTGGAGCAGACCAACGAGCAACTGTCCGAACTGGCCACCTCACTGGACCAGAAAAACGGGGCCCTCAACCAGGCGCAGACCCTGCTGGAAGAGCGCGCCGAAGAACTCAGCCGCGCCAGCCGCTACAAGTCAGAGTTTCTGGCCAACATGTCGCATGAGCTGCGTACACCGCTGAACAGCTCGCTGATTCTGGCCAAGCTGCTGGCCGACAACCCCAAGGGCAATCTCAACGAAGAGCAGGTCCGGTTTTCACAATCGATCTACTCCGCCGGCAACGACCTGCTTAATTTGATCAACGACATTCTCGACATCTCCAAGGTTGAAGCCGGCAAACTGGAGCTGACGCCGGAAGATATTGTGTTGGGCCATCTGGTGAATTCGCTGAAAAGCACCTTTGAGCCCATGGCCAACCAGAAGCAGCTGAAGTTCGAGATTCAGATCAACCCTGGCACGCCCATCACCCTGTTCAGCGACCGTCAGCGCGTTGAGCAGATCCTGAAGAATCTGCTGTCCAATGCGATCAAGTTCACCGACGCGGGCAAGGTCAGCTTGACCGCGTCACAGCAGGCCGATGGGCAGATCGCCTTTGCGGTGCAGGACTCGGGCATAGGCATTCGCCCCGACCAGCAAGGCATTATTTTCGATGCCTTCCACCAGGCCGACGGCACCACCAGCCGCCGTTATGGCGGCACCGGCCTGGGTCTGTCGATTTCGCGCGACCTCAGCAGTTTGCTGGGCGGCTCCATCACTCTGCAAAGCCGCGAAGGCCACGGGAGTTGTTTCACGCTGCTGCTCCCCACCGTCTGGACGCCGACCCAGGTGCTGTCGTCTACACCGGTGACCCCTCGCCCTGCGCCGCCCGCGCGTCTGGCCATGCCCGCAAGCGCCGTTGTTGGCACGCCCACACCCACAGCGCCGGTGCCGGTGTTTGCCGACGACAGGCACAAGCCGCTGACCAGCCGACTGGTGCTGGTGATCG
>Ga0308009_10001664_pt1 | contig 12581 bp, 25 predicted proteins | sample Neamet127_FD_203134 | JGI IMG/M metagenome (GOLD analysis project Ga0308009, IMG submission 203134) | Marine microbial communities from water near the shore, Antarctic Ocean - #127 | ecosystem: Environmental > Aquatic > Marine > Unclassified | place: Southern Ocean | collected 2014-07-24
GACGGCTTGGATGCCTATGTAGTTGAGAAAGAAGCAGAGAAGACTGGCAGAATGATGTTATGTCTTAGTATGTTTCCACCAAAAAACTAATAAACTACATCCCCTTTTTATTTATTTATGGATACAGATGAACAACATGCCGCAGATTGGGCTCATGTAAAACTATACAATGAAGATATGTTAAACGTAACAGGTGATCATAAGTATGAAGTAAGAATTGCTGCTTGTGATAGACTACTCGCAACAGTTAAATAAACTTCTCCATTGTAATTTCATATGAAGACTTGTAAGAAATGTGGTAAGAAAGACCTTGAATGGAATAAATCATGGTTTGCATATATGGGTAGATGGCAGTTAACTAATCATAAAAACAAGGATAACGAATGGTGTGTAAACAATACCATGAAAGCCAAAGAACCAAAGTCAACTAAAAAAGATTACACAGTATGTCCATTATGCACTGGTTCATACTTTGGGTATTGTAGAAACGATGAATATGATGAACATAAAAGATTACATCATCCAAATGGCGAGACTAGAGATGATGAGTATTTTAAAATGTAATTATATAACTTTATATTAAAGTATTTCTATTAATCTGTAGAGTGTTTTCTAGAAAAATTAAAATAGAACTTGAGAAAAAAGATGACATTATACATTTAGAACCAATCAGTGATATTCATATTGGTCATGTTGGGTTTGATGAAGACTTGTACAGGAAAAGAATTAAAGCAATATGTAAAGATAAAAATAGATATACATTCTTTGGTGGAGATGCACTAGATGCAATTACAACTTATGATAAAAGATTTAATCCAGATATGAGTTTGGAACATGACATAGACAATCAAAGACAGAAATGGCAAGATATGACACAACCACTTATAGATATTCATCACAAACAAGATAATGAAAAGGTATGGGGATTCTTTCATGGTAATCACGATTATAAAATACCACAGATAACTAGGTCATATTTGGAAAATACTATGTGTAATCCTAATGGATTTACATTCATGGGTAGTCGTGGTGTAATGGGACTTGAAGTAACTTACAAAAAGAAAATTTTATCACAGTGGTCTATACTATTCATACATGGTTCAGGTGGGGGTAAACCAGAAAGAATGATGGAACAGATGAAACATAATGCTTACTATGACATATTCCTGTGTGGACACCTACATCAAAAGAGATATCAGCCAGAAGTAGTGTATGATTTTGATTGGGAAAGTGGTAAGACATGGGAAAGAGACATACATCTAGGTAATACAGGCACGTTTTGTAAGACTTTGATAGAAGATACAGATGGATATATGGATAGAAAGAATGAGATTATAGGATCACAGTTAGGAACATTAACATTATCATTAAATGCAGAGGAGGGAACTATCAATGGTCATATCTAAACCAGTCAGGAAGAATAAGAAGAACCTAACAAGTGTCGTATCCGTGGAGCGACCTAGAAAAGTATCAACACATACTACAATTATAAACACTTTAGGAATGTATAAGAAAGGATTACCTTTAACCGAAATACAATATAAAGGTAATATATCAAGTATGGGTAACCTACATCATACAATTCAATTTATGGTTAGAGCAGGAGAGATAATTAAAGAGAAATGTCCTCATTGCAGTAGTACAGAACTATATAAATTAAACATATAACTCTTGTATAATTAGACAAGTTTATATTCGTAAAAGACGAATCATTCACATGTTTATCAATATTTGTTGGAAAAAGCAAGATGGAGAAATCATTAAAGCACTACAACCTGTAGATAAAGCTAGTAAATTCATTCAATTGATGGAAGCCAAGGGCGTTAAGACTTGGTTTGAACTAGAACAAACAGTAGCAGTATAAAATCAAAACCTTTTTCATTTTTTTACATCAATTTTTTGCCTTGCCAAACATAGTTAATTAGTTAATTAACATTCTTGTGACTAGGATTCACTTTTTCTAACTTTTTTTCGTGACTAAAAAGTTAATTAATTAATTAAGTTTATTATTTCTGTACTATCGTCTCTCTATTTTCTATGTTTTCATAAGATAGACATATATATCCTCAAGTTAATTAACTTTCATGCAGTTTAAGAAAACAACAACTATATCAATTAGCCCAAGTATAAAACCTGTGTTTGAATCCTTCGACAGTCTTAGACCAAAAGACACATCATTCAGTTTGTTCCTAGCAATGGCAGTAGAAGAGTATGTAAAGAGTTACAAAAAAGTAACCAATTCAAAATATCCTAGAATTATGGATAGAATGGATCTATGGCATGACTGTTTGAAAGACTTGTCAAATGATGACTTGGTTAAAATCAATAAAAAAGTATCACAGTTACAAAACAAATTAAGAATGGAGTTAGAGAGTAGAGTATGACACAATATACTGATTCAGCAAAGATAGATGTTTTAAAACAAGCATTGACAGACAATAGATACACTGATGTCATAGATAGACTTAGACCAAACAGTAAAATTTCAATAAATCCATCACAGAAAGGATTTTTAGATATATTCATAGAGTATCCAAATGACTTTCTAGGTTCATTACGTGAGGCAATTTATCGTGTAAAGGCTCAGAAAGATGGAGACTTAGAACTAGTACGTTCCTCATTTGCTGATATTAAAATCAATCTTATTGGTGAGTTATTGATGAACATGCATGATATAAACACAAAGCATGAAAATTCTACCGTTACGTTTGAATGTCAAGTGTTAGCAACAGATTCACCAAAATCATATGTTAAGAGTGCAAAGTTTGACTGTGTTTTATGTGGTAATGAGTATGATGAGAAATGTACCATTGATAGAAAGATAATAGTACCACTATGTCACAACCCTTCATGTAAAAAAGCAAAGACAATGATACGAACAAATGAAATGATTACAGATGATGTACAGACAATACTCATGCAGGAGCCAATGGATAAGAGTAAAAAGAGTTCACCTGTAATCTTTACAGGTAAATTGGTAGGAAGTCTATGCAGGACATCATATGTAGGTCAAAGAAAACTTATCACAGGTTTGTTTAGAAGTGATGTGGACTTTAAGAAAAATGAGTTTGAAGTGTTTATAGATATAATGTCAGTACAGGATATGGATGAAAATAAACCAACATTACCAAACGAGGATGAGATTAAACAACTAACATTAGATGTACAGGATGACGGATTCATAGACAAAATAATAGGTTCATTTGCACCAGCAATATTTGGTTACACAGACATCAAGTTAAGCATACTTTTACAGTTAGCAGGTGGGGTTAAGACACAGAAGAGAGGTGATATCAACCTATTCTTGATAGGAGATCCTAGTATGGCAAAGTCAGAACTGTTAAAATTTGCAACTAAATTGGTTACAAAGTCAATATATACCAGTGGTAGAGGTAGTAGTGCAGCAGGATTAACCATAGGTATAGTTAAAATGTCAGATGGTAGAAGTATTGCACAGGCAGGAGTATTACCAATGTGTGATGGTGGACTAGCATGTATAGACGAGTTTGATAAGATGGGTGAGGATGACAGAAGTGCAATGCATGAGGCTATGGAACAACAGACAGTATCAATAGCAAAAGCAGGTATAGCAATGACCTTACCAAGTCGTACAAGCGTACTTGCAGCAGCCAATCCAAAGTGGGGTATGTATGACAATGACAACTCTCTAAGAGATAATATCAATATACCAGCACCATTACTAAGTAGATTTGATCTGATATGGCTAATTCAAGACAAGGTAAATATGACCAGTGACAGACTTAAAGCAAATCATATCTTGGAGTCATTCGAGATGTCTATGGATGGTGGTTGTTACTTAAAAGAAGATGACTTGGCAAAATATATTAACTATGCAAGATCATTCAATCCAAAACTTAATGCAGAAGCAAAGAAAACACTCCTCGACATCTATGAGCAGATGAGAAAGGTAAGTGCAAAGAGTGACATACCAATAGGTACTAGACAACTTGAAGCAATAGTAAGACTTAGTATGGCATATGCAAAGTTACATTTTAAAGAAGAGGTTGACAAAAGTGATATCAATGTGATACGAATACTACTTGAAAAACAATACGAGTCATTTGGAAGTAGTATAAGTCAAGGTGGTGTACAGACACAAATCTTTGTAGACGGTAAATCTGTAAAGGAACATGATGTGTTAACAGTATGGAACTCTTGTAAAAACATAGAAGGTAATGTAAAGTTGAGAGAATTTGAGAAGGCATTGGTAGTAAGTGGTATGACCAAAGAGAAAGCAGAGGCAACCATATCAAAATGGGAGAACAATAATGCCATCAAACTCAACGGTGACGGAACATATACAAGAATATAGTAAGATTAATATTGAAGTCATACTACTAGTAATCTGTGATGGTTATTGAAGATGACTCTATCGAGTTAAACGAAGCACTGGACGAAACTCAGACTCCTGCGGAAACTACGGAGATTGCATCAGCTGACCTAGAATTAGGAGTCGATCAGCTTAAAGGTGTTGGATCCGTAACTCAGAAAAAGTTAGAGACCTTCGGTGTAACCTCACTTATCGATTTATGTATTAGAGGTGCTCAAGAGATTAAAGAAATTACAGGTGTAGCAAAACCAACATGTGACAGTTGGGTATTCCAATCACAAAAAATGTTAGAAGAGCATGGCATGATTAGAAAATCAGACATGAGTACAATTGATTTATGGGAGTATCAGAAAGCATATCCAATTATTGCTACAAAATGTGTAGAGGTTGACAACTTAATTGATGGTGGTGTAAGACCAGAAGCAACTTATGAGGTATATGGAGAGTTTGGGGCTGGTAAAACACAGTTTTGTAACTCACTTACAGTAGAAACAATACATGATGGCAATAATGTCATATGGATAGACTGTGAAGATACCTTCAAACCAAATAGAATAGCAGGAATTTTAAAAGCAAGAGAGTATGCAGAAGATGATGAAGCATGCCTAAAATATCTTAATCAAATTACCTACCTATATTGCCCAAATACAGAGCAACTAATGGGTACTATAAATGGACTCAGTAAAATACTAAGTAACAAGAAACCAACACTAGTTATTTTAGACGGTGCAATAGGACAATTCAGAGAAGAGTACTTGGGCAGAGGTACACTTGCTGAAAGACAGATGCAGATAGCCAGATTAATGAGTCATATCAAGAATATATCATTTTACTTTAGATGTGCAGTTGTATTTACCAATCAAGTACAGAGTGATCCAAGTATGATGTTTGGTGATCCAATAAAACCTATTGGTGGTAACGTTGTAGCACATGCAAGTACGTATAGATTATACTTTAAGAAGAGTGGTAAGAAAAGATTAGCAAGGATGGTAGATTCACCTGAACATGCTATGGCAGATGCTGAATATATTTTAGATGCTAGGGGGATATCTAGCGTAGAATGAGATACTCCTGTGAAGTTTGTGATTGGACTATAGAAGGTCAGACACAGGTTATAAAAGATATATTAATTCATGAGAAAACCCATGACAAAGAAGGATGATAGCGACAATCTTAAGAGAAAGATTGCATCAAAAAAACAATTCGATTTAAAATGTAAAGTTTGCCATAAAAAATATGGAAAATTTTTCACGTTTCACCACAAACAATATGTTGAGGGTGAGAAGATATACAAAGATTTTAAGACAACCTATGACTACAATCTATACATATTACCAATAGTTGACAAAGATCCTAACCGTTTTGCCCTCCTTTGTAAGGGACATCATTCACTAGTAGAGAAACTTAAACGATTCAAGTTAGATAAATTGGAAAGATTATATAAGGTTGTAAAGGAAAGCAAGTAATGGAGATAATAGGACAGGGAGAAGTGGCTGCATTGGAGATAGTCAAAGATATGTTTGGAAACAGTTCCGAATATCTAACACAAGTCAAACTATCTGATATGGTTACCACTGAATATCTTGAAACATTTAGTGAAAGACACTTAAAAGAGACAATAGATATAGTTGTAGTTACACCATTTGAATTTCTAGCAATCAGAATACAAGATAAACATCATGCTAGTTCAAGAATGTCTACAATAGATAACATCCAAAAGAATATGTTAGAATGGAATGGGTGGAAAGTAATAGATGTTTGGCATTATGAGTGTAAAGAACTTTGGAAGGATAAGGTCAATGCAAAGTCTAGATTAGAGTTAGAAATGGCTATTAAAGAGTCAAGTGTAGATTAATTTATATATAAGTGTTTTACTTAATTGTCATGTACCGTAATTCTTACCAGATAACAGAAGATATCTTAGACAGTGTATCATGTAGTGGTGCTCAAGGAGTATCAATAACCCCATTAATAAGAAAATCTAACCTGTCACATAAAAGATTAGTAGGGTTTATGAGTAAACTAACTCAATCAAACTTGATCAATAAGATAGAAACGGATGGAAAAATTACTTTCATACTAACAGAAAAAGGAAGAGTATATCTTGGTGAGTATAAAAAGTTTACAAACCTTGCTGGTTCATTTGGCTTAGATTTATAAACATATATATATCCAACATAATCCGTATCATGTAATGACAAAGCAAATTATAGCATTAGTAGCCCTATTATCATTAGGACTATTTGGTGCAGTATACGCAGAAACGTCAACAGTAGAAGTACCGTTTGAATCACATGGTCAAACATGTAATTTTGACGAAATCGCTGTAGAATATCATTGTATATGGCAAGGTGTAGTAGAGAAATTTACTATTGAAGATTTGGAAGAATACAAAGATTTAATCTCAGAACAGAGATATGATCAAGAGATTCAAAGACTCAATGAAGAAGCCTTAGTCGAAATTGCAATAGAGCAAGCAAAACTCACACCTAACGAGAAAAAGATTCAACAACTTGAAGAAAGACTCGATAAAGGTATTGCAAGTGCAAGAGATAGTGTATTGATGAACTTACTAAAAACCCTAAATACCTGTAAACAAGGTATGGATGATCGTACAGCACCTATTCAAACCGCAAGAGAGTTTGAAGTAGCAGATTTCAATCTATGGTCTGTGAATAACGTAAAGTATGATGGTGCATTGGGTGAGATTGTAATGGCAATTGAGGAATGTAGAGCACAAAAAGTAGTCTATGAACTTAGTGTTGGATATGCAAATATGCCAACTGGAGAAGATGACTATCAATTCAGTCTACAGGACAAATACACACCTGATATTCAAGCAGTACCTTATGACAAACTCACAAGTACAACTTTCAACATAAACTTACAAGCAGTTTGTAATGATCGACAACATCACGATGAATACAAAAAACAACTTGGATGTGATATGAGTGTAAATGGACAGACTGAAGCAGATATTCAGCGTGAGAATGAGGCAAGATTTGGTACAGATGGTTTGATTCATTATCAAAGTAAAGCATTAGATAATTACCATGAGTTTATGAAAACCTATGGAAACATAAATGCTACTGTTGAAGACAAAAAAGTACAAGAGGCTATCGCTGAACCTATCGCAAGAAAGGCAATAGAAGATAATCACTTCTACAAAAATCACGAGGAATAACCTCCTTTTTTACTTATGACATCAATAGATAAAGTTCTTGAGGAACACAAAAAAATTTGCGAGAGAGCATTTAACGTAGTAGAGAAAAAGGGCATGGATTATGCCAGAAGTCAACATAAGAATGGTGATACTTTAGCAAATATCAGTAACAGTAAGAATTGGGGTATAACAGATACAGTATGTCAAGGTCTACTAGTAAGACTTGCTGATAAATTCAGCAGATTGATTAGTCTGACTAAGAATCCTAGTGAAAACCCAATGGTTTCTGATGAAAAAGTTACTGATACCATAGAAGATACCATAAATTATTTAATATACCTCAGCATAAAGTATAATGAGGAGAGAAGTGATTTACGAAAACTGTAAAAACAATGAGCATTTTGAATGTCCTATAGCATATATAGGATTACCTCCATGTAAATGTCCTTGCCATAAACATGTTGGTACGACATAATGAATTGTGTAAGATGTGATGAAGTAATGGATAAAATGACTGTGTGTCATCAAATTTGCCCTAAATGTGGTTCAGTATTAGATTGTAGTGATGGTGTTGAAGATTGAGATGTGTTAACTGTGACAGATTAATGGTAGAGCATCAGAAGATTGAAAAAAATGTTGGTAAAATAGAATGGGTTTGCTTAAAGTGTGAGGCAAGAGTTAGTAATGTTTAGGAAAGAAATGATGTATCGACATTCTTTCTCCTTCCATTCGGCTAAGTCGGGCTCTAATCTATCTTAGACGTTCCGAGAAACCTAATATATCTATATTATGGTATTATATATACATTTGTGACTAGATATCATCTTAATATTTAAATCCTATAAAAACCACCTATTATCATGGTAAATTCGGACTTTCGTGTATGGGGAACTGATAGTGGAAACTATTTTCCTGATACTGATAGAATAATAATATTTTGTAATGTACATGAAACATTAGAAGACTTACTTAGTACAATAAATCATGAATACATTCATTTCTGTATAAGTGCATCAGGAGAGATAGTAGATGATGATCAAGAAGAAAGAATTATTTATATTATGAGCTGGGCTGAAGAATATTTAGTGTAGAACTTGGCATAAAGTTAGTTCTATATACTCTAGTCTTATGTCTAACAAGACCATGACAACAATCACATCTTAGTCTACCAAGAGTTTTATTTTCTTTATATAGATATGTTTCTGGAATAAATGTAGAGCACTTTTGACAGTAGTGGTTTTTTTCGTTTGTTTTATGTATATATAATGAGCAATAAGAATTACACACAAACAGTTATATATGTTATACTATATATTTGTTTCCCTATTCTTCATAGTATCTACCAATTTCTTAACGTTATACCTACGTTTTTGATACAACTGTTGTTTCTCTTTATGTTTGTCTCTTTTCTCCTTATCATAGTTTGGTTTCTTAACTAACATTCTTGCATTTGCACGTTTAATCATATCTGCTTTGTATAGTTTCCTATGTTCCTCTAACTTTCTATGTTGAGTACGACAACTGTTATCACAGTATCTTAACAAGTGGTCATGTGTTAGCGGTTTACAGCAGTATTGACAACCTTTAATATTTTCAATTATTACAGGTTTAACGACTTTAGCATATTTCCTAACATGGTTACTATGCATCCTACATGTAACAGAGCAATAGAATACACCTGTACTCTTTGTATTGTTATTCATAACTTCATTACATCCTATACATCTCCATCTGATCATAGGAGACTTTCTACATTTCATACATGCCCTTTTACTTGGATGTGTAAACTGTTTCTCTACAATATGTGCAGGTATGTTCTCATCACACTCAATGTTAATACAAGTGTAGTCACCATTCCACACCTCTTTGTTAGGTGTTTTCAACTTTGTTTTACCGTAGGTTTTGCCAACTCTTTGTCTATTAATATTTGGCAGTCGTCACATACGTCAAGTTCTTCATACTTATGAGTAATCATTTCTTGCCCACAGATATTACAAATCATAACAGTAATCATATCAATTAAATATTTATATGTTGTCTTTATTACTTAAGGTCATTAGATTGTTCTACTTTTAGTTTCTCTAATGCTCTGAGATAATGCATTAACACACCAGCATCATGTCTTTCTTCAAGTTCCTTATCAGTTTCATGACTAAACTTAACAAATAGATGTGACTCTAACTTCTTTATACGCTTAAAGATTTTAGGTTTGTCATACAAGACTATTCATTACCATTATCTTAAATCGCTTTATAACCTTTTCGGAAGCGTTCTTCATAGTATATACATTCATCACTTTACTACCTTTAAACAATGTTCTAATAGGATTGTTCTTAAATGAACTATCACCTTGTACAACTATACACATTATGTTAGATGTAACACTCATTGCCTTGACTAACGACTTTTTACATGATACCATATACGTATTAATGGGAACATGATAACCAGCATTAAAGTGATTAGGTACACCATCTGTTATTAATATCATCATCTTCTTACTACCCTTCATCTGTTTAAGCATATTACTACTGTAGTCAAGTGCCATATGAGTAGGAGTTGTCATATAATTACCTGCATGTGAACGTAAGTTTATGTATTTAACATCATTCATGGTATTAATCTCTGTCATACCAACAAAACCATATGTATTACCACCCCATACATTAGCTCTTACGTCTACATTGTCAATGTTTTTCACACTTTCAAACATTGTAGCAACTAGGTTTCTTGCAGTTTCAATAGGTTCTCCTTGCATACTACTTGAACCGTCTATTGATATGACTATTGACACTCCATGACTTGTCTTTTGATTTACTCTGCATTTACCCATGTCATTACCACGTATGATACCTTCAACATATGATTCTACATCTATTTCTTCCCCATCATAGTCAATAAATTCCTTACTTCTCATCATAAGTGTCTTGAATATTCTAGACATGCCTTTTGATACCTTATAATCTATATCGTAATTAGATTCATATCTACGTATCATCTTCAAGTTCTTTGGTAGTTTCTTGTAATTACCGTCATTTCTCAATGAGTTGAATATGTCACTAACATTGCTTTTACCATTTTCTTTAGATTGATTTATCATGTCATCTACATCTTTACTACTCATTTTACTTAAATCCTTAAGATCATCAGGTGCTTCTGCAAATGTATCTTCACCACTACTTTCTTTAGAGTTTTGAGTATGCATAGAATTTGTACGAGCAGTATCATCAGCAAACTCACTTATTTCTGCTTTCAATTCATCAGTTTGATAAGAATTACTTGCATCCTTTCTTCTTTCATCCTTAGTATTAACCCATTCATCAATGTATGGTTTTATTGTTACAAGAACCCTTAACGCACCGTACTTATCAGTTAACACAACATCTTTTAATGCCTTATCATAAACATCATAGTTTTTCAGTTTCATTATATCATCTCCACGATGAAATCTTATTGCAAGTAACATGTTAACTGGATTGTCTAGCATTATAGTATCAAATTTCATCAATTCACCTAACTTCTTAGTTGTCTTAGTAAACCTACCAGCATGTTTAAGATACATCTTACCCATCTGTGATTCTATACGTTGATCTTCTAACACGTTAAATGCATTAAAGAATAACTTGTATCTCTCTCCATCTAAACCCCAATTATCTTGTAATAGATTTCTTGTTGCTGTAAATGGAGATTGAAATAACACATGAGATAGTTCATGTATTATACCAACAAACTTTTCAATACCCTTAACGTTAGGAGTTGCTGACATTATCTTAAACTGATGTTTACCAGCTGATATACCGCTATATGAAACACAATTTGTTTTACCATAATGCTTTATCTCTATCTTAGAATTTCTAGCAACCTCTACAACATTTGCATATTTAACAAACATATCTCTATTACTAAGTAGATCAATATTACGTTTGGTCATGATTACATTCTCTTTAGTTCAATATTACCCTTTGCTCTCTTACTTCCTCTTAGTATTACACCACAACAGGGACAACGATTTCTACCATCTCTAAGAAAGAATGTATTGCATAGGTTACATCTTTTACAATATTCATATGTAGACTTTTTCCAAGGAATAGGTTCTCTTTTACAGATACCTTTACAACTATTCATATCTAACATGTTCCATTCTAACTGTAGTTCTTGTTTTTGGTGATGTTCTTGTTTTACTGTGACAGCATGTACATCTGTGATTATTAGTATCCTTTACTAGAAACAAAACTTGACAAACACTACAAAAAGTAATCAATCCTGAATCATATGAATGATGTTTATGTACTACATCCTTGTAATTTCTACATGAATCTTTACATTTAAAAGGCATTATTCTATATACCCCATACCATTACATTCACGACAGAACTGATCTCTCTTTGAACCATATTCTCCACTACCTTGACATTCAGGACACACTTTCATTCTTTTACGTACACCTCTAATATTAACTTAGCACCACATGATTTTTCCTGTTTTATAGAGTTTCCATAAGCCATTACAATCTTACAACCTTCCAGTTCAAAGTGGTCAGTTTCATACTCATAATTTTCTCGTACATCCCATACAACCAATCTATTTGGTGGTGTCAATGTCTTTTTATATCTAAGACGGTATGCCAGAACCCATTTGGTTTTTAATACTTGTTTACTCATTAGTATGTAGTTCCATATATTCTATTATGACATCTATCACAGCAGTTATTTGTCAAATCTTCTATAACACCACATTCTTCACATCTATCAAAGTTTTCCCCTGCTCTATGTTGACAAATACATTTTTCTGGTTCTCCATCATCACATGGACATTTAATTTTGTCACTCAATCTCTATCATACCTATCGTCAGGTTCAGATGCATCTCTCATCATGTCTTGTATATCATCCATTAGGTTTTCCCATACATATTCAAGAATAGTATCCTGATCCATTTTTTCCAATACTTTTATATTGTCTTTATCAGTCATTCTTTAAACTCCCAAGGCTTGTTAAACATTCTAGATAGACCGTATGATAACCATGTTCTAAAGTTACTAGTCTTTATTGCCCATATTATATTAACC